>Ga0209330_1000741_pt1 | contig 11865 bp, 11 predicted proteins | sample JacPinW_OM2H0_O3_FD_187969 | JGI IMG/M metagenome (GOLD analysis project Ga0209330, IMG submission 187969) | Forest soil microbial communities from Algoma, Ontario, Canada - Jack Pine, Ontario site 1_JW_OM2H0_O3 (SPAdes) (version 2) | ecosystem: Environmental > Terrestrial > Soil > Boreal...
AAGCCGATGGAAAGCGAGACGGTGCTCGCGCTGGGCATCGAAATAGCCGACGCGCTGAATGCGGCGCACTCCAAGGGCGTGATCCACCGTGACATCAAGCCGGCCAACATTTTTGTGACGGCCCAGGAGCATGGCAAGATTCTCGACTTCGGACTGGCGAAGGTTTCGTCCACCGGCGCGCGAATTCCTGAAAGTGCAGTGATGCTGGAAGCCACGGCCGACGTCGGCCCCGCCCAACTGACCAGTCCCGGGACGGCACTGGGTACGGTCGCATACATGTCACCCGAACAGGTGCGGGGAAAAGAATTGGATGCTCGCACAGATCTGTTCTCGTTTGGCGTGGTGCTCTATGAAATGGCGACGGGCACCCTGCCGTTTCGCGGCGACACTTCAGGAGTGATCTTCGAATCAATCCTGAACCGGGCGCCGGCGAAACTGGCACGCCTCAACCCGGAAGTGCACCCCGAGCTGGAACGGATCATTGACAAGGCGCTGGAGAAAGATCGGGACACCCGCTACCAGCATGCATCCGACCTGCTGGCTGACCTCAAGCGTCTGAAGAGGCAAAGCGAATCGAGCAGAGTCGCGGTGCAGGCGGCGCCGGAGGCGAAGCGCAACAAGTCCTGGATTTGGATTGCCGCGGGCGTTGCCGTTGTCGCGCTGGTGGCTGCTTTCGCGTGGTACCTGCGGCCTGGTAGGGCAGCGCAGATTGATTCAATTGCCGTTCTTCCTTTTGCTAACGTCAGCGGTGATGCCGGCGTTGACTACCTGAGCGACGGCATCACGGAGTCCCTGATTGCCAGCCTGACTCACGTTTCCGACCTGAAGGTGAAGTCACGCAACTCGGTCTTTCGCTACAAAGGAAAGGATGTAGACGCGCAGAAGGCCGGCAGCGAGCTGGGCGTGTCGGCCTTGGTCAGCGGGCGCGTAACGCCGCACGGCGATAACGTGGAAGTCAGCGCTGAACTGACCGACGTCCGCGACAATACGGAGCTTTGGGGACAGCACTACAGCGGCAAGAGCACGCAAATCATCGTGCTGGAGCAGCAGATTGCTGGCGATCTGGCGGCGAAATTGCGCTCGGGGATGAGCAGTTCCGAGAAACAGTCGGTCACCAAGCAGGGCACACAGAATCCCGAAGCCTATGAGCTGTATTTAAAGGGACGCTACGCCTGGAATAAACGAACGGCCGCAGACCTGGAGTCAGCCATTTCGTTTTTCAATCGGGCCATTGCCAAGGACCCCGGCTACGCGTTGGCATATTCGGGTCTGGCCGATGTGTATACGGTTTATCCGGTGTATGGCGCGAAATCGAGCGATGTCATTCCCAAGTCGAATGCGGCGGCGCGCAAGGCGCTGGAGCTGGATCCGACGCTGGCTCATCCCCGTGCCGTTCTGGGTGCCAACTACATGGAGTTTGACTGGGACTTTGCCGGGGGGGAGGCCGAGTACAAAAAGGCTTTTGAACTTGATCCGAACGACGCCTCGGCCCGCCAATGGCATGGGCAGGATATTGGCTGGATTGGCGGCCGAGAGAAGGAGGCGTTGGACGAAATGAATCGCGCCCACCAGCTTGATCCACTGTCCCCGATCATCACTGAGAGTGTGGGATTGGTTCAAATCGCGGTACGAAGCTACGACGATGCAATTGCCACCTGCCAAAAAGTGGCCAGTGAGAACCCGGCATTCGCCCAGGCCCACAATTGTTTGGCTTTCGCCTATTGGGGCAAAGGTATGTACCCGAAGACAGTGGAAGAATTCAAGATCCTCGGGGAACTGGATGGGAACCCGAAGGACGCTGAGTTTGCCTCTGCTCTGGAACAAGGCTTTCATTCTGGAGGCTGGAAGGGCGCGCTGACCAAAGGCATTGAGGTCCGGCAAGCGCAGCGGAAGGCGAGCTATTGGTCCGCGTATGACATCGCCGATTTCTACGCCGAGTTAGGAGAAAAAGACGAAGCCTTTCGGTGGCTCAACGCCGCCTACGAAGAGCGCGACTACCAGGTCGAGAGCCTGAGGACCGACTTCCGCCTCGATCTGATGCGTTCCGACCCACGGTTTGCCGAACTCGTACGTAAAGTTGGGCTGCCGCAATAGTAACGGTGGTAGGTTTTCCCAGAATTCCACCCCACTACTCGTAATTGCATTAACGGGCGATTGGCCTCAACAGCCAGTTCTATCCCCGCCAACGATTCCGGACGGTTGACACGCTATCCGGAAGTTATGCTCCGGAACAAACTTTCAACCACGCGGGCCAGAAGTCGGCTTGTGGTCAGTGATTCATCACAAGCGAGCCGGTCGTTTCTGGTTAGGGAAATGCCCAGGCTGTATGATTTCTGCATGGCCGCTATCGAGACGAGCGCATGAATGTAAATCGGCGGAGTTTTCTGGTGCAGGCTGCCGCGGCGTCCTTCAACACAGGGATTCTGGCCACACGCGCGTTGGCTGCGGATGGCGTGAGCGCAATCGATCGCGAGCGGATGCGATCCGTGGCTGCCTTCACGGCGGAGACGCTGAGCACGGATCATCCGATGCCGTTCGGCGCAGACATTGTGAGCACGGCTACCGGTAAGCGGCTGATGCGCGCGGTGAATCGCGTCGGTCCCGACCACGATCCTAGCGCGCATGCCGAAACCCTGACAATTCGACTCGCCTGCGCAAAGCTGGGCTCGGGATCCCTCAAGGGCTACACCCTGTATACGACGTGCGAGCCGTGTGCGATGTGTATGGCCTGCGCTCTCTGGTCGGGCCTAGACCGACTGATCTTCGGTGCCACGATTGCCGATGCGGGCCGGTTCGTTTCACAGATTAGGATCCCGGCGAAAGAGGTAGCCCGGCGGACCGACCTGCAATGTGTGGTGGCTGGGCCGGTCGAGCGCGAGGTTTGCGTGAAACTCTTTACCGATCCGCGCATGCAAAAGGCGTTTGCAATCTGGAAGAAGCATTGAGCGAACTCTGGGGTGTAAAGTCAAATATTTTGTAACCCTGATGACTGTCGCTTCTGCTGGCGCATCGATAACAGTAAGGCGGGCTTGTGTGAATCGATTCCAGAAACTCCTGGATCACGGGCAAACCGGCAGTACAGAATCAACTGACGCAAACAGGCGTCTCATTGAGAATTGACTGCCAAGCAAACCGGAAACGGTTCCGGGCCAGAAGTCGGCTTGTCGGAAGTTTTGTTAGCGATTGCGGCCGGATTATTTAGTGGCCGACCCAAGCGAGGCCGTCAGGATCGTGTCCGGCTTCGATACGGCCCACCTCATCAAATGAGTGCAAATCGATTATGGCGACGTACCCGTCAGGTGAGCAGGCCACGTAGACGCGCGATCCGTCGGGTTGCATAAGAAGTCCTTCAGCGCCAGTTCCCACTTCCAGACGCTTCACCTCTTTTCGGGTGACCCTATCGAAGATGGCGACGTTGGGCTTGCTGATCATCGAAATAACTACCAGCTTGCCATCTGGAGTAAACTTCAGCCGATTCGCTTCTTTGACGTTGGCGGCGAGAGTGTCGATGACCTTCTTGCTCGCCAGATCGATGACAGAGACCGTTCCGTCGTCGGCATTGGCGACCCAGATTTCCTTGCCGTCCGGAGATATATCAAATCCCTCCGATCCGCGACCGACGGGAACTATGGTTTCGTTCCATTCTCCGCTTGACGGCTTCGTTGCCGCGCCACCGCCGGTCTTTTCAAGAATGTTGACGGTGGCGGAATCGGGGTTTGTAGTGACAATCCGGTTGAGGTCGGGGAAAACGTAGATCATGTGGGTGCGATTTTGGCCAGTGCCCATGATCCAATCGACCTTCTTGGTTGCCGGATCGTAGCTGCCAATGGCTTTGGCAACCTCAGCCGTAAACCAAACTCTGCCGCCTACGAACGCCAGTCCGTGCGGGCCGCGCAGATCACCGAGATCAATGGTCGACAAAACTTTTTTTGCAGCGAGATCGACGACGTTGAGCGTGTTGTATCTGCCGCCACCATAGTTGGATATATAAGCAGTGGTTCCATCGGGCGAGGCAATTACCTCGTGAGGATCAGGACCGACCGGCAATCTGGCGGTAACTTTCAGGGTGGCAGGGTCGACGATAAGGAGTGTATTGTCCTCTTTGGCAAGGATTAGCAGAGCACTGTCTGGAGCAGTTTGTGCAACGAGACCGCGTGCTCCCAGCAATAAGACGACGAGAATGAATAGTAAGGTTTTGATCTTCATGACTATGCATACCTCTCAATATCACCGCTTTAAGGATTTGCTCACGAATATTCTCCGCGGAACACAACATTCCAATTGGCGCCGTTGTCGGTGGATTTTTCCCAAGTCTGCTCGACCTTGTACGGGTTCAGCCCTATTACTTTCACCCGGTTCAATACGCTTTCTCCGTTGGGCCCTCGACTTGTGCCCTCAAATTCCGCTGTGCCGGATGCGACCTTGCCAGAGGTGAACACATGAACCCGACCCGCGTTGTCGGCGAACATCCCATACCAGCTCTTGTCGTCGGCACTATAGCCAAACGTATTCTGTCCGTAATGTCCCCTTCCGCTGTCCCAATTCTCGACGACGAGGCACTTGTCGAGCGATAAAGTCACCGTGCTGTGAGCATTCCCCGAGGAGCCCTCGGCGTCGATTTTCCAATTGCCGAGCCAATAGTCAAGTTGCCGATTCGCCGAATTCGTAGCGCATGAATCGGCATTAGCCGCTGCAAAGCCGCTTGTTGCGAACGCCAAGCCGAATAGAACCGCAAGAAAGATAGATTTCGAAGCGCTACTCTTGAGAATCATGATCGGTTTGTTCATGTTGCTCCTCCACAGATCGAATCATCACAGCTGGTTTCATTGTCCGATTCGTGTTTTGATCAGCGACGCAGTTGGTCGTCGAGCGCGGAATCGGAAAGCTTGCGAGTTCGTTTGCACATCCAATACTTCAAAACCCGCACTCTCCAATCGCGCGCCGAAAGTATCGGGATTTAAGGGGACAAGCGTGTCGCCGATATGAATGATCCTCATAAACCAGTTCTGAAGACTGTCGCTGCCCAGGAAAAAACCGCCGGGCTTCAAAACGCGAAACACTTCAGCTAGGACCTTATCTTGCAGTTCTTGAGAAGGAACGTGATGAAGCATGGTGAACGAAACTGCGCCCGAGAACTCCGACTCTGCAAAAGGCATCCCGGTCGCATCACCTTCGATGACCTGGACATTGCTTCCTTTTAGGCGGGAGCTCAGTGAACTGGCCAATGTTGCCTCAATCTCCAGTGTTGTTAGTCGGGGTACCGAGGTTCGCAACAGGTCCGTCGTTAGGCCGGGGCCAGGGCCAATTTCCAAAACATTCGGTCCCAGATCGATATTACCGATCGCCCACGGAAGTCTCTGTGCGACGGTGCTGCGCCAGCGGTCAGAACGGCATAGCCATTGATGTAACTGGTTCATGTTTCCCACAAACAGTGAAAACCTGAGAAAACCTGATCTCAACTTACCGATTGCCAAGCCTTCGCGCTTTCGATAATGTGCCAATTGATGTCGCAAAAACGGCAAGCTGGGGTCTTCGATCAAACTGGTGACCGTAGGTCCGCGATCACAACGCTCACCCGCGACTATGCCGCCGGCTACGTGATACCGCTGCATTTTCATGATCGAGATCAACTGGTATATGCGTCGAACGGGGTGATGACAATTCGCACTCGCGATGGCACATGGGTTGTCCCGCCCTACCGTGCGGTTTGGATACCGGCACGGGTCTCGCACACAATCACAATGTCAGGATCGGTGGCAATGCGAACCTTGTACTTGAAATCAGGGCTCGCAAAAGAGTTGCCGTCTGACTGTTGCGTGATCAATGTCTCAGCGTTGCTAAAAGAACTCATTCTCTACGCCTGTACTTTGCGCGCGTTGAGGAAGAGGGTGAAATGGCAGGAGCACTTGATCGCGGTTATTCTTCATCAACTGGAAACCGTGCAACTGGTGCCTCTACAACTGCCACATCTGGCAGATCCAAGGCTCGTTAGGATTGCACAAATATTTATGGTCGACCCCAGCGATCAACGAACGCTTACTGAACTCTGCAGAGTGAGCGGTGCTAGCAAGAGGTCCCTTGAAAGACTCTTTCTGCAAGAAATCGGAATGACGTTTGGAAAATGGCGGCAGCAACTTCGGCTTATGCACGCCATGCGCCTCTTGGCTGAAGGCGCGAAGGTGACGCATGCGGCTCTGGAATCCGGGTATAGTACAGCGAGCGCTTTCATTTCCATGTTCAGGAAAGCCCTAGGTACCACGCCAACTTCTTACTTCGTGTTGAGATAACCGATGGTTAATACTCCGTAGAGACAGCACCACAGCCTGGGCCGCTGAGGGCTTCAGTCCGTACGCCAAGGCGAGCGCTCCGACCAGTGCCGTAAACAACCGGACTCGAACCAACTTCGAATACAGTCAATTTGCCAAGGGTACAAGGTCGACTCCCCTTGTTAACGTCCAACGGTCAGGTACGATTTCACTCCCAACAGCTGCTTCGGCTTTGTAATCTCTCGCAGAGCGGTGTGCCTAAACGAACGGGCAGAAACAGTTAGCACGATGGAACACCGCGCCGGCTGGGATGCGACTTTCTCGGCGCCGAGCGTGTCGTTAACCGCGAAATATGCCCTTCACGATGTAACCCTGTTCTTCTACGATTCGCAAAAGGCTATGAACATTGGCATGCGGGCAATGAAGAACGGGTCAACCGACATCCTGCAAGAGACGCTGAAACCAGAAAAGCTGAATCAGTATCGCGAGAGTCAAGGCGGCTGTCGACGAAGCTGGGAGAGAAGAGGTGGACCGTAGTGGTCAGGCTTTAGCGGCTCAAGCTTTATTCTTCGCGTAGCTTGGGTGCCATCGTTAGACTTTGACGCGTCCACAATGGCGGCAACAAACCCTATGCACCCCAGAGCGACGAACGAGACCGGAATCGACCTGCGGTACGAACATGACAGTGCGCGCCGGGTAAACGGGTATGCTGCGCCACAGTTGCATACTCACGTCGTGATCCGAAGGATTTTTTTTTCTCAGAAACAAACTGTGCTCGAAGATGTTGATGATGGATTTCCGACGCCTGTGAATTGGGGACAGGGGTTGAAGCCAGTGCCGAACACCTTGCCACTGAATTAGATAACCTTGTTGCGGCTTCTTGCCGAGGAAAGGATGCGTGTGCGTCGCTTTTTCTGGCGATATTTCGCCATGCAGGGTTGACGGTTCCTGGCTTCAAAGGGCCGGCGCGCCAATTGGCGCGCCGGCTTAGCAGAATGATCGTAATGTTGGGCCACTGTGTTAGTGTTCCTCCGCACGCAGCGTAGTCTCATCAATGGATCGGGACACCTCCCTGCCGAGACGCAGGCCAGCTAAGTGATCAAAGCGAAAATGCTGTCCGGCATAGATTCGGCTTAAACCTGCTTCGCGCTTAGCAGCGGAGAAGCTAGTGAAGTGGCGCGTGACTCCCGGCAGAACCTCGGATGTGACATCGAAGGTGAATTTGTCTCCAAAATAAAACGCCAATACTGTTGCGGCGGCGCTGCTGGTAGCACTGTGAGCACCGGGATAGGAGGGATCCGGCGCGGTTTTGGTCGACAATGGCAGCCAATCGGAGTCAGTGAGCTCAGCCGGAGTCACCGGCCGCCAGAAGTGATAGATGTATTTCGCTTCGAAGAACGAGATCGTGGCGTCGGCCATTCCAAAATTCACTAGCGCGAAAACGCGTGCACTCTGTTCAAGGTTCAGGTTGTGCGCGATGGCCGCCGTCTGGGTGATCTCGTTCCAGTAATTTTGGATCTTGCCACCCCAGAAGTTCCCGATCAAGGTTTGCTCGGGCGTGCGCGTTGTGCTGTCGATCTCGCCAATGCTCTGTACCTCAGCAAGGTCTCGAATGTATTCTTTGTCGGTCAATGCCGGTGGCGGGTCGGGAAGGAATTCGCGCGCATTGACGATAGCAAAAGGGATTACATCGCCCCATTGTGTAAAGTCGGCCGAGGTGAAATCCGGTGGCGTAGCCCGATAGAACCCCGGCATATTTTTGGAAGTGAATCCTGGCTGAGGAGCGCCGGAGCCATCATTGGCGCGGAATGCCAGGATCTGAGCAGCCACAGTCTGACCCACCGTGATGCCATCGTTCTTCACGTTTCCATCAGGAATCAGGGCTAAATCCTGTTGAAGTTGGGCGTCCAGTGTGGCCTGAAACGCGGGATAAATAGACAGCAACACGTCGTGCGCTGCCTGGTCCGCGGCGGCCACTTTAGACGTTTGTGGCGCCACATCAGCGAGACGCACCAGATAGGGATCGAATTTTCCGGCAATGTTATTGACAGCGTCATAGATCGCGGCGTTAAGAATCGCGAAGCTGCGCGTCGAATGAACGGTCGACGGCTGGGCACCCGGAGTCCGCACGATTACCAGAAGAGTTCTATTCCACTCGATAACGGGGTTGACAGACTGATTTGTGTTTGTGGGGGGCTGTTCATGCCTTGTCCTAGAGCCCGATGTGATCTGGGCTTGAAGACTCGCGCACATGAACGCAGCGACGACCAACATCTTACGCATAAATTTGCCTTTGCTCCGTTTTGTTGGAATTGGGGTACTTACAGAGAGGGAACGAGTTCTCTCAGCCGCACCCCTACTCTGTACAACCGTACTCGTCGCAGGCTTATTCCATCGGTATGACGAAATCGTCGAAATATCAGCGCGAGCCTGCTCGTAAGCAGGCTTCTCGGAGACGACCCGGAAAAGGATGTTATGTACTGTGGAAACTAAGCAGTGGCAATCGCTGCTGACTGGTATATTTCAAGGTACTTGGCTGTGCGATCAGCCTGATGCTGGTTTCCGGCGCTCTGTTGGCGCAGGTAAGCACCTCAACCAAAGTGTTGTCGTTCGTCGGCGCCACAAGATTCAACCCAGGAAAGCCGGCCGACGCCCCGATTAACCAGGTCGTGCAGGGTCCCGATGTCGATGTGAGCTTTGATATTCCCGGCATCTCCGGCAACAACAGTCCCGCTCGGCTACCGGCAAATTTTGTTCCCCGTCCAACCGGCAACTCCTTTGCTTCGGCAACATTCAACGGCTTCAAGGGGCTTGATCAGTTCTCGCAGGCCGTAGCGCCCACCGGCTTCGCCGGCGGCGATAACGGACAACTCGAGCCCCCCGACCAGGGCTAGCTAGCGATCGGGAACGGGTTTGTTCTTGAGCCCATCAACCCTCTTTCGGCTTTGAAGCGCTCAGTCTCTTCTTCGGCCTGCCGCCCACGTTCTTCGTCAATAACCCCTCAAAACAACAATTCGTTTCGGGAAAATGAAGTGGAGGTTCAGCATGTGGCAAGACAGCACCGCAATCATGGCAATCACTTCTCATGAAAGCCATAAGAGCCCTACGTAATGCCGATTGCCCCACGAGAAGCACCTTCTGTAGTCAATATTCCGCAAGGGAATAAAGTGCCCGGCAGGATAGTTTAACGATGTATACGTGTCCGGGGACCAGTCCTCATCGAAGCTGGGGAACCACCCGTGGCGCAAGTCGTCACCGTAGGTACGAATTCCGGTTTGGAAGGAAACATGGAAACAATAGGAGAACACAGAGCACACCCTGGGAGCATTAACCTCGTAATTTTGAAGACAGAGATTCTATCTGCATTATCTGCGGTTGGTAGCGCCACAACCGTGGAAGAACTCGCGCAGGCGGACGCAGCCTATAAAAAAGCTCTCTGCACCGCTCGAATCATGGGCTATCGTCCGCACATCCGAGCAACGGATGGCCAACAAATTCAAGTGGAGTGGGTGGCCCTAGGCAACGCAACATTCTGCGAAGGTCACAATATTGAGCGCCAGGCGGCGATGACATCCAAAAGGGAAAGACTCTGAATATCACGAGAGAGCCGGGTATGAACTGCGAGATCTGTAAAGTAATCCGCTAGCTCGGCTTGCTCAAGTCAGCCCACGAATTGTGGCTCTGCACCGACAAACAGATGCCATGCCGTCGCAGGCGCGTAGCAATAGCCGAGCGAACGAACCCTCGGGTTAGAACTGCGGAAAGGGTCGCGTGAAATGAATTCGGAGATCAACAACATCTCTCTATCCAGCGAGCCTCACTTAGCCGGTCCGAACGCGGTCTTGGCGATCACCATGCGAAGCGAAATCAACGCAATCTCAGGTGCCGTAGATTGGCTCCTGACCATGATCCACGAGTGCCATTGTGTTCCCGGTCAAGAGCGCGATGTTGAAATTGCTCTTCGCGAAGCGTTAGCTAATGCGGTGCTACACGGGAATCAGCAGGATAGTGAGAAGAAAATTCAAATCAGTTGCCGCATTCAGTGCGGTGGCGAAGTGTCAATCATTATCAGGGACGAGGGAAAAGGCTTTGATCCCACCAAGGTTCCGGATCCAACGGCCACTAATAACATAGGATCCGAACATGGCCGAGGCATTTACTTGATGAGAGCGCTCATGGATGAGATCCGTTTTGAGCAACGGGGTACTGAAGTTCACATGCGAAAGAGCGCGTCACGCAACAATCGGGATCGTCGTTGACATCCCGGTCTGTCTGGTTATGGTCAACGAATAGGACGATGCTTTGACGGGTACTGCACTTGCCACCTACCTGATGAGAACCGCACTCCTGGTCCGTATTCCGCCTGAAAAGGAGAATAAACAGCGCGCCTGAAAAACGGTCGACCGATTCCCGTGATTCGCGCAGCAAACGATTCGCGTTGGCAGGGAGTCCATTAGCTCGTGAAATTCTGATTTCTAGCGGGCCTAACGCTTGCTTCGATTTTTTTGTCCGCTTAATGGTTAGCACTGTGATGAGGCAATTTTTGAGATTCTCGAAATTCACAGCGGTGTCCGTCTTGACCCTGGCGCTGAGCATTGGCGCCAACACGCCAGTCTTCAGCGTCGTTCAGAAATGTCCTGCTGCGCGCCCGCTCCCGTATCACCATCCCGAGCAGCTAGACCGAAGTTCCATATAAGTTCAGACAGTATTCTGCTGATTCGCTGAGAGATAGTTCAAGATTCAGTTTCCCGCTACTGGCAACAGATTCAGCAACTCATATGCCTTCGCCTGCAGTGGTGTCGGCGGCGGCATCTGCTGAAACGTGGGACCGGACTGATCCGTTTTCAAGCTGTAGGTCACACGTGCGCGGCTGGCTAAGTCCGAAAGCAGAGTAGCGAAACTCTGTACCGGTAATCCGTCGGCTGTCTGGTGCGTGAGCTTTTTGAGGTGTGCTGATTCCGAGCTGCTAGCGGGCAGAACCGGATCGCGTCGTTGACGCTCTTGAGGAAGTTCCTCGTCCTCAAACAGCAGAGGCGCCCACACGCGCCGCAGATGCCACTCCACGTAGTAGGCCAACATGCATAAGAAAATATGCGCCGGCACTCGCTCCTCGGTACGATGCCGAATCGGACGAATCAGCAGATCCAGGCCTTTCAAACTGCGGAAGGCGCGCTCCACCTGGGCCAGACTCTTATACCCGCGCACCGTATCGGCCGCCGACAACTGCTCCGCCGTCTCGCTGGTGCGAATCACATAAATCCCATCCGACTTCGCTTCTTGCTCGATCATCTCCACTCGCCGCCACCAACTCAACTTCCTATCCTCGATCTGGTGCGCGAAGTGTTTGCCCATCTTGTATCGCCCCAGCACCTTGCCCAGCTTCAAAGCAATGTCGGTCGCGGTCAATGGCTTGTTCTTGCGTCGCTCCACTTCTTTCACGATTCTGGTCAACGCTTTCTCGGTCGCCGCCAATAACTCCTCGCGCTTGCGTTTCCGCTCCTCGGCCAGCAGAGGGTTGTAGCAAACCATCAAGCGCTCTCCGGGATATTCCTGCGATTGAATCTCCACCAGATTCTGCTTGTCCAATAACGAGAGTTGT
>Ga0209330_1000742_pt1 | contig 11858 bp, 10 predicted proteins | sample JacPinW_OM2H0_O3_FD_187969 | JGI IMG/M metagenome (GOLD analysis project Ga0209330, IMG submission 187969) | Forest soil microbial communities from Algoma, Ontario, Canada - Jack Pine, Ontario site 1_JW_OM2H0_O3 (SPAdes) (version 2) | ecosystem: Environmental > Terrestrial > Soil > Boreal...
CTGCAACTTCACTTCCGCGCCCGAGCTTATTGACTGGGCCGCAACTTCCAGCGTGAAGGGAGTAATCAGTCCCTGCATACCGGCATACGGACTGGGCGGAAGCATCGTGGCATTTTGGGAAACCGGAACGCACGGACTAACCAGGGGCGTTCCGCATAGAATTTGATAGGTTGAAGCACCCGAAGCATTCAGGTATTGAATGCCCGGAATCTGAGGAGGATTCCCGGCTATTGTGATCATGTTCGCAGTAGACAGCGAGCCGTTCGTTGCAAACTGGTTTCCCACGTCGGCAGTCAGCTTCTCCATGCCTGCTTCTGCGCCATAGAAAGCCGTCTCGCGGTACTGGTTGTTTCCGCCCAGCCTCTGATCGGTCATCACCATCCAGCACATTCCCACCGCGAGCGCGGAGACCAAGATCAGCACCATTAGAGCGGTTATCAGTGCAATTCCTTTCTGACGTTGAGTTCTCACTGCAAGTCTCCTTTAAGAAGTCCTCTGGAAGTGCGCCTCTGCCTTTTATGGCGCCGTCGACTGCGACGCAGTGGTGAACGTATCCGTAAACGACAAGCTGCGTATGCTCACCTGCGTGCTCAAATTGTTTCGCAGGTATTGCGGCGAGGCCGATGCGTGGTACGGCTGTTCCGATCGTCCCGCGAGGAACACATTCACAGCACGAATCTGTACCGGAGTATCAGGGAGCGTAGGCGTGGGCACATTTCCGGGTCCCTGGGGATACACTCCAATCCCCGGATAGTTCGAGCCCGTAATGTCGTAACTGAATGAAAGGTTCTCGATATTATCCGCAATGGCTTGTGGCGGATCGGCCGCGGCAACCCCCGGAGCAGGATAATTTGGATAATTCACCTGCCTTATCAATTGCGGGTCCGTGGGAATGGTCGTCGAATCAATGTAATAGGTGACCAGCCAAACTCGCGTAACGCTGGTGGGCGGGAAACCGCCTCCCGCATTTTGCAAATTTGCGACGGTGCCATTTGGCAACCCCGTTGCGTTCAAGTGCGCAGGGTCTCCGCCCCCGAAAACGATCGTTTGCCCATTCACCGCGGTTACATATTCCAGCGCCGTGCCGTTTGAATTGTGAAACATAATCAGGTTGCCGACCGTAATCGGTCGCGTTTGACCCGGCATTAGGAAGCAAGTAGCGTCCAGCGTCACTGTCGCGCCCACAGGGTCAATGGCTCCCGCACAAGCCGGACCCGCCGCCTGCACCACGGGAAGACTGTAGAGATAGTGGCCTAACCCGTCTTGAAGAATGTTGTCCGCGTACAGTATGTTGATGACGTCGGTCTTCAGATTTCCGTTCAGCACCACTCCCGTGACCGGGTTCACGGTTGTCGCATCCTGGCCGATTTCCCACCCGGGTGAGATCGCCGGCATCAAAATAAATCCGCTGCCGGCCGGGTTCGGGAAGTCCGGCCCTGTCGGTGGAAACACTCCGGGGCGCGTGATTGTAGAGATTCCCGCGGCGCTATATGGAACTGAGATGCCGCCCTCTGGTATCCCTTCCCCAGCTTGCATCAGGTCTTGCACCAAGAAATGCATTCCAGCGCGAAGATTTTCCTGCGTGTTCGCCTCATACGCCACGCCCTGCGTGGCATGCTGCGCTTGTAGCAGCGCGCCCACCACAACTCCCACTACCGCCACCAGGATGGCCATCGACACCATCAATTCGATTAATGAGAATCCGTTTTCCCGCTTCATTCCCTGACTCCTCGGAGCGCTAGAATGCCGAAACATATGTCTCGAGCGTGTATTGGCGCGTAAACTTTCCTGTCCTGTAGTTAATTGTTATCAATACGTCGCGAACATTGCCGAGCGGTTCGCTTGCGAGATTGGTGATGGCGATCGTCCGGGTAAAATTTGAGAGCGGTATCTTGACATCGTCCGCCGTCCCCAGCTTTCCGTCCGTCCCTGGATATACGATGAACGCCGGCTGGGCCCCTCCATCATTGATCGAGCCCACAAGTCCGTCGGGTCCGGGTTGCAGCAGCGGAACGGGGCCGGTCAGGAACAGTCCGCCCGGGTTGCTGCCCGTGTTGTTCGAGATCTGTGCAAACGTGGCGTTGGCTGTGTACTTCGCCGTGAATATGGCTTCGGCCGCCTCTTCTGCCTTCTGTTGAGCGATGAAATCGTCCTGCGAGGCCTGCATGTACGACAATGAATCGTAGAGCATGCCCGCCAGTCCCAGAATGCCTACCGCCAGAACCACCAGCGCGATCATGGTCTCCAGAAGGCTGAATCCTGCTGCCAGCCGCTTCTTCGCTTCCCGCATTTTTCCAGCCTCCTTCAAAATTGAGTCCATGTTGCACCGTTGAATTTCCACGCACGCACTCGCCCGGTACTGCCTAGGACCGTAATCGCCCGGTACGCCGTAGCTTTGCCCGGATATCCGAGGAAAACCGAGCCACTGATCGGTTGAAACGTCAATCCGTCTACCAGTTCGCCGTCGCTTTGAAACAACATTCCGCCAACCGGTCCTGGATTTTGCCCTTCAAATTCAATCGCAGCGGCATTTCCAAAATTGTCCGGTGTGTCTACCGCAGCCGCATTCACAAGAAATTGGGCTGGGGGTTGAATGGGAACGGTGCTTAGGACAACATCCGCTCCTGCTCCGGCTGGCCCGTATGGCGGAGCATTTCTCTCGGTCATCACTACTTGATACTGAGTGACTCCGCCAACCAAGACCGTGGGAAACGTGATCTGGACGTAACGGCGGTTCGCGATGGAGTATTCCCGGGCTTGCCGCAATTGATCGAGGACTTGCCGCATGGCCGAGTCAAACTTCGCGTCCTGAAGTGCGGGTTGCATCGCAAAAATGGCCATCGCCGAGATGATCAGAATGATCAAGATCACCATGCACAACTCGATCATCGAGAAGCCGCGCTGTCCGTTAACGCAGCGCTCTTTACATTGAGTATCCAGCTGCGACTGTTTCACGCTTACACCTTTGGGTCGCCCTAAAACACACAGGCCGACGTTGGAATCTGCCTGCAGATGTTGCATTTGGCAGGCCATGCGCGGTGAGACCTAGGTAGTTTATATTCTGTAGTTTGGACGATGAAGCGAGAGTCAAAAAAGGGCACCCCGAATTTCTCGGGGTGGAATTGTTACCATTGAGGCGGTGGGCTACCGGACTAATTCACTCTCGCGAATCTGTCTATTCGCGGAAAAGACGCTCAGTTGCGACTTCGCAATTTCGACAGCAACCGGAGGATTTCGAAGTACAGCCAAATGAGAGTCACCATCAAACCGAAAGCTGCGTACCATTCCATATACTTTGGCGCTCCGGCTCGAACTCCGCTTTCGATGAAATCAAAATCAAGCACCAGGTTCAACGACGCCACGATTACCACCACAACGCTAAAGCCGATACCGATCGGCCCCGATCCATTAATTGTCGTGAAATGTACGCCGAAAAACCCTAGAACGATCGACAGCAGGTAGAAAAGCGCAATCCCCCCCGTCGCAGCCACAACTCCCATCTTGAACTTCTCCGTCACCGGAATCAGTCCCGAACGGTAGGCAAGCAGCAGGACGACCAGAGTGCCAAACGTCAAACTCACAGCCTGAATCGCGATTCCGTGAAAACGTAACTCGAACATCGCCGAAATTCCACCGAGAACGAGGCCTTCGAGCAATGCGTAAATGGGGGCCGTCACCGGCGCCCATGTTTTCTTAAAAATGGTTACAAGCGCGGCGATGAATCCGCCGATTCCGCCGACTATCGCCAGTCCCATTACAGAATCCGGCGACTGAGTACGATTGAAAATACTCCAAGTCCAAGCAGCAGTCGCGATCGCGCAAATCAGGAGAAATCCCGTCTTGTTCACCGTGCCTTGCAGCGTCATAGCTTCGCCACTGGCGACGCCTGCCCCTTGAAACGCCTGTTCGTTCAGCGCCGGGTTCGAAGTTCTCATCAGTTGTGCCAATTCATTTCTCCTCTATTCGCTCAATGCTCCGCGTACCGGCAATTACGCTACCACGGTTACGCGCGCATTAGAAATGCCTGGGCATGATTCCCTCGTGGGTGTTGTGGTCGAAAAGCGGACCACTCCGTGCCCCACCTGGTTAATAATATGGTACTTACATATCTAATCCTCCTTCTCTTGTTTTCAGATGCCATTATCTGTGTGTTGCGCTCGCAACGCGATGCAGTTTGCTCGCTCTGCAGAATTAACGACGACGCTTCACCCCAGAGGACGAATGAAATTTGCACGCTGGCCGACGATCCGCCTTGTGACCATGCTCTTTTGCGTGTCGTCCAGCAACAACCCACGCAATTCTTCGCCGCAAATCAGCGTCAGCCCTCTCGCTAATCAGATTGCCGTCGGTCAGGTTGATTTTGTCACCGCCAAAGCGCCGGGAAATCCCGCCGCGACGGTGTCTTGGACAGTGAACGGGATTCCCAACGGAAACTCTTCCGTCGGAATGATCGAATCAGTTTCAGCGACTGTTCCGACCAACGCCACCTTCGCCAGATATCTCGCCCCCGCCGCAATCCCAAACCCGCCGGCCGTAACTATCTCCGCCATCCTTCAGGGCAGCTCTGCCGCAGAGGCCTCCGCCGTCATTACGGTGGGACCTGACATTGCGATTTCCCCCGCTGCAGGAGAAGTCCCGGAGTTCGGCTCACAGCAGTTTTCTGCATTGGTGACGGGCGGCCTGGCCAACACCGCCGTCACTTGGCAAATCAGTTGCACACCGGGCGGTTCCGCATGTGGTGCGATCTCGCAGACAGGATTCTATAAAGCTCCCACTTCCGTTCCCACGGTAGTCCAGAACGGTGCCGTGACAACTCAGGATGTAACTCTCACGGCGACCTCACAAGCCGATCCATCATTTTCCGCGACGATCGGGATCGAAATCGTTCCGCCGAATCGAAACCAACAGGTGCACCCGATTCAATTAGGTACTTCCGGCTCAAACGCTGACGACTTCTGCACCGCTAGTGGTGTTGAAGGCTGTGGAGGAGCCACTCTTAGCTCCTTGTTGGAGCGCGGCAGTGTCCAATACATTCTCACTAACTGGCACGTCGCTGCCGGAACGGACGGCGGCCTCGTTGGCGATGCGCTGGTCCAACCCGGATTGCTTGATACTGATGCTTGTTCGTCCCAGCAGACAACCACCGTTGCCAATGTTTCTCAGCTCCTCGATCCACACATGGAAACCGGGAAAAAGGTTGACGTCGCTATCGCTCAGGTTGTGAGCGGCGCAGTGGACCCGACCGGAACCATCGAGCAGCTTGGTTCGGGCGTCGCAGAAGGCGCTCCAAACTCAGGACCGCCGGCCGGAGGCGCGGGAATTTCTGCCATCGCAAACGAAGCAGTCGCCAAGAGCGGCCGTTCTACAGGATTGACTTGCGGCACCGTGCAAGCCGTCGACACTTCGGTCAACATCACCTACACCACAGAATGTAGTACCGCCACTCAGATAGTCAGCTTTTCCGGCCAAATCGCAATAACCGGCGCCGGCTTTAGTGCCGGGGGAGACTCCGGCTCGCTGATCGTCGACGCAACTACTGCAGAGCCCGTCGCGCTATTATTCGCGGAAGACAACAACGGCACCACCAGCATCGCTAACCCCGCGTCCGATGTCCTCGTCGCGCTCACGGATTCCAACGGCAACGCCCCCGTCTTCGTTGGCGGATCCGAACATGCAGTCGCCGCGTGTAGCTTTCCCGCCCCAACTGCGACTTCGCGCATAACGGCGCGCATATGGCTAGCGGACATGCAGTCAGCCGTCGCCATAAAAGAAAGACACGTCGCTCAGTTGATGAGCGATCCAGCTGTCCAGGGAGTCGGCGTGGGAGCGAGCCTAGACCCGGCAACTGGCCCGGCACTAATCGTTTACGTCCTGAAAAACACTGCACACGCGGCCATCTCCGCAACCGTCGAGGGCTTGCCCGTGCGCATCATCGAAACCACCGGCTTTCGTGCCGGCAACGCAGGAGCACACATGCGTCCCTGCCGCGCGCCGCACGCTCCAAAATAAGGCGTCGGGCGCTCGACAGCACACCTCTTCTCATTCGCTCATCCGTGGATGTGGAGGCGGCGTTAGATTCGACTCGCCTTTTGCAGCACCTGTCGGCAGGCAGGCCGTTTTACCCTGATAATGCAAGGGCTTATTCTGCGGAGAACCGAGTGAGCACTTTTTTGTATACGGTGCTACTGCTATTCGGGGGCGAGCGCGCCGGTCACGGGGTTGATTCGAAACCTCGAAATCTCCGTGCCTTCAAAATGCGCCACTGAAAGCCCTGCGCCGTCAGTATCCACTTCGACGCTCCACGGTTTCGCGCCCGCTCGAACCGACGATCCCGCAACCGCATGGAGCGCGCCGTTCTTCCAGTCGATTATAAATGCGGAAATACTTTCAGAAGTTTGGTTCACCTCATAGAGAAAATTGCCGGAAGGGTGGACCGCAAGCCACGCCGGTCCATGCTGCGGTAGAACGGACACTTCAGCGCCAGCCGCATTTTCGCTCTCGCTGCCGGACGAGACCGTTATCGAATCGCTCAACATGTTCGCCGCGAAAGTCATCTCTAGCCCCGTGTTCAGATTCGTGACATGCAGTGTTCTCGAATCGCCTCGCACCGCAATCGCGTTCATCAGATTCGTCACGGTCAGAACTGTATGCGCGTTATTTCCCTGGAAACTGCCTCCGATATTCGCGGTTCCCGCTGCTATGCCTGTGGCGACACCCATTTTGTTAATCGTCGCCACCGACGTATTGTCCGAAGTCCACGTGGTGTTGTTGGGGTTTTCGTGATCGGTGGTGCCGTCCACAAACGTCACGCTCAGCATGAATGACTGCGTGCCGGTCATCGCAATCGACGGATTGGCGGGAGTGAGTTTTACCGACGTCACGAACAGATTGCTCACCGTGGAGCCGAAGCAGGACGTCAATCCCAAAAGCGAAAGTAGCGGAAGAATTCGCGCGACTCGATTGAACCGGGGCGATTTTTTGATTTCCGTATTTGCCTCCGGATGAATCCCTTAAGTCTTCAGCGAGGCCATGTCGATCACGAAGCGGTACTTCACGTCGCTTTTCAGAAGCCGCTCGTACGCTTTATCCACTTCTTGAATCTTGATCATTTCGATGTCGGCCGTGATTCCCTTGTCCGCGCAGAAATCGAGCATCTCTTGCGTTTGACGAATGCCGCCGATCGGGCTTCCCGCCAAGCTCCTTCGGCCCATGATCAGATTGAACGCGCTTACCGGAGCCGGTTTCGGCGGCGCACCCACGAGCGTCATGGTACCGTCCATTTTCAAAAGACTGAGATAAATGTTCAGATCGTGTTCCATCGAGACAGTATCCAGAATGAAGTTAAAAGTATTGGCATGCTTCTTGAATTCGTCGGGGTTTTTCGAAATAACAACTTCGTCCGCGCCCAGCCGCAGTGCGTCCGCAGTTTTGTTCGGAGAAGTGGTGAACAGCACGACGTGCGCTCCAAACGCTTTCGCGAATTTCACGCCCATGTGTCCCAGCCCGCCGAGTCCCACGATGCCGACTTTCTGACCCTTGCCCACTTTCCAGTGCCGCATCGGCGAATACGTGGTAATCCCCGCGCAGACCAGCGGCGCCGTCCCCGCGAGATTCGCTTTGTCCGACACCCGCAGTACGAACGCTTCATCCACTACAATAGTTTCCGAGTAGCCGCCATACGTAACGCCGCCGAGAATTTTGTCCTGACCGTTGTACGTAAATGTCGGCATGCTTTCGCAGAACTGCTCTTCTCCCGCCAGGCAATTCGGGCAGGTACGGTCGGAATCCACCATGCACCCGACCGCGACCATGTCCCCTTCCTTAAATTTTTTCACCGCGCTCCCGGCTTTTGCCACCCGCCCGACAATTTCGTGCCCCGGCACGCACGGATACACCGTCGGCATCACGTTGTCCCATTCGTTGCGCACTTGATGCAAGTCCGAATGGCAAATTCCGCAGTACAAAATTTCGATTTGCACGTCTTGCGCCCGCGGCTCGCGCCGCTTCACCGTGTGCGGCGCCATCGCAGAAGTCTTGCTCTGTGCCGCGTACGCCTTTGCCGGGAACGTCTGCGCCAGCCGCTTCTCTACCGCCGCCTGCTGCGCTGCGTCAGTCATGTCTTCATCCCTCCAATTTGAACTCGCAGCATTATTTTAATCCTTGTGGAAGGAACAGTCACTACCGGGAGATTTTGTCTGCGGGTCCCGAATCTTTCGATGTGTTGCCGAATTGGGGCCGCCCAGGTCCAAGACAGGGCTCCCGGGTCGACGGTAAGTCGAGCCTGGGAGATCAAACAGTCGAGCCTGCGGAACAGTCTGCGGGGCAGACGGAAAATGTTCGTGGAAGTCTGTGGGATTAGCCGTTGAACTTCGTCTGAACTTCTTTCAAGATTTCCTTCGTTCCGCGACGCTGCGCTCGCGTACTCGCGCGTTTCTCCGCCAAGGGAGTCTTGCTCTTACCAATCTTTTCCGCCGCGCGAAAATCGTCGCGCTCCTTGCGAACCTTATCGCGCGATTCTGACCCTTTAGCTTGTCCCTGCTTGGATTTCTTTCCCGTGGATTTCATAGCTTCCTCTAACGGGCATCATAGCACCCGGCAAGGATTTTGAATCGTCTCGCTTTCTGAATCATCTCGATTTAATGTAACGCCTTCGATGTCTAAAGACTCCGGGACTTCACCTTGCGACTTAATCCCTCAACCCGCATCCAACTAGCGTGGAGTACACGAATGCAACGCGCACTGTATAAGCTTTGATCTGGACATTCCATCCATGGAGACTTCCTCATGAAAAAGGTGGCTGCCGGAATTTTTGCTTCCCTCGTCTTGCTCGGTTTTGCCTTTGCTGCCCAAAAAACCACCACCTTCACCGGCGAAATCTCCGACCGCTACTGCGCAAAAGCCGGCTCCCACGAATCCATGATGAAGACGCACGATGTGAAAACCATCGAAGAGTGCATTCCTGCTTGCGTGAAGGCGGGCGGGAAATACGTTCTCGTCGATTCGGACGGCAAAACTGTGTACACGTTGGACGATCAGCAAAAGCCCGCTCCGTTTGCCCGGCAGAAAGTCAAAATCACCGGCACTCTTGACGCCGCAACGCAGACCATCCACGTTGAAAATATCGAGCAACGAAAGTAGTCTCGTCGCATTCTCCGGAATAGCGCCGGTATAAGGAGCCCCTCAATGCGCGCATTCGCCGTCCGCAGTTTCGGTGAAGCCCCTGCGATCCTCGATCTGCCGATCCCCTCCGACCCAAGCGCGTTCCTCATCCGCGTGAAGTGCGCCGGCGTCAATCCAATCGACTACAAACTCGTCGATCGCCTCACCGCCTCCTCGACATATCCTTTTGTGATGGGCATCGATTTCGCGGGCGTCGTCGAACGCGTTCCCGTGGGAGCGCGTGACTTCCAAGTCGGCGACCGCATTTTCGGCATGGCGCGAACGCACGGCGCCTACTGCGAGCACACCGCCGTCGTGCCGGGCGTGAACGCGCAACCGCTCGCCCATATCCCCGACGCCGTCACTGACGAACAAGCCGCCGCGCTGCCGATCCCTGCAATCACTGCGGTCGGCTCGCTCGATCTGCTGCGTCTCACCGCGGGCCAGCGCATCGTTGTGATGGGCGCCACTGGCGGAGTCGGCGGCTACGCCGTGCAAATGGCGCGCTCCCGCGGCGCGCACGTCTTCGCCACCGTTCGCGGCGACGCTGATGAAGCTCGCCGCCTCGGCGCCGAAGAGGCTTACGACACGAAATCCGTCGACGTAATCAACGCGATCCGCGCGGCTCACCCCGACGGCGTCGACGCAGTCTTCGATCTCGTCAATGGCAAAGACGCAATCGCCCGCGACGCAGAAATTCTCAAACCCGGAGGCAGCCTCGTCTCGACTGTCTATGGGGCGGACGAAAAGTGGTTCGCCGAGCGCAAAATCACCGCGCACAATATTTCGTCCACCAACAACGCATCGTCCACGCCGCAAGGACTGGACCAGATTGTGCGCATGCTCGCCGACGGCACCATCACCGCGCGCATCCGCGCCACTGTCGATCTGAATGGCGCCGCCCAAATCATCGAAAAACTTCGCACCGGCGGCCTCCGCGGCAAAGCCGTCATCCGCATCTAGCACCTGCGCTTCGGCATCGCGATAGCGCTTGTGACGCAGCTTTTCATCGCCACGCGGGGATCGACACTTTGCCTCAACGTTAAGCGTGGTGCTACCATCTACGCGAATTTTCAGCTTGGGAGGCGTTTTATGTCGCGAAAAGTTGCAGACCTGTTGTGGGAGATGCTTGTAAACGCCGGAGTCAAACGTTGCTACGGAATTGTTGGAGACGCTCTAAATCCCGTCATTGACGCGCTGCGCCGCAACGGCAAAATCGAGTTCATACACGTTCGCCACGAAGAATACGGTGTTTTCGCCGCCGTCGCCGAGTCCTATCTCACTGGCAACCCGGTTGCGGTCTGTGGAACGGCCGGCCCCGGCGTCACCCACCTAATCAATGGCCTACTAGACGCGCGTAAGGAAGGCGCTGCGGTTATCGCCATCGCCGGCGACGTCGAATCGAAGCTCATCGACACCAGCGCGCTCGAAGAACTTAATCCCTACAAATTCTTCGAAGTCGCATCGCTCTACACCGGCCGCATCGTCAATCCTGAACAGGCGCGCGCAATCATTAATACCGCAATTCTTACCGCCATCACGGAAAAAGGGCCCACCGTCGTTTCGATTCCGGGCGACATCGCCGCATCTGATGCTGGCGACCAGTCTCCCGAGATCAGAGTGCCCTCCACGCCCGTCTTACAGCCCTCCGATGCTGATCTCAACCAGCTTGTGAAAATGATCAACGAGGCGAAAACCGTTGCCATCTTCGGCGGCGACGGCTGCAGAGACGCCCGCGACGAAGTGCTCCAGCTCGCCGATAAATTGAAAGCGCCTGTAGGTTATTCGTTCCGCGGCAAGCAATGGTTGGAACATGACAATCCCAATGCAGTTGGCATGACCGGCCTGCTCGGTTACGGCGGCGCTTATGACGCCATCCACGACGCCGACCTTTTGCTGTTGCTCGGCACGGACTTCCCCTTCACCGAATTCCTCCCCGACAAAAAAGTGAAGAAAGTCCAGGTCGACAAAAATCCCAAACACATCGGCCGCCGCACGGCCCTTGACCTTGGTCTCGTCGGCGACGTCAAAGCCACCGTCAGCGCCGTGCTAAAGAGCGTGAATGCCAAGACCGAAACTCGCTTTCTCGATAAGTACGTCGCGGACACAAAATCGTTCCACGAGCTTCTCCAGCATTACGTAGTGAAAGGTCCCGGGATCAAGCCCATACGTCCGGAATATCTGGCCGCCACTCTAAGTGAGCTCGCCGCCGACGACGCCATGTTCTTCGTCGACACCGGCACCGCTTGCATGTGGATGGCTAGGCACGTCTATGGCAGCAAAAATCGCAGGGTTTTCGGCTCGTTCACATGGGCGTCCATGGCCAATGCCGCGCCCAACGCGTTCGGCGCCCAATTGGCATATCCCGGCCGTCAAACCATCGCTATGTGTGGCGACGGCGGCTTCACCATGCTCGGCCTCGGAGATTTGTTGACGCAGGTAGAACGAAAGAGTCCCGTAGTTCAGATCATCCTTAACAACAGCTCTCTCGACTTCGTCAACATCGAACAGCAAGAGGCCGGCTTCGTCCCCTTCGGCGTGCAATTCAAGAATCCGAATTTCGCCAAGGTTGCCGAAGCCATGGGAGCAAAGGGAATCCGCATCGAAGAACCCGGCGACGTTCGCGAAGGACTTGCTGCGGCTCTGGCCTACAAAGATGGCCCCGTCGTCGTCGATGCCGTAGTAGACCCTTACGCTCT
>Ga0209330_1000743_pt1 | contig 11858 bp, 7 predicted proteins | sample JacPinW_OM2H0_O3_FD_187969 | JGI IMG/M metagenome (GOLD analysis project Ga0209330, IMG submission 187969) | Forest soil microbial communities from Algoma, Ontario, Canada - Jack Pine, Ontario site 1_JW_OM2H0_O3 (SPAdes) (version 2) | ecosystem: Environmental > Terrestrial > Soil > Boreal...
CGGCGGAGTGATAATCGCGGTGAACTGGTCGACATGATACATGCCGAGGTTGCTGATGGTGAACGTGGCATCAGCGAGGTCGGCGGGACGGAGCCTCCCTGCCCGGGCTCGCTCGGTCACGTCGCGGCGCTGCTGCGCAATTTCGGCGAGCGTTGCAATGTGCGCGTTGGGGATTACCGCCGCCACGACGCCGTCGTTCACTGCAATAGCGACACCCATGTTCACGTGGTCGTGGACGCGAATGCCTTCCGCGGCGAAGCTTGAATTCAAACGCGGGTGCTGGAGCAGAACCCGCGAAGTGATTGCCACCAGCAGATCCGTATGGGTGACGCGAAGGTTGTGCGTACGTTCGATCTCGGAGACCAGCTTTTCCCTATATTCATTCAGCGCGGTGGCATCGATTTCACGGGTGACGAAGAAGTGAGGAACCGTGGTCCAGCTCTGTGTGGTGCGTTCGGCCATGAGGCGGCCGAGGGTGCTGGGTACTTCGAGGCTGGCTGATTTTTGGGGAACGGCGACCGACCCGGCTGGCCTGCCAGCGGATTGCACGTCGGACGCGAGAATTTCCCCGCCGGGTCCTGAGCCATGCAGGGGGGTAAGATCCACGCCCAATTCTTTCGCAAGACGACGAGCCTTCGGAGAGATTCTCGCGTTCTGGGCGGGAGAAGATCCGGATGTGGCGGCTGCGACCGGCGCAGCATGTGTTTCCGTCTTTCCCTGTGAACCAGCGCGCGCTGTGGGTGCGGCCGTTGCAGATTCTTTTTCGGTCGGCGGCTTTTCACCAGGAGCTACGATCCAGGCGATTGTTTGCCCCACGGGAATGTCGGCGCCGACGATCCCGGTAATTCCGGCAAGGATTCCGTCCGCGGGCGCTTCGACCTCCATCACCGCCTTATCGGTTTCGATTTCGAGAAGCGGCTCCCCCTTGGTGACGCGGTCGCCATCCTGTTTCCGCCAGGCAATGAGCTTGCCGGTTTCCTGCGCCATCTCGAGGGCGGGCATGACTACGCTGAAGGCCATGATGGTTTATTCGGGAAGGGCTCCATTTTGGCCTTCAGTCCGAAACTCCTACACGCTCGGTTTTGGCGCTGGCTTCGATCATGTCAAGCACGCGAGCGCTGGGCGCGGCTTCACTTTCGCGAGTTGTCGGCAGCGGTCCGTCGACCGTGAAATAGTGCGCCCCCGCCACCAGAAGTTGTTCCGCCGGGAAGCGAGTGATGACTTCGTGCCCGGTAGGCGTGACGACGATTTCTTCTTCGATGCGCGCCGCGCTCCAACCATCGGTTGAGGGCCAGAAGGTTTCCAGCGCAAAAACCATTCCAGGTTCGATCGTGACTGGATGCTCGAACGAAACCAGGCGGCTGATCACCGGCTTCTCCCAGATTGCGAGGCCGATGCCGTGGCCGTACTGCAGCGCGAAGGCATCTTCTTCATTCTTAAAACCAAAATCCTGCGCTTTCGGCCAGACGGCGGCAATCTCCGCGGTGGTGCGTCCGGGACGTACCAGTTCAATGGCCGCGTCGAGATAATCGCGGCAGCGCTTGTAGGCGTCAACCATCGCGTGCGAGGCGTAGCCAACCGTGAAGCAGCGGTAGTAGCAGGTGCGATATCCCATGTAGGAGTGGAGAATGTCGTAGTAGACGGGATCGCCAGGGCGCAGCACGCGATCGGAAAACACATGGGGATGAGGATTGCAGCGCTCGCCGGAAATTGCATTCACGGCTTCGACGTATTCCGACCCTAGATCGTACAGAACTTTGCTGACCAGTCCGACGGCTTCGTTCTCGCGGAGACCGGGCTTCATGGCGCGGTAGAGTTCGTCGTAGGCGGCGTCGACCATCATGGCGGAAGTGTTTAGCAAAGAAATTTCATCTTGCGTCTTGATGACGCGCGCTTCTGACATGAGCGCCTGGCCGTCGACTACGGTGATGCCTTCGCGCTCGAGCGCGAAGAGAACAGGCAGTTCGACAATGTCGATGCCTACTGGTTCTTTATGCAGGCCGCGCTTTTCGAGTTCGATGCGGATCTTTTTTGCCACGTCTTCGGCGCGGCCCATCTGAGGGGTCATCGCGCCCCGTAGCATGGAGATTCCGGAGTGCGAGCGGCCGTCGAGCCACGGACAATTGAGTTGGTGATGCTTGGCGGCGGAACCGAAGTCCCACAGGATGGGTTCGTCATTCTGCGGCAGCAAAGTGAAGCGATTCGCCTTATCCTGGGCCCATGTGCCGATGTGCGTGGAGGTCAGGTAGCGCACGTTGTTCATGTCGAAACACAGAAGCGCGCCCATCTCGGATTTGGCCAGCAAGGCCTTGGCTTTCGCCAGACGCTCGCGGCGCAGGCGGTCGAAATCGATCCGCTGTTCCCAATCGACGGCCATGGTTCCATGAGTTTTTAGTGCCATAGATTCAGCTCCTAGCCTTTAGCTGCTAGCTTTCAATGTTATTAAAGTCAGGCCGGCTTGCACATCAGCCTGGCGGCATCGAATACGGTTTGCTCCGTAGGCACCGTGGCGTCTTCTAACGGCGGGGAAAACGGGATGGGGACGTGCATCGCTCCCATTCGCTTCACCGGTGCGTCCAGATCGTAAAATGCGCCTTCGGCGATTACGGCGGCAAGCTCCGCGGTGACGCCGTAGCGGCCGTAGCCCTCGTCGAGAACAATCACTCGCGAGGTTTTCTTCGCTGAGTCGATCAAAATTTTTTCATCCAGCGGCCACGTGGTGCGCGGATCAACGACCTCGGCGCTGATGCCTTCTTTCTCCAGCATGATCGCTGCCCCCAGCGCGACTTGCACCATGCTGCTGGTGGCGACCAGAGTGATATCGTCGCCGGCGCGTTTCACATCGGCGACGCCCAGCGGGATGGTGTAATCGTCTTCCGGAACCGGGCCTTTCAGCTTGTACATCATTTTGTCTTCGAAGAAGACCACCGGATTCTCGTCGCGGATTGCCGATTTCAGGAGGCCCTTCGCGTCATAGGGCGTCGACGGCAGAACTACTTTCAGTCCGGGCACGTGACTGAACCAGGCATGCAGCGACTGCGAGTGCTGCGCGGCGGAGCGCCGGGTTGCGCCCAGCGTGGTGCGCATCACCATGGGGACTCTCCAGTGGCCGCCGGACATGTAGTGAGCTTTGGCAGCCTGGTTCACCATCTGATCCATGGTCAGAGTGATGAAATCCCCGAACATGATATCGACGACCGGACGCAGGCCTGTCATGGCTGCGCCGACTGCGACGCCGGTAAAGCCTGCTTCTGAGATCGGAGTGTCCACCACGCGCTTGGCACCGAATTCTTCCAGGAGGCCGGAGAGGACTTTGAATGGCGTGCCGGCCTCGGCCACATCTTCCCCGATGATGCAGACGCGCGAGTCGCGGCGCATTTCCTCGGCCAGCGCCTCGCGCACGGCCTGGGCAAATGTGAGTTCGCGTTCAGGCATAGACGTGCTTCTCCACTTCATCGACGTTGGGATAAGGCGCGGCGATGGCAAACTTCACAGCTGACTCCATGGTGACGCGAACTTCAGCCGTGACTCGATCAAGGGCGGCGGAGTCAGCATAGCCGCGATCGATCAACCACTTCGCCAGGACGACAATGGGATCGCGATCGGTCTTCCATTGATGCTCTTCCTGCTTGGAACGGTAGTATTCGCGATTGATATCGCCGACGTGATGTCCGCTGTAGCGGTAGGTATCGCATTGCAGGAACGCAGGCCCATCGCCGGAACGAGCACGCTTTACCAGCCGGGTCGCGACTTCATTCACAGCGCGCACGTCCTGACCATCAACGCTCGCGGCCTCGATACCGAAGGCAGTAGCACGGCCGAGGATGGTACCGGCCGTGGTCTCCTGGTAATGCGTGTACTCGTTGTACATATTATTTTCGCAAACATAGATTACCGGCAGCGTCCACAACTGCGCCAGGTTCATCACTTCGTAAAGCGATCCCTGGCCGAGAGCGCCTTCGCCGAAAAAGCAGACGGCAACGCGATCGGTAGCGAGAGTCTTAGCGGCAAAAGCTGCTCCCGTGGCAATGCCCACGCTGCCGCCGACGATAGCGTTGGCGCCGAGATTGCCGGTCGCAGGATCGGCGATGTGCATCGATCCACCTTTGCCTCGACAATAGCCCGCTTCTTTTCCCAACAATTCGGCGAACATGCGGTCGGGCGATGCACCCTTGGCCAGGCAATGTCCATGGCCGCGGTGCGTGCTGGTGATGTAGTCGTCGATTCGCAGCGACTCGCAGATCCCCACGGCAACGGCTTCTTCGCCGCTATACAAATGGGCGAGCCCAGGCATGAGAGCGCGCGTATACACCTCATTCACCTGCTCTTCGAACAACCGGATACTCACCATCTGGCGGTAGGCGCGGAGCCATTTTTCTTTTTCAGTCGCGGTTTCGTGGCTAAGATTGTTCTCGGAGGTAGCAGTCGTCATATTTTCTTACCTCCTTGAGTGACCGGCGTCGATACTCCCGACATGGCGGCCAGCACATCGAACATGCAGGCGAAGTCGTACTTTGTCCAACCCATGCCGCGAGCTGCCGTCAGAATCTCATTACTCACTGCGGTGCTGGGAAGGGGGACGTCGAGCTGACGGCCTAAGTCCATGGCGAGAACCATATCCTTCTGCATCATGTTGACGTCGAACCAGGCTTGTTCCGGCTGCTCGAGGACGAACGGTCCGCGATACTGAATCATGGGCGATGCCACCGCGCTGTGAGTGAGGACCCCGACCGCCGTTTCGCGCGCGATGCCGCTTTTCTCGGCCAGCAACACGCCTTCGGAGAATGCCAGCATCTGGACGGCCAGACTAAGGTTGACCGCAATCTTCATGGAAAGCGCCAGGCCGTTGTCGCCAACGTAAGTGACTTTGGGACCGATGTCGAGCAGTAGGGGTTTTATTTTTTCAAAAGTTTCGCGGCGGCCGCCAACCATCACCGACAACTTTCCTTCCTGTAAGGTAATCACGCTGCCGGAGACAGGCGAGTCGACCATGTCCGCGCCTTTTTCCCGAACCTTCGCGGCCAAGGCACGGCTGACCGTTGGACTAACCGTGCTCATGTCGATGAAAATCTTTCCCGCGGCAAGGCCCGCCAGCATTCCGTCGGGTCCTTCGCTGATAGCAGCGATGGCGGCCGCATTGGTCACCATGGCGAAAGAGAAATCGGACGCGCTGGCAACTGCCCGCGGCGAGTCAGCCCACTGCATCCCCTTTTCAACCAGCCACTGCGCCTTGGCGCGGGTGCGGTTGTAACCGGTCACCGTATGACCCTTGCTGAGCAGACGATTCACCATCTGGCTGCCCATCACTCCCAAACCGATGAATCCAAGTTTCGCCATCCGCCCCGAACCTCCGTGCTCAATCCCAACTGTATTCGAACCTGGTGCGCGCCTTAGGAACCGACTTTTGAAACTACTTGCTTACTTTCTCCGTGGCGGACAGGGATGCCGGCCGGCGCCTTTGAATCTTCGCGTACTTGTTCTAGGTGGGCGCGCATCGCGCTCCGGGCCATCTCAGGATCGTGCCGCTCGATCGCCTCAAGAATGCGCTTGTGATGTATTTGTCCGCGCTGCGGTCCGCCTTCCACGTTGAAAATTCTCATGCGCTGTTCACGCAGTAATCCAACGATGGAATCGATCAAGGAAAGAATCAGCGGATTCGCCGCCGCCTCCGCCAGCGCGAGATGAAAGTCCAGGTCGGCTTCGATGTAGGCCTCGGGATCCCTCTGCGCACCATCCATTACGGTGACCGCTTCGCGCAGCGTCACAATTTCCGGCTCCTGAATACGCGCCGCGGCCAGCGCAGCAATCCCCGGCTCGAGAATCAAACGCAGCTCCGCCAAATGCGGCGAGCCTTCCGCGTGGCCAAGCTTTACCATCAGATCGAAGGACTGACGCGCCGCCTGCGATGTCCCGTCGGTGATGAAAGTTCCACGACCCGAATAGGCTTCGACCAAGCCCTTTTCGCGCAGTGTCTTCACCGCTTCGCGAACCGCGGTACGGCTGACGCCGAGCTGCTGCGCCAATTCTCTTTCGGCCGGCAGCTGATCGCCCGGCTTCAAGGTACCCTTCAGTACGGATTCTTCGATCTGCTGAACAATCTGCTCGTACAGCCTTGAGGTCCGGACAACTTTGTACACTGGATTTTCTCCCGCATGATCCAGTCTGGGGGCACTGGCGATGGTCCGGCTACTATACCGCAGGTCCAGCGCCGACGCAGGCGTATTTGCTGATGTAGGGAGAGGGAAGTCCACTGTTGGTCCAAGGTATGGTGGTATGACCATGAAGAATACCCCGCTATGACTAGGAATGCAAACCATTTCTTGTAGAACTTTCTTGCAGCTTTTACTGAAGTCACCTAGAGATTAGGACCCGCCCCACCTTGATCGATGAGGTACCGAGAAAGCCGTCGGGACGAATTTGCTTGACAGTGTTCGCGCGCGAATGGTATGGCTGTCGGACCAGCGATACGGAGGCTTCCATGAAATTCCGACGCACCGCCTTGTCCGCGGGTCAGGTCGCAACTGCAGCCGTCCTTGTCTTCATGGTTTGCACCCTGTCCTTTTCTGGGCTTGCTCAGTCAACCGCGGGCCGCGTGCTCGGTACCATCTCCGACCCAAGCGGTGCCGCCGTCGCGGGAGCAAACGTCGTTGTCACTGATGTGGAGCGCGGCACTTCGCGATCCCTGACCACTGATCCAGCTGGAGAGTACGTCGGTGCCGACCTTGCGCCGGGGACTTACAAAATTCACGTCGCAGCCAGGGGCTTCAAATCCGTGGAGCGGCTAAACGTGGTCATTGAGGTCGCCTCGGACGTACGGGCGGATTTCGCGCTGCAGACCGGAAATGTTTCTGAAGTAATTACAGTCAGGGCAGACGTTGCTTTGCTCAACACGACCTCCGCAACGCTGGGTGGCACATTGAGTAACAAAGAGATCAACGACCTTCCGTTGAATGGCCGCAACTATGAAAACTTGCTGCAGCTCCGGCCAGGCGTAATGCGTTATCCCGGCGGCGGATTCTCCACCACAAGCACCGACGGGCTGCGCGCGGAAGACAACGCCTATTTTATTGACGGCCTTTTTAACAGCGAGCCATTTTCCGGCCAGGGCATCATCAATGGCGCTGGCATCGCCGGAGACTCCGCCACCATTCTTCCTATTGATGCCATTCAGGAATTTAATGTTCAGGAAAACGCGCCCGCCGAATATGGATGGAAGCCCGGCGCGGTCATCAATGTGGGATTGAAGTCGGGAACGAATTCTCTCCACGGCACCGCCTTTGCCTTTGGCCGCGACGGCGACGCGCTCGATGCGCGCAATTATTTCAACGCTGATCCTGCCGCGAAAACTCCCCGAACACTGGAACAGTTTGGAGGCAGCTTCGGCGGTGCGATTATCAAAGACAAAGCTTTCTTCTTCGGTGCTTACGAGGGCCAGCGCTACGACGTAGGAAACAACTATAGCGTCAGCACTCCGACCACAGTCGGTTTACCTACCCCCTCGACGCCAACCTGCACCTCGGTCGCGGGCGACTGTGCCAATAGCATTCCGAATGCGATTGCCGATTTGCTGGCAAATCACGTTCCCATCAGCCATGCCAGCCAGTTGATCTCGGGCTGCACGGTCTCGGGAGCCGGCGCTGTCACCTGCAATGGCACCGGCTTTCCGCTCAACAACACGCAATCGGTCAATGTCGTGCAGGGGTTCCCCAACAACGTGGGTGTCGACAACGTGATTGCCAAGGTCGATTACACCCTCAACCAAAATAACAGCCTCAGCGGCATGTACTTTTTCGGAAACAACTCCGGAACGGTCGAGGATTTTCCCGAGCTGCAATCTAAATGGCGCTCTCACATCCATACACGAGCGCAGGTGGTTGGCGGAAACTGGATCTGGATTCCCAACTCGCAGTGGGTCAATGAAGCGAGGGTCGGCTACAACCGCCTCTATCAGCCCACGCTGCCCGGCGATCTGGATACACCGGCCTCGGCTTACGGGCTGAATACCGGTGTGAGTGGACCGGACACAGGAGGACTGCCTCGCATCGGCTTCGCAGGAGCGTTCGTCCCCGGTCTAGGGGGTTTCAAGTGGCCGAAATTCCAAGGTCCAGACTCCATCACGCAATTCATCGATCATGTTTCGCGCACGGTTGGGAAACATGCTTTCAAATTCGGTGGCGAAGTTCACCGCGACGAAGTAACCGGCGGCGCTTTCGGTAACGCCAGAGGCAGCATCACTTTCCTCGGCGGCGTGGCTCTGCCCACGTCAACGCAGCTAGAGGATTTTTTTGCCGGCGATCCGTTCAAGGCGTCAGTACAAGTCGGCAATCCTAATCGAATCATCCACAACTGGGCCTATGCCGGATTTGTTCAGGACGATTGGCGAGCTACCAGGAATCTGACAATCAATGCCGGCCTGCGCTATGAATTCAATTCAGTTATCTCTGAGGCTCACAATCAGCTGGGCAACTTCGATCCGAATTCGCGGACTGGACTGATTCAGGATGGTATAAACGGCGTCGGCGGTCCTTACAATCCAGATCACAAGGACTTCGCACCACGCCTCGGCTTCGCCTGGGATGTGACCGGCAAAGGAGACACAGTGCTCAGAGGCGGTGCTGGTCTGGTGTATGAAACCATCAATTGGGAAGCACTGCTCGCCTTCAACAATGCCTTTGGTCTGAATAACGTTCCGACCGGGGCCATCATCGATGCTGCAGGCGATACTGCAGGCGGGACAATTACAGCCAGTAATATTTCAGTTCCGCCCGTCATGCCCCAGTGGGATAGCGGTACGCCCATCTATGGAGGCAACGTAAGCACCGCCACGCCGAATTGCTTCTTAAGTCCATGCCCCATCATGAGCGTGGACCGCAACATCACAACTCCTTACGTGTGGAACTGGACCCTAAGCTTGCAACATGCCTTCAGTCCAAATCTTTCTTTGGAAGTTGCCTATGTGGGCAATCATGGTGGGAATCTAACTGGCATTCGGGATATCAATCAGCCGGCAGTAGGCTCGGGCTGGACAACTACCGGCACCGGTGTTGGCTCTCTCAGCGCCTGCCTCGCCAGCGCTCCGCTCTATAACAATTGCGCTGTCGACAGCGGAAATGAGGTAGCCGCGGAACCGTACTCGAAGAAGTTCCCTTACCTGAGCAATATCTTCCAAATGGCAAACGTGTACCGGTCCAACTATGACGGTCTTCAAGTCACCTTGAATTCACGGAATTATCACGGGCTCAGCATGGTGGCTGGCTACACCTTCGCCCATGCGCTCGATGACGTGGGCGCAAACTGGGACTTTGGCTACGGCGCAGGCTTGCCCGAAGATTCCTATAACGTCGGCCGGGAATACGCTAACAGCGACTTTGACATGCGACAACGTTTCACACTTTCGCTCACCTACGCCATTCCGGGACGCAGCGGCTCCTGGCAAATGCTGGAGGGCTGGGAGCTCAACTCCATTGTGACGTTGCAGAGCCCGCAATTCTGGGGACCGATCGATTTGGGAACTGATGCCGCCGGCGTTGGTCCGCTGCCAGTAAGCCCGCCCGCCAATGAGCCAATTCGCTGGAGCTTTTTCGGCAAACCCTCCGACTTCAAGTCAGGCCCGAACCCGATTCCGTATTTCCCCGGCTCCACGAACGCAGATTGCGCCAGTCAAGCCCTGGCAGTGGATGGAGGCGCTGCCGGTCCAGCTACGGCCGCCCTGAACCTCTTCGGTTGTTACGCACAAGGAAATTCCATTATGATCCCTCCCTCTTTGGGCCAGTTCGGCAACCTGTCGCGCAACACGTTCCCTGATTCCGGCTTCAAGGACTTCGATTTCTCGGTAGCCAAGAACTGGCATTTGGGTGAGCGTGTCCACGCGCAGTTCCGTGCCGAGTTCTTCAACATTTTCAATCATCCCAACTTCGCCAATCCTTACGGCGGCCAGAACGGGTTCGGCTTGAACGATCCCTCGGCTCGGCCGTTCGGTTGTGGCTGCGCCACGCCTGATGTGGCCGCAGCCAACCCGGTGATCGGCTCGGGCGGTCCTCGGGCCGTGCAGCTCGGTCTGAAGTTTATTTTTTGATTCGGTCTACAGGTTAAGTCAGGAAAGAAGGCCGGACGCAGTTCCGTCCGGCCTTCTTTTCGTAACAGCTCATATCATGGACAAACACAAAAGGGCCTAAAATGAAAATAAGAAGTCAGTGCCATTCTCTACTTCCGCTGCTGCTATTCTTCACGCTTATCTCTTTGACCGCTCTGGGTCAAAACAACGAACGCCGCGAACGCAATATCGACGAGATCAGGGTCGAAGCTATTCGCCGTGCCGAGGTGGGCCAGTACCCACTGATCGGACTCGATCCCGCCGATGTGAAAGAGGCCTTCGAGAGCATCCACACCAGCGACAAAGACGAGTGGGCTGCAGCATTCATGCACGTAGCCGATCGCTATTTCAATGAAGCAAAGTCACTGGAGAAATCCGATCCCACCAAGGCGAATGCCGATTACATCCGCGCCTGGCGGCTTTATTCGTTCGGTCGCTGGCCGATTCCCGCCTCCCCGGGCAAGCAGCGCTCCTATGAAAAAGCCATTGAGGCATTCCTGGCGCACGCGCGCTTCATGGACCCGCCACTGGAGGTGGTGCATATTCCGTTCGAAGGAAAAGAAGTCACCGCTTACCTGCGACTGCCAAAGGATACGAAAGGTCCGGCGCCGCTGGTGATAGCGGTCAACGGACTCGACAGCCGCAAAGAAGATCTCGCCGAAAGTTTTGGCGCGATTCTTCCCTTCGGAGTCGGCTACCTCGCTGTGGATGGTCCGGGCACCGGGCAAAATCCGGTGCAGGTAAGTGAAACGGCGGATCGCGTCTTGTCGAAGGTGATCGACTACGCGCAATCGCGGCCCGAGATCGATAAGAACCGCATCGCCATGCACGGCGTGAGTTGGGGCGCCTATTGGGCGACGAAAATGTCAATTCTCGAGCGCACGCGCCTGCGCGGTTGCAGCGCGCAGTCTCCGCCGGTCGACAAATTCTTCCAGAAAGATTTCATAGTCAACTCGCTGCTAGGAAATCGCGAATACCTTTTCGATCAGATACCGGCGCTCATGAGCATTATGGAAGGCGTGCACTCACTCGACGAGATGGAAGAGTTTATGCCCAAGCTGTCGCTGGTGCGCGAGGGACTGCTCGGCAAGCCGATGGCGCCGATGCTGATCCTCGCGGGAGTTCTCGACACGCAAGTTCCCATCGAAGATGAATATCTACTCCTGAGTAAAGGCGACGTGCCCAAAGATGCGTGGATCAACCCTCACGGCGGCCATCTCGGCCGGCAGGTGGGAGTTTGGCCCGATCCCAGAATCTTCAAGGAAGTAATTATTCCGTGGCTGGTGAAAACGCTACAGGCCCCGTAGACGAGCGCAGGGCGTCGGGGGCCGACGCCGGGGGCTCATAAACCAGCCGCTCCCTGTTGAGCAGCCCTATTGAGCTCTCAATTCCCTCAGTTTCTCAACCCCATTCGCGTTGCCAGGATTCAGCTCGAGCGACTTCTGATCGTTCTTGATGGCGAGTTCCTTGTCGCCGTTGTCCATGTATGCTTCGCCGAGGCTGTCGTAGGCGTTATACGACTGCGGGTAGGCCTCCACGCTCAACTTGAAAATCTCGATCGCTTCCCTGAACTTCTTCATGTGGAGCAGTCCATAGCCAAGCACAATGAATTCATTCTCATCGAAGTCGTAGGCGGCCTGGTTGGATTTCAATTCACGGTACTGTTTGATTGCGGCGTCTACGCCCTTCTCTTGGATCGTTTTGAAGAGCACATCGCCAATCGGCTCTCGGTTGGCCACGGCTTCGACCCGTGCCAGCATTCGAT
>Ga0209330_1000744_pt1 | contig 11856 bp, 13 predicted proteins | sample JacPinW_OM2H0_O3_FD_187969 | JGI IMG/M metagenome (GOLD analysis project Ga0209330, IMG submission 187969) | Forest soil microbial communities from Algoma, Ontario, Canada - Jack Pine, Ontario site 1_JW_OM2H0_O3 (SPAdes) (version 2) | ecosystem: Environmental > Terrestrial > Soil > Boreal...
TGCCAAACGCGCGGTTTCCGAAAGTCCCGCGTCGTTTAAGTCCGCGAGCGCGAGATTGCAGCCTCGGCGCGCCAGCGAAACGGCGATCCCTCGACCGATGCCGCTCGCTGCCCCGGTAACCACCGCCGTCCGACCTTCGAGTTTCATAACGCCGGTCATAATTCTCCACGCGCGAACAAAAGCGCCTTCGCTATTGCGCTGTCGTCAGGGCTCAATGTTGTCTCCTCCGCTCACTCGTAGCGTCGGATGCTAGTGATAACTCCCCGCGATCTGCGCAGCGAAGTTTAACCTAACAAACTTTCAAGTCCAGGAGCAAACATACTCAACGAACTTCGAGGGTAGCGAGCGAGACACTATCATCGGTTATGTACCGTTGAGTTAAAGCTTCAACGTGCTAATCTGCGCCTGCCTAAGCGATGGCAGGTTTCCGCCACGCCGCGAGAAATCGGCTCTTGTCGGCCGCTGCTCCGGGCGTCGTTCACTGAAACAGGAGTCCCTTTGTGAAAGTTGCGCAGAAGATCTTCTCCGTCGGCGTTTTGTTCGCACTCTCGCTTGCTCTTGCCGATTGTGGTGGCAACAACATGCAGCCCGCTACATTCAAAATCAGCGGCACGGTTGTAAACCTTTCTCCGAATAATGCGGGACTCATTTTGCGTGACAACTTCACTGACGTCCTTCCGGTGAACGCGAATGGAAGTTTTACATTCGCGAAGACGGTCGCGAATGGCACTCCGTACAACGTGATGATTACCGGGCAGCCTTCCAATCCCACGCAGACTTGCGGCGTCACCAACGGCTCGGGAGTCGCGACCGCCGACGTCACGAATGTGCAAATCAATTGCGGCCACAATGAATGGACATGGGTGAGTGGACCCAGCACCCCGACTAACGATGGCGCTTACGGGACTCTTGGTGTGGCCGCCGCGAACAACTTCCCTGGAGGGCGGCAACGCTCCGCAACTTGGACAGACGCGGCCGGCGATTTAATGCTTTTCGGAGGATATGGCTTCGATTCGGCTGGAACAATCCTTCCCATGAACGACATATGGAAATTCCACTCCGGTCAGTGGACGTGGATCGCCGGATCAAATCTTGGGGGCCAAAAAGGAACCTACGGCACTCTTGGTGATCCCTCTTCTACTAATAGTCCGGGAGCACGCTTTGAAACTGCGAGTTGGACAGATGCCTCCGGGGACTTCTGGCTCTTTGGGGGAAACGGTTTCGATTCGGCCGGCAGAGAAGGAACGCTCAACGACCTGTGGAAGTTCAGCGCGGGCCAATGGAGATGGATGGGCGGCTCTGATCTACAGAATCAGCCAGGCACCTACGGCATGATGGGCATTCCCTCCTCGGCCAATATCCCTGGAGCGCGATTCGGGGCGGTGACTTGGGTTGATTCCTCTGGAAATTTCTGGCTCTTCGGCGGATTAACCTCTGATTCGAATGGAACAAATGGAGAGCTAAACGATCTTTGGAAATACTCCAACGGTGAATGGACATGGGAGTCAGGTTCCGATGTGGTCAATCAAAAAGGCACGTATGGTGCGCTCGGCGTGGCGACGGCCTCCAACATTCCCGGTGCTAGACTTTGGGCTGTCTCCTGGGTCGACTTGTCCGGGAACCTCTGGCTCTTTGGGGGAAGCGGTTTCGACTCAACTGGCGCTAACGGGATACTGAACGACCTGTGGGAATACAGCAACGGCCAATGGACCTGGATGTCCGGATCTTCCCTCGCTAACCAGTTGGGCGCGTACGGCACGCTCGGCATGCCCGCTGCGGGTAATGTGCCGGGTTACCGGCAACTCGCAATCAGCTGGACAGATTCGTCCGGGAATTTTTGGCTTTTCGGAGGAAATGGTGCCGACGCTACCTCCGGGGAAGGGGCGTTGAACGATCTGTGGAAGTATAGCAACGGCGAATGGACGTGGATGTCCGGCTCCAATTTGATCAACCAGAATGGCGCGTATGGCACGCAAGGCATAATTGCCCCTGGCAATATTCCGGGTGCTCGTCTTGTGTCCAATTCATGGATCGATGCGAAAGGAAACCTCTGGCTGTTTGGAGGTTATGGCGAGCCTGCGACCGGGTCGGAAGGAGATCTTAGCGACCTGTGGATGTACACCCCTTAGCGCGCGTTGCGCTCCGGCATTAGAGCCTTCGATTTGCGGGCCGGCAATTTAGACTGCTCTGAAGAATTCGATGGCGCCGATAAAAATGCAAATGATTGCAGCCCACATCAGCGGCAATCTGGTCCTCAGCAGGAAGCGGTACCACGCAACGTCTCTGTCTCTAAGTTCCTTCAGCGGGATGATTCCAATCACGGTGGGAAAGATCGCGCCGATCCACCATCGCAGCGCCAAATGGACCGCGTCCCTTCGCGACAAATCCATCGTCGGAGTTAGATAAGTCACTCCCGCGACGATCGCAAAGCTGAGGAAAACCAGAATCTGAGAAGCTGTGTTGTTTAGTTCCGACAGCCGGGTGGCGATGAAGCTGAGCTTTTCCGTGTCCGTGTCGGGTTTGTTCAGCACGCCGCGATTCTACAACAATCCCCTACAAAGTTCCGGCCTTCTGCGACAGTTCAGTCGTCGCGCCACTTGGGGGGCGGAACGGTGATTGCAATCGGCGTCCACGGTTTATCTTCGTGGATACGCTTGATTTCAACCAGCAATCGCACTTTGAGCGATTTTGCGGACGCGCCATCCGCTTGAAGTTTCTGAAACGCCTGCGAAGTGCTCAGCAAAAATCCGGCCGCGTGGTCCGGCGGATACAGGCTGAAGTTCCCGATGAGAATTTTGTGCGGCTCTGCAGGCGCGGCCCGTCGCACGGAAAGATAAACAAGCACTTCGAACGGAGTTTTTTCAGGGTTCGTAACTTTGCTGATGGAGACGGATAACGTCCGCGGCGCGGCGGCCAGCGTCTCCGGAGAAATTGGAAAGGATCCGGTCGCCCGATCGTTCGTCAGAACCAATGGCGCGGCCGGCTTCCTTTCCGTTTCTTGCAAACCGGAGGTCGAATGCGCGTGTGACGCAAGACAGAGCAGCACGGCCGCTACCGTGGTTCGGCACGCAACTCGCATCGCCTTTGCGCCTCCTCGCGCGCCAGTATAACGCCGCGAGACGCGCGTCGCTTCGCAGCCGGTTAGAAGTGCGCCACCGCCAAATCAAGATGCCCGAGCGTGAGCGATTCACCGACGGCTTCGCGATGCTCGTACGGAACGGGAATGAGCGAGACGTCCACCGCTCCGCTCAACGATCCCGCCTGATTCAAGCTCCGCAGCGTAGGCGTGATGTTCACGAGGAATCCTACTTCCGGACGGCCGTCCGCTGCCGAAGGCATCGGGTGATTTTTCATCGCCGATTCATCGAAGAAGAAGCCGAAACTCCCAGCGTAGTGCGGATCCTCGATCGGCGTCGCCGCGGAAGCGTCCGGCTTGTTGATAAACACGCGGACGAAGAAATCGCGTTTCACCGGAACTTCCACTTCGCTGACGGTAAGCACCGCCGCTGACTTATTGTCCCCTTGCAGCAGGCCTGCGAAGGCGTCGCGCTCGATCTGGATTCTGCCAGTCGCCGCCTTGCCCACTTCCGACTTTACCGATTGCTTCAGCTCGAAGCGTTTAGAGATTTCGAATTTCGAAGGAGCACCCGCTCTCACGAATTGCTTTAGCTGTTCGCCCTGCAATTGCGGCTTCCTTTCGTTGGGAGTGCACGGCTCGAACTGGTAGTCGATCAGCGGAAACAGAACCGAGTCGATCACCGGCACCCTGACGGAGTTGCCGTTTTCGTCGAAGAATTCTGTGAACTCACGGGTGCTCCAACTGGAATCGCTGGTATTCGAATTGCCGAGGTTGATGTTCCAATCCACCCACAAGCAGTCCAGCATATTGTGGTGCGTCCAGAAAACCGGATCTAGGGGAGACATAAACGCGCACATATCGCCGCATACCCAGCCGTGAATGTTGTTGTGCGGATTCCCTTCCAGCATTCCGGTACCCCCGGACGGATCGGCGTTGTGAAAATAACCTGTATGCGGTTGATCGCTGCCGAACAAAATGAAACTCGTCTGGCTCAGGATATTTTCGATTGCCGCCGCTCCCACCCAGGAAGAACTGGCGCTGTCGGAAGGGCCGACGGAGCGTGTGTTATCGAAAAGCGGATTGCTCGAGTCACCCCAGAATGGCGCCGGGACTTTCGGATTGGTAGTCCAATTCCAGTAAGGCAGCGCGAAATCTTTATTGCCGGACATCTTGCGGCAGATGCGCTCGAAGTAAAGCAGGTAGATGCGGTGCCAGGGAAGGAAGAACCAGTTGCCGTGCGGACAATAATTATTGTGAATCTCGGCCTGCTTCGTCCATCCCAGCGGATTACTTGGATCCGAAATCGAAAGCGCCTTCATGGCCTTCACTGCCGCGGCGTAAGACTCTATGATCGGGTCCGTCGACGAAAGCGTGGAGATATTTCGCCGAGTGGGGCGGTCCTTAATTTGCCTTAGGCAGCCTTCGCAACCGCCGGTCCATAGCGCGATGCCGGTTACGCCCATCAGCCCGGCCCTCTTCAGAAAATCACGGCGTGAAAAAAGAGAGACCAAGTCTTCCATGGTGAACTCCTCGCTTCGCTACAATAAGCGCGGGGCCCGAAATCGATCCGCGCATATGCAAACTACTGAATAGTGAACTGGAAGGCCAGAGCGTTTCAGAAATAATTCACACATAGCGCCGCAAGCGAGTCTAAACTACGTGCCATCTGGCGACGCTTTAAGGGAGAGATTATGGCGTGGTATGTGTACGTGGCTTATTTTTTCGGCGGCGCTTTTCTTGTTAACGCGGTTCCGCACTTTGTAATGGGCGTCACTGGACGCCGATTTCCCTCGCCGTTCGCTTCCCCGCCCGGAAAGGGAGAGTCTTCGCCAGTCGTCAACGTGCTGTGGGGCGCGTTCAACGTGGCGATCGCGTATCTTCTTCTGTTGCGCGTGGGAGAGTTCCACGTGCGCCAAATAACATGCGTCCTCGTCCTCGGAGCCGGAGGCCTGTTAATGGGACTCCAGTTGGCCAGCCACTTCGGAACTGTTCACTCCGGCAGACCGAGCCGCGAATAAATCAGCGATTTAATGTTGCGCCGCCTACCGATGAAAATGCTTTTTTCGGCCGGCGTCCCAGAGAAACGGGATGCGGCTCCAAGGGAAAATCGCAACCAGCAAACACAGTACTCCTAAAAGAATCACGAAGTCCGCGGGAACGTCCATCGATACCCAGTTCTCGAAGATCGGCCTGCCGCGCAGGATTTGCCCGAATCCGTAGACGATGCCGAAAAAGCCAGCCAAAGCGAAGGCCAATCGGTCTTTCCAGGTCAAATCCTTGCGCGGCCGATTCACTTGGCTAGGTTCCCTCTTTCGGTTTGTGCAAGCCGGTGCAGATGGAGACGGCGCTGTTGGGATTCACGGCGCTGTCGCCTTGCTCGACGTGCTGGATCTTCCCTTCTTTGTCGACCACGATAGTTGTGCGCTGCGCCCACTGATATTTTCCGCCCTTCACGTCGTAGGGTTTCAATATCTGGTAGGCCGTCAGGACTTCTTTGTTCATGTCACTGAGGAGCGGGAAGGTTACGCCAATCTGTTTTGCGAAAGCGGCGTTTGCGGCGGGGCTGTCTATGCTGATTCCGAGGACGACGGTGTCGCTTGCTTCGAGCTTGGCCATATCAGCCTGATAGGCCTGCAATTCTTTCGTTCAGCCGCCGGTGAAAGCCAAAACATAAAAAGCTAAGACCACATTTTTTTTGCCGCGGAAATCGCTGAGTTTTACTTGTTCCCATTTATCACTCGGGAGTGTGAAGTCCGGAGCGACGTCACCCACCTTTAAGTTGGTCTTGGCGATGGTGTCTTCCTGCGCCGCCACCGGAAAGTGCCCGGCTAGAATCAGCAACAGCAGCAATACGATTTTCTTCATCGAGTCCTCGCTTTCGCAAATTTACTACGCGCTGAAGTATATAACTAAAAAGTGTGCAACCGCGCGATGCTTGGCGCTCGTGCATGACTTATATTTAAAATTCGAAATGAGTGCCGGAGTTAATCCATTCCTTCCGTGCTGGCCAGCCACTGAGACCAAGCGGCGGCAGAAGGCGCCGGATGCGAGGTTTCGAATCGTTCCAGTGCCTGGAGTGCGAGTGCTCTCTCGTTGGCCAGCGCGGCTTTCGCATCTGCGTTTACCGAGGGCAACTCGCTGGTGAGAAGGCTGGGAAACTTCAAACGTAACTTATCGAAGATCGCGGGATCCGGCTGTGCCGAGAGATTGTCCAAGGCCGAGCGAATGCGGGCGGTCTGCGAGGATTCTGGGACTGACGGGTCGGCCAGAATGCTCTGTACCAATTGCCGGATGCGGCGTCGCTCCGATTCTTGCGCGAGATCACGCGATTCCATTCGCGCCGCGGTGCGTGCGTCGCCCTCGAATGATCCATCGGCAAACAAAGCAGCTTCCAGGACAAACGTACAAGGAGGGGCGGACGATGCAGCATCGGCTGAAGCTGCTTGCCCGGACCGCGCGCAAGGATAACGAACGTCATGCGTCGCACCGGGCTCGATTAGCGGCGGACCATCGCTGCCCGAAGCTGCGAAGCCCATGAAGCTATTGGGATCATGTAATGAATTCGAGATCACCAAGTTAGTCACCGCGCGTGAAGAAATGTTGCGAAGCTTGACGTCGTAGCCGTAGAGGTCCTGGCCGGCGATTTCGATTTGAATTGAGGGAACGCGGCTTACATTCGCAAGCTTCACCGGACGCGCGATTTGCGCAGAGACGACCTTAATACTCCATGGTTGCAGACCGTAATCCGCCATTTTCTCGAGCACGATCGAATCGTTCAGGCGGACCGAGAAATCGCCGAGCGACTGTTGCGGATGGCCGGCTGTCGTTGTTGAGCCGCTTTTGTCGAAGGCTCCGAACGCAACCTTGGTGGTTATCGCTATCGCATCGCCGTTCAGCTTGCACTCGATTTCGACGGCGGTCGGCAGATTATTCGAGTCATACATCGAACCCGAGCGAACAGGAAGTTGGGATAGGAGTGATGTGCTGGCATTCTCTTCTTCCGAGACAATCAGAAAAGTGGGAGGCAGCGCCTCTCGCTGAATCTGCAGAGCAAATCTGGGTGGTGTGCTTGGAGTTTGTGCGTGAACAATTGTTGCAGTGCAAAGCAGGAACGCGCAGGTGACGAAGCGAAGCATGGGTTCACGCCCCTCGGCGGCTAGTCTGCGCACTCCGGCAGGGACCTGCAACGAGTCTATCCGCGAGCGCAAGTATATTCCTAGTTACTCCTGGAAAACAACCACAAAAGCCTTCGACAGACCCGTCAGTGCTTTCCCGTGTGCTCGAAAGAGTCAAAGAGCCGGCGAGACGCCGGCGCTACGAAACCCGGGAGCTCTGCCGTCTCGCCAAGGCACCTCGCGACGCGCTCGCCGGCGCAGGTGCGCAAGCGGGGTCAACTTCCTTCACTCTGCATGGCGCGGAGACGCTGCTTTGAATCGGAGTCATGGTTAGTGGTCCTTTTTGTGCCACTCGGCGTCGACGGAAGGAGGGAGCGAGTTAAGGTGGCTGAGGAAGGTTACCGCGGTCCAGATTCTCTCGTCGGAGGGGTCGTGTCCGGAGCCGTCCGGCGCGAATTGGCCGCCCCATGCGAACATTCCGGTGTAGCGTATGCCGCCTCGCACGATCCAGAAGAGCTGATAGTCAGGCTTGGTCGGGGGATGCAGGACAAATTGCGGCGCGGGCGGGTAAAGGGTTATGTCCTTCTCGTTGTCGGCCGCGCTGTTCGGAGTGCCGTGGCATCCGGAGCAATCGTTCTTGAAGAGTCTTACGCCAGCCATCAAGTTTTCTTCCGTGGGAGCGATGGGGTTTGGGATCTGTGGTGCGTGGTGGGCGGCAGCGGCGTCGAGTGCCATGTGCGCGAAGGCAGACTCCCAGCGCGACGGCAGAGTGTTCGAGTTGACCGGCAGCATGCCGAGCCGCGCGACGCATATGAGGGCGAGCGGGAGCGCCAAAAGTCCGAGTACAAATCCTACGAGCACTTTGCCCATGGCTTCCCTCCTCGACCGCGATGACAAAAAAGTGAAAAGAGAACTTCGACTCCGCTCAGGACAAGCCAGCGAGACGCCGGCCTGCTCCGGCAGCCTGCAGGCGCTACGAAAGGTACCGCACGCTCATCGATTATGCTAAGGTGTTCACATGTTTAACAAAAGTAGTGTTTTGAAGTTCGTTCCCGCGTTTTGCGCTCTTTTGCTCGTGTTGCGGCTGACGGTATTGAAGTCGGCCCAGACGAGCGATCTGAGCCTGGGAATCAGCGTCGGGATTCTGCTCGGCCTCTCGATTTTGTCGTTCCTTCTGCTGAAGCCAAGGCCCTCGTAGCTGACAATTTCTGGAAAATCCGGCGTGCGACGGGTCCATTGACTTAGCTCAGGCACGCACTTAAGATTTCCGCCAAGGAAATACCTCCATCATGATTGGCCAAAGACTCGGCCATTACCGCATTCTGGAACAGGTCGGAGCTGGCGGCATGGGCGTAGTGTATCGAGCACGGGATGAGCAGTTAGAGCGAGACGTTGCGTTGAAAGTCTTACCCCCGGGAACTCTTGGCAGCGAATCAGCGCGCAAAAATTTCCGCAACGAGGCTTTAGCCCTCGCCAAACTGAATCATCCCAACATAGAGACAGTCCATGAGTTCGGCACGCAGGAAGGCACGGATTTTTTAGTGCTGGAGTATGTGCCGGGCCAAACATTGGCACAGATGCTCGTCAGCGGCCCGCTGCCGGAAAAGGAAGTGATCGCGATCGGAATGCAGATTGCGGCAGCTCTGGAGGAGGCTCACGAACGCGGCATCATTCATCGCGACTTGAAGCCAGCCAACATTGCTCTAACGGGTCGCGGGCATGCCAAAATACTCGATTTCGGCCTGGCGAAGTTGCTGCGCCCTAAAGAAGACGCCACTACGCAGCTTCAAATGAGCGAGTCCGGCGGCGTGCCGGGCACATGTCCGTATCTTTCACCCGAGCAACTTCGCGGCGACCCGGTGGATGCGCGGTCGGACATTCACGCGATCGGAGCAGTGCTGTACGAAATGGCTACGGGCCAGCGGGCCTTCAATCAGGTGTTATTTTCCCAGGTTATCGACGCAATTCTGCATCAGGCTCCCACTCCTCCGCGCAAATTGAATCCGGAGATCTCCGTAGAGCTCGATCGCATAATTTGCAAATGTTTGGATAAGGAACCCGCTCATCGCTATCAGTCCGCGAAGGAACTGCTGGCCGACCTGCGGAGGCTCACTGCGACCTCGGCTCACAATGCAGTCGCGGAGTCGTGGAGTCCGACGGGGCGAATCAGGAAAAAGGTCTTGGGCTATGTAGTTTTGGGCCTCGGCGCCATGTTGGCCTTGGCGATCGCTCTCGTCGGGTTCAACGTTCGTGGTTTGCGGGACGACCTTTTCGGCCACAAGCGGGCCGGGCAGATTCGTTCCATCGCAGTGCTCCCGCTGACAAACGTTTCCGGTAATCCGGAGGAAGAGTATTTCGCCGATGGCGTGACGGACGAATTGATTACGCAACTCGCGCAGGTAGGCGAACTCCGAGTGATATCCCGCACCTCCGTAATGGCCTACAAGAGCGCGAAAAAACCGTTACCGCAGATAGCCCGGGAACTGGGTGTGGATGCCGTAGTCGACGGTTCGGTCCAACGTTCGGGAAATAAGGTGCGGATTAATGCTGAGCTGATTGAGGCGTCCACAGACCGTCTTTTGTGGGCCAAGAGCTACGAGCGGGATTTGAGCGACATCTTAACGCTGCAGAGCGCAATCGCCAAAGCGGTGGTGGACGAAATCCAAGTCAAGCTAACGCCGCAGGAACAAATTCGGCTCGTTCGGTCTCAGCAGGTAAACCCGGAGTCCCACGAAGCATATCTCGCCGGCCGTTTTTATTGGAACAAGCGGACGGCAGAGGGAGTAAGCAAGAGCATAACTTATTTCGATCAGGCCATTGCAAAAGATCCCAGCTACGCGCTGGCTTACGCCGGCTTGGCAGATTCTTACCATTCACTCCCTGAATTAACTTCGGTGCCGATCGCGGAAGCTTTTCCCAAAGCCAGAACCGCGGCGATGAAAGCTCTGGAGCTAGACGACTCGTTAGCCGAACCTCATTCGGCGCTGGCGTCTGTTATAGAAGATTACGATTGGGACTGGACTGGTGCGGAAGCGGAATACAAACGAGCCATCGAACTGAACCCTGGTCTCTCTGATGCACGCGCGTCGTATTCTAATCTGCTGTTAGAACTGGGCCGCTTGCCCGAGGCTCTATCGCAAGCGAAAACTGCCCAGGAACTTGATCCGCTTTCGGCACTGACAAACGACAATCTCTGCGGAGTCTTGTACTACTCAGGCGACTATGACCAGTCCATCATGCAGTGCCGGAAAACGTTGGAAATCGACCCTATGAGCCACCAAGCCCATCGTCATCTGGGGCAAGCCTATACGCAAAAGAAGCAGTATGCGGAGGCGATTTCAGAGCTTAAGAGAGCGATAGAGCTCTCGCACGGAAGCAGCGAAGCCATCGCTGAACTTGGATACGTCTTCGGCGTTTCCGGCAGCAAACACGAGGCCCAGCAGATACTTGAACAGCTAGCCCAGCCGGTCGACGGTCACATTTCCCACTACCGTTTAGCGATCGTGTATATGGGCCTGGGAGAATACGACAGGGCGATGGAATCACTGGAGTCCGCGGTGAAGGAGCGGTCGCCTGGCGTGGTCCATCTGAAGGTCTCTCCGGTATTCATGGAGATCCGGTCCACGCCGCGCTTTCAAAAAATGCTGGGCGACATGGGGCTAACAAAGAAACCGGAAGGGCTTACGTCCTTACCGCCCAAAAAATAGATAGAAGGCTGCCCTGCACAAGGCTCGAGAGCCTGCATATCCATTCAAGTAATTTATCTTCTCCACCTGGGTGGTGGTTTGTTTTGCGGCCGAGCATGAAAGCCAGCAGGGCTGGGTCGGAACCAAAAACACTCTCAAGCTCTCGCCAAGTAAATGCAGGCGGTTTGCGCTTTCCCACCACATCCGGAGCGTTAGCGATAGACTTCATATCATCCGCATCCATGACCTTGGCTTTGTCGATGTTGGAAATTTGTGGAGTATCGCCATCGTTCCATACGACAATACGCCCGATCTTGGGATCATCCGAGTCACCAAGAACGATGCTGGTGGAATGATTGTTGTCGCGAAACAGTGCAAAGACGGTGGAGTCTTTATCATAACTAAACATCGCGGAATACAACTCAGTGGACCCCAGGCTGGACTCCAGCCTACCCCGGATGATGACGGCACGATCCGCGCGATCGACGAAATCCTGCGCTTCCAGCTTCAGCAGCCCTGCTTTTAAATGCCCTTCGAGATGGATCGTTCCCGAGCTGGACGTCAATTCTCCAGCGGAACTTTGACCGAGTGCTTCTCCACAACCTACAAACCCGAAGGCCAATCCGGTGGTTGCTGTCCTTAGAAAATCGCGTCGTTGCAGCGTCATCGGCGTCATCCTTACTTGCTCGATTTATTCCGGGGCCTCAAGTACCTTGCTCGTGGATTCAGTCATATCGGAGAAGTATCGCGCACAACAAGCAAAAGTAATCGTGTATTAGGTAGATGCCTTTTAAATCGCAAGTCCAGGCTTTGTCAAGAGAATTCCCCTTGTTCGTCCTGGTTCACCCACGAGAACGCCGTGTTTACTGAGACGGGGCTCTGCAGTTGGCTGCGACAGCTAACGGGACTGCGGTGCAAGGCGGCAGGGTGCGGCGCGCTTGAAATCATTTACACGCGGTGGAGTGAGATTCGCAAG
>Ga0209330_1000746_pt1 | contig 11830 bp, 13 predicted proteins | sample JacPinW_OM2H0_O3_FD_187969 | JGI IMG/M metagenome (GOLD analysis project Ga0209330, IMG submission 187969) | Forest soil microbial communities from Algoma, Ontario, Canada - Jack Pine, Ontario site 1_JW_OM2H0_O3 (SPAdes) (version 2) | ecosystem: Environmental > Terrestrial > Soil > Boreal...
GGGTAAGAGCCCACCGCCCGGGTGGCAACATCCGGGGCACGGAAAACCCCGCGTGGAGCAAGGCCAAATAGGAGGGGAGGGCTGGCCCAGCCCGTATGCGATTCGCTCGAAAGAGTGAGTTGCTGCGACCCTCGGGTAGGCTGCTTGAGTCCCGGAGCGATTCGAGACCTAGAGGAATGATCATCGCGCAGCGCGTTTGAGGGATTCTGATGCAAGTCAGAATTACCGACGCGCGGCGGACAGAATCCGGCTTACAGGCTCACCCGCTTGTTTTCTTGAAGTTACAGCGACCAAAAAATTCACCATGACAAAACCATGACAGCACATCCCAGGCGGGTTTCTTGAGGAGACGGGCCAGTGGGTCATTTTGGTAGTATCCTAATTCGAAGTTCCCTTGCTCAGAGTGCGGCATTCAACGTGCTGCTAATCTATTCTGAGGCAGACTGATTCTCACCCTTGGCATCTGCTTCAATAGCCTTCAATTCATCGGGCGGGACGCGGACTGCTATCTCTGTAGACTGTTTGCTCCTGAAAATCTGCCCAGCATCGGATTGTTGCTTGCAGGCATTGTGGGGATACGCGTGGCGATTCGAACGCTGAAGGCTATTGAGAGTCAAACTCACATCCTTAGCGAATCCCAGCGGCCCAGAATCGTCGTTGAAGCTGGGGAACATCCGAGCAAAACTCTTTCTGAGGACCCTCAAGCCACCCCTAGAGTTGTTTTGAAAATAATCAACAAGGGTCCGCTGCCCGCTACTGGCTATACATACGAAAGTTGGATAGAGGTTCTGCCAGACACTTCCGGAGATTTCACGTCTAGTGCGGACCACCATAGATGCGAGGTCGTATCTGTTCTGTCTCCGGACAGCCCTCAAAAAATTAACATTCCCTTGCGCGAGGGTATTAGCGACCAAGACCGGCAATTGGTTCGAAAACTCGAAAAACACGTATGTGTGTGGTTGCATGCTGAATGGGCAGACCCCTTTGTTTCGACTAGGCGTTGTTACGCCGATTTTGGCTTTCATATCCTCCCAAGCGCATTGGGGTTTCTTGATAAACACAATGGCGTAGGCTACAGGGACAAAAAGTCCTAGCAGCATCCCTAAATTTGGCTAAGGACTAAACGTCTGCAAGAGCTTGCCGAGCATTGAGCGTCAAGCAGACGCCAAATTTCTCCGCTCCATGGGAATCAAGCCCGGCGTAATCTATAGCTTTTGATTTCGTATTTCTGCCCGCATCTCTATGACATCTTTAGATGATACGCGCTCGCAAGCAAACAAAATGTGAAGCGACGCTCGGAAAGTATCGTTTTTATTGGGAATTTGCTTGATTTCGGGATTACCAGTGTGATACTCTATGAATAGAGCTACTCAAGAAATGCCGTTTTTATTGGGTTTTTGATTGATTTTGGGTTAGTGGTTTGCTATACTTTTTATCACGGATTGCGGAACGAACCTTGGAGGAGCCGCAGGAATTTCCGACGCAAGGTTACTCATTACCAGCCGCCGTCACGCGGGTGCTCAAAGACGGCAAACGGAAAACTGGTAGCGGGTAATGTGGACATCTCAATGTCCATTACTGCACCCTTAAATCTGTAGCCCACCTAGAAAAGGGCAACACCTTCCGACTCAAAAACAGGAAGGGTGTTGCTGTGCCTATTTCACCGAATGACTCTTTACCCATCAAAGAATTCGCGTCACTTTTTGGATTCGAAGCAGCCCATGTCGTACAGGCTGTGGAAGCGCAGCGTTACCGCCTCGAAAAACACCAAGCATTTTTCACCATACCCCAGTTGGCATCGCGCCTCCAATGCTCCGTGCCCGCCGTGTACAAACTACTTCGCAGTGAGAACGCGAAGATTGTGAACACAGGCAGTGGCGAGAAGCGTAAGCGCATTCTTGTTGACGCCGCTACTGTCGCTCGAATCGAAAAATCCCGCACCGAAAAGATGGCAGGCTAATGCGACCACTTTCCCTAGACGGAAAACGGTTTGGGCGTTTGGTCGTTATCGCTCGAACGCTAAATAGTAAGCGAGGCAGGACTCAATGGATATGTCGATGCGACTGCCTGCGAGAAGTCGTTGTCTCAGGAGATGGTCTACAAAATGGAACTCGCTCTTGCGGATGTTTGAGACACCAACCTAGTCATCGCTTTGTCGACTTAATTGGGAAACGCTTTGGCTCTTTAGTTGTCGGCACCAGAGCCGCCAACAATACGCATGGGCAAGCACAATGGAACTGCCACTGCGATTGCGGGCAAGACACCATCGTTGATGGTCGTAACCTGCGCGGAGGGCACACCCATTCCTGCGGTTGCTTGTCATCAAAGGTGACTACGCTTCGCAACATTGCGGGATTTAAACATGGATGCAGTAGTGGTTACGCGGCCAACGCTGGAGCAGCGACGCCCGAATACAAAGCGTATGGCAACGCAAAAAACCGCTGCATCAATCCTCGTTGCCATGCCTATCCCGATTACGGCGGACGCGGCATCGAGTTTCGCTTCTCATCATATGAGGAATTTTTGGCTCATCTCGGTAAACGCCCAAGTCCTGAACATTCTCTTGACCGCTATCCCGATAACGACGGTCACTACGAAATCGGCAACGTGCGCTGGGCGACAAGAAGTGAACAGCAGAAGAATAAGAGACAGTACGCTCAAACGAAAATTATAACGGAGGCAGCATGAGAGTCCTTTCAAATGACGGAAACATCGCAATCGTGGGTTCAGGCTGGACGGATGCCGACGAGCGGCTCATTTTCCAACGCAACAAGGATGATGAGATGTTCACGCGCATCGTCGACGACAGGGTCTATGTCGGCATTGAAACGGAGGCTGAGTTCTTACACCGACTGCCAGTAGGCTCGATTATGTATGACACGAGCACGGAAATTGCGGAACGGGTGAACTGAGCGAGATGCAACATGGCAGCGAAATCGAGTCTCCCAGGCGGGTGGCGTGACAAACTAGGACTTGACATTACGTGATATCAAGTGATACTATGGAGCCATGATGAACAAACGCGCTACACCCAAACGGAAACCTTTGATTGTTTATCTCGACCCTGAGACTCGCGCAGGGTTGGACGACCTTCAGAAACAGACAGGCGCGCCTCTCACTGAGTTAGTGAGGCGTGCGCTCGACCGCTACATCCAGCAGGAGAAACGCAGCAAGTGAAGCTGCTACTCAAACAGGAGACAACGTGCTCAACAAATTGGAAGCTAAACTCAACTCACAAAACAAAACATACTGGGTCTTCGGGTACGTGAACGCAGGTGACCCGCGGCTACGCAAACCACTCGGTACAGACTCCAAAAGTGTCGCTGAAGACCGCGTTCGCCGCATCATTGGAGCATGCGAACAAGGCGCGACTTCAGAATATTGGCCAAAACTGCGAGTAGAATTGCCGCGCGCGACCTTCAACTTCTTCGCCGACTTGGTTGGCTTCAAACAGGCACCCGTAGTTACGCCGAAGGTTGAACCCACGTGGTCAGACCTTCGCGCCAGCTACATTGCTGCTCTTGACCTGAAAATTCTCAATGGAGCAATGACCGAATCCACAAAGACAAACTACCTTCAATCACTAAAAGTATTCGATGCCTTCGTTGCGCTTCGCGGCATCTCGAATCTGGCGGAAATCACAGAAGAAATTATCCGCGATGATTTCAAACCGTGGCGCAAGCGTGCGATTTTGGCAAGAAAGAATTCGGGAAAGAAAGCCAATCGAATCGCTTTTGACCTGACTGTTTTGCGCGCGGCGTTCAATCACGCATCCGCTGCGGCGAAAACGAAAATGTGGGTCAAGGCAGGCTTTCCGATTATTGAGAATCCGGTGCCATCAATGAACGGTGAGAGCAAGCCTGGCGCGAATCCCGAAGACGCGACTCTCCCGTTCACAGCAGAAGAACTGATGAAGATGCGAACGGCAGCGAGTCTCAAGACGTTTTCGGACGGTCAGGGACGCTCGTACAAATTACCTCACGGCTCTGACTTGCTTGCGTTCGAGTTATTGCTTCGCACCGGCTTGCGACGCTGCGACGTTTCCACTCTCCAGTGGAAACATATTCGTTTCGATATGGGCAAGGGCGGAATGATTCGCGTTGCCGCTAAAAAGAACGGTGAAGATATTTTCTTGCCCATCCACAGTGAACTGGCTCCAGTGTTGCGGGCAGAAAAAGCACGACGAAATCCCAGTGACCACGACACTGTGTTGCTGAACCCCCTTACGGGTAAACCTTATGACACCAATGGAAAGCGGTTGTACACGCGATTAAGGGCGCTCGGCGCTCGATTGGGTATTGACGATGTCCGCCCACAGCGCTTCCGATGCAGCTTCGCTGTTGACGCGCTCATGAAGGGCGCGAGTCCGAGCCACATCGCGGAATGGTTGGGCGACACGGTAGAAACTGTGGTGAATCATTATCTGCCGATTTCAACTGCGATGTCTGAGCAGACTCGAAATACGTTGGAAAGGAAAGATATTGGTTTAGAAGCCGTGGAGCCGGGCGAAATGGCGCGTGATTTTATTGCGATTGGAATCGAACGCAAGACGCGAGTTGCATAAATCTCCTGCGTATCCGGACAGCAGGGCATATCGTCAATCTGAGTCGAGGAGAAACAGAAATGAAGCGCAAAACAGTACCCGCCGTCGATGTCGAACTGTTCTATCGAGCGTTCCGGGAATTCCAAGCTGCTATCGGCGATGCCGCCCCAGACGACAGAGATATATGTTGGATTGGCGCTATTCATCAATTCGTCGAAGACCGCGAAACGGGTAAGAATGTGTGCGCGCGAATGGCGATGTTGGACGATGTCATTCAGTCCCAGCGCGCAAAGATTTCAGAAGCGGGCGCTTTTCCCGGCGCTTGGCTTGATGTTGCCGCGACAGCGCCACTGGTAGTGGGGACTAAATTCGACCCTTCGCTTTTCACCTGGCCGACGGGCGACGCCCAACGAGAACTTGAGGCAACAGGCCAATTTCTTCAAACAATTCTGGAGCCGCAACAGTTACACGAATTGAAAATCGCCGCATGTGAAGACCGTATGCTGCTGAGTGATAGCCTGCGGCATGCAGTCTACGATTACTTGGGGATGCGTCGGTTGGAAAAAATCAAAACGTCAAATGATGAGTCGAGGAGAACACGCATGAATGTCTGGATAAGAATCTTCAGCCTGGTGGACACGGGCGGCATCGGCAACTCATCGCTGACGCTGGCAGTAACGTCGAAAGTTCACATTAAGATTCATCGTACAGAACAATCGGCGCGCGAAGCGGCGGCAAAGTACGGCGGCATCGTGTTGGAAGTGGTTGCCAGCTCCTTGAAGGGACAAAGTGAGTTTGAAGATATCGGATTGAGCGAATGGGACTCCGAGAGCGAAACGGATTCCGAGGAAAAAGCGGACGCCACCGCATATATCGAAGTGATGTGCAATGAAGTGCCGCATGAGAACAAATTCCAGTCACTCACAACGGGCGCATACAGCGATAACCCGCCGAAGGGTGATGAATGTCAGGGTGAATGCCAAGAAATTATGAGATTCACCGTCGCGGAAGGTCGCGCGTATCTCGATGCCCTTGCCAAAGAACTTAGGGTGGAGGGGTTCACTCAATAGCATCGTCGTCCAGCGGGAACTGAGAAGTGATTAGACAAATAGGAGAAACGAAATGAACGACATGGAAATTCAGAAAGCGCTTGGCCTTACCGACCTTCGCATCCATGAGTTGCGCAACCTGTTTGAAGTTGATGAACCATTGTCCGTGGCGGATTTGGTTCACTACATGGTTACGGTAGCGAGCGACCCGCAGGTCCGCGAACCAATCACCGCAGAAATCCTCCGCAGGCGCAATAGACGCGAGCACTTTCCTCGCCGACCTTCGCCCCCTCCATCTGCTGCCGAAATTGCGGCCAGCAAAGACGCGGAAAGGGACCTCACTCCGAACGCCGAAAGCGACAGCAAGAAGAGCCGAGGATAATCATGGGATATATCACCCGAGTCGAAGGGTATATACCGAAGGGGTGGGCGCGAGTCCGTGCTGGCGGTTTTTCTATTCCTGAGAAGCTTGGACGAAGCTAATGGCTAAGTGCCTGAACTGTGGCGGGAATTTTCCGGCACGACGCTCGACGGCGAAATTCTGCTCGCCGAAGTGCCGCCAGGCGAACCATCGCAAAGAGTTGACAGCGCGAAAGCCGCCTCGCTATGAGGCGGTCGCCCCCGAGCCAGTGAGCCCCTCGACCGCACCTGTTCGCGCGTTGGGGGGCCACATGCTGCATATACCCGGGTTCGGGGATTTTGTTCGGGGCGGGGAGTAGAGCACGTTTATTGCCAAACAGCATTTTTATCTTGACAAAAATAGAAAACGGGTGTATCCTAGTTTTAGAGTCGCAGTAGTGTGCCGTTACGGTAAGGAAGTCGTCCGTCTCTCCTGCATCAACCTCCAAGCCTCTCATTTCAGAGGCTTTATTTTTAGCCAACGGCGTACTATGCTCAAATATAAGTAAATAAAGGACTTGAAAAATGGACACAAATTCGATTCGCAAGCGCGCCTCCGACCTAAACCTGAGTCACGTCGCCTGGGCGAAGCTGACATCATCTCGCGGCCAGAAGATTTGGCAGCCGGAAATCTCCGCGTGGTTGAGCGGCGCGGCTCCGCTGAAGTCCGACAAACAAGAACGCCTCGTTGCGATGCTCGAAGAGTTGGAGCGGATGGTTGCCACATCGCCAGTAAAAATTGATATGCGCACCACTGAATCCATCGAGCAAGCACTCGCAGTCATGCCGTCGTTGGTCGAAGCGCATCGTCGCATCATCATCGAAGAAAATTCTGGCGCACCGGCAACTTTTACACCCGCGTGGCCTGCGCGAAGCGCCGAGGGTGCGAAAGTAACGTCGCCGAAAGCAGCCGAGTTGCTGAGTACGGAAATCGAAGTCGCATCATAAGTTTTTCAAATCGAACTGGTTTTTCGGGCACGGATTGTTCTCGGAGAGATGGTTCAACCCCCACGAGGACAAAATGGATTCACTGCAGAAGGCGCACGAGAAACAGATGCGGGATTTCGGATGGTCAATGTTTCGCGACGCGAAAAAGAAAAAGCAACGGGAGCAGATTGTGACCGGAGTAAAGCCAGTGCAGACTTTGCAGGAAATGCGAACGGAAGCGCGCCGCAAGGCCTTGAACCGCGAGCCTGACGCGCTCGACCTGAAACATATCGCAGATTTGAAGCAGCAAGGCTGGGAGATAGAGACGGTGGCATGCGCGTTGGAGATGCAGCCCGGCAATGTCGCAAATGTGTGGGCGACGGTTTAGAGGAGGCAATCGTGTAAGAGCAACGCACAAGAACAAAAGCTGCTACGGCGGCTGAGACAGGAAGTCAAATCGTAACGCACAAAGGATGATGATGATGCCGCAAGCCACGGTAGTTTTTTATAACCGAGCAAAAGGATTTGGATTTGCGACCCCCGATATTCCCGGCGACGACGTTTTCCTGCACAACAGCAATATGCCTTCCGGTCATAGATTCGCCGCTGAAGGCGACAGAATTTCTTATGAGCCGAGTACTCGCAATGGTCGACCGCTCGCGCTGAACATCCAATTTCTTGATGTAGTGAAGTCATGAGCGCGACGAACCTGATTGTTGCCGCTCATCCCGCTATTAAATATTTGACCGCGCTGTTCGATGAAGCCGACATTGTTTGCCTTACCTTCATTCACGGCACTAAGACTTACGCGAAAGGCGGGGCTGTCACTGAGAATGCTTTTGTGCCGCTGGCGGATGTCATCGCGCCTTCCGGCATTGCGCGCCTGATGAAACGCAATGAGCAAGAGCACATCTACATTTCGATGTCGACGTTCAAGCCCGGCTCGACTAATCGAACGCAAGCGAATATCGTAGCGACCAAACACGTTTTTGTGGATATGGATGAGCGGGGACCTGAAACACTAGCGGCGATTCAAGCCAGCGTGGCTGCCGGTGAACTTCCTGCGCCGAACATTGTTGTGGAGTCGTCGCCAAATAAATATCAGGCGATTTGGAACGTGAGCGGTATGGATTTCGCGATGGTGAAGGCGTTGAACAAAACGCTCGTCGCGAAATTTAATACTGACCCGCAGACAGTCGACCCGCATCGCGTGCTGAGAATCGCCGGGTTCAAAAACATTAAGGCGAAATATCCAGACCCGAAGCCGGTTGCATCAATCATCGAGTCCGCTCCCAACTTTCTGCCGTATGACGAAAGTGATTTCAAGTTGCCTCTGACGGTCGAGCCTGACCGCAAAGTGCATCCGATTGCCGAAGACAAGGTCGTGCAGCAGTCCATCGAAGCGATGGAATACGCTCTGACCAAAGCCGGATTAAATTATGAACGCGCAGTTTGGGAAGGCAGCGGCGGCGCTTATAAGTTTCTGTTGGACGTTTGCCCGTGGGCCGCGAATCATGAGAATGGCAACACGGGCGATGCCATCACAGTTGTGCAACCGTCGGGCGCATACGCGTTCATATGCTTGCATGCCCACTGTGCTGACAAGGATTGGGCTGCGTTTCGTTCATACCTTGAAGAGAAGGCCGGAAAGAAATTCAGTTTTGCAGTCGAGCAGCCGAAAAAGCCCAAGCCAGCGAAACAACAAAAGCCGGTGAAGGCGGCAGCGGCCAAGACTGAGGAGTCAAAACCGAAGAAAACTGAGAGTGCAAAGTGTGGTCCGCCGATGAGCGACCGCAGCGCTCTTCTCGACCAAGTCACGACAAAATCTTTACAGACGACGACAGCGGACAAGATTCCCCCGACGAACATGCGCTGGATATGGCGCAACCGGATTGCAGAGAAACTGAATCTGGCAGTCGGCGACCCCGGGGACGGCAAGAGCTTGTTCTCCATCTATTGTGCCGCGCGTCTCACGACCGGCAGCGATTGGTTCAACGGCATGGAAAATGCCGAACCAAACTCAGTGCCAAGCAGCGAAGTTGCATTTCTTGCAGGAGAAGATGACTGGGACGACACCGTGGTCCCGCGTCTCATGTCTGCTGGTGCAGACCTGACCAAGATTCACAAACTTTCGATGGTGTCGGTCACGAACGGCAAAGGTGAAACGCAGGAAGACCGCGACTTCCAATTGGACACGGACATTGCGCTCTTGAATGGATTCCTGGCCGACCATCCGAACGTCAAAATGGTCGTGGTCGACCCCGTCACGAACTACCTGGGCTCGTCCAGAATGATGGATGACCAGAGCGTGCGCCGGGTCCTAATGCCGCTCAAGAATCTGTCCGAAAAGTATCACCTGGCTGTGCTGGCAATCATGCACCTGAACAAAAAGGTGGACCTGAATGCCATCTATCGAATTGGCGGGTCCATGGGCTTCGTCGGCGTGGCCCGCCTGGCCTGGTTGTTCGTCAAGAGCCCCGAGGACGAATTGCGACCGGAAGCCAAGGAAGAGTTCATGATGCTGCGCGTCAAGGCCAACATCGTGAAGCGGGACGTTGGCGGGCTGAAGTACGAAATCAGGACCCGACCTGTGCGCATCGAGGGTGAGGATACACAGCAACCATACCTGGCATTTACTGGCGTCGTGGACAAAGACCCCAACTTGATGAATCCCAATAAGCCGGGAGAACGTCCGGCGCACCGACCGGCAGAGAAGCTGCCCGCGGCCATCAAATGGCTGACAGATTTTCTTGCAGGCGGTCCCAAGTCGAGCGCGGAAATCATGCACTATGGGTATGACGAATCGTCGTTCAGTCGACCGACCCTGCAGCGTGCGGGCGAAGACTTGGGCGTCATCAAGTTTGAAGGGCCGAAGTTCAAACGTCGCGATGGCCGGAGTTTCGCAGATACGATGTGGAAGTTACGCGAGGAAGAGCAGCCCAGCGTGATTCTGTAGAGGACCGAAATGGGGCAAAATAGATAGGCTCAAGGAATCCTCGCACGTGAGTACTTCTGAGCGCGTATCTATGTTTTTAAGCATATCCTCTCGAAAAAGTGTTCATGATATGTAACGTATGTGTTGATATATTTAGACTTACCAGTTACTTCTGAGCACGTACCGAAGCGAAGGAGATAGACGCTCAGAACTATCCACGTGCGAGAAATGGGCTTTTCTTGAGCGCGTATCTCGACTTCTGAGCATGTATCTCGGGCAGGCCGGATGGAAAGCGGCATAAAAAGCACCGTTGGTGAGTCGGTACAGTCGTAACGTCCTAATCTTCTCCGCGCGACCGAAATATTTCTCAAAAAGTAGCCGCTACCTGAAAAACCGCTGTCATGTTTTTGGCATGCAGCCCAATTTCCGTGAATCTGCCTTGTGTAAGTGACTTAGATGCCAGCACATATCAGTGAGATAGAGCCCGAGATAGAATCGGGGTTACAGTCTCGCACCTGGTTTCCCTGACCGCGCGTAGCGTCCGGTCGCCGTTCGAAGCATGCCAAGTGAATCCTTGAGCAGATGGACCGGCAAGGCAATCAGCCCCGCGGTGAATTTAATTGCCATTGAATAAACATTTTAGCAATCAATAAATAGGGTGGTAGCGACGAGGCTCAAAGGCTATACGTCGCCAGCACCAGGCATCCCGGTTGGCTGTGGCAAACTCGTGTGAACACACGTCTTAGCGCAGTTGCAGATATGCACAAATCCTATCGCAACTATGTGGTAGGGACCCGTAAGTGGTGGGGGTCATTGGCTTTATAGGATTAGTGACTGCTACTTTTTAGTTCCATATCCCCCAGGCATAGTTTTTAGCTGTCCCGATGCGACCCCAGGACGACACATCGACGGTCCAGGACCCTTGAGAAATGGCCCTCTGAACAGGGAAATTCGTTCACCCTGCGACTGTAGCACGCGACATCGAGGCATTTGACCTCTTGGCTCGTAGCGTTCGCCAGGGAAGACTCAAATGGGACCCGAAGCCGTGCCGCCTTGACCGGCTCGCGATAGGCGTCTTGCATATTATGCACCCCGAGTTTGTGAGTATCCTGCAGGAGGAACCCATGGATTGGACCGAAGCCGAAGAGGCCATCATTGCGAACATCATCTTGACCGAGAGCCAGCTTGCGCCGGGGCTCGCCGACGCGAGGATATCCTGCACTCGACCGGAGGCTCTTCGCCGGTTGGTTCGACGTACCCGCCACGGCGAGTATCGACTGCCGACCCGAGCCATGGTCGTGAATCTCTTGCCGCCCACGCCGAAGCGTGAAGTCAGCGAGGAGCAGCGAGACGCCTTCAAATCCCGAGTAGCAAAAATCCGGCAGACCCAGGAGCCAGCCCTTGTCCAAAATTCGACCGCTTCAACGCCTCACCCCGAAAAAATGCGCGCCCAAGGCCCTGGCCAAACTCGCGCAAGTCGCCAGTCAGCCGGTGCCCGACGAGCAAGCCATTCAACTGCGAGCCGGGTTGAAAAGACGCCAAGCGGCGAAAAGGTCGTTCTGACCATGGGCATACATTTGCGCAGTACCGAGCGTGGAGTAAAGCAGCCTGACCCAACGCCTGAATCGCAGCCTTCTTTCTTGCTGCACCCCGGGCTGGACCATCAATTTTCAGATATTCCGGGTCACGAAGAGGAGTCGAGCGAACGTGAGTGACACTCCCCAGAAGGTCTGCTCGAAATGCGCGACACCGTATCCCGCGACCACGCAGTATTTCTATGCGGATAATTCGCGGAAGGATAAGTTGCAGCGGCAGTGCAAGTCGTGCCGACCGAAGAAACACAAAAAAGTCGTGGCTGCGCGTCGTGAAGAGCTATTGCCCGAAGAGCAAGATGAACTTGATATGCTCGACCGCTGGGTCGCTGCCGCCACGAAAGATTTGAATGACCCCAAAGCGTCTGGTAGCAAACTTCGATTG
>Ga0209330_1000747_pt1 | contig 11819 bp, 7 predicted proteins | sample JacPinW_OM2H0_O3_FD_187969 | JGI IMG/M metagenome (GOLD analysis project Ga0209330, IMG submission 187969) | Forest soil microbial communities from Algoma, Ontario, Canada - Jack Pine, Ontario site 1_JW_OM2H0_O3 (SPAdes) (version 2) | ecosystem: Environmental > Terrestrial > Soil > Boreal...
TGCCGACCATCCACGACCTTACTTGGTTTGTGATCACAAGGGCATTTGTCAGAACTAATCACGACAGTCGGGTTCGTCTCGCTGCTGGCTGAGACAAGGGACCATCACGGCGGTTGAGCCTTCTGGGTGCAAGACGCTTTGTGCCCGAGCAACGCACAGGGTTTCGCGAGCATGCTCGCGAAACCCTGAGTGTAGCTACGTCGGTCAGATCTTCTACTCTTTCTCGCGATCTGGGATGTCCTCCCTGGCCACCCCAGAGATCGTTCCCCTATAGCCGCCCGTAGCGGCAAAAAGAACAGGGTTGCCCAGGGCATCAGCTGCCACTGTCTTCACCGTCTCCGTCATCGTAAGGACGCCGGACGCATGATGGAAACGGCCGGTCCCACCGGTGATTTGAAACGTCAAGCTACAGTGGGCCACTCCAGTGGTGAGATCGATGCAGTCCCCTCCCTGCGTGAGATTGACTTCCAACAGACTGCCATCGTGGAACCGAAAAACGCCCGCGCCGGCCAGTTCCGGCAGAAAGATCTGATTTGAGCCCGAGCAAGTGCTGGACGTTCCCGGAGAATTTGCGATCGCTCGCACATTCGTAACGGTGAACGAACCCAGCGTACCTTGCCCGGCGAAGTTGTCGCCGCCGTTGCTTGTATCCGGTTGTTGGAGATTGATGGTGCTGGGCGCAGAAGTTCCCGAAAATGTCATCTTTACGGACTTATCATCCGCGCGGGCGGCTACGACACCCAGATTGAGAATCAGTGCCACGATTGCCAAGTGTTTCGTTAGTCCCCTAACGGAACGGAATAGAGCCGTCGCGGCAGTGCCAATTGTTGTTAAGCGTTCCATGGTGTCTCCTTTAGGCTTGACCGATTGGGTGGCCAGTTCTTGTTCGGCGCACCTGGTACGAATAAGGAATCGCGGGGCGAAAGGTTACGGAAGCCTCAGCGAAAGGACTAAAATGGGGCGCTGCAAATCTGTCCCAGATGGCAAACTGCCCTCAATGCGGAACGGTGTTGGGTTCCGATGATCCCGCGGGACTCTGCCCTAAGTGCCTGATCGAGGGCGTGTTCGAGAGTTCGCTTGGCGGCAACAATTCCGGCACTGAAATCGTCGACCCAGTGACGGCGGGCGTCTCTGATGACGATTTCGGCCGTTATCACATCCTTCGACCTCTTGGCGAAGGCGGTATGGGAACCGTTTACCTCGCCGAGCAGCGCGAACCTATTCGCCGTCTGGTGGCGCTCAAAGTTGTGAAGCTCGGAATGGACACAAACCAAGTACTGACCCGCTTTAACCACGAGCGTCAGGCGCTGGCGATGATGAACCACCCGAACATCGCGCTCATCTTCGACGCGGGCGCCACGCCAAAGGGCCGGCCTTACTTCGTAATGGAGTACATCGATGGCACACCCATTACGCAGTACTGCGACATCAAACGTATGACGATCGGGGACCGGCTGGAACTGTTTCTTGCGGTGTGCCGCGCAGTTCAGCATGCGCACCAAAAAGGCGTGATCCACCGCGACCTCAAGCCTCCGAATGTTCTGGTGATGGAACAGGAGGGCGTGCCTGTTTCGAAGGTGATCGACTTCGGCATCGCAAAAGCTACCGATCAATGGGCTGTGGCGAATACTCTGGTGACGCAATTCGGCCAGATGGTGGGCACACCGGAATACGCCAGTCCTGAGCAGGCCGAGGTGATGACCGGAGATGTCGATGAGCGATCCGATGTGTATTCGCTCGGTGTGCTTTTATACGAGCTCCTGATCGGCACCGTCCCATTTGACGCGACGAGACTGCGGCACGAAGGTCTGGCTGAGATGCTGCGGATCATTCGCGAAGAGGAGGCGCCGCCCCTTTCGCGGCGACTGAGTGCGATGGGCACGGCCACGGCCGATATCGCCTCGCATCGCCGCACCGACCCGCCCTCCTTGCGCCGCCTTGTGGATGGCGACCTCAACTGCATCACCATGAAGGCTCTCGAGAAAGTGCGGGAGCGACGATATGCTTCGGCGGCCGAGCTGGCAATCGACATCGAGAGATACGTTGGGCACCGGCCGGTTGTTGCCTCTCTCCCGAGTGGCTTGTACAGGGCGCGCAAGTTTGTTCGCAGGCACAGGGCCGCAGTTTTCACTACAGCTGCCGGTCTCGTGTTTATCCTGCTCAGTGGGGTGATAGTTTGGTCGCTCATGCACCGCGGTTCACCGGCGCGACCCAGGTTGAGTGATAAGGACACGATCGTTCTCGCGGATTTCGCCAACGCCACTGGCGACCCCGTCTTCGATGGAACGCTGCGCCAGATCCTGACAGTCCGATTGGGAAATTCACGCGACCTGGCTCTGTTTTCAGACACGCGCGTGAGCCAGACGCTCCGCCTGATGGGCCGACCTCCGGATGCGAAGCTCACCGCGGATATTGCCTCGGAGATCTGCGAGCGGACCGGAAGCGCAGCAGTCGTCGAGGGTTCGATCACAAGGCTCGAAAGCAAGTACATGTTGGGTTTGCGCGCGAAGAATTGCCGGACCGGAGACGTTCTGGTCGAGGAACAGGAGCCAGCAGCCAAAAAAGAGGACGTCTTCAAGGCGCTGGGCCAAATGGTAAACCGGTTTCAGGCCCGGGCCGGCGAGTCGCTTCCAAGGGTCGAAAAGGAGCCCACGCTGCCGGCCGAGGTAACCACGCCATCACTGGAAGCCTGGAAGTCCTACAGCGCGGCAATGAAGGCAGCCCAACGCAAGGCACAGTCGGCGGAGATCATCTCCCTCCTGAAGCGGGCCATCGAGATCGACCCGAAATTTGCGATGGCTTATGCCTACCTAGGCCGGAACTATGCCGATCTCGGAGAGCCCGAACTTGGAGCTCAGAATATAGCCAAGGCCTATCAACTGCAGGGTGGAGTCAGTGACCGGGAAAACTACTTCATCACCTTTAACTACCATCGGCAGGTAACCAGAAACCTGGAACTGGCGCGACAGACCCTTGAATCGTGGACACAAAAGTATCCCGGGGATCTTTACCCGCACGGATTCTTGTCTGGCTTCACATCGTCGGGCTCGGGTCATTTCGATACAGCCGTGGACGAGGGTCAAAAGGCGATAGAACTCGATCCGGACTTCTCGATCGGCTACGAAAACGTGGCTTGGAACTACGTCTACCTGAACCGCCTGCCCGAAGCCGAGGCAGTACTGCGCAAGGCATCGGAACGCAAGATCGAAGTCACTCAGTTCTCGCTGTGCCGGTATTCTATTGCTTTTCTGAGGCGTGACCAGGCGGCAATAGAAAGGGAGATGATTCAACGTCGGGCAAAACTGGAAGCCCAAGGATTGTTCGATCATCAGGAAGCCCTGACATTGGCGTATCAAGGGCGCATCAAAGAAGCCAATCGACTATCGGAACGTGCGGTAAACCTGGCTCGGCAGGGAGGTTTGCTGGAGCGGGCCGCCCAGTTTGAAGGCGCTCGGGCCGTATGGAATGCGCTGCTTGGAGCTCGTGCGGATGCGAAAATAAACGCTGCGACCGCGTTGTCGATGTACCGAGGAAGGGACGCGGATTATGGACCTGCCTTTGCGCTCGCGCTGCTGCACGAATCCGCGCAAGCTCGCAAGATTGAGGCGGACCTTCAAAAGCGCTACCCTGAGGACACATCTGTCCAGTTCAGTTACCTGCCCTCGCTGAGGGCGCTCGACGCGCTCCAGAAGGGAGACACAGCCAAAGCACTCAGAATGACAGAAGTGGCAACTCCATACGACCTTGCTATTCCGGCTACGGCACTTTACAGCGGCTCCTTCTTCGGAGCTCTCTATCCGGTTTACGTGCGTGGTCTCTCCTATTCCCGAATGGGCCGCCACCGCGAGGCAGCGGCGGAATTTCACAAAATTCTTGATCACCCGAGTATCGTGCTGAATGATCCTATCGGACCCATGGCGCGTCTCCAGCTGGCCAGAGAGTTGTCCGCTTCGGGAGATCGGGCGAAATCAGCCGCTGTCTACAATGATCTCCTCACTCTCTGGAAGAACGCAGATCCCGATATTCCGGTCGTCGAACAAGCTAAGGCTGAGTACACCAGACAACTGTGACAGCAGTGTAACTTCGCGCTCCTCGTTTCCTTATATCCTGTGTAGCGGAATCCCCGCGAGGATAAGACCATGGCGAACGGACAAACCATGCACACACTGCCCGGATCATCCCAGTTTCCGACGACGCGGTGGACTCTGGTGGTCGCGGCTGGGGACCCACAACGGAAGGACTCTCGTTCTGCGCTGGTTTCTCTGTGCGAGAACTACTGGTATCCGCTTTATGCCTATCTGCGCCGGCGTGGTCACGCTCCGGATGAGGCGCAGGACCTCACACAGGAGTTCTTCATGCGCCTGCTGGGCGGGCGATATCTCGATAAAGCCGATCCGGAAAAGGGTCGATTTCGATCGTTTATCTTGACTTCCTTGAAATTCTTTGCGGCGGACGAACAAGACCGTCAGCGCGCCCAGAAACGCGGTGGGGGAGCAGTTGTGTCCCTTGAATTTTCATCCGGCGAATCCGGTGAAGAACGGTATCAGAGGGAGCCCGGTCATGACGAGACACCAGATCGGATCTTCGAGCGCCGATGGGCGCTTTCGATGCTTGAACGCGTCATGGAGAGATTGCGCGACGAGTTCGTCCAGCATGACCGCCCGGAGAATTTCGAACGGATGAAGGTGTTTCTTCTGGGGCAGTCCGAAGCTCCCTATGCCGCACTTGCCGGCGAAATGAACACATCGGAAGGAGCCCTGAAAGTAGCCATCCACAGGCTTCGCAAACGTTATCGCGAGCTCTTTCGCCAAGAAATCGCGGACACTGTCGCCGATCCCGCAGAAGTAGAGTCCGAACTGCGGTATCTGGCGGCTGTGCTCACGAGGAAGTAGTAGCTCGGCAATCTAGCGGTATCAGTACTAATTTAAGAACTCGGGTTGAATCGGTCGCAACCACTCCCGGCAAACCCGAAGTTTAGTCCAGACCAAATTCGCAACTCCGCGGTCGAGAAGTCGGCTTGTGGGAAGTCAGAGGTTTCAATCTGGGCCCGCGTCAACCGACGACACCGCTAGGAGAGGCCCGTTGTTCTCTTGAGCGAGCCCAGTAACAGCGCCATCGGTATCCACCTGCTGCTGGAACGTTGTTTCCGCCTTGCCTTTGGTCGGATAGGTTCCCGCAGCCCTTCGAGTCAGGCCACAGGCTCGATCGAGCGAGAAATCTATTCGGCAACTCCCATCGGGGGCAGCGGGCGCGGTGGCGCTCCCGGTCGTACGCTTACGGACGCGAGTCTAGTGAAAACCGATGCCATGCGACGCCGTCCTTTACGAAATGTGTGGATTGGACTGGTTGGCCGGTAAACTTCGCGATACTCGATTCCCAGAATTTGCGAGCCAAGACATTTTTCTCCATGACGCGAATCTGCCATCGACCCCGACAATGGAGCCATACTTTCTCGGCGAGTTGGGTCCCGACTCCGCGACGCCGGTACCGGCGCAATACAAAAAACTCCGCCATGTCCCAAGTTTCGCTGTCGCCGAACGGTTCTGAGCCTTGTGTGACCAGCGCGAATCCAACTAGCTTGCCGTCAAGTCTCGCTAGAAGCGGCAGTCGAGAGTTATCGCAAAAAAAGAGAGGAAGGCTCTTGTAGCCGTAACGGCCATCCTCCCCAACGTCTATCGGGATCAGTTCACTGAACTCGTGAATGTAAAGTTCAAGAAGGTTCCCCAAAACAGATTGATGCTCGACGCCGGCTCGGATGAGTTCGAGACCCGTGGACATGCACCTGAGCTTACATCGAAACCGCCTTTCAGGACGGGTCAGCGGCAAACCAGAAACTGAGGTTTGGCCGAGTCTGACAGCCTCAACGGTTCTCACAGCGGCCGCGCCAGCGACCTGAGGAGGTGACGATTGTTTCAAAGCGGCCAGATACGCCGCCCTGGCGCTTCGTCGTCGGACCTAATTCGGGACTCGGGACGCGCGCTGAAGGCTCGCTCCGCCTCGGCTTTTCCGGATTCCCCGATTGCGGATGCACGTCTCTGATTGACTCTATCGGACCTTTTCGGCTGAAAGGTTAACTGAGAGGATGAGCCTGCAGCGACGGGCGTGGTGGTTTCCGCAACGGGAATAATTCAAGACTGGAACTAGGCGGCCCGGAATTCCGCCGCAGACTGCCGAATCTTATTCCAAACGTCATCCCGCCCTGCGCCAGTTTTCGAAGAGAAAGGAACCACCGTCGCGGTTGGATATGCTTCGGTCAGGCCCTTCAGAGCGTTGCGCAACTGATTGTTGGAGAGCCGGTCGCTCTTGGTTGCGACCACAAGAAACTCGTGGCCCGAGGCATTAAGAAAGTCCAATAGCTGGCGGTCGCTGTCCTGCGGAGGAACGTTCACATCCACCAGCGCCAGGCACAAAGCGAGCGTGGGACGATCGTTGAGATAAGGTTCGATGAATTTAGGCCACTCCTGCGAGATTTCCCGTGAAAGTTTCGCGTAGCCGTAACCTGGCAGGTCGGCGAAAATTACTTCTGGGCGCGGTTTCCCCGGCCAGCGCACTTCGAAGAAGTTAATGCTGCGCGTGCGGCCCGGGGTGGAACTCGTGCGAGCCAGCTTGGCATCGACTAGCGTATTGATCACGCTCGACTTGCCAACATTTGAACGGCCAAGAAAAGCCACCTCCGGCAGGCTGGGAGCAGGGAAGTGCGCCGCAGCGGTGGCCGCTGCCATGAATCGGGCCATAACCCTCATGAGCAGTTCTCCCTTCCCAGTTTTCGGCTGTCAGTGGGCATGCTCCAGTGTGCAATGCCACGGCGAAATCTTGCAAGCGTGTGTCTCGGAGGGGGAATCTTGCACAGCAAAAAACGCCCGCTCGTGCGGGCGTTTTGTATGCGGAGAATTGAGTATCCTACTGATGCGCCGCCGGGCTATCTTCGGTGCTGGAGGTAAGCGGTGCGATGGGCTGCGTCGTTTCTTCTTCCCTCATCGCGGGCAGGGGAGACTCGAGTGCGATTTGCAGCACCTGGTCCATCGTGTCGACGAAATGCAGTTTCATCGCACTGCGCAAATTTTCGGGGACCTCGGCTAAGTCTTTCTCATTGTCCCGGGGCAGGATGACTTCGAAGAGTCCGGCGCGGTGCGCCGCCAGCAACTTCTCTTTCAGGCCGCCGATGGGCAGCACTTTGCCGCGCAAGGTGATTTCGCCTGTCATGGCCAGATCGCGGCGTACTGGTATTTTGCTCAGCGCGCTCGCAATTGCAGTGGCAATCGTAATTCCAGCCGACGGTCCATCTTTCGGAATCGCACCTTCGGGCACGTGGACGTGCAGGTCGAGAGTGCGATAGAAATCGCGGGTCAGGCCGAGGCGATGCGCCCGCGAGCGAACATACGAGAGAGCCGCCTGCGCCGATTCTTGCATAACGTCGCCGAGCTTGCCGGTCAGCGTCAACTTGCCTTTGCCGTCGACCACCGTGGCTTCGGTGCTGAGGATCGAGCCGCCGACTTCCGTCCAAGCCAGGCCGGTCACGAGTCCCACTTCGCTCTTTTCGTGTGCCAGCGTGTCGCGGAACTTGATGACCCCCAGGAAATCTGTAACGTTTTCGCCGGTGACGGCGACTGTATAGTTTTCGCCTTCTTTTACCACCTTGCGAGCCACTTTGCGGCAAACATTGCCGATCTCGCGCTCCAGATTACGCACTCCGGCTTCACGGGTGTAGGCGCGAATCAGTTTGGTGATGGCATCGTCGGAGAACTTCACATTCTTTTCTGACAGTCCCGCCTGCAGCATCTGCTTCTTCACCAGGAACTGTTTTGCGATTTCCACCTTTTCCTGCTCGGTGTAGCCGTGCAGTCGCAATACTTCCATGCGGTCCTGCAGGGCCGGAGGAATGGTGTGCATCACGTTGGCCGTGGCTACAAAGAAAACCTGCGACAGGTCATACTCGACGTCGAGGTAGTGGTCGACGAACATGAAGTTCTGCTCAGGATCGAGCACTTCCAGCAGAGCGGCCGAAGGATCGCCGCGGAAGTCCATCGACATCTTGTCGACTTCGTCCAGCATGAAGACCGGGTTTTTGGTTCCCGCTTTCTTCATCATCTGAATAATCTGGCCAGGCAACGCGCCGATGTAAGTACGGCGGTGGCCGCGGATTTCAGCTTCATCCCGCACTCCGCCGAGCGACATGCGGACGAACTTGCGTCCGGTGGCCTTGGCGATCGACATTCCCAGCGAGGTCTTGCCGACGCCCGGAGGTCCAACGAAGCAGAGAATCGATCCCTTGGGATTTTTTACCAATTGGCGCACGGCGAGGAATTCGAGAATCCGTTCCTTGATTTTTTCCAGGCCGTAATGATCTTCATTGAGAACTTTTTCGGCGCGCGAGATGTTGCGGATTTCCTTGGAACGCTTCTTCCACGGCACGGCCAGAAGCCAATCCAGATAGTTGCGCGAAACCGTCGATTCAGCCGACATCGGCGGCATCGCTTCCAGCTTCTTCAGTTCCTGCAGCGCCTTATCCTTGACGTCTTTTGGCATGCCGGCGGCTTCGACTTTCTTCTTCAACTCATCGAACTCGCTCTTCTCGCCCCGGCCCAGCTCCTTCTGAATGGCCTTGATCTTCTCGTTGAGGTAGTACTCTTTCTGAGCTTTCTCCATTTGGCGTTTCACGCGAGACTGGATGGTGCGATCCACGTTAAGTTTTTCGATTTCGACGTCAAGCACATCGGCGATGCGGTTCAAGCGCTCGGAAGGATCGAAGATTTCAAGCAGTTCCTGCTTTTCTTCGATCGAAAGCTGCAGGTTGGCGGCAATGATGTCAGTCAGCTTGGCGGGATCTTCCATCCGTACCGCCGAGATCATGGTCTCGTAGTTCAGCGCCTGGCAAAGCTTCACATACTGCTCAAACAACGTGGTGACGCGCTGCATGCCCGCTTCAATCTGGGCGTTCATCTCGACCGGGTAACGGGCTACACGGACGGAAGCCTGCATGTAACCGTCCGCGTCGGTAGCCTGCAGCAGCCGGCCGCGCTCAATGCCTTCGACCAGAACCTTGATATTACCGTCGGGCAACTTCAGGCTTTGGACAATATTGACAATGGTTCCGACCTGATAGATCTCATTGGACTTTGGCTCGTCGATGGAGGCATCGTGCTGAGTCGCCAGAAAAATCTTCTTGTCCGCGGCCAAGGCCTCTTCGAGAGCGCGCACGCTGGACTCGCGCCCCACCACGAACGGCGTCATCATGTAGGGAAAGATGACCACGTCCCGGATTGGCATCATGGGCAGTTTCTTAGTTTCGAATTTTTCCTTGGATGTGGTCACTCAATCTCCCCGGCACTGCTGAATGGCTGCGGCGCAAACTCTTTATTACCTACTGTCTGTCAGTATTCAGTTTACTCTTCTGCGGCGCTTTGGCTAGCCGGCCTTTTCCATCATCGAAAGCGAGGCATTGCGCTTCTCCACCATCTCTCGAGTGACTTCGAACTCCTTTAGTTTCTTCTGGCTGGGCAAGTTGAACATCAGATCAAGCATCAGTTCTTCCAGGATCATGCGCAGACCGCGAGCTCCCACCTTGCGGGCCATAGCCTGCCGGGCGATAGCGCGGAGAGCCTCATCGGCGAATTTCAAGCGAACATTCTCGAACTCGAATAACCGCTGGTATTGCTTCACGATGGCGTTTTTGGGCCGTGTCAGGATTTCGATCAGCGCAAATTCGTCCAGATCTTCGAGCATTCCCATGACCGGCAGGCGACCGACAAACTCAGGAATCAGACCAAACTTGATCAGGTCTTCGGGTTGCAACTCGCTCAGCAGTTCGAAGTTACGCTTGCGCGCGGCGACAGCTTCCTCTTTCTCTTCATCATTGCCAGCGCGGAACCCGAGAGACTTTTTCCCTACCCGCCGGCCGATAATCTTTTCGAGACCAACAAAGGCTCCTCCGCAGATGAACAAAATGTTGGTCGTGTCAACCGGGGTGAATTCCTGGTGGGGATGCTTGCGCCCGCCCTGCGGCGGTACGTTCGCGATGGTACCTTCCAGAATCTTCAGCAGCGCCTGCTGCACTCCTTCTCCGGAAACATCGCGAGTGATGGAGGGATTCTCGTCTTTGCGGCCGATCTTATCGATTTCATCAATGTAGATAATGCCGGTTTGCGCGCGGCTCACATCACCCTCAGCCGCCTGCAGCAGCTTCAGGATGATATTTTCCACGTCCTCGCCCACGTATCCAGCTTCGGTGAGGGTAGTGGCGTCGACAATGGCGAAGGGTACGTCGAGCATGCGGGCCAAGGTCTGCGCCAGAAGCGTCTTGCCGGTTCCGGTGGGCCCGATGAGCAAAATGTTGGACTTACTTAATTCGATCGCATCTCCCGCCGCTTTCTGGCGGTTCATGAAGATGCGCTTGTAATGATTGTAAACCGCGACTGCCAGCTTCTTCTTGGTCTGCTCCTGCCCAATGACGTATTCATCCAGGAAGGTCTTGACCTCCTGCGGCTTCGGCAGCTGATTGGGCGTGGTGGTCTGCGGGGTAGCGGTGCGATCATCTTCCAGAATGGAGTTGCAGACCGCCACACACTCGTCGCAAATATAGGCGCGCGGATAATCGCTGGGCGACGAAATCAATTTGGCTACGGCATCCTGCGATTTATGGCAGAACGAGCAACGCAAAATCTCGTCGGAGCCCGACTTGTTTTTCACTCGGCTCTACTCCTTGTAAAGTTCACGGTTTGAAGCTGGCCCCCGCCTGCTTCAAGCGCCACCGCCGCTTTGCGCGCCAAACCCCGGTACACAGGTTAAGCGCGAAGGCCGATCATACCGCTTTTGTGGTCTTATAGATGATATCGTCTATGATTCCATATTCCTTAGCCTGCTGCGCGTTCATAATGAAATCGCGCTCCACATCTTTCTCCACTTTGTCCAGCTTTTGTCCGGTGTGCTTTGACAGTAACTGGTTTGTAATCTCGCGCATACGCAGGATTTCGCGCGCGTGGATGTCGATGTCGGTAGCTTGACCTGACAATCCTCCCATCGAAGGTTGGTGAATTAAAATGCGGGAATTAGGCAAAGCCAGTCTCTTCTTAGGTTCACCCGCCGCCAACAGTAATGCGGCCATCGAAGCCGCCTGCCCCACACACAGCGTCATGACATCATTCTTCACGTACTGCATGGTGTCGTAGATCGCCATGCCCGCCGTGATGGAGCCGCCCGGCGAATTGACGTATAGCTGAATATCTTTCTCAGGATCCTCTTGAGCCAGAAACAACATTTGGGCGATCACCAGGTTGGCGATGTTGTCGTCAATCGGCGTGCCTATAAAAATAATGTTATCCCGCAGCAGGCGGGAGTAAATATCGTAGGCGCGTTCGCCCCGCCCGGTCTGCTCAATGACCATCGGTACCAACATCATTTGCGGATCATTTGGTTTCATTTTTCTGCCGGACCTGTCACCGGACCTGCCACACTCCGCCCCGAAATAACCTTTACCTTGCCAGGGAGGGTTGAAAGTGGTCCGCGTCTTTTTTCAACAACTACGCGGACTGGTGATAAATAAAATCGAGGGTTTTCTCGCTGCGGATTCTCATTCGGATTCTATCGAGGCCCCCATCCTCTGTCAAACGCGCTCGCACCGCTTCGGAAGTCTGTTTGGACTGTTTTGCCAGAGCTTCAATTTCCCGATTCACATCCGCATCGTCGACCTGGATGTTTTCCAGATCCGCAATGCGCTCCAGCAGCAGCGAAGACTTCACATCATTTACCGCTTGATCCCGCTGGCCGGATCGAAGCCGGGGCAGGTCCATCTTCTTCAAGTCTTCCATCTTCATGCCTTGCGC
>Ga0209330_1000748_pt1 | contig 11810 bp, 9 predicted proteins | sample JacPinW_OM2H0_O3_FD_187969 | JGI IMG/M metagenome (GOLD analysis project Ga0209330, IMG submission 187969) | Forest soil microbial communities from Algoma, Ontario, Canada - Jack Pine, Ontario site 1_JW_OM2H0_O3 (SPAdes) (version 2) | ecosystem: Environmental > Terrestrial > Soil > Boreal...
ATTGTCGTCGTCGTAGAAAGCGCGAAATTCGCCTTTACCGAGGTGCGCTTAGGGATAATCCCCGCCGTCGTTTCCCCGTTTGTGCTCGCCAAGATCGGTGAAAGCGCGGCCTTGCGCTACTTTCTGACTGCCGAAACGATGAGCGCGGCGACCCTGAAGCAAATTGGATTGGCGCATGAAACGGTGCCCGCCGATGAACTCGATGCAACCTGTGGCGGCATTATCGATGCCATTTTAAAAGGCGCGCCGGGCGCGCAAGCGGCGGCGAAGGCCCTCATCCGTGACGCTCAGTTGGCGCCAAGCCAACGCGGCGTGGCTGCGATGGATATGGCAACGCGCCTTGCTCGCTTAAGGGTACAAGCGGAGGCTCAGGAAGGATTCGCGGCATTCTTTGCGAAACGCAAAGCCGCGTGGCGGCCCGACTGACCGCCAAAAAAGGGGTGGGCGTCCTTGCCCGTGCCATGCCCAAATCCCTTGGCCATCCTGGAAGACGGCGTCCGTGGCCTGTCAACATGGTAGTCCCCACTCTGTAAGGCGACAGTCGAGGGCAAATACCCTCATGGCACTGTCCGCCTGGCGAACGAATCCCCGGATTAAGGGAGTTTGTGATCTACTAAGCCGTCGATTTTCAGTCGCTTATATCGGTTTTAGGTGTCAGTTTGATGAGCGAAAGCCGCGATGTCATGGAGTACCAGGTCGCCATTGTGGGGGCCGGCCCTGCGGGATTGGCCTGCGCGATCAGGCTAAAGCAACTCCAGCCTGACTTAAGTGTCTGCGTGCTGGAGAAGGCTGCGAGTCTGGGAGCGCATTCCTTGTCGGGCGCTGTTTTGGAGCCTGGCCCGCTCGATGAGTTGCTGCCGTCCTGGCGCGACAATCCGCCCGACATCTGCGTCCCGGCCACGCGCGATGATTTTTTGTTCATGACGCGCCATAAGCGCTATCGCTCGCCGATTACGCCGCCACAAATGAACAACCACGGCAATCTGATCGTTTCGCTGGGCCAACTCGTGGCGATTCTGGGGGCCGAGGCCGAAAAACTGGGGGTCGATGTGTTCCCGGGTTTTGCGGCGGCGGAGGCGCTGTTCGATACCGCCGGCGCCGTCAAGGGCGTCCGCATCGGCGACATGGGGCTCGAAAAGAACGGCGAGCACGGCCCCAATTTTGCTTTGGGTCCGGAAATTCACGCGAAGATCACCATGCTGTGCGAGGGTTGCCGCGGCAGCACCTCCAAGCAGCTGATCGCCCGTTACCAACTCGACGCCGGAAAATCGCCTCAGACCTATGGCCTGGGCTTCAAGGAATTGTGGCAGTTGCCCGCAGGACGAGTGCAGCCCGGCCTCATTCAGCACACCGCCGGATGGCCGCTCGACAACAGCATCTACGGCGGGAGCTTTCTCTATCACCTGAATAAAGATCGCGTCTACGTAGGCTTCGTGGTGGGCCTGGACTACGCGGACCCACGCTTCAAGCCATTCGAGGCATTCCAGCAATGGAAAAATCACCCCGACATCAAGTCCCTGCTGAAGGGCGGCGAGATCATCGCCGGTGGCGCGCGCACCATCATTGAAGGCGGATATCAGTCCATGCCGACGCTGGAAATGCCCGGCGCCATGCTGGTGGGAGATGCCGGCGGCACGCTCAACATGCCGAAGATCAAGGGCATCCACCAGGCGATTCGCTCCGGGGTAACCGCGGCCGCGCATTTTGTCGAAACCGGCACGAGCGCCGGGTTCGACAAGCGTTGGCGCGACTCCGCCGGCGGCCGTGAGCTATATAAGGTGCGCAATATCCGGCCGGGGTTCCGGCGCGGACTTCTGCTCGGAACCGTGAACTTTGGTTTTGAAACCATCACCATGGGGAAAGCGCCGTGGACCTTGGCGAATCACGCCGACGACACAGCGCTCAAACGTCTGGATGAATACGTCTCGCCCGACCGCGGCTGGAGCGATCGAGAGCTGCCGCCGCGCGATCGCGTGGCCTCGGTATTTTTTGCCGCGACCACGCATGATGAAAATCAACCCGTACACCTGCACGTGGCCGACACCAATTTGTGCGCGACCCGCTGTATCACGGATTACGGCAATCCCTGTACCAATTTCTGCCCTGCCAACGTGTACGAAATGATTGCGGACGGTAAAGGCGGCCAAAAACTGCAGATCAACGCGTCGAATTGCGTTCACTGCAAGGCCTGCGACATCAAAGAACCCTATGCCGGACAAATTACCTGGGTCACGCCGGAAGGCGGTTCCGGCCCGAACTATCAGAGCCTCTAAAAAAGCATCGATTGTCTAAAGAACGTCAGTCGATAACAGCGCGCCTCCGGGAAGAGACCGAGGCCCAAAGACTCGAGGTGGATCCAAGTCAGCAGGATGCCGCCGCGCGCCTCGATGATTTGAGCGCCCGCCTCGTGGAGCAATCGCAATCCATCAGCCACAAACTGCGCGCGCAGCTGCGGCGCCTGTCGGTGCAGCCGGTCGAGACGCCATTGCGGGGTTTGTACCTGTGGGGCGGCGTCGGCCGGGGCAAGACCATGCTGATGGACTGGTTCTACGACTCGCTTCCGCCGCAGCTCGGCGAGCGCACGCACTTCTATCGCTTCATGCGGCAGATCCATGCGGAACTGCGCAAGATCAAGAGCCGCGCCGATCCGCTCGACACGGTTGCCGAGCGCTTGGCGGCGCGCGTGCTCGTGCTGTGCCTGGATGAATTCTTTGTCGCGGACATTGCCGATGCCATGATCCTGGCCGGGCTCCTCGACGGTCTGTTCCGCCGCGGCGTTACCCTGGTCGCCACCTCGAATAGCGCGCCGCAGGACTTATATCTGGACGGCCTGCAACGGCAGCGATTTCTCCCGGCCATCGATCTGATCGAAAGCCACGTCGATGTGCTGCACTTGGACGGCGGCGTCGACTACCGATTGCGGCAACTGGAACAGGCGCCCACCTACCTGGATTCGAAGTCGCCGGACACCGCGGCGCAGCTCAAGCAGCGCTTCGCGGCGCTTGCCGGCGGCGACCCGGGCGGCCCCACGACTTTGACGGTGGAGAATCGTCACATTAAAGCCCAGGCCACGGGGCCTGGCATGGTGTGGTTCGAGTTCAAGGACATCTGCGAAGGGCCGCGTAGTCAAAATGACTACATCGAGCTCGCGCGCCTGTATCACACCGTGTTCATTTCGAATGTTCCCGAGTTCGCGCGCGGCAACGACAACGCCGCGCGGCGCTTCATCATGCTGATCGACGAGTTCTACGACCGCAACGTGAATGTTGTAGTATCGGCCGCCGCCCCTCCCGGGTCGCTGTATCACGGCGAGCGCTTGCAATTGGAATTTTTACGCGCGGCAAGCCGGCTCACCGAAATGCAGACGCAGCAATATCTCGCGGGCCAACACCGTCCCTGAAATCATCTGGGACTGGCATAATTCGCGCCTGACACGCGTTGAACGGCGCCTAAGGATCCGGATATGTATCAAGTTTCCTCAGAACAACATCGCAGTATCATCTCCGCGATTTTACGCAGCCCGGTGCGCCCGCCAAAATCCATGCACGGCGTGGACTGGCGGCGGTTTCTGCAGACTTATTTTGCCAACGTCGACACCAAGGATCTCGGCGATCGCGATCCGAAGGATCTTGCCGGCGCAGCCCTCTCGCACCTCCTGTTCGCGAAACAGCGGGGAAGAGCCGCGCTCGTGCGGGTATTCAATCCCACATTGCGCGAGCATGGCTTCGTCTCGCCGCACACCATTATCGATGTCGTAAACGACGACATGCCGTTCCTGGTGGATTCCATCAGTCTCGCGTTGACCGAACGCGCGCTCACGCTGCATTTCCTGGCGCATCCGATTTTCGAGGTCACGCGCGATCGGGCCGGCAATTTGAGCGCGCTGCAAGAGCGGACGGAACCGGTCGAAGGCGCGAAACAGCGGCTGGAGTCGTTCCAGCACGTCGAGGTCGATCGAATCGTCGATCCGGCGGTGCTGAAATCCTTGGCAGCGCAGATAGAGCGCAGCATGCGCGACGTGCGCGTGGCGTGCGCGGATTGGGGCCGCATGCGGGCCGCCTGCCGAAACGCTGCGACGGATTTGGCCTCGATGGGCGCGCGCGTCGATGCGACCGAACTCAACGAGACGTGCGCACTGCTCGAGTGGATGGAAAACCGGCATTTCACATTTCTCGGGTTTCGCGAATATCGGCTGAAAGGCGGCAAGGGCCGCGAGCGGCTGGAGGCGGTCGAGTCCAGCGGGCTCGGCATCTTGCGGCCGGGCCACAAAAAACCGGAGAGCACGACGCGAGTGTTGCACAGCGATATCAGGAGACAAAGCCGCTCGCGCAATTTGAGCTTGGTTACGAAAGCCAATTCTCTGTCAACGGTGCATCGGGCCGGCTATCTGGACTATGTCGGCATCAAGCAATTCGACGCCCGGGGGCGCTTGCTCGGCGAGCGGCGCTTTCTGGGCCTTTGGACCTCGGCCGCGTACAACGCCAATCCGCGCGAGATTCCCTTATTGCGCCAGAAAATCACCCAGGTCGCCGAACACTTTTCGTTGGCGCCTGACAGCCACGATGGCAAGGCGCTGCAGCACGTTCTGGAATCGTTTCCCCGCGATGAACTATTTCAAGCAAGCGTTTCTGAACTCAACCGCATCGTGACGGGGATATTCGGCTTGCAGGAACGGCCCCGAGTGCGCGTGTTGTTGCGCCGCGATCTATTTCACCGCTTTTATTCGTGTCTGGTGTTCGTGCCGCGCGAAAAATACAACACTCAAGTTCGTCAGCGAATCGAACGCGTGATACGCGACGCGTTTTCCGCGTTCAGCATGGAATCGCAGGTGCAAATCGCGGAATCGAATCTTGCCCGCATCCATATTGTCGCTCGAACCGCTCCAACCGAAAGCGCTCACGTCGACGCGGAAGTGTTGGAGCGCCGCGTCGCTGCGGCCGTGCGCTCATGGCAGGATGCCTTCAAGACCGCATTGTTGGCGCGTTTCGATGAGGCGTATGCCCTGCAGCTGTTCGACAAGTATGCGCAGGCATTTCCTGCGGCGTACACGGAAGACTTTCCCGGCGAGGCCGCAGCCCTGGATGTGTCCTTTCTCGAAGCGATGGACAAGGAACCGACGCGCCTGCACTTGGATATCTACCGGCCGGATACTAAGCGCAAAGAGAAATTCTTCCTGAAGATCTTCCGCGGTCAGGATGCGATTCCGATTTCGGATTTGTTGCCGATGCTGGAAAACATGGGCCTGAAGGTCATCGCAGAGCGGCCGTATGAATTGGAATTCTCCGCAGGGCGGCGCGCCTGGATTCAGGATTTAGAGCTCATAATGCAGAGCCCGCCCGCGGTCGCATTCGATGCGCTGGACCGCGAGATCAAGAATGCCTTCACCGCCGTATGGACCGGCCGCATGGACAACGACAGTTTTAACCAGCTGACGCTGTCGGCTGGAATTCCGTGGCGCATGGTCACGGTGCTGCGGGCCTATTGCCGTTATCTGCTGCAAACCGGCCTGCCCTTCAGCCAGGGTTACATTGCTCAAGTGCTGGGAAACAATGCGTCGATTTCCAGGCTGCTGTCCGAACTGTTCACGGCGCGGCTCGATCCGCAGCTGTCGACGGCGGTGCGCTCCCGCACCCTCGGGCGGCTGGGCCGCGACATTCTCTCCGCACTCGAGGAAGTCACGCGTTCGGACGAGGATCGCATCCTGCGGGCCCTGTGGAATGCGCTCTCTGCCACGGTCCGGACCAACGCCTACCAACCCTACCCTTCCGGTCAGCTCAAGGAATATTTGTCCTTCAAGATCGAGAGCCAGCAGCTGCGTGAATTGCCGCTGCCGAAGCCGCTGTTCGAAGTATTTGTTTTCTCGCCGCGCATGGAAGGCGTGCATCTGCGCATGGGCTACGTGGCGCGCGGGGGCATTCGTTGGTCGGATCGGCGCGAGGATTTCCGCACCGAAATACTGGGGTTGATGAAGGCGCAGCAAGTCAAGAACACCGTCATCGTCCCGGTCGGCGCCAAGGGCGGCTTCGTCGTGAAGCGCCTACCGGCTGAGCGCGAGGCGCAGCAGGCCGAAGTGATCGCCTGCTATCAGACGCTGATTCGCGGACTGCTCGATGTTACCGACAATATTGTCGACGAAAAGATCGTGCCTCCGCGCATGGTCGTTCGCCACGACAGGGACGACGCATATCTGGTGGTCGCCGCCGACAAGGGCACCGCCACGTTTTCCGACATCGCCAACGCCATCTCGCAGGAATACTCTTTTTGGCTCGGCGATGCATTTGCGTCCGGCGGTTCGGCCGGCTACGACCACAAAAAGATGGCGATCACCGCGCGCGGCGCTTGGGAATGCGTCAAGCGTCACTTTCGCGAGATGGGCAGGGACATCCAGGCGCAAAACTTCTCGGTCTGCGGAATTGGCGACATGGCCGGCGATGTGTTCGGCAACGGCATGCTGAGATCGCCGCACATACGTTTGATCGCCGCGTTCAATCACCAGCACATCTTCATCGATCCTTCGCCCGATGCGGCAACCTCCTTCGCCGAGCGCGAGCGCATGTTCAATTTGCCGCGCTCTTCCTGGGAGGACTATTCGCGCAAGGCGATCTCCAAGGGCGGCGGCGTCTATTCGAGATCCGCCAAGACCCTGTCGCTGTCGCGTGAGGTGCAGACCTTGCTGGAACTTCCGGCGCAGGTGACGCCGAACGATGTGATAAAAGCGATTTTGAAAGCGCATGTCGATCTGTTGTGGAACGGCGGCATCGGCACCTACGTCAAGGCGAGCAGCGAAAGCCACAGCGATGTCGGCGACCGCAGCAACGATGCCGTGCGCATCGATGCAAAGGAATTGAATTGCAAGGTGATCGGCGAGGGGGGGAACCTGGGCGTGTCGCAGCTCGGACGCATCGAGTATGCGCGGCGCGGCGGCCGTCTCAATACCGATTTCATCGACAATTCGGCCGGCGTGAATACTTCGGATGTCGAAGTCAATTTGAAAATTCTCCTCAATGGCGCGGTGCGCGCCCGCGAAATTACACAGGCGGGGCGCAATCGATTGCTTGCGCAGATGACGGACGAGGTGGCCGGGCTGGTGCTGCGCAATAACTACTTGCAAAGCCAAGCAATCAGCATGGGCGAATTTCAGACTCGCCAGCTTTTGGCTGAGAACGCCTACGTTGTCCGCGCCCTCGAGCGCTCCGGCGATTTGAACCGCAGCCTGGAATTCTTGCCGAGCGACGAAGACATCGCCGAGCGACGCCAGGCGGGCGAAGGACTGACGCGTCCGGAACTCGCCATCATTTTGAGTTACGGGAAAATCTGGCTCTACGGGGCACTCATTCATTCCGATGTGCCCGAGGATCCCTATTTATCCACGGAGCTCAATCGGTATTTTCCGACGCCGGTGCAGAAGCGCTTTGCGCAGCGAATCAAGCGGCATCGATTGCGCCGCGAGATCATCGCGACCGCGATCACCAACAGCTTGATCAACCGCATGGGGCCGGTGTTTCCGGTCCGCGCGCAGGACGATACGGGTGCGGATCCGGCCGCCATCGCACGCGCTTACAGCATTGCGCGCGAGGTGTTTGCGGTGCGCAATATCTGGGCGCAAATCGAGGGGTTGGATAATAAAATAGCCGCGTCCGTTCAGTACACGGCAATGATTCAAACGACGCGCCTGCTGCGGCACATGAGTTACTGGCTGCTGGAGAACCGGCGCAACGATCTGGATATCAAACGCGCCGTCTCGCGCTATGCCGGCAAGGTGAGCGAGCTGTTCCATGAGCTGGGCGAGGTGCTCGGCATTACTCAAAAAGCGCGCATGAGCGCGCTGCGGTCGCAATTGGTCGAGCAACGCGTGCCGGAACAACTTGCGGCGCGCATCGCATCGCTCGAGGAGCTGCACAGCGCGTTGGACCTGGTGGAAGTCTCGAGAGCCGCGCGGGTCAGGATCGGCTATGCGGCCCGGGCTTATTTCGACCTGGGCGAGCGCATCGGACTGACCTGGATCAAAGAACAAATCGAATCGTTGCCTGCGGACGGGCACTGGCAGGGGGTCGCGCGCGGCACGCTGCGCGAGAACTTATATGCGTTGCAAGGCAGGATCACGCTGGCGGTGCTGAAATCCACTGGCCGGGAACCCGCCGCCCGGGTGGATCAATGGCTTTCGCGCCATTCCGGGCCGGTCGACGCCCTGAAGCGGCTGGTCGCGGACCTGCGCACCGGCTCGCCGCCGGACTTTGCGACGATCTCAGTGGCGCTCCAAGCAGTCAGGCGGCTTGCGCAGTAACATGCTTGAGACCAATGCATTCGGCGCGGAATATTTGCAGCGGCGTATCGATCGGGAAATCATGCTGGCGAAGCCCATGGGGATCATCGTTGAAGCGGCGAATGACGCGGCTCTCATTCTGCGCGCGCCGCTCGCCCCGAACGCCAATCACAAGGGTACGGCATTCGGCGGCAGCCTGTATTCGCTGGCGGTTTTGACCGGTTGGGCGTGGCTCACTCGCTTTCTCGTCACGCGCAAGCTCGACGCCCAGGCGGTCATTCAAGAGTCGAACATGCGTTTTTTGAAGCCGGTTCACGGCGAAATGCGCGCCTGTTTAGAGATTCCCGCCGATGCGGAGGTCCGCAAATTTCAAAGGATGCTGGTGCGTGCCGATCGCGGGCGGATCCGGTTGCAAGTGAAGATGCACGAGGGTTCCACCTTGGCGACCGTTTTTGACGGCCTGTTTGCCGCGGCCATGCGTCGTTAGGCTGACTGCGCTGTGTTCTGGTCCCTGGAGAAATAAATGCCTGGAAAATTAATCTTGGTTCGCCACGGCCAAAGCACCTGGAACGTCGAGAATCTATTCACCGGTTGGCATGACGTCGACTTGAGCGATCAGGGACGCGCGGAGGCCGTGCAAGCGGGGCGCGAGCTGCAAACCGAGAATCTCGAGCCGAATATCGCCTTTACCTCGGTTTTGAAGCGCGCCATCCGCACGCTTTGGATAATCCTCGATACCACCGATCGCATGTGGCTTCCGGTCGAAGGCAGTTGGCGGCTGAACGAGCGCCACTACGGAGCGCTGCAGGGACTCAACAAGGCGCAGACTGTCGCGCAGCACGGCGAAGCGCAAGTCAAACTCTGGCGCCGCAGCTACGATATTCCGCCGCCGCCGCTGACGTTGGACGATCCCCGGCATCCGCGCTTCGACCCGCGCTACGCCAACGTCGACCCAACCTGGCTGCCGGCAGCCGAGTCGCTGAAAGACACCCTGTCGCGCGTGCTGCCCTATTGGGAATCGCGCATTGTTCCGGAGCTGCGGGACAACAAGAATGTGCTCATTGTCGCTCACGGCAACTCGCTGCGCGCGCTGGTCAAGATGCTCGATATGATGTCCGAGGCCGACATCGTGGAATTCAATATCCCGACCGGGATTCCGATCCTGTACGAGCTCGATGAGCAGCTGCAGCCGGTCTCACGGCGCTTTCTCGGCGATCCCGCCGCGATCGCCGCCGCACAGGATGCGGTGAAACGCCAGACAGAAAAGTAGCCGCTCGGGACTGTGAGATTGAGCGGCGCCTAAGAATCGGCGGCTACCGTCACCTTGATACCCGACAGGGCTTCGGTGAAGTCGACCTGGCAGGAAAGCCGCGACGTCGCCGGGCGAAAGTCCGGCAGCTCATTCAGAAGCTCGAGCTCATCGCTCTGCCGCTTGGGCAACAGGGGGACCCATTTTTCATCGACGTAGATGTGGCAGGTGGCGCAGGAGCAAAGACCTCCGCAGATTGCCGCGACTCCGTAGTCGAGTTCCCGCAGGACCTCCATGATCTTCAAGCCGGTCTTCGCTTCAATCTCGTGTTCCTTGCCGTCACGATCCACCACAATCATCCGCGCCATCGAAAACCTCCGTTGCTGTCCCAGCGGGACTCTTCAAGCGGCGTAGTGTGCCGCAACGCGCAGGCGCGCGTCGAGCAATCTCGCGCGCTCGGCGACACCATTCGCCTCGGCGCACCGCACACTTAAGTAAAGTTGACTCCACAGCAAGCAGACGTAATCGTAAAGCGCGAGCAGCAACCTAAAGCGTGGCCACTGGCTCGAGATCGGCGCGTTGCCGAGATAGTGAGTCAGCAGGCTCCACTGCACTTCCACTCCGAAATCGTTATTGCCGCACCAACCCGCCAAGTCCCAGAACGGATCCGTAACATGAGCGTACTCCCAATCCAGCAGGATCAGGGAATCATCCTGTTGGATCAAATTCATGGCGTGCAAATCACTGTGGCACACGGCGCCAACAACGCGCGGCAGCTCAGGCAGAGCTTCGGCGCGGCCCAGAGCCGCGCTTCGCAATACGGGATCGCTCGGCGCCGCGGTGCGTCGCGATAACGCTTCATCGTAAATCCTAATCCACTGCAGCGGAGTTACCCGCCGCGCCGGCATTGGCACTGCAAGATCGTGAACTCTGCGCAGAAGCGCGGCAATTTTCTCGAGGTTTGCCGCAGCTGCGGCCTCATGCGAGACCCACGAACGACCTTCGGCCCAACGTGTCAGTCGAACGGCGTTGTCCGGATCGAAATACACCAAGCGCGGCGCAAGATCAACGCTGCCTGCGAGCTCGAGCACCCGAACTTCCCAAGCGAGATCCAGCCGAAGGTCGGGTCGATGCTCGGCCGCGACTTTTAAGCTGTAAGCGACGCCGTCACGCACAACACGGTACGTCTCGCTGATCAGCCCTGCGCCAAGCGCCGTAAGATCCACGCTTCCCGACCCCGGCACGATCGCATGGCACAGGCGTTCGATTTCAGGCAACTGCATTGGCGGTCAACAGCAAACTGCGGCGCCACTCGCGCATGCCGATCACGATCAAGATCAGGTACAGCCCAAAGAGCAGCATCGTCGCGTACAAGTGTCGCGTGTAGTACAGGTACACGCTGACCGAATCGATCAGCAGCCACCAATGCCAGTTCTCGTATACCTTGCGGGCCACCAAGAATGTGGCGAAGACACTGGCCCACGTCACCATCGAGTCGGCGAATGGCAACGCCGCGGGTGTGTAGCGCCGCAGGAAAAACGAACTCACGAGTGACAATGCGACGATGACCAGTGCGGCGAGCGCGTGCCACGCGATGGGCCAGCGATTCACGGCAAGCGCACCGCCGCCCTTGCCATGTTGCCACTGCCAGAAGCCATACACCGCCATTGCGGCGTAGAACGCATTCAATACGGACTCCATGTACAGGCGCGCACTGAACAATACCCAGACATAGAGAACCGAGCTTAAGAATGCCGCCAACCAGCAGCTCAAGCGCTGTCCAATCGCGAGCAGCAGGTAGGCCACCGCGAGGGCGGCCGCAATGAGTTCGATCCAGCTCGTATCGTGCCAGGCACTCACGAGCTGCATCGACAGATCGTGAATCACGAGCGAATCACGAGCGCCCGGTGTCCGGCGGTGCCAAACCCGGCAGCACCTTCATCACGAAGACCAGTTGTACCGAATTGCCGGCGGAGCGGGTCATTTCCTCGGTGAGGACGCTCATGATTCGATCCAACGGACCCCAGATTTGAGTGGCCAAGTCATTGGTCTTCACGATCAAGCCAGAATGCGTATTGAGGCGATCAATGAAGGCTTGAATCGGCGGGCGATACTCGCCGCTCAAGGGATACATGCTGATTTCGACGGCTGCGCGCATATGAAATACCTGCTCCCTACGCCGGTACTAACCGGTTCAGGTTCAACGGGTTCGCAAGCTTCATCGAGAATTCGATGTCCCGCGTCTCAGGCCTTTCTTGAGGCCACCCCAAGGTTCACGGAAGTGTAGCCTGCCGGGCC
>Ga0209330_1000749_pt1 | contig 11788 bp, 9 predicted proteins | sample JacPinW_OM2H0_O3_FD_187969 | JGI IMG/M metagenome (GOLD analysis project Ga0209330, IMG submission 187969) | Forest soil microbial communities from Algoma, Ontario, Canada - Jack Pine, Ontario site 1_JW_OM2H0_O3 (SPAdes) (version 2) | ecosystem: Environmental > Terrestrial > Soil > Boreal...
TTGGAGCCGAGGGGCGGACTTGAACCGCCGACCTGCCGATTACGAATCGGCTGCTCTACCAACTGAGCTACCTCGGCTTTTCTATGAGTTGCGTCGTTCACGTTCCAGGCGACATTCCTCACAAGCCGAAAGGAACGCGGGCAAAATTCGTGAGAGTTCGCCGAAAAGCGTGCCAACCAAGCAGGAAAAGTCCATCGCCCGGCTATCTTCCGTTGTATCACGCGCCGGGCAAGATTCGCAAGATTAAGCGCCTTTTCGTGTTTCTCGCCAGCCAAATTATGTACGGATTCCACCGGGCTTTTGCGATAGCCGTGGTTCGTTCCAGCGATGACTTGCTCTATAATCCTGTCGGGTTGACCGCTCCTGTTGTGTTGAAAACCGAAGAGTCGAAGGAGATCCTTCCATGAAACAAAATCGCCGGAATTTCATGAAGGGCACAGGCGCGGTTTATGCCTTGGCGATGTCGGGTCGGCTGCCAGCGGCACTAACGGCGAAACCCCTTGCGACAGGGGCGCGCGGCATGGCGCGCGGGCTCACGCTGCTGAACATTCGCCAGGGTTCCGAAAACCGCCTCGGCGTGAAAAACGAAAAAGGGATACTCAACGTAGTCGAAGCCGCGAGGATCCTGCAGATGCACGCTCCGGCCACAATTGACGACTTGCTTCAGAATGAAGATGGCCCGAGCCTGAATGCGCTTGTGGACGCCGCTGCCAAATCCAAGGCTGCGCAAAGAGCATTCTTGAAGGAAAACACCATCGAATTCGGTCCGGTGGTGACGCGCCCCGAAAAAATCGTCTGCGTGGGGCTGAACTACCGGCATCATGCCATCGAGATTGGCGCGCCGATTCCGAACCAGCCGGTGCTTTTCAACAAATTTAACAACGCGCTCAACAATCATAACGGCACGGTCAAACTCCCCGTAGATTTCGCGAAGAAATTCGACTATGAAGTCGAGATGGTTATCGTGATCGGACGCGAAGCAAAAGTGGTAACTGAAGCCGACGCGCTTTCTTACGTCGCCGGGTATGCGACTGGAAACGACTTCACCGCTCGGGACCTGCAGCTCGACACCGGCGGGCAGTGGATGGTGGGCAAGACGCCTGACCAGTTCGCGCCGATTGGCCCGTACCTGGTGACCGCCGACCAGATCGATCCCGACAGCTTGAATCTCGAGTGCCGTGTGAACGGCGAGACGCGCCAGTCGTCCACTACTGGGGATTTCATTTTCAATACGCGGAAGATCATCAGCTACATTTCCCGGGTCATCACGCTGAAACCCGGGGACATTATTTTCACCGGCACGCCTCAAGGCGTGATTCAGGGCAAGCCCAAGGACCAACAGGTATGGCTCAAGCCGGGCGATAAGATCGCATGCAGCGTTGAAAAGCTGGGCGAATTGAAATTCGCGCTAGTGTAAGAGCGAACGAAGTTCCAGGCGCAGCGAAATCCGTTGAACCGGCAACTTTTCCGAGGCGTCTCACTTCTTTCGATCGTCCACATTGCAAGCGTCTTCAACGGGGGTCGAAGCGGGCAGGTCAAACTGCATGGCAAGTTGTGAACCCTGGTCATTATTCCCGCTTATTTCAACGGTGTGCGCGCGGAGAATTTTCTTCAGCCAATCTTTGGGGATAATCGCGGAGGCCTTGTCGGGTCCAGGCGCCCATTTTTCTTCCTCTTCTTTAGCATCGTCCAAGCGATACCGAATGGAAATTTTGGGATAGTAGGAGGTCCCGTGAATCTCCAGAGGTTCAACATAGTCGATCTTCATGGTGGTACCGATGAGAAGACTCGCGGATATGAACCTGCCGTTGGCTTTGTCCTTCCCAGGTCTGCAATCCACCACTAGAGCGGGGCGATTAGGGACATCCTTCTGTGGCGCTTTAAGGAATTTGCCTTCCAAAGTAAATTGAGTGTAGGGAGTGCCACGGGAATTTGTCTTTTGCGACTGCCGCCACACTGGGGCGGAAGGGGGCTGTTGCGGCGTCAAAGCTGAGAATCCAAGTGACGTGAACGCAAGCGGCATGAGCAAAATAAGTCGCGCTGATTTCATCGTTTCATCTCCCTGTTAGCCTTCGGCGGTGTCCCAACTCTCGTCGTGCGAATTACCCTTATGCAGCTGCATCCGCCGAGAAGGCTCATAGTAGCGAAGACCGTATGGGGTCGCAACCCAGCAAAGGCGGGCATCGAAAGGTAGGCAACTCTCCGCAGACTGAACTCTGCTTTGACTGCCACGCGTGAGGCTTGTAAGATTCGACGGCTCGGTCGAGGGAGAAGAGATGCGAAAGTGGATTTTGTATTCATATATCGCGCTAGCGCTGCCCTGCTTTGCATTTGCGCAGCAACCCGGGGCGACGGACAAAGCGGACCAGAGCACGCTGGTGAAGGATGCAACGGCGCAGCCCAAGCTCGCCGATTTGCTCGAAGGAAAGGTGCGAGCTGCATGGGCAGCGTTCAAAAAAAGGGACAAGGATAGCTACGCCGCATTCCTCACCGAGGATTTCCAAAGTGTCGAAGCCGACGGCGGCGGCGAGCGCACCAAGCCTCAGACTCTGCGCGAAGTGGAGCACAGCATGTTCACGGATTATCTCCTTCAGCTCTTCCAAGTTCAGCAGCTCGGGGAGCACTACGCTTTCGTTACCTACGAAAGCAGCATGCAATTTCCCAAAAGCCCGGCCTTGCGGTTCCGGAGGGTCTTTATCGGCGAACTTTGGACCGACCGCGACGGGGAATGGAAGATGATGCGCTATCAAGAAACGTTTGTCCGGTAGTTCCCCGGCGCCCTAAATCCGAAAGCCCGACTGCACAAAAGTGAATTCGAGCTCCCGATGGAAACTACTCCGAGTTGCCAATTACTGCGATGCATACACGCCGACGCAACCATCTGCCGCGATCGTTTCACAATTGGGACCGCCCGAGGGCAGCGGCACGAAGATGTGATTGTTGATTGGATCGACCGCGACGCTGTGGGCGTTGCCGTTCGTCGGAACGTTCTGCAGCCATTGCCTGGTCTTGGCACTGATGACTCCGAGAACCGGGCCGGTAGGCATATCTCTCGACGCGGTGTAGTAGTTGTTGTCGCCGGGGTTAAACCAAGTCTCGTCTACGAACCCGACATTATTGATGACAGTCAGGATGGCTCCCGTGGTCCCGTTGATGATCACGCTGGAAGGTGCGAATGCTCGTCCATCGTGATCGGCGCAACCCACAAAAACGTCCGTGCCGGGTCCCTGGTTCAAGCTGGTGGGCATGCAATTGGGAACAGGAAAACTGTTGACGACCACTGGCACAAATTTAGTGACGCCACCCACCGTGATGGCATGAAGAGGATCGATTACATCCACGCTGCCAACAGTAATGTCGGGAGTCGAATTTCCGTTAGTCAGAAGGAATGTGCTAGTGGGAGCGTAAAATATCATTCCACCTAGACCAGCCGGGGATATGGCACCAACGCAGCCCGGTGGCGTGCCCGGACCAGCCGGACAGAACACCCCGCCAGCCTGGGTCGCAGTGGTTGCCGTAAGTTGCGGGCCGTGATGGCACGCCACATCCGGATTAAAACCAGCCGCATGGCCGGAGGCGCCGGATGGAACGCTCGCGCCAACGACGCCGGGCGCGGTGCCGAAGAATTGGAGAGAAGGATCAGGGCAGACAAATCCGTTTGCGCCATTCGCGCCGCCATCATCGATCAACACGGTGTCGTCATTCTGAGCTGCGCCATCGTAGTAGATCTGGCCAAGGATGCACGATGCGAAGTTTGCCGGAAACGTCGTTGTGATCGGCGCAACGCCAGGTCCGGGGATGTAAGTGCTGATACCAGGACTAAACGGATCCGTAGCGGCAGGGTTCGCGACTTGAGAATATGGGAGACAATGTTGTTGTGCGTCGGTTCCCGTTCTGGTGACGATGCCGGTGGCGTCAACGATGGTGACGAATGGAAGTCCCGGGTCGCCGTTGATTACTGCAAAAAGAAAACGCGAGGAACCGTCCTGTGGGAAAGTCACTACTCCGCCGGTTGTCGCCAGCTCATCGCCGCGCAGGTCGCCGCAGCTCGGGTCAGAGAAGGCTCTTCCATTTGCGGAGGCCATGCACCCGGTGATGCCGGTAGGACCGTCAAAGTCGGGAGACGTACCAGTTGCTATAGTCGCGGTCAACACAGGCGGCGCTGTAAAGCCGCTAGCAATCATTGGAGCCAGGTCAAACACCTCAACTTGCGAACTGCCATTTCCTACAAATATGAAATTCCCGTCTCCGGTAACTTCCATGCCATTCGGACCGGAAAGCGGATTCAGGTTATTGGCGCGCGAGGCACAGCATTGCCCCCCAACAAATCCGCCGAAGTTGCCGTTGGGGCCAAAGCCGCCGGGGAGGCGGAAGCCGTCCGTCTTGCATCCGAACCGGGTGAAATTGCCCTGTGCAGAGGTGATGGGAGGAATAGTTTCTCCTGACGCCGGATCCACCCAGCACAGGCTGCTATTATTCCCCGCTTCACTCACTGAATTTTGCCCACCGATAGCCCATAACGCGATGTCAGAAGTCGTGCTGAACACGGGAACGTCGAGACCTATCCGGTCCGACACGTAGTAAAGGCGATTGGCCGGATCCACCCAGCTAATGTCAAAAATGTTGAAGGGCCCTCCGGGCTCGCCGTTGGGGTTGTGTTCCGGCACGTTCATCACGCCAATCAACCCGATCGTTCCGTTCTTATCCGTACCGCAGACGGAGCAGTTCTTAGGGCTGCCGCAGCTGCTTGAGATGAGCATCACTCCGAGCAGCGCGATCAGGATTAGAAGGCGAAAGGTTTTCGGTCTCATCGAATTTCCTCCTACGATATTGGCCGGGGGCCGAACTATTTTTCACGAAAAATTGTCCACTGGGTCCGCAGCGCTCTCGGATTCGCTTGTGCCAGCCCCCGTACTAACCAGCATCCAGCTCATCCAAAGCGCACTAGGCCCGATCAAAACCGAAACTGAATCTGCTCGACAACGACAAAGTAATTGCGGGGCAGAATGCCCTGCACGCTTGGGTCTTTCAACTGGTTGATGTTGAAGTTCGATTTCAGAAGAACCCAATAATTCAGATACCAGTTCACGCCAAGACTCCATTGCGCCGTGTGGTCGCTAAATGTCGGGACGATTCCCGGAGTGATAGGACAGGCCGGGACCGTGGTGGCATCGCAAGTTATGCCGCCAGCTCTCCCCTGCAGCCACGAGTAGCGCGCCAGGACCGCCCACGCACCCCAACCGGGGCCTCCTGATTCTCCAGGAGAATTTGGACCAATTACCGGATGTTTTACGCGCGGAATGGCATTCTCCGGCTCGCGTTCGCCGGTCAGCAAGTACGTGGCCGACACATAAGCGCCTTTGCCTACTACGCCGGGTATGGTGTTGAATGCGATGCCACCCGGCGCCAATGCCCCGATGTTGTCGCGCTTCTGCAAGAGTTGCGTATATTCTGCTCGGATGCCCAACGGCCCACTGAACCACGATAAAAACCCGTTGTAGCGCTCGACTCCTCCGTTGATCCGGAACTGCGGAAAGAAATTGTAGGTGCCGTCATTAAGGAGGCCACTGAAACTCAGTTCATTTGCGAGGCCCTTGGATCGACTATGCTCGGCGGAACCGCCGAAAGACAGCCCCTTCAGCAAGTGACTATCGGAATTCTTCCAGGGAGAAAACCTGGCCCTGCCGGAAACTTCGACTTCGTTCGTGGTGGAGTTGGCGAGGAGTCCTTGGCCATTGAAAATGCCGACCCAGTACTGCGCTCGACCTCCAGCCAAATCACCGTGAATATCGACGCCGGGAGCTCGAAAGGTTCCCCCTGCATCCGGGTACAGTACGGAGTTAATGGAACGCTCAACGAACTCAACGGCGGTGTCAGCGGTCCCGACTTCCATTGAAAACGGCACCTTAAATTGACCGCCCTGGATTTTGAAGCCCTCCCAAGGCTTAAAATCCATGTAAGCATCCCTGATCGCAATTGTTGGAGTGGCGGTAGAGGCCGTCTCGAACAGGAACGCATAGTCAAGCTGGCTCCCGTAGTTGCCTTGAACGCCAAACCGCGCACGCCTGATGGAGAATGTGTCCGAAGGTGCGCCGTCGCCATTGTAAAAACTGTACTGCGCATTTAGATAACCGATTGGCATGATCATGAACTTGCCGTCGGAGCTGCCCAGGAAAAAGTGCTCGCCGTTCCAACCTGCCGTTGCCGGAGGAGCATCATTCGCCTTCTTCTGAAGAACGTCGATCTCTTTTTGAAGCGCGTCAATATCCGCCGGAGTAGCCGCAGGCGATGAGGAGTCGGCGTTCGAACCAGCGGCAGAGGTGGCCGCAGTGGCGGGTGACGATGGTTCAGTAGCCGAGGCAGCGACAGTGTTAGTCTGCACAAGATGTGCAGCGCCGCCCTGCGCCAGTGCGCTCACTTCGACGAGCTTTTGAATTTGCGCCTTCAACTCCGCGACCTCGCGGCGCAGTTGCTGAACCTCCTCCTCGGTTGCAGCCTTGCCTGTTGATCTCGACTGTGTCGAGTCGTCAGATGGCTTCGCGCTTTGGCCAAAGGCCACCGGACCAGTTGCGACGCAAAACAAGGCCACGAGCACACACCACCACTTAGGCGAGCGCATAATTATCCTCTCCGCGGAGATTTTTCAAAGCGCACTGCAGATTCGCGATGGCCATCACTGGTACGATCTGAGCAGTTCGTTGAATCCAGAAATTGGGAATGCGCGACGGTGAATTACGGGAAATAGGAAATTCTGCCATCGCATACCCCCACCATTGCGAACTAATCGCAAACGACACACTACGGCGCTCACTCTTACCGCAGGGTTTTCCCCGTTTACCTGCGTCGTTTAAACGCCAACTTGTTTTGGTTCGTCTCTACTTTGGTAAGCTGGTCCACTAACCGAACCAGTTTTGTACGAAAAGCAGCCACGCTCTTAACATGATGCCGCAAACTCTGTCAAGCACATTTTGGATCGCACGCTGGAACACAATCGTCCAAAACTCAAACTGGCACCGAAGTGTTCGCTTCCTGGGAGATCAGCGGCGCGGAAACTGACTTCGATTTTTCAAGTCAGACGAAGAGTCAGCGACGGCAGAGAAATTCCTTCGACCTCGGCGGTCCACAGATCTCCCGCGCCAGTCATATGTCCGGCCGTGAGAGTGCCAGAGCTGACAATCTCTCCGGCGCTCAGGGGATGCGACGGAAAGCGCCGGGCGATGGCGGCGCCGAGTTCCGCGAGGCACAGAGCGGGGCTCTTCAAAGAATTTCTGCCGGATCCTTCTTCCACAATTTCTCCGCCCTTTGACATTCTCACTTTAAAGCGCGCCAGCTCGTCAACCAGCGTGGGGATGAGTTCGGGCCGCACCAGCATTCTCTCGCCGATCACGAGCGCGGCATGAAGCCCAAAGGACCCCACGAAATCACTAGGCTGAAACTTCCATTCCGGAAATGGACAATCAATGATTTCGAATCCCAACGCCAGCCAATCGGCGGATGCGAGCGCAGAGGCGGCATCAGAACTTTCTCCAGCGACCGGCTGTTTCAAACCAAAAACAATTTCTGGTTCGACTTTCAACGAGCGCGGATGCGAGATTGCGAGCGTGGCGGAGTTGCTGTCGTTGTAGTGAACCGTGTCGTCGTACATATGCGCCCAAACCAGGGTCTCGAGTTTGAGCACTCGCCACATCGCCTTGTTCGCGTAACCAACTTTGCGGCCCACTGCTTTATGTCCAGCAGTTTCGCGGAATTGCTGGAGAATAGCTTCAACGTCATAAGCCATGTTCAGATCGAAACCGGGACGCGCGGAAAGCGGTACGTCAATCATCTGTCCGGTCTCATATGCGGACAAGACTTCGCGTGCTAAAGCCTCGGCGTCATCGTGCATCGTAGAACTGTTGTGCGACGTGGGATCGTGCGACATAAATTCCGTCGGCCACTGCCGATGTCCTGCGAATCATCAACGCACGAGCGAATCGTGCGGCTCGCAGACGTGAGCGCCTCAGCCGGTCCGCAATCTTAGCACCGCCCGTTGTCAAGTCGCGCGACTTCCTTCGGTGCCGCCGTGCGGTTGGAATTTTGGCGGGTCGTTCCCACTCTGACAACAAGGCCATTCGCGGGACGGCTTGAATTCACTTGAACGATGGTAAGTTACAGACGTCACCTGGATTCAGCCCCCGGCGGCCAAAGGAATGTATTCGTCCACCACATGACCCAACCAAAATCGGGAGGAACGATGAAGGTACTTCGGATTTTTTCCGCGTCGGGCATTTCACTGCGACGCTCTAGCCGTCGCTCACTGTCGCACATCTTACTGCTGCCCCTTCTCGTCTCGGGACTATACAACTCTTCGGCCCAGGCTCAGAACGCGGTCGTCCTGGTGGGTTCCGGCTCGAGTGTACCGGGGCCTCTTTACAACCGGTGGACGCAAGACTACGGAAAGCGCAACCCAAAGATTCAGATGCGATACGTTCCAATCGGTACCAGCGAAGGGATCAAGGAAATTTCTCGTGGCGCCAGCGATTTTGGCGCCGGTGAATCCCAGCTTACGGAAAAGGAAAAGAAAGAGGGCGGCTTGATCGAATTGCCGGTCGTACTCATCGGGATCGTTCCCGTTTACAATCTTCCCGATATTCAGGGACTTCGGCTTTCCGGGGAAGTTTTGGCCGGCATCTTTCTAGGCGATGTGAAGATGTGGAATGCACCACAGATCGCCAAGCTCAATCCCAACATTGCACTGCCAAATCTTCCGATCCGGGTCGTTAACCGCCCCGCGGGAAAGGGCTCCAACTACGTCTTCACCGAGTTTCTCTCCAAAGCAAGCTCTAGATTCCGCTCCCAGATCGGAATTACACCTTCGCCAAAGTGGCCGGTGGGCGAGCCGGCGGAACGTAGTTCCGATATGGCAGATAAGGTGAAAAATAACCCCGGCTCCATCGGCTACGTCGAATATAAGTACGCCGTGAAGGGCGAGATTTCCCAGGCCGCGGTGGAAAACCCTTCGGGTAAGTTTGTGAAAGCTTCGATTGAGACTATTGCGGCGGCGTGCCAGTCAGCAGAAGCGCCGCGATGGAATAATTTTTCCGCCTCCCTGACGAACGTCCCCGGCGCAGACGCCTTCCCCATCACGAGTTTCACTTGGATTTACTTGCGAAGCCCGTCCGCAGGTTCGGGCCGTGCGAGCGCGCTGTCCGATTTCCTCGATTGGATATACACGGATGGCCAAAAATCTGCGGTCCAGGAAGGCTACTCGGCGCTGCCTCCCGAGTTGCTCGCGGCCGTGATGAAGAAAGTCAAGGCGTTACAATAGTCGCTCATTTCGCGCGCGTTGCTAGGCCTCGCATTTCGCTTCGGAACAATAATAGTATGACGGCCTGTAAGCACCGGCGGGATCGTTCGGTTTCCTGATATTTCATGACACTACCAATCAGCCATGCCGTCGTTTTGTTTGTCGCCGCGGGAATCGCGGGAACCCTCAACGCCTTGGCGGGAGGCGGCAGCTTCATCTCCTTTCCCGCGCTCTTGTTCCTGGGGATGCCACCCGTGCAAGCGAATGCCACCAATACCGTCGCCCTTTGGCCCGGGTTAGCCGCTAGCACGATCGCTTACATAAAGCGGTTGGACGCTCCCCTACGCCTGTTGATTCCTCTGCTCGCGACCAGCGTTGCCGGAGGCTGGGTCGGTGCGCTGCTGCTGCTGAAAACTCCCCAACACACGTTTCTGCATTTCGTCCCGTGGCTGCTGCTGAGCGGCACCTTGCTGTTCGCATTTGGCAATAAGATCCGCGCAATCGCCGGTGCCAGCGCTGTGGCTAACAATCTCCGGAAGATATCGTGGCGCGCTATCGTAGTAAGTTCCTTCGTCGAGTTACTGGTGGCCGTATATGGAGGATACTTCGGCGCTGGGATCGGATTCATCACGCTGGGAATGCTGGCGGCGTTGGGAATGCGGGATATTCACGCCATGGGCGCCCTCAGGACGATGCTTGCCGCCGCGGTGAACGCCGCCGCAGTCGTCACCTTTATTTTGGCCGGCGCCGTTTTGTGGCGGCAGTGTGGAGTGATGGTCGCGGGCGCTCTGTTGGGCGGATGGTTCGGCGCGCGTTTCGCGCAGAAAGCAGATCCTCAGAAGGTGCGTATGTTCGTGATCGGTGTTGGCTTCGCGATGAGCGCCTATTTCTTTATTACTACGCTGCGATAGGTCTGGAGTGCGATAGTCTGAATCATCTACAGGGCGCGCCCGGGGCGAAAAAGAATGACACTCAAGTCGGTTGACACTCTTCTTGACGTTTTACATTTCGCTGACAGTCACACCGCGATTATCGTTCCCGAACTTGGAATCCGAGTCACCTACGACTCGCTCCGGCAGCAAGTCTTAGCTATGGCGAACGCCCTTGCATCCGTCGGCATTCGGCGCGGCGATGCTGTAGCGATCGCACTGCCAAACGGGCTTCCCGCAATTGTCAGTTTTCTCGCCGCCTCCATCGCAGGAACTGCAGCCCCATTGAACCTGGCGTACCCCTATGAGGAATTTCTTTTTTTCCTTGGGGACACGAACGCCCGGATTTTGCTTTGCCCGCCGGTAGGTGCAGAATTCGCGCGCAGCGCAGCCGCCGACCGCAAGATTCCAGTCTTCTCGGTGGAAATGAACGAGCAGGGCAACGTTCATCTGGCCGGTGTCGCCACCAATGTTTCAGCAACCGCGCCGGTAGCTGATGACATTGCACTCGTGCTGCACACCAGCGGAAGCACGGGTCGGCCGAAGCGTGTTCCCTTGCGCCATTTCAACCTCGCGATCTCCTCGGCAAATATCGCAAACACATACGCGCTCTCAGCCGAAGATGTTTCGCTGTGCATTATGCCGCTGTTCCACGTGCATGGATTGATTGCCTCTCTCATGGCAACTTTGCTTTCCGGAGGCACCGTAGTTGTTCCCACCAAATTTAATGCGCTCTCTTTCTGGCGAACAGTTAAGGAACATCGCGTCACATGGTATTCCGGAGTCCCTACGATGCATCAGGTTTTGCTGGCCCGCGCTCACCAGAAACCTCCGGAGGCCGCCTCGCTGCGCTTCATCCGCTCGTGCAGCGCTCCGTTATCGTCAGAGCTGATTCAGAAGATTGAGACGTTGTTCGACGTCCCCTTCGTCGAAGCCTACGGAATGACGGAAGCGGCTCACCAGATGACCTCGAATCCTTTACCTCCGCGCCATCGCAAGGCAGGTTCGGTCGGTGTCGGCACCGGGCTTCGTGTGCGCATCATGGACAAAGAAGGCAACGATCTCGGCAACAACAAGCGCGGCGAAGTTGCGATTCAGGGCGCCAACGTATTTCGCGGCTATGAAAACAATCCCGAAGCCAACGCTCGGGCTTTTGTAAACGGATGGTTTCGCACGGGCGACGAAGGAATGCTCGACGCTGATTGCTATCTGCATCTGACCGGCCGGATCAAAGACATCATCATCCGCGGAGGCGAAAACATCGCGCCTCACGAAGTGGACGAGATTTTGCTGCGTCATCCTTCCGTGGCTGCGGCGGTAACCTTTGGGTGCGTGCATCCAACTCTGGGTGAAGAAGTAGCTGCGGCCGTGGTCTTGCACGAAGCTCATGACACCACCGAATCGATCCTCCTCAAGCACTGTCGCGATTTGTTGGCAGAATACAAGTGTCCCAAGAAAATCTATCTCGTGAAAAGTATTCCCACCACTGCGACTGGAAAAATTCGCCGTCGCGCGGTTGCTGCCGTGCTCGGAGATAATTAGCGATGCGATTCCTTGTCGCGGGGGCGGGTGC
>Ga0209330_1000752_pt1 | contig 11720 bp, 8 predicted proteins | sample JacPinW_OM2H0_O3_FD_187969 | JGI IMG/M metagenome (GOLD analysis project Ga0209330, IMG submission 187969) | Forest soil microbial communities from Algoma, Ontario, Canada - Jack Pine, Ontario site 1_JW_OM2H0_O3 (SPAdes) (version 2) | ecosystem: Environmental > Terrestrial > Soil > Boreal...
CCGGTGGAAGGAATGGTGGGCGCCGGCGCCGTGGTCGATGACTGCTGGGCAAAAGCCGAGGCCACCAGGAGCAGAATTGATGCCAACTGCGGGGCTGCGAGTCGCGTCATCATTCCTGTCTTCCGAGGTCGATTCTTGTCATTGTTCACATCCCATCGTAGTTCGGTCCACCGCCGCCTTCCGGTGGCACCCAGGTGATGATCTGGTAGGGGTCGGCGATGTCGCAGGTTTTGCAGTGCACGCAGTTCGAGGGATTCAGGCTGATGCGCTTGCCGTTCGGCTGCGTCGAGTCCTCCACCATTTCGTACACATTTGCGGGACAGAAATTCTGGCAGGGGCTGCCGAATTCTTTCACGCAGCGCGTGTTGCAAATATTTGTGTCGTCAATGACCAGGTGCGAGGGCTGGTCTTCTTCGTGCTTCGTGCCCGAGTGGTAGAGGTCGGTGAGCTTGTCGAAAGTAAGCCTGCCGTCACCTTTGGCGGGCCCCAGCAGGTGGGCTTCGGCGCCTCCATCGGCCGGGAGTTCAGCGAGCTTGTGCATGTGCTCGTGTCCGGCTCGGGCGGGATAGCGGTTGCGCAATCCGCGTCCGCCGGTGATCATCTGCAGCCCGGTGTGGAACATGCCGGCATAAAGACCCTGCTCGAATCCCTGGTGCATATTGCGAACTTTCCACAGCTCGTCTTTGATCCAGCTGGATTCAACCTTCTTCTGATACTCGCCGAGCATCGCGGCTGACGAATCATCTTTCTTCAACGCTTCAAACGCTGTTTCGGCCGCCAGCATCCCGCTCTTGATGGCGAGATGAATCCCCTTCAGCCGCGCAGAATTCAAGAAGCCGGCGGAGTCGCCGAGGATCATCCACCCGTTGCCGGCAACCGGCGGAATTGCCCACCAGCCGCCGTAAGGCAAAGACTTCGCGCCATAGCGGATCATCTTGCCGCCCTCAAGCAACTTCGCGACCATGGGATGCTGTTTAAAATCCTGCAGCACGCGTTGCGGATCGAGACGCGGGTCGGGATAGTCAAGTCCGGTCACGAAGCCCAGCGAGACTAGGTTGTCCCTGCCGCCGTAGATCCAGGCGCCCCCGTATTCTTTTGTGGTGAGTGGCCAGCCCAGAGTGTAGATGACTTCACCCGGAGCCATACGGCCGGCAGGAACTTCCCAAAGTTCTTTCACACCGATGCCGTAGGTTTGCGGGTTGGCCCTGCGCGCCAGGTCGAACTTCGAGATAAGTTGCTTGGTCAATGATCCACGCGGACCTTCGGCGAGAATCGTAATCTTCGCCCGAAGGTCGTAGCCCGGCTCGAAGTTAGATTTCCGATTGCCTTCTTTGTCCACGCCTTTATCGTCGGTGCGGACCCCAGCAACGCGGTCGCCATCAAGCAGAAGTTCCGATCCCGCGAACCCTGTAAAGATGGTAATGCCGGTCTCTTCCACCTTACTGCCCAGCCATTTCACAAAACGATTCAGCGAGATAACGTAATTGCCGTGATCGCGCAGAGGAGGCGGCGTGATGGGAAGTTTGAACCTGCTCCTCTCGGTTAGAAAGTAAACTGCCTCTTTAGTCACTTCGGCATCGAGCGGCGCTTCTTTTTCAAATCCTGGAAGCAGTTCGCGCATCGAGCGCGGATCGAGTAAAGCTCCGGACAGGCAGTGCTGGCCGATCTCCCGCGCCTTTTCGAGGACGTAGATATTTTCTTTGCTGATCTGAGAATCGGGTTGCGCCGCGTTGTGCTGATCAATCAGCTGCGACAAGCGCAACGCGCAGGCCATACCAGCCGGGCCCCCCCCGACAATGACCACATCGGCGGGCATCTGCGGGCGCTCCACACCTTCAATCGGTTTGCGGAAGATCAGCATTTGGAAACGACTGGTTATGATAAATGTTTTGGGCGATTTCAGCGAAGCGGGTGGGGTACGCCAAGTTGTCTGCAGTGGCGTACCGCCGCAGGATTCTTGACTTTCGCGGTGTCTTGGAACCGTAGTCGTGCGCTAAGCGGCGGGATTAAAATAGAAGCCGTGGCTGGCGCCTTCCGGTATCAAAAGGCACCCGTTTCTTTCTATGTGCCGAACTGGGTCTGTTCGCTTCAACAGGACTGACCATGCCATAAGCCCGGTTGTGCATGCGAGGCATGACCTGTGGGAAACTCGCGCATAAGTCGAGAAAGGCGCTGAACAGTCTGCGGATACGTTGCAACTTTTGCCGTGCAGTGCAAGGGTAAAGAGGGCTAAACGCCCGATAAATCGGAGGGAAGTGCCAAGAAAAGCCTACGCGGGCGCGGAGAATATACGAACTCTTGCCGGCTAGCTTGTGCCGATCCTGTGGAGGAAGGGCGAAAGCCGTGGAGGCCGGAGAGAAAGGCGCTACAGCCGATCGAGCGATACGGCTATGGTCTCGCGCGTAACCTTCTTCCCGGGTTTCGAAGTAGCGGTCCTCTGGGCGGTCAGCTTCCAGTAGCTGTTCGATAGCGCCGCGTAGGTTTTCCCACGCTTCTTCTAGAGTGTCACCCCTCCGAAATAGGGCCGGGAAGTTCCTCCGTATACGCGACGGACCCGCCGCCTTCAGCTTTGGGGACTTCTTCGTAGATAGCTGTGAGAACCAGGTCCATGGAAGACATCGTGAACCCAGGGTCGAGCCGGAACACCTTTATCACCAGTTAGCGGGGATCGCGGTTCAAGCGGACCTTGGCACCCGCTTAATTCCGCACAGATTCAATCACGTTGGGTATCTACCTCTCCCCACGAGATCACAGGCGAGACTCTATCCCCGACAACCTGGGCCGTTCCTATCATGTCGCCCACAAATTTCCGACGGCGGCCATGGATCAGGCGGTCATGGATGGTCATGGATCATTGGAACCAGCGCCACCACGGGAACCGCGCGACGCGTAATGCGCAGCGGTCGCCGCGTCCTGTAGACCCGCTCGAGAAGATCGAGCACTGGTGTCCTAAATTCGGAGATCGGAACCTCGCGCAACTCTATTTCAGCGATGCAAAGGTTCAATTGGCAAAAAACCAGGTATCCTTCAACCTCCCGCTTTCGCCTTCTTCACTTCTTCGATCAGCGGAGGGACGATGTCGAAAAGATTCCCCACGATCGCATAGTCCGCAATCTCGAAAATTGGCGCTTCTGAATCCTTGTTCACTGCGATGATGGTGCGCGAGCCTTTCATGCCGACGATATGTTGAATCGCGCCGCTGATGCCGAGAGCCAAGTAAAGCTTCGGCGCAACCGTTTGTCCCGAGGAACCGATCTGACGGTCCATCGGGAGCCATCCCGAATCGCAAATCGGACGGGAAGCTGCCAAGTCTCCGCCTAAAGCTTCGGCAAGCTGTTTGGCGATCTCGATATTTTTCTGTTCCTTAATGCCGCGCCCCACGGAGACAATGATTTCAGCCTGCGTCAGATCGACCGCCTGCTTGGCTTCTTTAAAAACTTCCTGCGGCTTGTTGCGGATTACGGCCTCCGCAATGTCGACTTGCACCAACTCCACAGGGGCCGCGCTGTCGCCGGACTCAGCCTTGTCTCCACGGAAAGATCCGTTCTGGAAAGTTACGAACCACGGCGCATCACTGCCGAAGCTCACGTCGGCAGCCAGCTTGCCCTGAAACATCTGACGGGTGAAAACCAGTTTGCCGTTTTCGTGTTTGAAACCGACGCAATCGCTGATCACCGTCCGCCCCATGGCCGTAGCCAGTTTCGGAACAAAGTCGCGCACCTGATAGGTGTGCGGCATCAGCACAAGCTTCGGTGGTTTGGCGGCGAGCACTTGTTTGAGCGCGGCGGCGAAGGCGTCCGGCGTGTAAGGCTCGAGCTTTGGCGATTCGATGGCATAGACCTTTGCCACCTTCTTGGCTGCGACTTCGGCGGCGACAGAGGCAGCGCTGGCACCCACCACGGCGGCCTCTAGAATCCAGCCCGTAGCGGCGGCGAGAGCTTGGCCGGCGGTGATGGTCTCCCAGGAGATGCGGTTCAGTTTTCCTTCGCGTTGTTCGACTACCACTAAAATCGTATCAGGCATAAAGTCAGTTCTCAGCAGAACGGCCGAGCTTGGCTCGGCGGACAGCCCCTTCGACTTCGCTCAGGGCAGGCGTAGGCGGCTTTCCCTATATCAACGTTCACAGCACGCGCAATTCGTTGCGCAGTTTATCCACCAATTTTTTCGCGATCTCTGCAGGGGAGCCTTCGATGTGCTCAGTCTTCTTGGTCTTCTGCGGAATGTACAGGCGTTCGATTTTCTGCAGATTTTCACCGATCGCGGATTGCACCTCGGCTAGAGCCACTTTCCGTAGCGGTTTATTTTTCGCCTGCTTGATGCCGATCAGCGTGGCGTAGCGGAGCTTGTTAATGCCAGACTGAATCGTCAGCACGGCCGGCAAGGGCATATCGACGAACTGAAAAAATCCCGCTTCCAGTTCGCGCTTCACCCGGATGCCGCCTGCGGTTTTTTCGATATGCATAATAATTGTCGCGTGCGGCCATCCGAGCAACTCAGCCAGAATTACTCCGGTCTGCGCGTACCCATAATCGTCGGATTGCAAACCGGTGAAGATGAGATCGAATTTTTCATCTTTGATGGCGGCGGCGAAGGCCTTGGCGGTGTTGAAGGCGTCGAGTCCTACGAAGGCATTGTCTTCCAGATGGATCGCGCGGTCTGCACCCTTTGCCAAAGCCTCGCGCAATACCTGCTGTGAGCGGGCCGGGCCGGAAGTGATCACCACCACTTCGCCGGTATGCTTTTCTTTCTGGCGCAACGCCTCTTCCAGAGCGTACGCGTCCGGTTCGTTGACTTCGTAGGAAACATCTTCGCGAATCCACGCGCCGGTTTCGTTCAGCTTGAGCGGTGCATCCTTCTGCGGCACCTGCTTCATGCAAACCAGAATTTTCAAGAAGACTCCTTGCCCTGTGACTTTGAACAGCCACGGGAAAACCTTGAAGTATAAATGAGCACCCGCCGCCAGAGGAAATGCGGCCTTATTCATTGATTCGCATTCGTGAGAGACAGCTCGGGAAGCCTACTCGGTGATCACCGTCGACTGGCCGGAAATCTCGAAGCGCTTGCGACAGCGCAAGTTCTTGCACGCCATCATGTCGTCCTTGCGAACCATGTACGATCGGAATTTGGCGAAACGCGCGCGGTCGCGCTCATCCGCGCGCCCGGCCAGCTGGCGTCTTTTCGTACGCACCACCCAGGTCACTTCATACTCTGCCGCCTGGTGGCAGTGGGGACAATTTAGAGTTGCTGGTTTTCTCTCGGTGCGCTCGTCAAAAAAATCGCGTTCTTCCATGAGGTCGTCGCCAGTCGCTAGTCTTGGTCGTCTGCCGGTCCAACCGTTTCTCAACCACGGCCCGGTCGATTCAACCGCGAAGAATCATTATTGCAGTTTTCGAGCGGACAAAGCTATGGCAACATGGATCACGGGGTACACCAGAAAATGGCGCGCAAGAAGAAGATAAAGCGCTTTGGAGCCGTGCAGGCCGTGAAAGAACTGGCGCGAGAACGCCTGGGTGCGCCCCCAGCGGCGAAGGTTGTTCCCCACAAGAAGAAGGACCCGGAGAAGCACAAACCTACGCTGGGGAAGCTGCTGGGGGAGCGCGAATAAAAGATCGAGCGTTCTCAGTTGAAGGTTGCCGTCACGGTGGTATCAAAGTTGAGTACTACGGTACAAGTATCGCCGGTAAAACTACTGCAGTTCGTCCAGGTGACCTGCGAAGATCCGACGGTTGGAGTTGCGGTGAGACCGATTGTGCTGCCCAGAGCGTAGTTCGCAGAGCAGGTTCCGGGACACTTGATTACGCCAGTGGAATCCACCACGCTCCCCCCTGTTCCCGCAATATTTACAGTCAAAATTGCCTCGCTGCAGCTTGCGGTGCCCGCACCGCCTCCGGTAAGGAGTGCCGAACCGGTGACAAGATTCGGACTGTCGTAGAAGCTGGCCGTCAGGTTTCCGCTACCGCAAATGCTTACTGCGGTCACAAGACTGGTGTTGGTGATGGTGACCAGGTTTTGCGAGTCGACCGACCACGTGACTATATCGGTAATATCTTTGGTTTCGGGTGGATGGTCGTAGGTGCCCATTGCCTTAAATATGACGCTCGATCCCACCGAGTTAAACGTCGCCCCCGGAGGAACGACCTGAATCGAAACAAGATGCTGATTGAACCCGCAACTGGACACGTTCAACAGAAATATCGCTGCGGCAACGAGGACGATGATGCTGAACCACTTCCGGCTCATCAACCACTCCTGGGATCAAACGACCCGGCTGATTAATTATGTATTTGGAGGATGGGCCAATTTAGTCAAAAAGCGGAGAAAAAGCAATCGTTAATCGCGCAGTTGGCCAATGTTCATCATCCCTTCACCGCCTCTGCCACCACCTCCACAAACTTGCGGATGTCCTCCTCCGTGGTATCGAAGGAACACATCCAGCGCACTATCGATTCCTCCTCCATCCACATGTAGAAGAAGTAATGCCGCTTGATTTTTTCGATAGAGTGCCGCGGAATCTGCGCGAAGACGCCGTTCGCTTCCACCTTCCATACCACTTTGACCCCGGGAATGCGACGGACTTCTTCCTCCAGCAAACGGGCCAGGCGGTTGGCATGTTCCGCGCTGCGCCGCCAGAGATCGGCCGTCAGCAAAGCCTCAAATTGAGCCGCGATGAAGCGCATCTTCGATGCCAACTGCATGCTTTGCTTGCGCAGGAAAAGGAAGTCCTGGCTCAGTCCAGATTGGAAAAAGACAACCGCTTCGCCTCCCAGGATTCCATTTTTCGTGCCGCCAAAGGAGAGCACGTCTACTCCCAGGTCACGCGTGGCCCCGCGGAGAGTCTGTCCCAGCGAAGCGGCCGCGTTGGCAATCCGGGCCCCGTCCATGTGCAGAAACATGCCATTCTCGTGTGCAAATTGTGCGAGCACTCGAATCTCCTGGGGCTGGTAGACCGTTCCCATCTCTGTCGCTTGCGTGATAGAAATGACGCGGGGCTGAGTGTGATGTTCATCGCCGACGCCATGGTAGGCATGGCGCACGGACTCGAGCGTAATCTTGCCGTCCCGTTGCGGCAGCGGAATCAATTTGCAGCCGGTATGCTTCTCCGGCGCGCCGCATTCGTCGGTGTAGATGTGGGCGTAGGCGCTGCACAGCACCGAGTGGAAGGAGCGAGTCAAGGCTTGCAGCCCGAGAACATTCGCGCCGGTGCCGTTGAACGTAAAAAAAACGGCAATGTCCGCGCCGAAATGTTCTTCGAACTTCTTGATCGCCGACCAAGTGTAGGGATCGGCCCCGTAGGCCACCACGTGACCCTGGTTCGCCCGTGCCACCGCCGCGAGAATCTCAGGGTGCACACCGGCATTGTTGTCGCTGGCGAAGCTGCGAGTAGGATGGGGAAGTTGCTCCATAGCGAAACAATGTAGCAGAGTGAGATGATCGGTGAGGAGAGCAACCATGTTCAAAACCTGCTTGGGCAACGTCAGGCTGGAGTTATTTTGTGCCCGAGGCGCCTAACAATTACACCGTTCCGACGTCTAAGCAGGTTCAGGGCTTTCCTGAGAGCTTCGGATTCGGTATTGTAGTTGTTCATCGTGTTTGGATCGGGTAACCGTGAGTTCATGTTGATGAAACTTCGACGACATTTGGTTCAGAGCCTTCTCCTGTTAACCCTTGCGACCGGTGGAGCAACGCTAGCCTGCTCGAATAACGCCCCCAAGGATGCTCACGCCCAAGCTCCAGCCGGAATGCCGGTCAAAGTGAAGGAGGCGCACGCAACTCCGGTCAATGATGCTACGGAATACGTAGCCACGCTGAAGTCGCGCGATTCCGCCGTCATCATGCCGCAGGTCGAAGGTCAGGTCACGAAGATCCTCGTTCATTCCGGAGAGTCGGTCAACGCCGGTGCCGCTCTGATGGAGATCGATCCGCTCAAGCAACAGGCCACGGTAAAGAGTCAGGAAAGCTCGCGGGCGGCGCAGCTGGCGAACCTGAAGTGGACCACGCAGCAGTACGAGCGCGCCCAAGGACTCTACTCTGCGGGCGTGGTGAGCAAGCAGGATCTCGATCAGGCGAAGTCCGCCATGGACGCGGCTCAGGCCCAGATGGACTCGCTGGACGCACAAGTAAGTGAACAGCAGGTTCAGTTGCACTATTACAAGGTCGTGGCGCCGTGGAGCGGAATCGTTGGCGACGTTCCGGTTCGCGTGGGCGACCGGGTCATCACCTCCACGCAGCTTACGACGGTCGACAAGCCTGGAAGTATGGAGGTGTACGTCTACGTGCCGATCGACCACGCCACCCAGTTAAAGATGAATCTGCCGGTGCAGGTCCTGGACAGCAACGGCAAGGTGATGGCCAGCAGCCGCGTCAGCTTTATTTCGCCGCAAGTGGACAATGCTACGCAAACCATTCTAGTAAAGGCGCGCATCGCAAACAGCAATGAGGCGCTCCGTCAATCGCAGTTTATCCGGGCACGCATCGTTTGGGGTACGCACAACAATCCGGAGGTTCCGATCCTCGCCGTGTCCCGGCTCGCGGGCCAATATTTCGCGTTCGTTGCCGAGCCGCAAAACGGCGGCTACGTGGCGCGGCAGAAGGCGCTTAAGATCGGCCAGACCGTGGGCAACGATTACGAAGTCCAGGATGGACTCAAGCCGGGTGACAAGGTGATTGTATCGGGAACCCAGTTCCTTCTCGATGGAGCACCGGTGATTCCGCAAAGCTGAGAAAGCCGGGTTCGCTTGCGGACTTCAGCTCTCTTTCACAGTTTTTAAGAATGAAGGTAGCGGTTGGCATTTGCCATCAGCCGTATAGCTTTCGTCGCGGCCCATGCAAGATGCCTGCCCGACCCAATCCTAACTCTTAGTTGCGTAGTGTTCCGCCGACGTCCGACCTTCTATGTTCGTTAACTTTTTTATTCAACGCCCGGTGTTCGCCACGGTTTGCGCACTGCTGATTGTTCTGGCGGGCGCTGCTGTAATCCCCACGCTTCCGATCTCGCAATTTCCCAACCTCGCGCCGCCACAGGTGAGTGTTTCCAGCGCTTACATCGGAGCCAGCGCGCAGACGGTGGAGAGTGCCGTCACCATTCCGCTGGAGCAGCAGATCAACGGGGCGGAGGGGATGAAGTATATGACCTCCACCAGCGGCAATGATGGCTCGAGCAGTGTCACTGTCACCTTTGACATAAACCGGGATCCGGACCTGGCCACGGTCGACATCGAAAACCGCGTCAATACAGCACAAGGACGGCTGCCCGCCGCCGTAAAAGCGATTGGCATCACGACCGCGAAGAGTTCGCAGAATTTCGTTTTTGGCGCCGCCATTATCTCCGACAACAACAAATACTCCACGTTATTCATGAGCAACTACCTCGATATTTACGTCAGGGATGCGCTGAAGCGTATTCCGGGGGTGGCTGACGTAATTATTTTCGGCGAGCGCAAGTATTCCATGCGGCTGTGGCTGGATCCGGTGCGCATGGCGGGACGGGGACTGACGGCGCCGGATGTAGTGAACGCTCTTTCCGAACAGAATGTCGAAGTGGCGGCCGGGCAGGTGGGTCAGCAGCCTGCCCCGGAGGGACAGCAATATCAGATCAGCGTGCGCGCGGTTGGGCGCCTCAGCGAGGCTGGCCAGTTCGAGAACATAATTCTCAAGACGAATGCCGACGGCACCTTAGTCCGCCTGAAGGATGTAGGCCGCGCCGAACTGGGCGCGGAAGATTACAGTACGGACCTGCAGTTCAACGGTCAGGACGCAGTCGGCATGGGCGTCACTCAGCTCTCCACCGCGAATGCGCTCGACGTCGACCGCCGCGCCATTGCCGAACTGGAGCGGCTCTCAAAAAAATTCCCGCCGGGAATGCACTACAAAGTCGCATTCGACACCACCGACGCGGTGGGCGAGTCGATCCGCGACGTAGTCTATACGGTAGGTTCGGCGATCCTGCTGGTCATCCTGGTGATCTTTATCTTTCTCGGCGACTGGAGGACGACGATGATTCACTTCATCGCCACTCCGGTTTCGCTCATCGGCACCTTCATCTTCGTGAAATTGCTCGGTTTCTCCATCAACACGCTGACCTTGTTCGGCATCACCCTCGCCACCGGCCTGGTCGTCGACGACGCTATCGTCGTGATTGAAAACATCGAGCGCCATATCGCTGAGGGCGAACATGACTCCCACAAAGCGGCGGCAGCCGCCACTGGCGAGATTACCAGCGCCGTCATCGCCACCTCGCTGGTGCTCTGTGCCGTGTTTGTGCCAGTAGCGTTTTTCCCCGGGACGACCGGCATTCTGTTCCGCCAGTTTGCCCTGACCATCGCATTCTCCATCGCCATTTCCGCCTTCAACGCGCTCACCCTGGCTCCGGTGCTGGCGGCAATTTTTCTGAGCGGCCCCCACCGGCAAAAGTGGTGGTTGCTGCAAAAGTTTGACGATGGCGTCGCTGCCGTCACGCGCGGCTACCGCGGCTTGCTGCATTACGTGCTGGAATACAAGCTGGCGATGATGGTGCTGTTTTTCGCCGGTCTGGGGCTGGCTTATTTGGTGTTCATGCGCGTGCCGAGGGGCTTCGTGCCTGACGAAGACCAGGGGTATTTCATCGTCGTCATCCAGGCGCCGTCAGGGGCTTCACTCGAGTACACGAAAGCAATTGGCAAACAGGTTTCAGATTTGCTGAGTGATGTCTCGGAATCGGAGGGTACGTTCTCGGTGGCGGGCTTCAGTTTTTCCGGCAGCGCCTCGAACCAAGCACTTATCTTCGTTCCTCTCAAGCCGTACTCACAGCGCAAGGGGAAGGAGCATACCGCGTCGGCAATTCTGAACCGCGTTCGACCTCGTCTGTTTTCGATTTCAGGAGCGATCGCATTTGCCACCCTTCCTCCCGCCGTACAGGGCCTGGGACAATTCGGAGGCTTCCAATTCGTTGTGCAGGACCAGGCTTCGCACACCCTGGAGGAACTCTCTGCCGCAACCCACGGCATAATTCAGGCAGCCAGCGCCCGCAAAGATCTGGTCGGCTTGTATACGCCGTTCACCGCGAGCGATCCGCAGTATCTTGTGACCATCGACCGCGAAAAGGCGAAGAGTCTGCACGTGCCGCTCTCGCAAATTACCGACACGCTCGGCGTCTATATGGGCTCGTCCTACGTCAACGATTTCGATTTCAACAATCGGTCCTATCGCGTCTACGTACAGGCGGATAGGCAATTTCGGGCCGAAGCGCAGGACATGAAGCAGTTTTATGTGCGTTCCGACAGCGGGGCGATGATTCCTCTGGACAATCTGATCAGCGTCACGCAGACCACAACCCCGCAGGTCATCAGCCACTACAACCTGTTCCGCTCGGCGGAGATCGATGGCTCGGCCGCCCCCGGGTACAGTTCCGGTCAGGCGATCGCTGCGATGGATCAGCTCGCCAGCAAAATGCCGCAGGGGTTTTCCTATAGCTGGACGGGGCTGTCGCTCGAAGAGTTGCAGGCTGGCGGCACGTCGCTGCTCTTATTTGCACTCGGAACACTGGTTGTGTATCTCACACTTTCGGCACAGTACGAAAGCTTCGTATTGCCGTTCATCGTGTTGCTTGCCGTTCCTATGGCTTTGCTGGGCGCACTGGGAGCGCAATGGATACGAGGCCTCCAGAATGACGTCTTCTGCCAGGTGGGATTGGTGATGCTGGTCGGGCTCTCCAGCAAAAACGCAATTCTGATCGTAGAGTTCGC
>Ga0209330_1000756_pt1 | contig 11673 bp, 11 predicted proteins | sample JacPinW_OM2H0_O3_FD_187969 | JGI IMG/M metagenome (GOLD analysis project Ga0209330, IMG submission 187969) | Forest soil microbial communities from Algoma, Ontario, Canada - Jack Pine, Ontario site 1_JW_OM2H0_O3 (SPAdes) (version 2) | ecosystem: Environmental > Terrestrial > Soil > Boreal...
TGCTGGTCGCAACGGGGCGGAAGCCGAACACGGACGATCTGGGTCTGGAAGCGGCGGGCGTTCTGACTGGTTCGCGCGGCTACATCAAAGTGAATGGCCGGTTGGAGACGAACGTCCCAGGAATTTGGGCGCTGGGCGACGTGAAAGGCGGGCCGGCGTTTACGCACATTTCTTACAACGATTATCAGATTGCGTACGCGAATATAATCGAGGGGAAAAACCTCACGATTGAAAACCGCTATCTGCCCTACGCGCTTTTCACGGACCCGCAACTGGGACGCGTGGGCATCACTGAGTCAGTTGCGCGCGCCTCCGGCCGGAAATTCAAGATGGGCACGTATCCGATGTCGAGCGTGGCGCGCGCGATCGAACGCGACGAAACCGCGGGCCTGATGAAGATCATCGTGGACGCACAAAACGATCGCATCCTAGGCGCGGCAATTCTGGGCAGCGAAGGCGGCGAAACGGTGCAGATCCTGGGCGCGATGATTCTGGCGGATGCGCCGTACACGGTGCTTAAAGGCGCGGTGTACATCCACCCCACATTGGCCGAAGGATTTTTCGGCCTGATGGAATCGGTGAAGCCCGCCAATTGATCCCACAGGATTCAATCGGCCGATTCGGCGGATAGACTCTGCGGGCAGCCAATCACGTAGGTAATTCGGACGCGCAGCCATCCTCCGGGCTGTTCCCCAATTTCCCAACGGTATCCCGTGGCCGCAAGTTCACTGGTCATCTCTCGAAGTTCCCCGAGCGAGTAGGACCGCAAGCAAGATACCAGGCCGTCGAAGAACAGAACGAAAGGAATCACCGGAATCAGATAGTTCCATAGAAGCCGCGACCAACGGAAAGGGCGCCGGAAGGGGAGAAATAGCCACGCTCCGACCGGAACGAGCAACACGGAAAGGAATGTGAACATGTGACGCGCGGTCGCCTCAAAGATAGCAATGCCCTGCCGCGTGATAACAGCATCTTGCAAAAGGTGGCGCGCCTCGTCTGGATTCAAATGGTGAAAGCAGGAAAAGAGTGTCCGGAATCCCCGAAGGTCTCCCGGGACCTGTGTTGCGTCAATCGAGTGCTTGAGGAAATGGATGCGATTCGCGGTGAGCGCGTCCAAGTCATGAAGTTTTGTGGTGTTCGGGTATTTGTCGGTCAGGAAAACTTCGGGTGTACTCGCGCCGTGCATTTTGAAATTATGCACGAGGGATGGCCAAGGTCCGCCGGCCCCCGAACACAAGTCCACGACGCGCTCGGAACCACATTCTTCCAGGCGTTTTCGCAACAGTTGCGCGATCGGCTGATAGGTATTGGTGACCTCCAGGATCATCTGTAGCGCGTCAACGAACTGGTCGCGGAGGAATTGCGGAAACCATGGTTGCTCGTGAATCTCGAAGAGTCGCAAAGGGGTAGCCACCTTCTCCCGGGCGTCTGGGGAATCTTCTCAGCTAAAGTTCCAACGGCAAGCCTTCGTTCGTGATGCCTCCCGCACAAATTGCACGTCCGTCGTCATACCAATTGACGGGCTTGATCCAGCGTCATCTGCAGAAGAGCTCTACGCTCAAGGGGAACACACTCCAGAGTCGAACGCTGGAGGTTGATGGCAGATTATGCTTAGATTGCCACGGAGTTGTCACATCCTCGTAAATAATCGTCGGACAACTCTGTGACAACCTTCGCGACTACTGCAGTGGCAAATCATGTAGCACCACGCTCTCAACTTGTGCTACGGCTGTTGATCGTTCTGCGCGGCAACCGGGGTGCGGTGTTCGTGGAGTTCAGCGACGGATTCGGTTGTGGCGTAGCCGGGCGGGATCTGGAATAGCGCGGGGTCGGGCTCGGTGCGATCAACATTTCGCATGGCGATGGTGGTTTTCATTCCCGTCTTGGTGTTGCCGGTAATTGTCAAAACGAGCGCTGAAAGTGACTCGGCGCACCAACGCTCGGATGTGCTACCGCCGTTTGGCGATTCTTCGGGCGCGGTGGCGCCAAGCATCGGCAGGGTGACGCGTTCGCCGTGCGCTTCCAGGCCCTCAATGATTTGATCCCCCAAGTCTTCCACTTGAAAACGCGCAGCATTCCGGGCCGAAGACAATCGGGAGGAGCAGAATGCTCGCCGTGTGCCGTTTTGAAGCGCCCCCGAACGTGTCGCGCTGGGGCGAGAATGGATAATCCTCGCAGTCAGTGTCGCCGTATCGATTTGCGTCAAGGTTTGGGCGACGGGATCGCAAATCGTGATGAGGTGCAGCTCGACTTTGCTTCCGGCGTCCGGGCCGGTATCACGCTTGAATTCTCCGGCGACTCTTTCGGTGCGAACGCGTCCTTGGCTGTCGCGCGCGACCGATTCCGGAAAGTACGGCCTCAGAGTTGCATTCATCTCGGTATGGCCTGTAGTGATGAGGGTAACGTCCGCGTGAAACGGATTATTTGCGACCACGCCGACGTCGCCGAAACCGATGGTATTCGCGCTGCATTGCGATTGGGCAGATGACGCGGAGAGGAGCAGCAAAACACAACCACTGATTAGCGAGAACGGAAGAAGCAGGCAGGAGCGCATGGCAGTCCCTCGTATGTTCCACTGAGCTGCAGGCCCGCGAATCGGCGAATAGGATTCGCGCGCGGACGTTTGGGTTGCGTCGCCCGGCCGCCCATCGTGCCACACTTTTGATGCGGCGAGCCAGCTTGATAATTCAGCGCTGATAATTGCGGTCGTGGGTCATGTTGTGGCTACCGGCTATGAATCGTAGCCGCGGGGGTGGCGTTGATGCCAGCGCCAGGCAGAGTCAATAATCGTGTGCAGATCGGATTTCGCGGGCACCCAGCCGAGAACGGATTTTGCTCTTGCGGGATCGGCTACCAGGCTCGGCGGATCGCCGGCGCGCGGAGGTTCGACGCGAACGCGAATTTCGCGTCCGGTTACTTTGCGCGCGGCTTCGATGACTTCCGTGACGGAATAGCCGTGACCTGTGCCGAGATTCAGGAAATCGGATGCGCCGCCGCGGCGCATATGGCCCAGCGCGCGAATGTGCGCATCGGCCAGGTCCACTACGTGAACGTAATCGCGAATGGCCGTGCCATCCGGCGTGGGATAATTGTTTCCAAACACAGGAACTTCCGACGATTCTTTCGCTGCGGCCAGCAGAGTATTCGGGATCAGATGCGCTTCCGGCTCGTGGTGTTCGCCGCACCTTGCCGTCGCGCCGGCGGCATTGAAGTAGCGAAGGGCAACGAATTTCAGCCCATACGCCACGTCGTAGGAATGTAGCAGCCGTTCCATGAATAATTTCGACCAGCCATAGGGATTCACCGGCCACTGCGGTTCGTTTTCGGAAATGGGGATGTGCTGAGCATCTCCGTAGGTAGCGGCGGTGGAGGAGAAGACCACGCGGCGCACTCCGACGTGCAGCAGCGCGCTCATCATGGCGATGCCCTGCTCGACGTTGTTCTCGTAATACCAGGCGGGGTCCTTCACGGATTCACCGACGTAGGCCAATGCGGCGAAATGGATGCAGGACTCGAGCTCGTGCTCGGCGGCGATGCGCTCGAGCAGAGCGCGGTCGCCAATTTTGCCCTGATAGAACGGGATGTCCGCATCTAGCGCCGGCCGGTGGCCGCGCACCAAATTGTCGAGCACCACCACGCGCTCACCTGCGGCGCGCAATAGCTCCACGGTGACGCTGCCGATGTAACCGGCTCCTCCCGCTACGAGAATCGCCATCCGCCATCCTTCGAAGTCTGAATTTGTAGAGCGTCTGCGTGAATCTAAGAGCGCACTACTTTACTACGCGACGCGCTAATGCGGAGCGAGGAACTCCGGCGTGGTAGGCGAAAAAATACGCTGCGCGATTTTGTGAGAACTAGAGCATAGGAATGACGACGGCAAAATCGGTAGTTCAGTAGCTGAAGCCGCCGTCGTTTTGGGGAGTTTAAGTCGTGGCCCGTCGAGCCTGTCACAGACAGGCTCTCAGGATGAACTAAAGCCACGAGCTACCGAGCAAAGTCAAAGGCAAAATCGAAGTCAAAGGCGGCGGTCCCGCGAAGGCTGGACGGTCGCTACAACGGCGACGACAAAGGCAAAGCCAGAAGCGACGGCTGCCCGGTTCGATGAACCTGAACCGACCGCTACAGAGGCAGCGGCGCGCTGCAAGCGGCAGCCCGGCAAATCAGGCGCGGTTGGGATTGTAGAAGATACAGTAGAGCAAACCGATGATAGCCAGGATTGCGCCCCACCATACGCTGGCGTGCAAGTCGTAGAGAACCACCTTGACGACGGGCGGATGGGAAATCTGGTAAACTCCGGCGCCAAAAATGAGCACGCCATTGACCAACAGCGAGATGCCTATGAAGAACCAGATGGAAATCGTACCGTCAGATCGCATGGGCCTCACCAGAACATAATATTGAGTGCAATGAATACGATGGCCACGATCACGGCCCAGAATGCCGGTCTGTGATAGAGCGGAACCTGCCCTTCGGTGGGAATTACCGTGGCGCCATAGACCAGACCGACCAATTCACTTTCTGGCTTGGGCTTCGTGACCATGCTGACCGCAACCGTCACAACCACACAGATGATCCAGGACCACAGGCCGCGGTACATATTTTCCGCCATGTCTTTCGCGTTGCTGGAAAGCGCGACGTAACGCAGCGCGGTGGGATCGAATTTAACCCACGCCCACATTCCGACGGAAGAAACTGTGCCGGCCAGCAAGCCCCAGAATCCGCCCGCTGCGGTGGCGCGTTTCCAGAGCATGCCCAGAATCACGGTGCCGAAAAGTGGCGCGACGAAGAAACTGAAGAGTGCCTGCACGTAATCCATGATGCTGAGGAACTGCATCACCAGGTAGGCGGTGCCGATGCTGATCAGCACGCCCAAAATTGTGGACCAGCGGCCCATCAGCACGTAGTGCGCGTCGGTGGCCGTCTTCTTGATCAGCGCCTTGTAGATGTCGTAGGTCCAGACCGTGGAGAACGCGCTCACGTTGCCGGCCATGCCAGACATGAAGCCGGCGATTAACGCGGTGATTCCCAGGCCCAGCAGACCGGGACCGCAGTAGCGTGCGAGCATCAGCGGCAACACTTCGTTGTAGCTGTGCCCGCCGGTCGCGACCGCGACAGCTTCTCCGGTGAGCTTCATCGGCAGCACGGCGAGGCCCAGCAAGCCGGGAAGAATCACGATGAAGGGCACGAACATTTTGAACGCCGCGCCGATGATGGGCGCCATTTTCGCTGCGCGCAAATCTTTGGCAGCCAGCACGCGTTGCACGACGAGGAAGTCCGTCGTCCAGTACGCGAAGGAAATCACGAAGCCCAAGCCGAAGACGATGCCCGTCCAGTGAATTCCCATGGGATTGTCTTTGAACGAGCCGAGCGTGGACCAAAGATGCGTGTATTCGACCGAAGCATTTTGGGCGACTTTGAGCTGCAGCGCTTTCCAGCCACCCGCTTCGATCAATCCGAGAATTGGAATTAGCAGCGCGCCGGCCCAGATCAGGATGAACTGCAGCACTTCGTTGAAAATCGCGGAGCGCAAGCCGCCGAGCGTGACATAGACCGCGACGGTGATGGAGGAAATCCAAATGCTGAAATTGATGTCCCAGCCGAGGACGACTTTCATTACCAGCGCCATCGCGTACATGTTGATGCCGCTCATCAGCACCGTCATGAACGCAAAAGAAATCGCGGAAAGGGCGCGGCTGGCTTCGCCGAAACGCAGCTTCAAATAACCGGGCACCGAGTGCGTTTTGGAAATGTAGTAGAACGGCATCATTACGAGGCCGAGGAACAACATGGCCGGTATGGCGCCAATCCAATACCAGTGCGCCGCGAGAATACCGTATTGATAGGAGGCAGCGGCCCAGCCCATTAGCTCCAGCGCGCCCAGGTTTGCGGAAAGAAAGCTGAGGCCGGCGATCCATGCCGTCATTTCTCGCCCGGCGAGGAAGAAATCTTCGCCGGTGTTTGAGCGCCCCTTCAGGTAGAAGCCAATGGCCAGCACCAGGACGAAATAAAAGACCACGATTACGAGATCCACCGGTGCCAGGTGCACCAAGCGATCTCCGGTGGTCATCGCCATGCCCAGATTCATCATTCGTTTTCCGCCTGTGTTGCTTTGCGCTGGCCGGGCAGCCCGGCTATTCGAACGTCGTGTACGGACACGTTAAGGCAAAGACTAACATTAACCGGCATACTTACTCGTGCCCAGATCGCGCGAAGTAGCGGAAGAGGAACTGTGGGCACGCGATGAGGCATGGCGAGCGCCGTGAAGCTCCGCACATCCGCGTTGCAAGTATACGTTTACCGGATAAGGGGATTTAGCATAGGCGCTGCTACGGCGTCAACTAAGGAATGCGCTCGAGAGCGAATTGAGGGCGCTTCTGAGCCGGGCTGAGTTGCGGAGTTGTGTCGCTGGCGTCTGCGGAGTGATTGCCGGAGAGGTACTTCAGCGGCTGAGGCCCGACGCATTTTGGCAGGTGCGATGTGGCGGCTAAAGAGTTCGTGCGAGAACGCAAGATTCATTCTCTCAGCGGCTAAAGCCGCTCAGAATTTGCGCCGGTTACGGCACGGCGGAAGCCGTGCCCTGACGCAAAACGGTAGTTCTCACACTGACTTTAAAGCCAAGACCTACAAAGATTCCCCAGTTCGTAGGCCGACTCATGAGCCGCAATCCGCGAACAATCCCGAGTTCGCGCACGGGCTCTTTAGCCAAGACCTACAAAGATCATTGTTTCCGGGCGGTCTCGGATTCGCGCGTGCGTGATTTTGCTTGCCACGCTTCGGGCACATCCACCAGCGAGGGATTCAGCTCGGCTACGGAATCGCAGCCCATCAAGCGAAGGACGCGCTCGAGATCGTCGTGCAAAATTTCCAGCGCCCGCACCACGCCTGCATGCCCTGCGGCGCCCAGTCCGTACGCGTACGCGCGGCCCACCAGAACAGCTTGCGCTCCCATGCAAATAGCTTTGACGATATCGGTACCGCGGCGCACGCCGCCATCCAGCAACACTTCTGCCTGGCCGTTCACCGCCGCGACGACTTCGGGCAGAGCGCGCAGCGTGGCCGACACGGTGTCGAGTTGCCGCCCGCCGTGATTCGAGACCACGATGCCGTCGGCGCCGCCGTCAATCGCGCGGCGCGCGTCGTCACCGGTGAGCACGCCCTTCGCCACTAGCGCGCCGGGCCACAGTTTGCGCAGCCAGCGTAAATCCTCCCAGGTGACTGCCGCGCTCGCCAGCGCCGCGCCCACGTGCGTCATCTTCAACGGGCCGGCGTCGCGCGTCACGACATTTTCGAGGCGCGGCACGCCGCCATCGAGCAGAAAGGCGGCCAACCATCGCGGATGCATGAGCACGTCGGGAAGGAACGGAATTTTCGCGAGCAACGAACTGCCGAGCAATTCCTTGATGCCGTTGCGCACGTCGCGCTCGCGCATGCCGGCGATTGCGGTATCAATGGTGATGACGAGCCCGGAAAAACCGGCCACGCGCGCGCGTTCGATCGCGGCTTCCGCGACCTCACGTCCGCCCATCATGTACAGCTGGTACCAGACGGGGCCGGTGGATGCGGCCTTGGCTTTTTCCAGCTTGTGCCCGGAAACCGTCGAGAGGATAAATGAGGTGCCGAACTCGCCGGCGGCGCGCGCTGCGGCCAATTCTCCATCGGGGTGCAACAGGCGACTGTAACCAATCGGCGCCAGAATCGCGGGAAAGGAAAGGTCGTGTCCTAGGACGCGAGTGCGCAAATCGCATTTCTTGATGGCCACAGCATGACGCGGACGGAGAACGACTTCCTCGAACACGCGGCAGTTTTCGCGCAGCGTCACTTCGTCGCCCGCGCCGCCGTCCACGTAGTCGAACACCGCGTGCGGAAGCCGTTTGCGCGCGAGGCGGCGCAAATCCTCGATATTAACGACGTGCGGAGAATCTAGCCGAGCCATTGCCCTCCTCGTTTCCTAGGTTGCCTCTAGTTTCGCGCCGCGTTCTCGCGGAAATCGTTTAGTGGCCGGGCGGCAAACGCGCGTCACCCATGTGGCGCCCGCTCCACGCGCATTATAAGCTAGCGCAGCGGTTTTTCGCGCGCGAGCGCAAACACTTACTGCCTGCTGAAACGTTTCGCTATAAGATGATTCGACCAGGCCGGGCCCGTAGCTCAGCTGGTTAGAGCAGCGGACTCATAATCCGTTGGTCCTAGGTTCGAATCCTAGCGGGCCCACCAATTAATCGATAAGTCGAAACGTTGCAATCGGTTGATTTGCCCGGTTTCCGTCCCGTCCTCCAATTTGAGAACATCTGAGAACAAAACTCCCGCGACTCGTTCGACGACGCGACGTTGCGAGTCGGGGGATTGCGTGCGCGCAGGTTATTGAGCGTGGTACCAGGATCCGAGTGCCCCAGCAGGGACTGCGCGGTCTTGATAGACTCGCTCACTTCTGCAAACAACGTCGCGTGAGTGTGCCGGAACGAATGCCGGGAAATGCTTGGTTGTCCGATTCGGTCACACGCGGGCGCGAGCATGCGGCTGTAGAGATTCTTCGAGCTAAGCGAGGTCGCGGTGCGTGTCCGTATCCGCCAGCCGCGTTAATCACGATCTAGCATTGAGCGGCGTTGCCCTCAAACTAATTTCGGTGTTGCGAGGCGATGATGCGCCACTCGCATGAATTACGTCGGTCAGATGCCGGCGTACCAGGCGTAGCCGGCTTCCGGCTCCATGGAACCCAAACCTTTGCCGAAGCCTTTCAGACTGTCTGTGACGGTTAAGTGGGTGATGAATTTTACGCTTTTGTAGCCGAGCTGGCGGGGGACGCGCAGGCGTAGCGGACCGCCGTTGCCGACGGGCAATTCATCGCCATTCATTCCATAGGCAAGGAACGTTTGCGGATGCATTGCGTCGGACATATCGATGCTGTCCCACCAGTCGGGGTCGATTGAAAGGTAGACAACGTATCTGGCTTGCGGTTGGACTTCCACGAGCTCCAGGACGTGCGAGAGAGGCACGCCGATCCACTCTGCAATATACGACCAGCCTTCTTCACAAGCGATTTGAGTGATCTGGCTGCGACGGGGGTAGCTCCTAAGTTGCGCAAGTGAAAACGAAGAGGGGCGGTCAACCATGCCGGTGACGGTGAGACGCCAGTCAGCGAATCCTCCGGCCTGAAGACGCTTGTACGCGTCATTGAGGGGCGGCATTTCGTTGACGAGCGGAGGTTTTGAGATTTGGCTCTGAGAAAACTCACGGGCCAACGAGTGTCTTGTTAGCAGACGGTGCGAAGCATAGGTAAGCGTTTCGCCGAGGCCGCAAATTCCGCCGTGATCGGGCGGGATTAATGCATATTTTTGCGCGATGCGCGCGGCCACGCTCAGGCCTGTCACACCCGCTGTGGCGGCAAGTCCCCAGCTGATCAGTTTTCGGCGCGAGAGATCTGTCACGTGCGCTCCGTCTGTATGTCGGCACGGCCCGTAATCACCTTGCCTGTGACCATGGCTCGCATGCGGCTCTTAAATCCGGCGACGCAAATCATCACGACGTGGACCAATAGGAAAAGAACGAGAGCAATCGTGACGAAGAAGTGAATCGTGCGCGCCGATTGTTGGCCGCCCAACGATGTGACGGTGACCGGAAACGCGGAAACAAACGCCGGAGACATCGCCAAGCCCGTCCAGATTATCAGCGGGAACAGAACGAAAATTACGAACAGGTAACTAAAACGCTGCAGCACGTTGTATGACCAGGCTTCCGCTCCGCCCGGGCGTTTAAAGCGCAAATGGCTGGCGATTGTGGTCGAGAAACTTCGCCACGAAAGATCGGCCGTGCCAGGGAGCAAGTCTTTCCGCAGATGGCCGCTGAAAAAGGCCGAGATCACATACAGCAAGCCCGTCAATACAACTATCCAGGCAGCCTGAAAGTGAAGATACCGGCTCCAGCCGTTCTGGTCAGGCAGCACGTAGCCGTAGCCAGTTGGTACCAGTGACCTTGAGGAAGGGATCGGAATTCTAAACAACGGCGTCGTCAATACATTGCCGGTTTCGCCCCAATAGAAGCGAGGGTGAGATATCACAATTTCCATTCCTGTGACGAGCAGGGCAAGAAAGCACAGAGTAGTAATCCAGTGGGTGATACGAACGAGCGCAGAGTGGCGCAGAGTAACGGGCGTGGTTGGGACGGACGAAGCAGCGCTTGCGACGTAAGCTTCGAGCGGCACTTGCGCGGATTCCGATCCCGCCATTCCAAGCCTCCCGTTGGCGCTCCAACGTGCTCCGATTTGCTTTCCCAGGATGAGTGCCATACTACCACGCTACAGAGACTGGAACGGATAAGTCCGGCATTCTGGCGCATTCGGAAGTAATCTGTTCAGTGGCGCCGGCAAACCGCGCCCGTCCGTCCGCTCCGAAACTAGACTGCCGGTCACGGGAGGCCCGTTCATTGCGAGTGAACGGCTTCCGTGGTTTCATCCAAGGAGCGGAGCAGATGGCGTCCGTTTGGCGGGAGCGGAATGATCGCGGCGCCGAGCTGCGCACGGCCCAGGTAAGTCGCGGTGTATTGGTGGGAATCGATCAGCTTAGGAAGGACCCCCACCTCGAAATGCATACGCGTGGAGGATAGCGGATCGCGTCCTTGTTAGATTCATTCCATCCTCTCGCCACCTTCTTTGCTTAAAGCAGCGTCTGCTTAATAGGCAAAGCACACTACCGATGCGCCCCGATACTAGAACTGGATAAAGCCTCTGCGCTTGCGGCAGGCGACCTCCACGACTGCCTTGTCCGCGTGGTCATCCTCCGACTGCACCAAGGTAAAAACAAACGAAGAAACCGCTGTTTTTAATTTAGTGTAGATCGTATGACACCAAACTGAACTCTGGTGCATCGAACACTGGGAGTTGTGCGCGAGGAAATTCCCCAACATCTTGACGACTGAATTGAGTGCGGATCGGAAGTGCGCTGACGTCACATGAAAGTGGCTTGACAAGAGAATCACTAAAGACATAGAAATAGTTGTTCGGCAGTCGGCACTAATTGAACGGATGCGGAGGATTCTTGATGGAGACTTCGCGCAGGGACTTCTTTAAAGTAGCGGCGGTCGGTGGAGTTGCCGCGACCATCTTCGGATTTGACCTAAAGCCTGCTTACGCCCAGTTGAAAGAATTGAAAATCGCACGCGCGGCGGAGACACGCTCGACGTGTCCTTACTGCGCGGTAGGTTGCGGCGTGCTGATTTACACGATCGGGGACAAGGCGAAGAACGTGACGCCGCAGGTGATTCACGTGGAAGGCGACCCGGATCATCCGACGAATCGCGGGACGCTGTGCCCGAAGGGATCTTCGCTGGAACAGGACATGCTGAATCCGCGGCGGCTGACGAAACCGCAGGTGCGGCGTCCAGGCGCGACGGAGTGGCAGGATATTTCCTGGGATAGCGCGATGAGCGAGATCGCGCAGTGGACGAAGAAAACGCGCGACGCGACTTTTGTGGAGAAAGATGCGGCCGGGCATACGGTGAACCGCTGCGAAGGGATTTCGTTCATCGGCGGCTGCACGGACACCAACGAGTTCAATTATCTGGTAGTGAAAGCAATGAGAGGGTTGGGCTTGGTGTATTTAGAAAACCAAGCCCGTGTTTGACACGGCCCCACGGTCTCAAGTTTGGGACCAACATTCGGACGCGGGGCGATGACCAATGGCT
>Ga0209330_1000758_pt1 | contig 11656 bp, 9 predicted proteins | sample JacPinW_OM2H0_O3_FD_187969 | JGI IMG/M metagenome (GOLD analysis project Ga0209330, IMG submission 187969) | Forest soil microbial communities from Algoma, Ontario, Canada - Jack Pine, Ontario site 1_JW_OM2H0_O3 (SPAdes) (version 2) | ecosystem: Environmental > Terrestrial > Soil > Boreal...
TCGCGGGCTGCTCACGCTAAGGGTAAGTTGGAGGATTCAAGCCGAGCTACTTGATCTCCACCGGATCATTTGACCATGGCATATACAAGAATTTTGAACTGAGAACAATTCGGGTGGTGACTCTTTGCTCCGATCGATCCGACGGTACATTGCCGAGGCGCTGCCGGTACTGGGGTGGCGTTCGATCGCCACGCCTGTCTACGATTATCGTGTCAGCACCAGGCCACTCGGAAAGGGTCAGAAACGGGCTTCTGGGTTCGGCCGCACACAGCGCAGCGAGAAGTATAATGCCCGGACCGGAGGTGAACCATGAGCACCACAACTCTCCCCTCTCCCATCCACCATGAACCGGCGCTCCTTAGCCAGACCGTTGTTGTGATCGGCGGTAGCTCTGGCATCGGATTCGAAACCGCACGTCGTGCAGGTGCAGAAGGGGCAAAGATAATTCTCACCGCGCGTGATCCCGAACGTCTCAAGCATGCCGCAACCGAGATTGGTGCATCGAGCACGGCGGCCTTCGATGCCACGGATCCGGTTGCCATCGAGCTTTTTTTTCGGGACTTGCCGGTGATCGATCACGTCATGGTGACGGCCGGCCGCCCTTACTACAGTCGCCTGGTTGACATGGATTTCACCGAGGTACGCGAGCTTGTCGGTCAGCACCTCTTGCAGGCACTTTATGTCGCCCGCAGCGCCATCAATAAAGTGCGACCGGGAGGAACACTAATCTTCATGGGCGGTACTGGTGGTCGACGCCCAGCGATCGGCATGAGCATCGCTGGCGCGGTCACCGCTGCGCTCCCAAACCTAACCGCCAACTTGGCGCTTGAAATCGCGCCCGTACGAGTCAACCTGATCGCCGCGGGATTCGTGGACACGCCTTTGTCCGCGGAACTCCTGGGCGATCAACTCGAAAAACGTCGCAACCAGCTTTGCACCACGCTTCCCATCGGACGCGTGGTCGGGCCGGCGGACGTGGCCGCGCTCGCCGTACACATCATGACCAACACCGCCCTCACGGGCGCAACCTATGACATCGACGGCGGACAGCAGTTCGTCGCCGCCTAGCTAAAGACACCTCAACGTTCCGACGAGGGGAAAACCACGCAAGTCGGCGGAGCTTTCTGAACTCAAAAGCTGCCGCTGATCGATTGGCTGAAGCCCTGTCCGACGTCGACGAAGGAGAACTCGTAGCTGAGTTCTAACAAATGCGTCGGAGCTGTGCTCCTGGCACTGTCAACTGCTTTTATAGGACAACTTACAAGACGCGGGTGGCCCTCGAAAAGCCTTGTAAGTGACGTCAAGGAACCGTAATTGGACAGTTAAAGGACAGTCGCCGTATCAGCTCCGTTGCTCCGCAGTCTTGGAGGTGAGAACTAGCGCAATTACTACCTCCGTGAAAGCACTGGGTTCGATCCTGAGTTACTGAAACTAGGCGACACGGATGGCTACCTGAAGCGGTTTCAGCAAGGGATGGACTAGGGAGTTCGGCGCGCAGCCCTGGATGCGGTCATCGCCGCGTGCTGCGATTCAAAGAGCGCTTGCGGATCGTGCGCGGAGGCGCGTCCGGCCCAGATCCACGCGTAACGGCTGCACAGCGCGCCCAAGAGGAAGCACGCCGCTGCCGCATAGCGGCCCTTCGCCGAACCGTGCCAAAGAATCCGCACGAGAAGCGCGATTGGCCCTTCCAGCGTCCCGGCTATTCGCATCGTCCAACCCGATTTTCCGTGATGCAGCGGTGCGTCGACCCGGCCGAGGCGCGATTCGAGGATGACTCCGACCACCGTTTCGATACCGGCCGCCGCAAATCCCAAGATCTGCGTCGCGGGCAAAAGAAACCCGAAGAGCTCCAGAATTGCAGACGAACCACCAAGACCGGACGTAAGAAAGTGGGCCGGAATCAGCCGGCGGTTTTCGTACCAAACGGGAATCGCAGTGGCACCGATCAGCACGCCGGTGTAGCTCGCCAGCAGAAGGCCTGTCACTGCGCCGGTAAATTCGCCGACCCATCGCAACGGGGGAAGAAATGGATTCTGAATCCCGTACAGAATGAGTTCGTTTGTGGCAAGCGCCAGAAAGGCGCACCCCCCGAACGCGGCGAGGATCCAGGAACCCATGGACATTGCCGAACGCCATTTGAAGACGCGCAACATGTTGAGGAATCGGAGCGGCCTTCCGAGGTCGGAAATCAGCAGCGCGGGACACAGACCGGTGCCCACAAATGCGATCCACAGCGCAACGCGCACCATCGGCGGGTCGGCGTGAAAAAGATGACCGACAAACGCGATCACCGACGACACGCCGGCAATTCCTCCGACAAAAAAATAGAGCGGGACTTCCCAAGTCCAGGTGGGCGGCTTCAGGACCGGCAGGTTGTAATAGTCTTCCGCTCCAGGAATCTGAGCGTTCGCGTAAACTCGGCCTGCACCTGTGACGACTTTGCCTGTCGCGGCGGCCTCGTTGCGAATCGCATCCAACCGCTCTTCGGAAGCTTTGGGGTGGCTCGGCACCACCGGCTTTTCACCTGCTGCCATCTCGATCCTTTAGATTCGCAATCCCGCGGGACAAAGCGGCGTCTTCAAAACAGAAATGCTGCACACACGATCGCAGCGAGCACCAAGGCAGAGACGAGCGCCGAAGTCCAAGCGCTCTTCAAATAGATAGTCGGAACTTCCGGCGCGGGCGGCAAGTTGTATGCATCCGGCTGCCCTAGAATCACGAATATGGCGTGCGTGCCGCCCACGCTAGTTTGGAGCGGGTCGTACACCTGCGCATCGGTGTAACCGCGATGTTGCAGTTCCGCCACCCGTACGTCAGCTTCCTTGCGAAGTTCGTCAAGTTCCCCAAAGCGAATCGACTGGGTGGGACAGGCCTTCGCGCATGCAGGAATCATCTCCGCGCTCTGCCGGTCGTAGCAGAAAGTGCATTTGAACGCGCGGCCGTCCGGATGGCGCTTATCGACAACCCCGAAGGGACACGACACCACACAGTAGCCGCAGCCGTTGCAAACGTCGGACTGCACGAGGACCGAACCGACGTTGGTGCGGACAATCGCGCCGGTTGGGCAGGCCTCAAGACATCCCGAATTCGCACAATGTTTGCAGACGTCCGAAAGGAAAATCCAGCGGAACGGATTTTCCATATCGATTTGTTGTGGTCCCGCCGTCGCAGGCTGCTCTAGGAACATCACGTGGCGCCAGGTCGAAGCGCCTAGTGCCTGCGTGTTGTCGTACGAGAATCCGCTCCACACCAAGCCGTCTTCTGGAACCTCATTCCACTCCTTGCACGCAACCTCGCAGGCTTTGCAGCCGATGCAGATCGTGGCGTCGGTGAGGAATGCGGCCTTGTGGGTCATGCGGTTTTTCCTTCCATGATCGAGTGATATTCCTTCAGCTTTGCAGCATTCTCCTGCCGTCGGCCCACGAGCACGTTGCACAACAGGCCCTTCGTCTCCATGATCCGCACGTTTGGCTCTTCGGAGATGGCGATCAGGTCGTTGCCGATGTCGCCCTTCACCAGCCCGTTATACCCCCAATGGAACGGCACGCCAACCTGATGCACCGTCTTACCCTCGATCGTGAGCGGCTTCATCCGTGAAGTCGAAAGCGCGTGCGCTTCGATCGCGCCGCGCGCCGTTACCAGCGTGACCCACTCGCCGTGCGTGATTTTCAATTCGGCGGCAAGCTCCATCGAAATTTCACAGAAAAGTTCCGGCTGCAATTCCGCCAAGTGCGAGAGAGTGCGAGACATTCCTCCCGCCGTGTGATGCTCCGTCAGCCGGTAGGTCGTCAGCACGTAGGGAAATCTCGCGTCCGGCGATTTCGCATACTCATTCCCGGGCCGCGCTCGATTTAGCCCGGCCGGGTTCACCTGCTGCGTCGAGTACATCGGATTCCGAATCGGCGATTCCAGCGGCTCGTAGTGCGTGGGCAGCGGCCCGTCGTTCAAGCCGACCGGAACCCACAACCAGCCCATTCCATCCGCGTGCAAAATGTACGGCTTGTCGCCGGCCAACGCCGCATCGCCTTCGGCGCCCGGAGGCGGCACGTAGGTCGGCGGTTTCGTCGCGGTGAAGTCGGGCACGTCCTTGCCCGTCCATTTCATCGCGGCTTCATCCCACCAAACTAGTTTTTTGCGCTCGCTCCATGGCGTGCCATCGGGTTTCGCCGATGCGCGGTTGTAAATGACGCGCCGGTCAAGAGGCCATGCCCATCCCCACCCGTGTCCGTATTCGTCTTTGGGATCGCGCTCGTTCCCGCGATTGCGGCCCCTCTCCGGGTACACCCCGCAATAAATCCAGCAGCCGCACGCCGTCGTGCCGTCCGCCTTCAGCTCCGCAAAAGTTGTCAGCTGCTTGTGGTCCGCGATGGTCCAGCCGTTGATCTCCTGCAGAATCTCTTCGGCCTCCGGCTCACGGCGCTCGCCCTTGATCGCGTAATCCATTCGAAGCGCGAGCAGACCTTGATTGCGCGGCCGCAGATCAAGCTTCGCCTTCGCGATGATCCGCTCCCACAAGTGATAGATGAACCAGTTCTCGCTGCGCGCGTCGCCCGGCGAATCGATCGCCTTTTCGCGCCACTGCAAAAGCCGCTGCGTGTTCGTGAACGTTCCGTCCTTCTCGACGTGTCCTGCGGCCGGCATCAGAAACACTTCCGTACCAATGTGCGCAGGTTTCAGTTCGCCCGATTGCACTTCCGGCGAATCGCGCCAGAAGGTCGCGGTCTCGGTCTCGACCATCTCACGGACCACGAGCCATTTCAGTTTTCCCAGTGCCCGCCGTTCCATCCCGGAATTCGGTCCCGCCACCGCCGGGTTCTGCCCGATGACGAAAAGTCCGTCCATTTTTCCGTCCATCATGTCCAGCCAGTACGCCTGGTGGGAGTGGTCTCCCGTCACCCGCGGCAGCCAGTTGAAGCCGAAGTCGTTCTCTGGCGTGGCGGAATCACCATAGAAAGCTTTCAGCATACTGATGATGTATTTGTCGAAATTGTTCCAGAAGCCGGTACGCGGTTTGTTGGCCCTGATAAAGCTCGCGAGATCCTTCGACGAGTATCCGAATTTCGGCATGCTCAGGTATCCGGGCAAAGAATCGAACAGTGTCGGAATGTCCGTCGAGCCCTGAATCGAGGCATGCCCGCGCAGCGCCAGAATTCCCCCACCAGGCCGCCCCATGTTTCCGAGCAGCAGTTGGATCATCGCCGCGCAGCGGATCATCTGCACGCCACTCGAATGTTGCGTCCATCCAAGTGCGTAGCAAATCGCACCCGTTTTGTCTGGACCGGACGCCGACGTGTAAATCTTCGCAACGTTAAGGAATGCTTCCTTCGAAACGCCGCAATAGCGCTCGACCATCTCCGGCGTGTACCGCGCAAAATGTCGCTTCATGATCTGGTAGACGCAGCGCGGATGCTGCAGCGTCAGGTCCTGCTCGTAAGTGCTGAGGTCCGTGCTCGAATCGATGCCGTGTTGCGAGTGTCCGCCGGACTGCGCGTTGTCGTGATGGTCGCTCGAGCCTTCGTCCGCTTTCACACCTTGGTAGAGCCACGACGTGTTGTCGTACTGTTTCTTCTGTGCATCCCAGCCGGAAAAAATTCCGCCCAGATCCTCAGAATCCTTGAACGTTTCGGGAATGATCACCGACGCGTTCGTGTAATGCAGCACGTACTCGCGGAAATCCAGGTTGTTTTGAAGAATGTAGTTGATCAACCCCCCGAGGAAAAGAATGTCCGAGCCGGCACGCAGGGACACCCAAGTATTCGCAACGGCGGAAGTGCGGCTAAATCGCGGATCCACATGAATCACGTGCGCGCCGTGCTTTTCTTTCGCTTCGATGACCCACTGGAAGCCGACGGGATGGTTCTCAGCCATGTTCGATCCCATGATCAAAATCGCATCCGAGTGAACGACGTCGCTGGGCGCCGTCGTTGCCCCGCCTCTTCCATAGGTGGTGCCCAGACCGGGCACCGTTGAGCTATGTCATATTCGGGCCTGATTGCTGATGCACACCATGCCCAGGCCCGCCGTGAAGAGTTTCTTGATGAGATAATTTTCTTCGTTGTCGAGCGTCGCGCCGCCCAGGTGCGCCACCGTCTTGTTCTGCATCAGGCTCTGGCCGTCCTGCTCTTCTACGAAATTCTTGTTCCGGCTTTCCCACAACCGATCAGCGATCATATCCATCGCCTTTTCGAGGTCGAGCTCTTCCCATTCGGTCCCGTGTGGCCGTCGATAGCGTACTTTCCTAAGGCGCTTCGAGTGCGTCGTCAATTCATAGCTCGCGGACCCTTTTGGGCAGAGCCTTCCGCGCGAAAGCGGCGACGCCGGGTTGCCCTCAATCGAAATGAGCTTATTGCCTTTGTGAAAGACAAGCTGTCCGCAGCCGACCGCACAGTACGGGCAAACGGAATGGGCTACTTCGGCGCCGTCGTTCTTCGGGCGCATGTGGAGCGTGTTCTCGGTCATCGCTTCCACACCCGTTCCATCCGCACGATTCAGGATTTGTTTTATAACAGGCCAGCGGGTAATAAGGTTTTTGATCATGCGCCTCCGCGAACGTCAGCTCAATTCTCTCATTGCTTCAGCAAAACGAGAACTCGGGAGAATCTGTAGGCATACGGTTCTCGCTGAGATTTGTCCTGTGGGCCGGCGAGCGATTAAGAGCTCGCTTCAGTTCGGTACGGCTTGGAATAGTTTCACTGCGTTCAGCAAAGTGTTGTAGATGCCCCACGCAAGCGGCACGCACACAACCAACCAAGCCGCAGCAATCATCGCCGGTGAAGACTTGCTCGTGTTCTCAGGCATCTGCCAATTCCTTTCGATCTCAATTTACGCCGCCCTATCGCATATGAGGTCCGAGAATCGGCTGCTGAATGCGCTGAGCATTGTGCCCCGGTGTTCTTTTGCTAGCTGGGATCGGATACGCTGCTGAGATTCTGGAGCGTTCCGTCAATGGTTACGCAAAGGCGCACCATTGAACATTTCCCAACATTGAGTACGTCCTCTGGGCGATCCTCATTGGTCTTGTCATATCGAACACATTGGCAATCCCCAAGATCTTTCAGTCTGGGATTGCCACGTACGAGTTCGGGCTCAAACTTGGGATCGTGCTTCTTGGTGCGCGCTTTGTTCTCGCCGACGTTCTGAAATTGGGCGGCATCAGCCTGGCACTGGTCGTGATCGAAATCACACTGTCATTGGCATTGATGACCTTTCTAGGACGACTATTCAAGTTGAAGCCGAAGCTGATATCGCTGCTGGCCATTGGATCGGCCGTATGCGGAGTTTCCGCAATCATCGCGGCCAAGGGCGCCATCGCTGCGGACGACGAAGATTCCTCCTTCGCGATCGCCGCGATTCTGGCGCTGGGAGCGCTGGCGCTGTTCACATTTCCGGCGATTGCTCACAGTCTCCACATGAACGATGTTTCGTACGGCTTGTGGGCCGGGTTGGGAGTCGACAACACTGCCGAAGCAACGGCCGCCGGCGCCCTGCATTCGGACGCGGTCGGGCAAGGTGGCTGTGCTCGCCAAGACGGCGCGGAATGCCATGATTGGCTTCGTGGTTCTGGCGTATGCGATCTACTGGGCAGGGCGAGGCCAGGCCGAGACCGTCACTAATAAAGCTGCGTTTCTATGGAAGAAGTTCCCACAGTTCATCCTCGGTTTTCTCTTGATTTCATTGCTGGTCAGCTTTCATGCGTTCAGCAAAGGACAGGTCACGTCGCTCGGCAATCTCTCAAAGTGGGCTTTCCTGCTGACCTTCGCCGGTGTCGGCCTGCGCACGAACTTTCGCGATATGTCGAAGCAGGGCCTGCGCCCGTTCGTCGTAGGCGCTCTCGGGGAAATCTTGATTGCGTGCCTTACTCTCGGTTTGGTGGTTGGAGCGAATCGGATCTGGGGCTTATGACGACGGAACTTGAAAATAGAAGTGATGGTGGTTTCGACAACCAGGATTGAACTGCGTGCGACAAGCCGGGCAGCGAGATTCGCCCTGCATGTACTGGCGGATGGTTAGCTCTGTGCCGCAGGCTCCGCAAAGTATCGCCTGCTGATTCGATAGGCTCTCTGGCCAAACCTCGATCTCGTGATCGGCCAGAGCAGAGTGGCAATCCTTGCACGCATAGTAAACCCCGCAGCACTTCATCTTGATCGCGATGATGTCCGTGGGTCCGTGGTAATGTGCGCAACGGGTCTGCGTATCAAGATCGACACCACGCACGGCAGGAAAATTCGGTGACATGGTTAGCCGATTGTCAGCAGCTCTTCATAGAATCCGCCGATCTGCTGCGCTCGATCCACGAAATGGATCTCCAGTATCCAGTGCCGCTTTCGGCCTGAAGCATCCGGCACCCGCATCCGGTTGTGATTCTCGGGATGGACGTAAAGAGTGACCTTGTCCCCTGGGATCTTCTCATGCGGAAAAACGCCGATCAGATGTCCCGCAATGGAACCTCCGTACTCCCAGCCAGCTTGCTCCGCCAATCGTTGCGCGTGCGCATAAAGCTCGGCCGCGGTGATCTCAGGATGTTCGTGAAAATACTGCTTGCCGCTGGCGAACGCCTCTTCAATGTCGCGGCGGAGTTTGTGCTTCAGCGGATCGTTTCCTACCACGTAAGTCCGCCCGAAGTCGGCTTCCCATTCCTCAAACACAGGGCCGAAATCCAGAAAGACGATGTCATCCTCACCCAGAGTCAAGTCCGGCGGATTCTCATCATAGGGAGCCAAAGTGTTGCTCCCGGCACGCACGATGCGCTTGTGCCAATAGCGCGAGATTCCGTACATGCTCCCGGCAAGCGCATAGACACTCTCGTTGATTTCGCTTTCCTTGGCCCCAGGCCGAATCAGGCTCTGCGCTTGGATCTCTGCGAATAGTGCCTCGGCCTTTCTTTGCGCATCCGACAGCCCAGCGACGAGCCCTTCTTCCGATTGCTCCATAGTGAATCAGATTACCGTATTGGGTCCTTTAACGCCCATAGTGCGCGATGAAGACCGCCTTCCCCAACAAATGGTCCTTCGCGGTCGCTACCACCATCGCGCCGCTGGAGTCGGCGGGCACGTCCAGTTTCTCGACGCTCAACGCACAGAGGGTAAAGGTATAGCGATGTGGAGCATCGCCCTTGTCCGGACAAGGTCATAGATAGGTATGGAACAGAACAAATCCCCAAAACCAATAAGACGTCCCCGCTCCTTCGATATCGACCGAGCGTTGGACCGCGCGCTCGTGGTGTTCTGGCGAAAGGCATATGAGGGCGAGTCGCTGTCGGACCTGACCAGAGCTGTGGGCGTCAATCGGCCAGGTCTATATGCCGCCTTTGGCGACAAAGAAGCGCTGTTCCGCAAGGCGCTCGACCGGTACTTGAAGGGGCCGAGCGCCCGCGCAGTCGTGGAACGATTGATTGGTGCTGGGCGCGGCCGATTTGAACACAGCCGGGCGCAATCCCGGTGGGTGCCTGATGGTGCAAGGTGCGCTTGCGTGTGGCGAGGCGGCCGATTCCGGTCCGCACGAACTGACCGCCTGCCGCGCGGCGGGTGAAGCTGCGATGCGCCGGCGTTTCGAGCGTGCGAAATCAGAAGGGGACCTACCCGCCAACGTGAACCCTGATGATCTTGCTCGCTACATCGCAACGGTTCCTCTACGGAATGGCAGTTCAGGCAGCGGGCGGCGCAAGCCGAACTAAATTACAACGCGTAGTCGAGATGGCGCTGCGAACGTTGCCGATGTGAGACAGCCAGTGGTTCAGTTTTGTCGGAAGCGAACAGCCGCTGACGCTTGCCTGAATCCAGCCGAAAAGACACAACCCTACAGACCGGATATGACTGCGAGAGGCGAAGGATTGCTCTGAATGTCCCGTTGTATCCGCCCTAGAATAACCGGCCCAAATCCGCGATTGCGGACGGATGACGGGCACGCCGGACGTTATTCCGTTGAGACGCGAGTCGGCTCCCGTGCATCTGATTTTTAGGCAGAGTACACCTGGAGCTCTGGGCGATACGTGATGAGGGCAGTGGTGCAATTCCGTCCGGCTACTCGGTTATCCGCTCGGAACCTTTTCGATTTGGCTCTTCCCACAAGCCCGTTTTCTCAGGACCGACTTGGCGGAATGAGATTTCTGCCATGAAACGAGTGCTTTCGAATCGTAGCTTGTAAAAATTTGGGAGTGGCGGCTAACAGAGCCTCCAAAAGCTGTTGGGAGGAGAGACTCGTGTCACAAACTCGCAAGAGTAATCATCCTTATGCGATCAAGGCCCTCGGGGGGCTAATCCTGAACATGCTCGCATCGCTTGCGATACTCTCTGCCGTACCAGTTCGGGCACAGGAGCCAGCCAAACCCGCCGGCCGCTCTGAGGCGACCGCCATCATCGCAAATGCGCGCAAGATCGTCGCTCCCAACGGCGTCGAGCGGCTGGAAAAGGTGCGGATCGGCGGGATCGATCAATGGGTGTCGATTCGCGGCGCCGACCGCAGAAATCCGGTGCTGCTCTATATCCACGGCGGCCCCGGATACGTTTCGATTCCCATGAGCTGGTGGTTTACCCACGGCCTAGAGGAATATTTCACGGTTGTCCAGTGGGACCAGCGCGCCACGGGCAAGACTTATCTCTTGACGGATCCTGCGAAGATCGCGCCGACACTCACCCGGGAACGCATGATTGCCGACGCCGAGGAAATGGCCGCCTGGGCGCGCCAGGAGTTCAGCAAGGACAAGATATTCGTCCTTGGCCACAGCTGGGGCAGCTTTCTAGGTTTGCAGCTAGCTGAGCATCACCCCGAATGGCTGTACGCCTATATTGGCGTGTGCCAGTTGATCGACGGACCCGAGAGCGAGCGTCGAGGCTGGCGCTTCGCCATGGATGCCGCGCGCCGCGACGGCAATGCCGAGGCGGTGCGCGAGCTCGAGGCGATCACTCCCTACGGGGCTCCCGGCCAGACCATTCCTATCAAGGACATTTACGTCGAGCGCAAATGGGTTGGCTATTATGGCGGCGTGATGGCCTACCGCCGGGACAATTCCGCGGATGGCGATCTCTCCCAACTTTCACCCGACTATAGCGACCAGGAGATCGGCCATATCTGGGATGGCAACAAGTTCGCAACGCCATACCTGCTCCCCGAGGTGGTCGCGCTTGATCTCAGGAAGGCGAACAAGCTTGCAGTTCCACTGATCCTCTTTCTGGGCCGTCACGACCGGAACGTGAATGCCGAAGTCGCCGCCGCGTGGTTCGATGCGGTGACGGCGCCGGAAAAGCAGCTCGTTTGGTTTGAGCATTCGGCACACATTCCGATGACCGAGGAACCCGGAAAGTTCCTCCTCTCACTCGTGCGCTACGCACGGCCGATAGCGGAGAAGGCGGGTGACGTAGCTCCGTGAATCTAGAATTCTCATTGATTCGATCGTCAATCAAGAGGAGTGTTGAAGGGCGTCCTTGGCTTGCCCATGGGTTGGCTCGACCTCGCAGTCGGCATCCAACTGTACGGCGCAACTCCGGCAAACCTCTTTTCTTTGAACCCATCTATTGTGAGATCCGATTGGCAATACGTAGTCGGCTTCTGCGAAGCTTGCCAACGTCTTTGAGGCTCAGCGCCGGCCGCTGCGGCTGCGAACCGGTTAGACCGCCCAAAGAAGAGATCAAGGCACCTTGCACGCGAAGTTTGCCGCGTC
>Ga0209330_1000763_pt1 | contig 11607 bp, 7 predicted proteins | sample JacPinW_OM2H0_O3_FD_187969 | JGI IMG/M metagenome (GOLD analysis project Ga0209330, IMG submission 187969) | Forest soil microbial communities from Algoma, Ontario, Canada - Jack Pine, Ontario site 1_JW_OM2H0_O3 (SPAdes) (version 2) | ecosystem: Environmental > Terrestrial > Soil > Boreal...
GCGCGTATTGCTGATCGAATCGAGCGGATTCGCATCCAGCAGAACCAAGTCTGCGCGTTTTCCCCTCGCAATGGTGCCGCTATCCGCAAGCCCCAAATAGATCGCGGGATTGCGTGTTGCGGTCTGCAGCGTTTCCATCGGAGACAGACCGGCATGCGCCAGAAGCTCCAGCTCGCTGTGCAGGCTGAAGCCCGGATAGACCCGGACGCCGGCTGCGGTGTCCGTTCCAGCGAGGATCGGCACGCCCGCGCGATGCATCTCACGCACCATCTTGAATTCCGCCTGCACGAACGCTTCGCGGTCCGCAAGCGGATCGGTGGACCAGCTCTTTAGTATGTCGCGCGTGAACATGGGCCAGGTGCGATCTTTCCAGGCGGGCGGTGCGTATTTCGCCAGTGGATCGGGCCCGGAGTTCGTTTGCTCGATGAGCCATTCGCCTTGCTCCCAGAAGAGCGTGGGCACCTGCCACGTCTGATTCTTGAGGAACAGCGCGATGAGTGCTTTCGCTTTTGCGGGGTCATACGTCGCGAGGAAACGGCCGCGGCCGGGCCCGCGAGGCTTGGACATTAATTCGGCTTCAACCGACGAGCATCCCTCGAACACTCCCGTCAGGTGCTCGATGCTTTTTTGGCCGGCGTTGGAAGCCTCGACGGCGCGAACTGCGTCGGGCACGTGGCCAGCGAACACGATACTTTGTTTTTTTGCTTCGTCCGCGGCGGCGAAATATCCATCGCGCGGAACTAACGATTGAATTTTGATGAAGTCTGCGCCATTGGCTTTCAACTCGTCCACAATTCTTCGTCCATCCGCGGCATCTTTCACCGGCGCGGAACTTGGAAAGGCGGGGACGGGACCGTCAAGCATGGGGCCCGCGATGAACATGCGCGGGCCGAGAAGATCTCCGGATGCAATGCGCGAGCGCCATTTTTTCAGCGGCTCGAGATCGCCGCCCATATCGCGCACTCCGGTGATTCCGTTTGCGACGAAGAGCAGCGGAATGATTTTTTCGTCTTCGGGGAGCCAGTCGCCGAAAATTTCGTGCACGTGCATGTCCCACAGGCCGGGGATCAGATATCTGCCGCTCGCATCCACGACGCGCGCGCTTGTCGGGATGCTGATGCTGGCGCTGGGCCCGAGTTCTACGATGCGCTGGGCTTCGATGATTACGGTCACATCCGGCTGAGCGGGTGTGCCAGTGGCGTCAATCACCGTAGCGTGCACGAAGGCGAGAGTTTCATCGGGCGGAACTGCCGCGATCAGTGTTGCCGCGACGATCGCGACAGCGAACAGCAAAACCGCATTTCGCATTCGCATGGAAACCTCACCGAGCGCGCGGAAGGAGTGGCGCATAATACTCAACGCCACTGAATCTGGAAAGGCTTTTCGGCAAGCGTGGTGCGAGTGGAGGCGGGTCGGGCGACCGAAGCTCGTTCTCTATGAGATTGTCTGGTGCAGGGGACGTTACAGCGCGGTCGAGACTGCGGTCCCGGCCGCTGCAAACACAGAGGCCATTTCGGCTCGCGCGAGCGGAAGGAAGCGTTCGACGACGCGCGCATCGAACTGCGTGCCGCTGGCTTGCAGCAAGCGGCGTTCGGCTTCTTCGAACGGCAGTCCCTGGCGGTAGGGCCGCGAAGAAACCATGGCGTCGAAAGCGTCAATCACGGAAACGATGCGAGAACCGATCGGAATTTCCTCGCCCTTCAGGCCGCCGGGATAGCCTTTGCCGTCGTAGCTTTCGTGGTGATGAAGAATGATCAGGCTGGCGCGTTCCATGCCCGGCACCTGACGCAGCACGGCCCAGCCGTATTCGGGATGCTTCTTCATCAGATCGTATTCTTCGGCAGTCAGTTTTGCGGGCTTGTTCAAGATGGCATCCGCGATGCCGATTTTTCCGATGTCGTGGAGGAGCGCGGCAACTTCGATATCGCCGAGGTAGCCTTGATCGAGGCCGAGCTCGCCGGCGACGTGGAGGGCCCATTCCGCCAGGCGCGTGCTGTGGACTCCGGTATTCAAATCCTTCAAGTCGAGGAGCTGATTGAAGGCGCAGATCAAAGAGCTGCGCAGCGCGGCAATCTGTTCTTCCATTTGCTTCACATGAATGCCGGCGGAAGCCCACGGTGCCGCGATCTTATCAAGCGCGACGCGGGAGTAAGTGGCTTGCGCAGGCGGCGCGTTGCCGATTGGCGGGATCGGAATCACGGCGCCTGCGAGTTGTGCGTCGTTCAGCTGCATTGAAGTTTGCATTCGATCCTATTGCAGTAGGCCTAGGATTGGATTGAATGCTGACAGCGATCCGTAAACATCCAGGCGGCCGTTACCCATGTTCAGGCCGATCCATTTGGCGTGAGCGATGGCCCAAGACGCTTGATTCTCGCTCGTGGACTGCATATTAACGAGCAAAGACGCGGTGCCGGCGACCATCGGCGAGCTGAACGACGTACCCCAACCCGCGGCATACGTCGCGAACGGATAGGTGGTGATGACGCCTTCGCCGGGCGCGGCGACCCAGACAATCTGGTTGCCGTAATTCGAGAAAGTGGAGCGCTGGTCTTGATTGTTCGTCGAGGCCACGCCCATCACGTTCTGTAATCCGGCCGGATAAACTATTTCCTGTTTGCCGTCGTTGCCGGAGGACGCTGCAAGAATCACATTGTTCTTGTTTGCGTAATTGATCGCGTTCGAAAGCTCGGTCGAACTTGCGGTCAGATCGAAGCTCATATTGATTACGCTCGCGTGATTCTGCACAGCGTAGTAAATCGCCGCGAGGATGTTCGACAGCGATCCGTTTCCGTTTGCGCTGAAGGATTTCAGCGGCAGCAGTTTTGCTGTCGGCGCGACAAGGTGAATTACGCCCATCACCATGGTGCCGTGTCCAAACGCCGCGTATTGCGAACCGTCCAACATCGCTGCAGTGTGCTGATCCAGCATCGCTGCAGTGTGCTGATTTACGTAGGCCGCGGCGCAAGTCGGACAGGGCGGCGGCGCGGACATGGATATGTCGTTCAGTTCGGAACCGCCGGGCTGGTTGCGCGTAAAGTCATAACCGGCAAGCAAGACGCCCTGCAGCGCTGGATGATGGGGATCCACGCCCGTGTCAATGTCCGCGACAATTCCGGCACCGCTCACGTTGAACACGCTGTGTGCTTGAGCGACGCGGATAATTTGAGCTGCGGGCTGGTTCACATATCCATGCGTGACGGTGTTCCCGTAATAATTGACGGGTGTGTTGTCCCACAAGCCCTGCGGAGCTGTGGACGCGGTGGCTTGATTATTTACGTTCGGCGGAATCGTAAGAGTCTGGTCGGGCTCTGCGTCGAGAATTCCATTCACGAGGTTCAGCACGTCCGCGAGCAGTTGCGGTATCAGGCCCTGCGCGGGGCGCACCAGGAACACCTGACCAACGTTTCCGTCCAGATTGCCGACCACGGTGCAGCCTTTGGACAGGCAAACGTTCTTCAGTCCCAGAAGGCCGAGGTTCGTGCGGACGATCACTCCCTGTTGTTGATTCTGACCGGAGAGCACTTGCCCGACGGTGCTGAGCAGGCCGCCGAGAAGTCCTTGCGCGTTGGCTGGCTGACCCCAGAAGACCACCGATAGAAGTATGAAGATTCCGATTAGACGACGCATGGTTGCCCGTGCTCCTTTTGAGTGTCGGCCAGTAGTCCAGTTACTTGTCCGTACCATTTTGGTTCGAGCGATGAATTCCGAGCAATGGTACAGATGGCTACTTTCCGCACCCTCCGCATCAATCCTTAGTTCTAGTACCTTTTTTCTTGATTCTCGAAGTCTTCCTAACCTTATTACTTTCAAAAATATGTTGGTTCACGTCCGCTGAAGTGAACAGCGGCTCGATCAGCTGTAGGGCTACCTCTTGCTGGTTCGACAGCGTGACCACGAGGCGGATGCCGCCTTGCAGTTCAGACTCGATCTGAAATTCGCCAAACTCGCTCGTGACGGATTCAGCCAGAATCTTTCTGCCCTTGAGTAAGATTATGGGCATGGCAGACAGGCGCTCATCGGGGTTGGCAGAATTGAGAACCTGACCGATCAGAATCACCTTTTCCGAATCCATTTGCGGTTCGATCCTAACGTCAATCCGGTAGTCGCCAACTCCGTAAAGCAATTGCTGTGAAGCACTTCCGGACGATCGTACTCCGGCGAGCAACGGGCCGCGGAAGCTATCGAATAGCAGCGAAGCAAGCTGAGATTTCGCGTGACTCGACCGGCCAATTGACCGGTTAATGAAGCTGGCGTTCACCGTGCGCACGGCGCCTACGGACGGCGTGTAGGCCGGCTCGCGTCGTGCAACTTGTTGTAAACGCTGCCACATGCCCAACTCCTTCGAGCATTGCGCGCAACCGGTTTCCAAGTGGCTTTGCATCTCGACCTTTTCGTCCTTTCGAATCACGTTCCGTGCAAAATCAATCCACTTTTCCGATGAATAATGTCGCATTCCAATCCCCCGTAATCGATTTTTCAGCTTCGCCCAGATCACAGCCCCACTACCCACTACCATCAGCAACTCATAAGGGTGAGCACCTGCTCGAAAAATATAGGGGTAGCTAAGAAAGTTGCCGGCGGTCAGACGGGGGAGACTTTGCCTATAAGTGCAAACGGTGCCCAATGATAGGGATGAGGGTAGGTTTCGCGCAGTTCGATCATGGCACCGCGCAGGGCGGCGGCCTTGCCTTGACCATCCTGGAAGCGCCGGTAGAAACGCACCATGAAATCCGATGTGCTTTGGTCGTGCACGTCCCACAGAGTGAGGAGCAGAGAGTGCGCTCCGGCGTAGAGCAGGCCGCGGATCAAACCGAGCAGTTCATCTCCTGGAGTGACGACGTTCATTCCGGTGGCGCAACCGCTCAGCGTCACCAGTTCGGCATTCAATTTGAGCTGGTAGAGGTCGTAAAGATTAAGGTAGGCGTCGCCGAGGCGAATTCCGGAGAACATTGGATTGTCCTGGCGGAATTTGCCATGCGTGGCGATGTGAACTAGCCGGCTTTGCAAACCTTTCTCGCGCAAGACCTGCTCGTTGGCTTGGGCGCCCACAAACAATTCGGCATCGGGGACGATTTCCGCCACCGCGCGGACCTCTTCCAGAATCAGTGGAGCACGGGCGTCGGGAATTCCCAGCACCAGAGATCGGCCACTGGTGTGCGCGGGTTTTTCCTGGCAGTGAGTGAAAATACTGGCGCTGGGGGCGTAGGAGATTGTGAAGGAATCGATCAGATAACCGGTGTCGTCCAGCAAAGCGTGGAACGGAAGATAGTGCAGCACGCCGTGGGGCACGATAATCAGATGTCGCGCGGAGAGGTGGGCGCGAACCGGCGCGAATACTTCTTCGTACAATTGGTGCAGGTGCGCTTGCACCACGCCGAGCATGGATTTTTCGAAGGTGCGCGCATAATCCGCGCCCAACTTGAATTTCGAAATCTGGAAATGAAACATGCGCAGCAGATTGATCACACGCGACACTGGTGTAAGAGGCACGATTTTCAGCTCGTCGCGCGTCGCCACCGCGGCAATGAATTGGTCCTTCAGGCTGAAGTACTCGACGAGCGCAGCGTCCGGAGGCAAGCTCGAGCGAATCGCATCCAGCGACCTGATTGCCGGGCCGTGGGTGGCGCTTTCTGATTGCGGCAAATCCCGCAGCACGTGCAGCAGTTCATTTTCGTGCGCCAGAGCCTCTTTCTGCAGCTTTTCGATACGTTCGGGCGAAGGCTCTTCGGCGCGCAATTGCTCAATTTCGATCCGCCGGTAATACCAGTTCAGCTCCTCGCGCATTTCGCGGATGCGGCGCACCAAGTCGCTCTGTCCCGCGTCGGCGGGCCGAATCGCCGGGCCGGAGCGCATCAGAAGTTCCGCCAGGCTGCGCGATTTGGCCATTTCGATATAGCCGAACGATTCCGCCGATCCATCCGGCCTTTCCGAGCGCATCAGACACAATTCGACCAGGCTTTCGTAAACTTCCAAACGATTTTTCATGAATGCGATTTTCAGTTCTTCACCATGCAAGCTGCTGCGCAGGGTCTCCAGCGATTCGCGGGCTTTCTGGCAGGAATCGTAAGCCGCGGCGAAATTTCCGGAAGCCTGCTGAATCTGCCCCATCAAAAAATGCGCCTGATAGTGGAGCACCGGAGCTTCCAAGCGGGCGAGGCGTTCGATCGCGCGAGCAGACTCCGCCTGCGCCGCGTCCAATTCCCCGGTTCGCAGCGAGAGGCGCGCGAGCAGTAAGTGGCAAAGTACAGCTTTGCTGGGCAGAAAAGATCCGTCGAAAAATTGCGCCGCGCCGGAGCACAGCCTGCGCGCTTCAAACAGGCGGCCTTCATTGTAAAGAACCACGGCTTGGTACAAATCCATCAGCCACGGCCACACCAGGTTTTTTTCGCCGACGAATTTCGCGCGTGCTTGAGCAAACAATTTCAGCGAGCCCAGCGCCTTTCCGAGTTGGCTGGAGGCCATGGCCTCGTAAGCTTGGCATTTCGCTTCCTCGTATCCCATTCCCAGTTTCTGGAAACGCAGATAGCCTTCGTGGGCAGTCTCCTTCGCTTCACTGCTGAGATTCAATTCCAGATAAATTTCGGAGAGGTCCAGATAGCAGAGCGCCAGGACGTGCGCGTCGCCATTTTTCTCGCATTCGACGCGCGTGGCGCGCAGCATTTCGATCGCGCGGCTGTATTCGCCGCGGAGATAATAAAGGTAGGCAATGTTGTAGTCACTTTGCGTCACGAGCAGCGTCATGCCATGGCTGACGCACATTTCCCGGGCGCGCTGGTAGGTGGCGAGCGCGCGGGGAAAATCATTCAGAGTGATCAGGCAGACGGCCATGTTGTAAAGCGCGACCGCGAGGCCTTCGGAATCTCGAAAAGGCAGCAGCATCTCGTAGGCGCGCTCATAGCAGGCGAGTCCTTCTTCGAAACGGTCTTGCCGGTGATAAATATTCCCGACATTGATCTCGACGTGGGCCCAACGCTTGTCGTCGCCCAAGTTCCGGAAGATTTTCTTAGCAGCTTCGGCAGCGGCGAATGCTTGATCGTATTTTCCCAGCAGGATGAAAGGTTGAATGGAGGGAATGAGCGTGCGCGCTTCTTCTTCGTGATTGCCAATTTCACGAAAGATGCACAAAGCTTCGGCATGAAAATCCAGAGCCTGCTGATTTTCTCCGAGCATGTACAGCGCGTTGGCTTTGGAGCGGAGGCTGCGACCCAGCGCCTCCTTATTTTTCAGCCGCCGCGCGATGAGCACGCTGGCTTCCGCGAGAGAGAGAGCTTCGCGGGCGTTTTCGCGCAATTTGCCCCGCACTTTTTCGTTCAGCTGTTGCACCACGCTGTCTTTCAACAGCTGCGGATGAGACGCGATGAATTTGTTGCGGCTGGATTCCGTTGCGAGACCTGCCAGTCCGCGCAGCAACTTCTCAGTTAGAGGAGGCGTTTTATTTTCTGCCTTCACGCGAATCCCGTTTCCAACAGGCTTTTGCGCAGTTTTTCCAGGCAGCGCTGCCGGATGAAACCGATCGAACCGACTGCAATTCCAAGGGTCGCAGCAATTTCCTGATAGGGGCGCACCGGTTCGTCATAGAAAAGCATGTGGACCAGCTCTCGACAGCGCGGCGGCAGTTCGGTCATCGCCTGGCGCAGTCTTTGTTCATCTTCCGCTTCGCGCAAGATGTCTTCGGCGCGGGACGGAGTGCTTTTTTCGAATTCCTTGGCGCCTGGGTCCAGAACGTCCGTGCGTTGTTTCTGTTGTTTACGGTGAAAACATTTATGCGCGGTCACCTGCATGATCCATTTCGGCAGCGCCTTCACTTTGCGCAATTTGGGCAGATCGGACAGGAGGTCGAGGCACACGGCCTGAAAAATGTCCGTCGAATCGTCCGCGGAGAATCCATATTTCACGGGAATCGAAAAAATGAGGTTCTTATACTTGAAAATCAGCGCGCACCAGGCCTCTTCGCTGCCTGCAATACATTCTCGGACCAGACGCGCGTCTGGCCACGCTCCGCGCGCGTCGTCGAACGCCGGTGTTTGTGGGGCAGCGGTGCGGCTCGGGCTCATCATCTATTGTACGTAGAGCTCTTCGATATTCCAAAGAGCGTAGGGCACCAGGATCGCCGGGCGGAAATTTCCCACGCGATTCGCTGCGCCCACCAAAATATTGGGGCTGACCAGACAAATCACCGGGAGTTCATCGGCAACGATTTCCTGCACCCGATCGTACAACTTTTTGCGCTTAGAGTAGTCCAAGGTGACGAGCTGTTGTTGCATCAGGCGATCCATTTCAGATTCCCACGGCGTGGCCGGTTTTTCCTGGCGCGGGTGCCACAGGTGAGTTTCGCCGCTCGATAGCCACACGTTCATTTCCGACGTGGGGTCGGCGTCGCCGCTGACCAGGCCCATCACGGCGGCTTCATAATCGTGGGTGTTGAGCAGGCGATCGACCATCGCGCGAAATTCCAGCGGAATGACTTGCACCGTCATTCCCAATTGGCTCAAATCGTCTTGAACGATCGTGGCGATTTTTGTGCGTTGCGCGTTCGACGAGCTGGTGAGGATGGAGAATTCCACGTGGTCGCCGTGCGGATCCACCAGGGAGCCATCGCTCTTCCAGGAAAAACCCGCGGATTTCAGGAGCTCTTTCGCATGGTCCAGCGAGCGCGGCGGATGCGCGATGTTTTCGTCCAACCATAATTTATTTCCGGGAGTTACCTGATCCCAGATTGGCGTCGCGCGGCCGCTATAGACCAGGCGCACGATTCCTTCGCGGTCAATCGCCGCGGAAACGGCTTGGCGGAAGCGCAGATCCTGAAACCAGGCCTGCTTTTTGGTGATTTCGGGAGGAACATTGGGACCCGGGTCGTTCAGATTGAAGAAAAGGAAATTGTATTCGAGGCCTGCTCCCAGATCGTCGAGGTGATAGCCCTTCTGTGATTGTTGTTTTTGCAGCACGGCAAAATTCTCCGCGCTGAAGCGGCTGAGCACGTCGGTGTCGCCGGACTGGAAGCGAATCACTTGCGCGTCCTCGCTGGGGACGAACAGGAACACGACTTCGTTAAGATAGGGCAATTGGTTTCCGGCGCGGTTTGCTTTCCAATAATACGGATTGCGTTCGAGCACGACGCGTTGCCCGGCTACGTATTCCTTCAGGCGGAACGGGCCGAGCCCCGCGAATTGATTCGGCGGCATGGAAAGAGTCCACGCTTGAGAAAAACTGCCGGCTTGATAGGTGTTCTGCAGAAGGTGGCGCGGCAAAATCGCGATGCTGTCGAACAGGCGCTCGGCGGCGGCGTACGGCTGCGCTAGTTCAAAGCGGACGGTGTAGTCGTCCACTTTGACGACGGTGATAGGTTTTCCGCCTACGACGAGCAAGTCGCGCTGCGAGGAATCGACTTTTTCGTCGAGGTAAACCTGAAAGCTGAAGATGACGTCGTCCGCGTTGAACGCCTGGCCATCGGAGAAGCGGACGCCGCGGCGAAGTTGCAGCGTGTATTGGCGGCCGTCGCGCGAGACGCTCCAGGATTTTGCGAGCGACGGTTCGGTCTTGAGCGAGCCGCGATTGATGTGAATCAAGTCGGCGGTGAGGCAGCGAATCACGTCGCGCGAGGGCTCATCCAGAGCGAGGGCGGGATTCAGCGTTTTCGGTTCCGAACGTAACGCGACCACGAGGCGGCCGCCTGCGTGACCGGTCGCACCCCCGGCGATCATTCGATCTTCGCTGGATTGCTGCGGCCATGCACGGGCGGCCGAGCAGGCGCAGAAAATCGCTATAAAGACGAGGCACGCCCGCCAGAGACGTACTTTTCCCATGTACTAACTCTTAACAGAGATTTCGCGGTTTTTACAGCGGCACGGATTTGTGAAGTTCCTGCAGAGCATCGGCGGCGGCATAGAAAATAACGAAGAGCGGAATAAGGAGGAGCGCGGGCAGGAACATCCACCAGTACGAAGAAAGAACTGAGTATTGTTGCAAGGAAGTGAGCAGTGCGCCCCAGCTGGGCATGGGTTCGCCGACGCCGAGGCCCAGAAAAGTGAGAGTGACTTCGGCGAGAACATATTGTGGAACCAGGAGCGTGATTTGCGTGAGCAGCACCGCGTACGTTTGCGGAAGCACGTGGCGCCGCAGCAGATAGGCGTCCGATGCGCCAAAGCCGCGGGCGGCGAAGACGAAATTGCGTTCTTTGGCGCTGAGCACTACGCCGCGAATCAGCCGGGCAGGACGGGCCCAGCCGATCAGGCCCATCACGGAGATGAGCAGGAGGAAAACCTGCCATTGCGAAATGTGCAGGGGCAATGCGGCGCGGACTGCGAACAACAGGTAGAGCCACGGCAGCGCGAGGAACAGTTCGCCGCCGCGCATGAGAATTCCGTCGAGCCAGCCGCCGTAATACCCGGCGATGCCGCCGACGAGGATTCCGATCGAGACGGAGAGAATGGCGGCGATGAGGCCGGCGAGCAAGGAAATTTGGCCGCCGTAGAGGAAGCGCGAAAATTGGTCGCGGCCGTAGGCGTCTGAGCCCATCAGGAATATTCGTGCGGGTTTTTCGACGCCGAACAAATGTGTGCGTGATGGGATGAGGTCGGCGATTTTGTAGGACGTGCCGCGGACGAACCAGTGCAGCGGATAAGATTGCTCCGAAGCGGCTTCCGCATTCGGTGAGGTCGAGGCGGAGTCGCGTGGACCGTAAACGAAGGGGCGAATGTGAAGGCTTCCGCCAGCATCGACGAAATGAAGAGTTGTGGGAGGCGCGAACGGAGTGTCGCGAGCTTGCGCCGCGAAATCGTAAGGAGCGAAAAAGCCGGCGAACAGGATGACACAGGAGAACGCCGCCAACACCGCAGCTGACCAGGCTAGTTTTTGCCGGTGCGTCAATTTATTTGCTCCGTGCGGATACGGGGATCTGTGGCGAAGAGCAGCGCATCCGCGACGAGATTGCCAGCCACGAGGAATATAGACGAGAGCACCACCGCGCCGACTACCACGTAAACGTCTTTTGCCAGAATTGCGTCCACCAGCAACGGGCCGACGCCGGGCCAGCTGAGCACAACTTCCACGAGTAACGACGCGCTGAGCATCCCGGCAATCGAATAGCCGAAAAGGGTGATGAGGGGATTGGCGGCTACGGGCAGCGCGTAACGAAGCAGCACACGGAGTTCCGGAATGCCGTGGGCGAGCGCAGCGCGTACGAACGGAGCTTCCAGGACTTCGATCATGGCTGAGCGGATGTGCCGGACCAGCGGCGGCAGCGTGGCAAGCACAAGCCCGACGACGGGCAGAAAAAGATGAGCGGCGAGGTCCTGCACTTTTCCGCCGATGCTCAAGTCGTCGAATCTGGCGGACATCATTCCACCTGTGGGAAACCATCCGGTGCGCACGGCGACGAGCAGCAGCGTCAGAAATAAGACCAAGTCCGGAATCGTGAGCAGCGAAGAGGTGATGATTCCACCGGCGCGGTCGCTCCACTTTCCGCGGCGCGCGGCGCTCCATATTCCGAACGGGATCGCGAGCAGCCACGCGAGGAGCAGCGATGTACCGGTCAAGAGCAGAGTGTTGCGCGCGCGGACAGCGAGAAGCGGGGCAACCGGCGTGCCGTAGGCGAAGGAAACGCCGAGG
>Ga0209330_1000764_pt1 | contig 11601 bp, 10 predicted proteins | sample JacPinW_OM2H0_O3_FD_187969 | JGI IMG/M metagenome (GOLD analysis project Ga0209330, IMG submission 187969) | Forest soil microbial communities from Algoma, Ontario, Canada - Jack Pine, Ontario site 1_JW_OM2H0_O3 (SPAdes) (version 2) | ecosystem: Environmental > Terrestrial > Soil > Boreal...
ATAGTGGCCGTCCCCCATCAGTTCGGAAACCATCGCCGATGAACTGTTCCCTGCCAAACCTCGCACGCAGGTATTGCCATGCCGGTCTGTGCTTATGGCGAAGTCAAGCTGCCCCGGGCCTGCAAACTGGATACGGAAGTCAGGAGTCAGTACCGTATCGGCTGAAGCCGGAAGCGCGTAGTGCGTTTCCAGTGCACCCAAACTCATAGCCAGCATAAGGTCTTTGCCATTCGGTGACGGTGTGACGGAGACCGTTGTGCGAGGACAAAGGCGGACTTCCCCACCCCTCGATAGTCGCAGTACCGCGGTATCAGCGGCTGTGGTCAGGGAGGATCCACTGGCAATCCGGCTGCCTTCGATCATGACATCGCCGGAAGCGGCAGTGGTTGGCACTATAGCGGGTACCCGCGGGCGCAGCGCCAGCGTGTTTGATCCTCGGAGCGGCAATTTCTGGCTGCTGGCATTCACGTCTGCAGAAGGTTTCAACCGCACCATCAACCGGTTACCCGCTTCGTCCCACGTATAACTGTAGGGAGCGAGAAGATCGAGCACTATTCTGGTGATGGGAGGATCGTTCTGAAATTGCTCAGCTCGGATGTCGCGAATGTTTTCCTGCTGAACATCGATTCGCTTGTGCTGCAGTCCCATTTGAGCATGCAGCAGGTCGATAACCAGCCGCGGCGGCGAGTTCAGGAATTGGATCGATGGGACGGCAGGCCGGGTTGAGATAATTTCGATTGCCGGGACACCCCGTTCGATGACGACGCGGACAGCGGTGATGATTATGATTTCCGGCTTCGTAGAACTCGTCTTCGGGCTTCCTGCCCTGGTCGTAGGCGCTTGCGGGAAGGCCATCGGTACTGCCAGCGCCACAAACAGCGGAATGCGAATGACGTAAAAGCGTGGTCGCAAGAAAAGAATTCCCTCGAATCTTCCTGAAGGGAACATTACCACTTGCTGAGAAAGCGGTGAAGTGCGGCTTTAGGTATGGGCTGCGTTTATTCAGCAGCGAGGATAAGGAGCGCCCGGCGTCAGCTCTCAGGAATGAATTCGTATTCTTCAATGACTGCGGCCACCGCCAGCTTCCCATTGTTAGCGGCACCATCGATCCGCACCACTCGCCCCCTGCATTGCACGCGTATGCTTTCCGTCAGAGTGATTTCCGGCGGGAGGGTAAGAGTGAAGCCGATCGGCGAACCCTCTTCGATGGGTGAGTCGAGATAAAGACAAATGCCTCGCGCGCTCACGTCCCGCAGTTGAGCGGGTTCGCTTTGCTCCATTTTTTCACCGCGGGCGACCGATACTGGAATGCGAAGCGCGAAGCGTCGCGCAGACCTTTTCTCTTGCTGGGTTTCTGCCATGCATCACTCCCCAAACCAAACAAAGCGGTTGATTTAATGTTTGTCAAAGAATGCCGTTAAGGTCAGCTTCGGTCAATACCACCATCAGGCAGGAGGGATGGCCCTTTCTGGCGTAGCGAGCTTCCGACGGTAGTCGATAATCGTCTTAACAATCCTCGGCGAAACTCGATTTGCAGCTCCCAACGCAGCCAGTGGTAAGCTGAGCACTGGCAAGCCGGTGATCTTCGTTCTCGACAACTACGATTCGTTTACCTATAACCTGGTTCAGTATTTTGGGGAACTCGGTGCCGAAGTCGAGGTGCGTCGCAACGATCAGGTCACAGTGGCTGAGGTTGACGCGATGCAGCCGGAGCGCATCGTGATCTCCCCCGGTCCCGGCACGCCGCAAGACGCCGGCATCAGCATCGATCTGATTCGCCACTTCGCTGCCAAGACACCAATTCTCGGCGTCTGCCTGGGACATCAAGCCATTGGCGCGGCTTTTGGCGGACAAGTGGTGCGCGCTTCGCAATTGATGCACGGCAAAACCAGTGCAGTGACGCACGACGACAAGAGCATTTTTCATGGCCTGCCCCTGCCGATGACGGCTACGCGGTACCACTCGCTCATGGTGGCAGAAAAGGATTTGCCAGCGCAGTTGGAAGTCAGCGCCTGGACTACCGAAAAAGATGGAACTCGCACCATCATGGGCCTGCGCCACAGAAAATTTCCCGTCGAGGGAGTGCAATTCCATCCCGAGAGCGTGCTCACGGATGCGGGGAAAAAACTGGTGGAGAATTTCTTAGAAATATCGTCTCTGGCTTTTGTTCACTGACTACCGCCCCTGGCCATCTCCACCGCGCGCAGCAAGGCCTGAGCCTTGTTCATGCTTTCCTGAAACTCGCTGGCCGCATCGGAGTCCGCCACAATGCCTGCTCCTGCCTGCAAATAGGCGCGTTTTCCTTGCATGAGCATGGTTCGAATGCCGATGCACGAATCCAGATTCCCGGCAAAATCGGCGTAAAGCACCGACCCGCCATAAATACCCCGGCGCACCGGCTCGAGCTCTTCGATGATCTGCATCGCCCGCACTTTCGGCGCTCCGCTCAGCGTGCCTGCGGGAAAGCAGGCGGCGAAGGCATCAAGCGCACCCAGATCTTTTCGCAGCGTCCCCTCCAAGGCGGAGACCAGGTGCATCACGTGGGAATAACGCTCCACATACATCAGGTCTTTCACCTTCACCGAACCATATTCGCTCACCCGTCCGAGATCATTGCGACCCAGATCAACCAGCATCACGTGCTCGGCGCGCTCCTTCTCATCGTTCCGCATCTGCTGTTCAAGGCGCAGGTCTTCGGCCTCGTCGCGCCCGCGCGGGTGCGTGCCCGCGATGGGCCGATATTCCAGCCTGCGCCCGGTTACGCGCACCAGCATCTCCGGGGAGGAACCGAGAATCTGGGTCTCTCCGATCCGCAGAAAGTAAAGGTATGGCGAAGGATTCACCTGTCGCAGGGCGCGGTAAAGGTCGAATGGCTCGACGCCAGGGATAAAATCGAGCCTCTGCGAAAGCACGACCTGAAAAATGTCGCCCGCGGCAATGTACTCCTTGCAGCGCTCCACGCTCCGCAGGAATTTCGCACGCGTGGTTCCGGCATTGATCTTCAACTTTCCCGGCCAGGCCTGGTTCGATTTACGCCACAATGCCGGGCGCAATCCCGCAGCCAGCTTTCCTTCGAGCCCGGCAATGTCGCGCACCGCCCGGTCATAGGCGCGGCGCGGATTTTCTCGAGAAACGTCTGCCGCAGCCACAATGTGGATCTGGTGTCTCAGGTGATCAAAGGCCAGGAGCCGGTCGAAGAACATCAGTTCGCAATCCGCGAGAGACAAATCGTCCTTGGCGTGCTCGCCGATACGTTCGAGCTGGCGCACCACGTCATATGAAAAATATCCTACCGCTCCGGCGGTGAAGGGCGGCAGGCCGGACATCGTGGCCGGTTTATGTTCCCCCAGTAATTGCTTCAGCACCTGAAAAACATTGCCCTGCCGTCTTTCGCGCTGCCGTCCGCGTTCCATCTCAATCGCAGCACCTCGTGCCCGCACCCGCATGTAGGGCCGCGCCCCGAGAAACGTGTAACGGCCAATCTGCTCGCCGCGCTCATTCGACTCCAGCAAAAACGCATGCGGCTCATTCTCCGCAATGGCCAGGAACGCTGAGACCGGAGTGAGCAGGTCGGCGCTGACCGACTTCACCACCGGCACAAGCGTGGCCGAGTGCGCCAGCCGCGAGAATTCCTTGAAATTGGGGTTGACCATGCGAAAGATGAGGCCCACCTGACTTCCGCGACCTCGCGGTTCATTATAGGGGAACACTAAAAAGACGCGGAACAGCCGCGAAATATTGCGCTGTGAACCAATCCGGCAATTGACTCGTGCGGCCCGTCATCGGAAGATACCAAGGATAGAGTCCAGGGAAGCAGCTCTCGTGCGGTCACGAGCCTATGCGGATCAAGTTCTGGGGCGTGCGCGGTTCCACGCCAACGCCACAAGCCGAGAATCTGCGCTATGGAGGCAATACCTCCTGCGTCGAAGTGCGCTTCGGTGACCGTATCTACATATTCGATTGCGGCACAGGATTCCGCGTCCTGGGGCAGCAGCTGCAAAGCGAATTCGGCGACCGCCCTTTTTCCGCACACGTCTTTGTCTCCCACTTTCATTGGGACCACATACAGGGCATGCCCTTCTTCCGACCTTTGTATGCCAACCCGGAGAGCCGCTTTCTCTTCCAATGCTCGGCCCGAACCCGGAGCCTGAAACAAGTGCTGGCCGACCAGATGGCTGCGCCGTACTTTCCGGTGAAGATTGATGAGATGAAGGCGCGGCGCGATTTTCATGAAATTGAAAGCGGGCGAGTCACCCTTGAAGAAGGCGTGCAATTACAGACCGCATGGCTGAATCATCCCCAGGGATGCATGGGCTTCCGCCTGGAAACCAAAGACGGCATCTTCGTTTACGCCACCGACAACGAGCCTGGCGATGCCGCTTTCGACAAGGCTGTGCGTAACCTGGCCGAAGGCGCCGATGTACTCATTTACGACGCGCAATACCTTCCAGAAGAATACGCAGCGCGCCGCCGGGGCTGGGGTCACAGTCACTGGCGCGAAGCCGTCAACGTTGTAATGGAGAGCGGCGCCAAAGAACTCGTGCTCTTCCATCATGATCCCGATCACACCGATGCGATCATCGACCAGGTCGTCCACGAAGCCCGCAACTACTATCCCAAAGTGCGCGCCGCCGCCGAAGGGATGGAAATCAAGCTTTAGTGGTTTGTTGGTTGTTATTCGGGCAGTACGAGCCGTCACTTGCGGGCGCGGAACACGAGATCAAACCACGGCTTCCAGGTCTTGCCGCCATCGGTCGAGGCGGCGGCGGTCTCCCGAAAGCCGTCGCCTTCGGGCTTCCAGCTACCCCGGACTTGCCTTTGCGTTCCATCCTCGGTGCGATCTGCGCCGATCAGAACCATCTTCCCGCCTTGAAAGGCGCCTTCAATCACCAGCAACTCGCCGCGGTTCGTGACCCAGGTCTGATGCCACACCTTTCTGGACGCATCGTAGATACTGAAGCTCATGCCCTTGTGCCCATCTGCGCCTTCGTAGTCCTCCCGCAAAACGCAGCCATCGAGCAGGCGGTCCACCCGCAAGCGCGCGACCGGAGCTGTGTTGCCCTCCTCAAAAGCATTCCAATCGCCCACCCAGAAGTCGAATTGTCGGTATTCGGGGGCGTCGCATGAAGCATGTCTTGCCGGCTCATCCGCCGAAACTGAGCCCCTCGGCTGTCCTATTGTCGTTGCGAAAAATACCAGCACACAACTCAGAACTGGCTGCGGCCTGAAAGCAGTGGGATTCATCTCGCCTTCCTTCGTGCTTCCCCGGATGAATTGAGGTTGAGTAAGGCTCGATCTCGATCGGGATATTGTCTCAACAACCAGATCTCATCCGACCGACCATAGCCGCGTTCGTATGCTGGGTTCGAGACACCATAGGTCTTCAGTTCACTCCAGTTCCATCGACTGCACACGGGTGGACGGCAGCAGGAACAAATCAGCTTGTATTCCTCTGCAGAATCGGTCACCCGAGAGACAAGGTACGAGCCGTTTCGATACGGACTGAACCCGAGTAAATAGCGGGTGTTACAGTCCGGACATTCTACGCAGTGACGAAGACGGTCAGGCATGGCAGCGTTCACTACCTTCCTGGGATAACCACACCCAATCGCCGAAGGAGCCGCTGGCGGACGCTTTCAGGAACTGTGAAGTTGCGGGGATTGCTATCGGCCTGGTCTGAGAACCCGGCTGCAGCACGGCCTCCGTTCAACGCGGGAACCGCCAGGAAGGCGACAATCGCGCCGCTATCAGCATCGACGGCAAAACCCACAATTTCACCGTGATCGTTGATATCGTTTGCGAGGAGCAGATGCAAGGAAGAGTCGGATTGAATCAGAGTATTGAGATCCGTCACCCGGCCGTTTTGCCAAAGGAAGGCGCGGCAGTTGCTGAGAGTGTTATCCACACACGAGTCGCCCACCACTTGCTCGTGCTCGTTAATACCCCAGGCTAAGTTGTTGGCGTCCTCCCCAAGCGGAGGGATTTTCTGGATGTGGTGTTGTTTGGTCCAGAGAAAGGCGACAGGATTGAATGCAGCATTCTGCGTGCCGGCCAGATTGGCGAAACCTACGATTTGACTCCGATTGTTGATAGCAGTGGGAGTGTTCCATGCCACGCCTCCATCAAAATTGCCCAGGCTCATTGGCGTGCCGTTGTCCCAGAGCACGGCGTGCATAGCGCTGGTCCCTCCCACCGCATTTGAGCAGAGACCGGAAATTCCGACCACCTGGCCTTGGTCATTGATTGCCGTGGCCGCCGAATCGGGATCGGGGGAAAGCGGAGGAAGCTGCGTCAGTTCGCCCAATTTCGGCCCCCAGATGACGGCTTCAAACTGCAGGACCTGCGGCAGATGGCAAGTCGAGTCGTGAATGCCATTCTCCGCCCATCCCGCGACCTGGCCCCGGTTGTTGACGGCGCTGGCATAACTATCAAGGCCGCCGGGCAAGGGCGGAAGTGGGGACATCACTCCGCCTTGCCAGGCGAACCCGAGACATATTTGATTCGTGATGGTAGGGAAATTGGCTAAGGCGCAACTCCAATCCTCCTTCAACGGATTCGTCTCGCCGGTTTCGGCAACACCCGCAATCTCGCCTCTGTCGTTCTTGTTCGGCCATGCCACGGCACTGTTCGATCCACCTAGCGTCCCAAGGTCGAATGGAGATCCGACCCAGAGTTCGGCGTGCTCGCTGGTGTTACCCGTCTGGTTTGCATCACCGGCCACCCAGCCGATGTCGTTAATGCTTGCGGCCATGGCAATAGTCCCGCCGCCCGGCGCACCGAGATTGAACACGTAATACCTGGGCGGCTGGGCTTTCGGTTGGTCTTGTGCGGCGAGGCGAACCGAAACCATGAGTGTGGCGAGCACACTCACTGCGGTGATGCGAATCAGAATGCGGGATTTCATGTTGACTCCTCCGGGAATGAGGTTGCCACTTGGGCCGACCGTTTCAGGCACGATAGAGTGGGTCTTTCAATCGGGTTGGACGTTCGCGGACTTCGCTCGCTCGGAGCTGGACGTTTGCGGACTTCGATACCCCTTGCCTCTCGCGTTCGCTTCGCGGCAAACTTCCGCGCGCCTTCAGGCATTCCGGAGGCGTGGTCCGAAAACGTCTATAGTGCTACTGCGAAACCGTTATGATGAATTCGCCATATGACCCTGGATTGGCAGGTATGTTCACGAGCCAGACTGTCGCGCGATCCGCGCTTTGACGGAAAATTTTTCATCGGCGTGGTGGGCAGTGGTGTCTACTGTCGTTCGATTTGTCCGGCTCCGACGGCAAAAGAAAAAAATGTCCGTTACTTTGCCACTGCGGCGGCCGCGGCGGAAGCAGGGTTTCGTCCGTGCCTGCGCTGTCGGCCCGAATGCTCGCCGGGAACGCCGGCTTGGCTGGGAACCTCCAACACGGTTTCGCGCGCTTTACGATTGATCGGTGAAAGTGGACTGGAAGATGGCGGAGTGGAAGTTCTTGCGGCCCGTCTGGGAGTTGGCTCGCGTCACCTCCGCCGCTTATTTCTCAAGCATCTCGGAGCGACCCCAACAGCAGTCGCTCACACCCGGCGTCTGCACTTCGCCAAGAAGCTCATCGACGAGACCAGTTTGCAGATGACACAGATTGCGTTAGCGTCCGGCTTCGGATGCGTGCGGCGATTCAACGACGGCATTCGCAAGGTCTATCATCGAACGCCGACACAGATACGCCGGCTTGCGCGGCAAACACAAGTCCAGCCGGAAAACCAATATCTGTTTCGTCTCCGCTTCCGCCCGCCTTATAACTGGAAGGGAATGCTGGCGTTCCTGGCGGCTCGCGCAACGCCTGGGGTCGAAGTGGTGGAGGGCGGCTGTTATCGCCGCTCCATTTGTTTGAACGGAAATCACGGATATTTTGAGATCTCACTCGACGTGGCGAACAACGCGCTTGCCACCCGAGTACAGTTTAGCGATCCTCGTTCCCTTTTTTTCATCACCGAGCGTATACGCTCCATGTTTGATCTGAATGCAGACTGGGCCGCTATCGTACAGACTCTGAAGACTGATCCCCTACTGGCAGTGCGGCTTGAGGCTGAACCAGGGTTACGCGTGCCGGGTTGCTGGAATGGCTTCGAACTTGCGGTTCGGGCGATTCTCGGTCAGCAAGTTAGCGTCAAAGGAGCCACCACGCTGGCAGGCCGGCTGGTGAAAAATTTCGGGCAGCCATTTTCCGCGGCCGGGGGCATAACTCACGTTTTTCCTCAACCCGGCGCGCTGGCCGATGCAAACTTTGCTGGCATTGGCCTGCCGGGAGCGCGAGCCGAAACCATCCGCGCTCTGGCGCGTGCGGTTTGCGATGCCCGCATCAACTTTGACGGCGTCGTAGATTCCTCCGATTTCCTCGCCCAGCTGTGTGAAATTCCCGGCATTGGAAACTGGACAGCGCAATACGTTGCCATGCGCGCCTTGGGTGAGCCCGACGCTTTCCCCTCGAGCGATCTCGGCCTGCTGCGGGCGTTGAGTTTGAACAGCACTCGTGACCTTGAGCGGCGCGCCGAAGCCTGGCGCCCCTGGCGGGCTTATGCCGCCGTCTACCTCTGGAATGTCGCCACCAAACCCCGCAATTCCGATCGCAGGATGCGTTCTACATCTTCCTCGGTTGACTCTAGATTGATCGCTACGTCAGCCTGACGGGCGCATCCCCCAAGCACGCCACCTTAGTCCTAAGAACAGGGCGGCCTCGTCTCTAAAGTGGGATCGAACCCAGCAGCTTTCCTGTTCTGGACCTTGCTTCCTGACCGTCCCGACTCATATACTCTGAAGGTTTGCCCGCTCAGCCCGGAATCTCGTCCCCGAGTCGGCCGACATCTCGAATCGCAATCATCCGGAGACCAATTTTATGACCACCTTGACCACTCCTCCGCAAGTCGACAAAGAAAGTAATCCGTGGGAGTCGCAGCGGGCGCGTTTTGACCTGGCAGCTCAGAAACTAAATCTTGACGATGGTTTGTGGCGGGTTCTGCGTTATCCCAACCGCGAACTTACGGTGTATATCCCCGTCCAGATGGACGATGGTCACCTTGAGGTCTTCACCGGATTTCGCGTGCAGCATTCGATCGCCCGGGGGCCGGCAAAAGGCGGCATCCGCTACGCCCCGGACGTTACACTCGATGAAATCCGCGCCCTCGCCAGTTGGATGACCTGGAAGTGCGCCGTGGTCAACATCCCTTTCGGTGGCGCCAAGGGTGGTGTGATCTGCGATCCCCATAAAATGTCCATGGGCGAAATCGAGCGCATGACTCGACGCTACACTTCCGAACTGATCGAATTCATCGGGCCCGAAAAAGACGTTCCTGCCCCTGACGTCAACACCAACGAACAAATCATGGCCTGGATGATGGACACCTACTCGATGCACATGCGCCAAACGGTGACGGCGTGCGTCACCGGCAAACCCATCAACATAGGGGGATCTCGTGGACGCCGCGAGGCGACCGGACGCGGTGTGATGGTGGTATGCGACGAAGCGATCAAGAAACTCGGCCTGTCGCGCGAGAGCAGTCGCGTGATTGTGCAAGGCTTCGGCAACGTCGGCTCCAATGCCGCACATCTCATGCATCAGCGTGGATACAAAGTTGTGGGTATTGCCGAAGTGGGGGGTGGTCTTTACAACAAGAATGGCCTCGACCTGAATGCTCTGGTCGAGTACCGTCAGAAAAACGGCACGGTTCTCGGCTTCCCGAATGCAGAAGCCTCCGATCCAGCCGAGTTGCTTACCACGGAATGCGAAATCCTTATTCCCGCCGCCACCGAAAACGTTATTACTTCGCGCAACGTCGATCGCGTGAAGTGCCGCATTCTGGCTGAAGGCGCCAACGGCCCCACCACATCAGTGGCCGATGATGTCTTGACCGAGAAGGGAGTGTTTGTGATCCCGGACATTCTGGCCAACGCCGGGGGCGTTACCACTTCATACTTCGAATGGGTGCAGGACCGCCAAGGCTATTTCTGGAAAGAGTCCGTGGTCAACGAGCAACTGGAGGAGATTATGATTTCCTCCTTCGGCGACGTCGTACGTTATGCTGAGACCCACCGTGTGAACAATCGTATCGCGGCCTATATGCTGGCGATCGACCGAGTCGCCTACACCATCCGCCAGCGGGGGATCTACGCTTAAGGAGTTCTTATGAAATCGATCAGCAGGAGTGTCATAGCAAGAATATTGCCCCTGCTCCTGGCCTCCGTATTGCTGCCAGCGGCCGGAGTGGCGAGGGCGCACGCAAATGCCGCCCTCGCGCCACAAGCTGCCGCAGCCGACAAACTCGACATTAATACCGCCACGGCCGATCAGCTAAAGGCTCTGCCCGGCATCGGGGACGCTTATTCCCAGAAGATCATCGCGGGCCGCCCCTATCGGACCAAGCTTGACCTGGTCCACAAGAAAGTAGTTCCCCAAGCCACTTACGACAAAATCAAAGACCAGATTATCGCCAAGCAGCCAAAATCGGGGGCGATGACTCCAGCACCAAAATAGGCTCGCGTATGGATGCGACTCATGTGGGGAGAGCCGCCCCGGCTGTCCGGCCTTGGGAGCCGACCGGCTCGCCCTGCTAAACTCCCTCCGTCGGTGCCCAGATGGCCTTTCTCTTGATTGCGTTCCGTTCCACCGTGGAGGATAATCGAATTGTCTTCCGGTACCCTTCCGGAAAACGTCGCGAGTCGCGGTGAACCTGCCCAATTCCATCACGCTGATCCGCATCTGCAGTATTCCTCTGCTGATTTGGATTCTGTCTTCCAACCATTTCACCAGTGATCACGGCGCTAAGGAGTTGCTCGCCTCGGCGATATTTATCGCCGCCTCGATGACCGACGGCATTGACGGATACCTCGCCCGCAAACGCGGCCAGATCACCACCATGGGAATTTTGCTCGATCCCATGGCCGACAAACTTCTAATCGCAGCCGCTTTCGTTACTCTCGTCCAGTTCAATCCCAGCCTGGTTCCTGCATGGATCGCCGTCCTCATTATCGGCCGCGAGTTTCTGGTGAGCGGCCTGCGATCTATCGCCGCCTCCGGTGGTTTCACCATCGAGGCCAGTGAACTCGGCAAGTTCAAGATGGTGGTGCAGATTGTTTCCGTGGTCGCGGTGATTCTCGATCATCGCTGGAAAGAGTGGCCGGTTTACGGAAACTTCATTTTTCCGGTGCATTGGATTGCTTACGCAGCCATCTGGTTTGTGGTTTGTGTCTCGCTGATTTCCGCGATCGATTACTTTGCCGCTTTCTGGTCGAAGATCGACCGGCGTGTCTCCAAGCGCCGCCGCCGCGCTTTCATTCTCAGCCGTCGCCGCAAACCACAACCGGCCCACGATGTCGATGTCGCCCCCACTACATAATTCGCCGCCGGGGGTTGGTTTCCCGGAAGTTTCCCGCCAGGAATTCTCTCCAGAAGAGCGGACGCTGTTGCTGCTGCTGGCGCACGATTCGATTTCTTCCGCGCTGCACGATCGCGATCTTTCTCTCGATCCCCCCACGCCGCATCTGGCTGAGCCTCGAGGGACTTTCACCTCCCTCTACTTGCTTGGCGAATTGCGGGGATGCGTCGGCTATATTCTGCCTACAACTTCCGTTTA
>Ga0209330_1000765_pt1 | contig 11599 bp, 10 predicted proteins | sample JacPinW_OM2H0_O3_FD_187969 | JGI IMG/M metagenome (GOLD analysis project Ga0209330, IMG submission 187969) | Forest soil microbial communities from Algoma, Ontario, Canada - Jack Pine, Ontario site 1_JW_OM2H0_O3 (SPAdes) (version 2) | ecosystem: Environmental > Terrestrial > Soil > Boreal...
CGCAACGAGTGCGAGCGGTTATCCGTCCATCGGTAATTACTTTTTCGCCCTTGTGCAGAGTCAGGCGGTGACTGGTCCAATAAACGCGGTTTCCAATCCGGTAGGAAACGTACACCGTCCGCGCCAATGTGAGCCGCACCACCCGCGCGTGATCATAGTCAAAACCGGCGTAATGCGCCGCAACGATGGGGTCGTGCTCCGCCACCCACTTCAATTCCTTGGCGTCCTGCACCCCGCCCGGCACAATCGAATACGGATACACCGGACGCTGAATGGGGGGCTGCACCTCCGAGAAAATCTGAGTCAGTGCCAGCAGGCGCTTGCGGCTCAATTCCGCTTGCTGAAAGCCAGACGAAGATTGCTCGGCGCTAAATAATGAGGGACTGAGATGCTGCAAGGCGACAGCCGAAACGATACCGACGCAGAGCGCGATGGTTGCAGTCGCCAGCCAGCGCCTCATGCTCCGATGACGACTGCGCCGACGGCTTCGCCGTCGCCTTCTTATCCGGACGTGTCCTCTTACGGGATCGCTCACCAAACTGCTCCTGCCTGAGGCGGACGTCTCGGGCCGAGGGCCAACGGCACATCTCCGCACGAAATAGCGGCGGTCGAAATGCCAAGGCGGCCCCCACAACGTGAAAAAGACGCCGCGTTCAATAGGCGATCATGTTATCAGACGGCGAAACAGTTTGGATAAATATGTTATGACCTTCTCCATTGACTTCCCGGATGCGGCATCCGCGATCAATGCCCTCGAGACATGGACCGCAGGATAGGGATAGCAGACCTCGCGCGATTTCTGCTTTTTTGCCGTCACTTCCTGACGACGCCAGGAGTGGAATGCTCTGAAACGGACAGCGCGGCTGCGCTTTCCAACCAGGCGGTATACCAGATATTCAGCAGCATCTGCGATCCTGCTGCGAGGCGATGGGTGGTGAACTCGAATGCCTCCGAAGAGCCCTTCTCGTGAAAGCCGCCGGCCTTTTCGATCGCATAAACTTTTTCCACCAGTCCATTGGCCTCTCTCAGGTAGGCAACATAGCGAACAAAGGGATCGTCCAGCTTCTCTGGAGGGTTTACGAATCCCGCAAAATTCTTTGCAGAGATATTCGCTCCGACATATGCTGTCTCGAACTGCGCGTGGATGTCATGCCGCGTCGTATAACCGTTCGGATTCGCTCCCACCCATCCGTTGTAGCGGATGGTTGTGTGCAAGGGTTGCGATCCATCGCCGACGTAATGACCCATCCAGCCCGCATAAAAGACAATCGCCTGCTCCACTGAAGCCGTCGGCTGATGATCAGCCTTCAGCTGCCGATACTCGCGAAACGTAGCCTTCAAGCGGCCATAGACTTCCATGGTGATGTAGGGCTGCAGCCCGACGTGTTCGGGCAGATAATCGTCAGGATGGTCCGTAGTTGCGGCACGCTTCTCGTAAAGTTTCCGATAAAACTCATAACGCCCGCGAGGCAGCGGATCGAGCCAGTCCACTCGCTCCAGATCGATGAAATGATCCGGCTCCTGCGAATTCTTGAGCGCGAATTCTGTCGGACTGCGCCAGCGGTCGGGCTCAGGCCCGAGATAAGCAATCTCCACGACGGCACGACGTAAAAACCGTGGCATGCTCACGGGGATTTTCTCCGCCGCAACCCGGTTCACACCAGCGCGCCCTCAGGTTGAAATAAGACGAAGCCAGCCAGCATCCAGCCGACTAGCCCCCGCTTGAATTTATCCCTTCTCATTACGCCCGAGACTAACCGCCGAGTCCCCCGAAAAGCAATCCACCTCAGAACGTCAAGTGCAGCGCCATCTGAATAAACCGCGGACTGCCCAGGGTAGGTTGAATCATCCCGGGCTGTCCTTGCAGTGAAATGGATAGCAAGGGTCGTGGTTGAAGCAGGGATTGAAGGTGACATTATTATTGGGCGTATCGAAGCTAGTGTGGTTCAGAATGTTAAAAAATAGGCCTGATACTTCAAGGTAAACCGCCGTTGATTTTGGTATCTTTCAGGACTGAGAAGTCGACCCAAGCCTGGAACGGACCCCGGAATATATTCCGCCGCCCGACGAAAATGTCCTCTCAACTGTGTCGCAAAACGTTTCGAAGCCCGTGGTGCCCGGTCCGCAGGGGGACGCCGTCCTCGGGACAATTGAGGAATTGCGAATGCGGTTGGATTCACCGAAGGCACGGGGGGAGTTGCTCCCGGATTTCCGTGCGTCTGCGCCGTTATCGGATTGAACCCCGGGGCTGGCGGAGTGACTGGATTAGAAGTGAACTCGTTCGCGCTGTAATAGAGGCTCCCGACGGAGCCGGAGAAGTCGTAAACGTTATAAGGCTGTCCGCTTTCGCGCACCATCGTGCTGCTGATCCCCAACCATTGAGAAACTTTTGGCAGTGACTGTGCCTGCAATGGAACCGAGGTCTGTTGCCCCAGGGCGAACTGCGACAAGCCATTGAGGGTCAGTGCTACGAGCTGCGCCGCGCTACGTCGAAACGTCTTGATGAACCGGGGGGACCCTCCTTCTAGAAGGAACTGGCGCTTATAGCAAACCTCGTGATCGCCGTTCAAGGAAAGGACGCTAAAGAGCGTTGAATATCAAGTTAATATTTTTTAGATTCTCGCTACTTGGATTTTAGATTGCTACTGGCTTAAGAGTTTGTCGCCGGCTTTAGCTTCCTTACAATCTCGGCGACAATCAGTTCCGGAGCGCGGTCGGCATCAATCACCAGCGCATCGTCCGGCTCCTCGAGTGTCGCCAGTTGGCTCTCGAGCATGGCTTCCGTCATGTAGTGTCCGTGGCGCGCGCGCAGCCGATGCCGCAGCACCTCGGGAGCTACTCGTAAGTAGACGAGGCAGACTTCGGGTCCGACGCGCAATTGATCTCGGTAGGTTCGCTTCAACGCCGAACAAGCGAGCACGGCATTTTTCCCGGTTGCAATCCAGTTCGAGACCAGCGTACGCAGCGCCGCCAGCCAGGGAGCACGATCCGCGTCGGTCAGCGGAATCCCGTTGCGCATCTTCTCTATATTCGTCGCGGAGTGATAGTCGTCGGCGTCTGCGAAGTCCCAGCCGAGCTGTGCAGCCAACGAGTTTCCCACTGTAGTCTTCCCCGCCCCCGCCACTCCCATGAGCAGAACGACCACTTTCCCTCCGTCGCGCAGTAAGGCAGCGGCTCCGACGAGCACCTGCCAAGCGAATGTTTTCAGGACATGCAATCAACTAATGCCGATGCCATCCCACCGTGCTATTCTCTCAAGCCTGTTAGGAAAAAGGATACTCATGCCGGAATCGCGCCCACTGACCTTACTCTGCATCACGACCTACGAAAAAGGACAGGCCTTCATGCGCGAGTGTAAGCGCCAGGGTTGCCATGTACTTCTGCTGACGGCTGAAAAGCTGCGCGATGCCGACTGGCCGCGCGAAAGCCTGGACGATACGTTCTATCTTCCGGCCGAGCTTCCGCTCGCGGATATCGTTCAGGCGGTCACGCACCTGGCGCGAACCCATAAGCTTGATCGCATCGTCGCTCTCGATGAGTTTGATATGGAAACGGCTGCGACTCTACGCGAACACCTCCGCGTCCCCGGCATGGGGCTCACCACCATGCGCTATTTTCGGGACAAGCTGGCTATGCGCATGCGCGCTCTCGATCGCGGAGTGCGCGTGCCGGATTTCGTGCCTGTCTTCAATCACAACGACATTCGCTACTACCTCGAAAATGTTCGGGGACCGTGGGTACTAAAGCCGCGGCAGGAAGCCTCGGCCATCGGGATCAAGAAGATTTACAACCCGGACGAACTATGGACCATCCTCGAACGACTGGGGGACAAGCAGTCCACTTATCTGCTGGAGAAGTTCGTTCCTGGCGAGGTCTATCATGTGGACTCGGTAGTATCAGAGAACGATGTGGTCTTTGCGAGTGTAAGCAAGTACGGTAAGCCGCCCATGAATGTGGCCCAGGGTGGAGGAGTCTTCACGACCTTCACTGTGCCGCGAGGAACCGACGCCGACACCGGTCTGCGAACCATCAACCGCGAACTGATTGCAGCGCTCGGACTGATGCGCGGCGTGGCGCACACGGAATTCATCCAGGCGCACGAAGATGGGCATTTCTATTTTCTCGAGTGCGCGGCGCGCGTGGGAGGCGCTTACATCAGCGAGATGGTGGAGGCCGCTACGGACATTAACTTGTGGCGGGAGTGGGCGCGTATCGAGATCGCTGGGGACGACGGCACGTACAAACTCCCGTCGGTGCGCGAAGAATACGCCGGCGTGATCCTTTCCCTCGCGCGGCAGGAAAATCCGGACACTTCGGCATACAACGATCCGGAAGTGTGCTTGCGAATCAAGAAGCACCACCACGCTGGATTGGTGCTGCGGTCGGACCATCCGGACCGCGTCCGCTCATTGCTCGAGCACTACGCTCCGCGCTTCGTGCATGATTTTCTCGCAGTGGAACCTCCGCGAGAAAAACCTACCTCGTAACTTCTGATTCACCCCATCAGAACGCGTCGATGCCGGTCACGCTCTGGCCGATGATCAGCGAGTGCACGTCGTGGGTTCCTTCATAGGTTTTCACTGACTCCAGATTCATCATGTGTCGCATGATGGGGTAGTCGTCGGCGATGCCGTTGGCGCCGAGGATGTCGCGAGCCAAGCGGGCGCACTCGAGAGCCATCCACACATTGTTTCGCTTCGCCATCGAAATGTGCTGGTGCTCCACCTTGCCCGCATCCTTCAAGCGTCCGACCTGCAGCACCAGCAGTTGGGCCTTCGTGATCTCGCTGATCATCCACGTGAGCTTGTCTTGCACAAGCTGATGCGAAGCGATGGGCTGATCGCGCCACTGTTTGCGCAAAATTGCATACTGCAGCGCGCAGTCGTAGCAAGACATGGCTGCCCCGATCGCACCCCATGCGATGCCATAGCGCGCCTGATTCAAGCACTTCAGGGGTGACTTTAATCCACTGCTCTTCGGCAGCAGGTTTGACTCAGGAATGTGAACGTCCTGCAGCGACAGCCCTGAAGTCACGGAGGCACGCAGGGACCACTTTCCGTGAACGTCATCCGCCTTGAATCCGGGACGGTTGGTTTCTACCAGAAAGCCACGAATATTGTTGTCTTCGCTTTCAACTTTCGCCCAGATGATGGCGACATCCGCGATGCTGCCAGATGTGATCCACATCTTCTCGCCGTTAAGAATGTATTCGTTCCCCCGCTTGCGAGCACGCGTTAGCATGCCACCGGGATTCGAGCCGAAGCCCGGCTCAGTGAGCCCGAAACAGCCAAGTTTTTCGCCCTTCTGCATTGGTGGCAGCCAGGTTTGTTTCTGCTCCTCGCTGCCAAATTCGTAGATGGGATACATACAAAGTCCCGATTGCACGCTGACGAAGCTGCGCACACCAGAGTCGCCACGCTCGAGCTCCTGCGTCATCAGTCCGTATTCGACGTTGCTCATTCCGGCGCATCCGTAGCCTTTGAGCGAGGCCCCGAAGAATCCGAGATCGGCCATGGGTTTGACCAGTTCGCGAGGAAATCGCCCGGCACGGTTGCAGTCTTCGATGATGGGTACGAGGTTGTCCTCGATAAACTGGCGCGTGGTATCGCGTACCAGGCGCTCTTCTTCCGTGAGCAGTGAATCAAACTGGATAAAATCGACACCGCGAAATTTGATGGCAGGCATGACGAATCTCCGTAGCGATGAATCTCCAAGCTGGGACTAATGGCACAGCCAGAGGTTTGCCGAACGCAGAATAAGCGCCCGCAGAAGGGCAAACATCTGACGGTAGCAGGAGTAGCAACGAGGGGTCAACGCGAGCCCATGGACGTACATGGACCTGAGCCCATGGACGCGAGCCGCAGGGAGTAGCGTCAGTTTCGGAATCGCAGAATCCAGGGCGGGACGGCGCGCCGCTATAGGTCGTACGACGTGCCGAACTGGCGATGGAGCGTGGGTTCCTCGTAGAAAATGACAATGACAAAGAGATAGACCGGCAAGCCGAGGAACGCTGCATAAGCAACCAGCAGAGGAGCATGAAACCGAGCAACTTCGCCCATGACGACGAGCCACGAGCCACGCGCCGATATACATCGGATTGGGCATAACGGTGCCAAGCTGCTGACCACGAGGAACTTCGTCGGCGCAATGGGTGCCGGCGTACCTAGCCCCGCACCGCGAACTCCCATGCACAGCTGAAATAGATGCTGGCTCCGATCAACATGCAGAGCAGGCCGAGCCAAGCCAGAGGACCGGGTCCAGGCGCGGGAAATCCTCCGAGGAGGAAGGTAAGGGGCACCCACTGTCACGAATCCTGGCACGACGATCGTGAACAAAATCGTTTTCAGAATCGGTCTAGAGCTAGTGGCCTGAGATCGCCTGAGATCGTGCACCGAGACAACCGCCATCCCCTTCCTGTAAAATGGGAGACGCGGGAAGAGAGCCAGCACGCAGTCTGTAGCCTCTTCCGCAGTGGATTCCCGATTTCCCGTTAGGCCTCACGAGTCAGGATTTCTGCAGCATCCCATCCACCATAATCCGTGGGGAATTTGCCGCATTGAACTGCGCAATCGAATCAGGAGAAATGAACTATGGCAGTTGGAGCGAAAATCGCAAAAACAGCGGACCGCAAGAAAGTGATGGACACCAGCAAGAGCACGGATTGCCCCAAGTGCGGCAAGACGACGCGCATTGTCAAGCGAATGAAGGACCGCGAGCGCGGCGTACCGGGTGGGATTTATATTTCCTGCTCGGCGTGTGAGTTCTTCGAAAAACTTTAAAGGCGATTTGAGTTCAGGTTTGTGATTTCAACCAGCCGGAGAAAGGATCGACTTCCTTCTCCGGCTTTCTTATCTCTGCATCAGCTGCCTGGTCGCTTCTTTCAGATCGAAACCTGGATCCCAGTGGATTGAAGGTGCGGCTTCTAAGGCCTAGGCGTGACCGATTTACCTGGAGCGGCAACTACCGCGCCGGCCATGACGGAATTCTTCAAATAGCGCGAACCCAACCAGCACAGCTACGCCACAATTTCTCTACACCGCCACGGTTACTGATGTCTCGGTCCGGGTGACCGGCCGGTAAAGCGTGTCGCGCTCGATAGGTTCGCGGCCAGCGGCGCGGATCAGGCGTTCGAGTTCCTCGCGGCGCATCCCTTGCGGGGTGGTCGCACCGGCATCGTGGTAAATCTTCTCTTCGATCACGGTGCCATCCATGTCGTCGGCGCCAAAGCGCAGAGAGATCTGCGCAATCTTAGCCGTCATCATTTGCCAATACGACTTGATGTGCGGGAAGTTGTCGAGCACGAGGCGGCCCACCGCGATCTGCTTGATGTCCAGCATCCCGGTCGTTTTTGGCAAGTGCTGCAACGGCGTGTTATCGGGATGGAACGCCAGAGGAATAAAGGTCTGGAAGCCGCCGGTTTCATCCTGCAGCGCGCGCAACTTCAGCAGGTGATCGACGCGGTCTTCGTCGTTCTCAACATGACCGTAGAGCATGGTCGCGTTGGATTTCAACCCGATCTGATGTGCGAGTCTGGCGGTGTTGAGCCATTGATCGCCATCGATCTTATGATCGCAAATGATGTGGCGAACCCGGTCGGCAAATATTTCGGCGCCGCCGCCGGGTAGAGAATCCACACCCGAGGCCTTCAGTTGCTCCAGCGTTTCGCGAATAGAAAGCTTGGCGCGCTTTGACAGATACGCAACCTCAACCATAGTGAACGCTTTGAGGTGCACTTGGGGAAAACGCTGCTTAAGTCCGGAGCACAGATCGAGGAAATATTGAAACGGCAGGTCAGGATGCAGGCCGCCGACAATGTGGAACTCGGTGACCGCTTCACTATATCCGGACGCCGCGGTCTCGAAAGCTTCGTCGAGCGCCATCGTGTATGCGCCCGGCGAATCTTTCCTGCGCCCGAAGGCACAGAGTCGACAGGCAGCCACGCACACGTTCGTGGGATTAATGTGGCGATTGACGTTGAAATATGTCTTATCGCCATGCATACGCTCGCGCACGTAGTTGGCCATCCAGCCAACGGCGAGAATATCGCCGGTGCGGTAGAGCGTAACAGCGTCTGCAAAATCGAGACGGTCGCCGGCCATCACCTTGGCGTGAATGGGCTCCAGCCGCGGATCGTCAGTCTGGAATGAATGATGCTGGCGCAAGGACATCTATTTGATGATATCGCAGGATAGCCTCGAAAGTCTCAGAAAGCGTTAGTGGCCCGCGATGACGTGGTCGCGGATTTTTTCGTACTCGGCTTGCGGAAGCACGCGGCGCGTCACCAAGTCGTGGGCGTCGTCGTAGGGACGCTGGGCGATGATGCGATCAGCCTCGTGTTCGGTCACACCGGGCAGGGTTAGCAGATCTTCGCGTGAAGCCTTGTTGATATCGATGGCTTTGTTGTCGCGCCCCATGCCTTCCTTCACGCCCTCCACGACAGCCTTGGTGTCGCGTCGCACGCTCTCGGTGGCTTCCGCCGTGCGCCGGCGGATTTCGTCGGGATTGTCTTTGCCGGTACAGGCGGTGAGCGTAGCCAATATCAAGGCGAGCACGGTAAGCGAGAAGTAGCGGAGCATGCAGTTCTGATGCGGTGGCGACATTTGCGGTTGGTAACTAAATTCGGGTTCGGCGGCTTCTGTGTAAAATCTGGCAGTCTATAGTGGCGTGCGATTGCATCTAAATACGTACGAGTTGGCGCGCCTGCTTCGCCAAGTACAAAACTAAGGCTTATCCTGGAGGTGACACGGTGAGAGCAGTTCTAATCAGCATATCTGCAGCAGCTTTAACGGTAGGCATCGCAGTCGCTCAGGGAGCGGTGCCATCAAGTTCACCAGCCTCGGATCGGCAGGCGCCTGCGAGTCCCGCAAATCCGGCCTCCGCTCAGGCACCGTCGGCACGAGCACCACAAGCCGGCTCTACATCGGCCCCAGGAGGTGCGCCCACGCGGATCGCCCCCGGCAGCGTGATTCCAGTCTCGCTCACCAAGACCATCGACGCAAAAAAAGTGAAGACCGGCGACGAAGTCGTCGCCAAGGTCACGCAGGACATGAAAACTAACGGTGGAGAAGTGCTCGTGCCAAAGGATACAAAGGTGATGGGGCACGTGACCGAGGCGCAACCGCGCAACAAAGATCAAAAGGAATCACAAGTGGGAATCGCGTTTGACCGGGCCGTGATGAAGGATGGCAGCGCGATGCAGATTCCGATGTCCATCCAGGCAATCATCGGTCAGCAGAATGATCAGAACAGTTCGGGAAGCGGAAGCGGTGAAACCGCCTCACCCGCCAGGGGGGCCAGCGCCGGGACGACCGGCAGCTCGCGCGGCGGGATGGGAGGATCCGCGCCCGCTTCAACCCCATCGGCGAGCGCCGGCACCGCCGACACGCCGGGCGATGCTCAGGCAGGAAAGAGTTCGCGACCTCCGATTACCGCCCAGACTGAGGGGGTGGTAGGGATCTCGGATCTGAAGCTTAGCAGGGCGGCGAGCAACGCGGCCGATGGGTCGGTGGTCAGTTCGGAGAAAAATAACGTCAAACTGGAGAGCGGCACGATGATGCTGCTGCGAGTGGGCCAATAGTCGAAACCGCGGCCCGGAGAGAATGCGACCTTTCTTCTCTTCGGGCCAGCGCTCTAACATTTCAAGCAATTGTGAATTGGCCTCCCCCAGTTCGTCCACGTCTGATCCAAGCTTCGTCTTTCAGTCCGCTGCGGCCGTCGGCCGCGATTCCTTCTCCGAATCTTGCGCGCTGGCTTGATTGAGCAATTCAATTGATGATCGATCGAGCGTAACAGTGGCGGAGCGGACCAGATCATCCAACTGTTTGAGATTGGTTGCGATTGGCGCGGTGATGCTCGGCCGAGCCATCAACCAGGCGAGCGCCACTTGGGTGGGAGTAGCCTTATGCTGTTTGGCTACCTGATCCAGAGCGTCGAGAATACGGAACCCGCGCGCGTTCAGATACTTCTTGACCATCTGTCCGCGCTGGCTCTTTGACAGATCGGCTTCTGAACGATACTTGCCACTGAGGAAACCGCTGGCCAGCGAGAAGTAGCAAATCACCCCAAGATCGTATTTCTGACAGACGGGCTCAAGATCAGTCTCATAGGCAAAGCGATCGTAGAGATTATATTCAGGTTGGAGTGTCTGATAGCGTGCCAAACCCTTTTCCTGGCTTAGTTTGAGAGCTTCCGCCAAGCGCCCGCCACTGTAGTTGGAGGCCCCGATGGCGCGCACTTTGCCTTGTTGGATAAGATCGGTAAAGGCTCCGAGGGTTTCTGCAAGGGGCGTATCGGGATCGTCTTTGTGCGCCTGATAGAGATCGATGTGGTCGGTTTGCAGGCGGCGCAGAGAGTCCTCAACTGCCCGTTGAATATAGGAGGCGGAGAGCCCCTTTTTTCCCTCTCCCATGTCCATTCCGACTTTCGTGGCAATAACAACTTTATTCCGCTTGCCACCCTTTTTCAGCCACTTACCGATAATGGTCTCGGACTCGCCGCCTTTATGCCCGGGAATCCAGTTCGAATACACGTCAGCCGTGTCGATCAGGTCGAAACCTTTGTCCACAAAAGCATCGAACAACTCGAACGACGCCGGTTCATCGACAGTCCAGCCGAAAACGTTGCCGCCTAAAGCCAAGGGCGCTACCTCGATGCCAGTTTTTCCTAATTTGCGTTTCTGCATTTTTATTCCTCCGATGAATCTTTGGATGACCGCGAGTTGTGTCAGGACGCACCACTGGAATGAATCACGACCCTGTACAATTCTGTTTCCGTGAGTTCATCCGCGAAATGGCGCTTGGGTCCAATTGGTTCGCTGGGGATCTGCCTTGTTCTTGTTCTGGCAGCGCGGGCCGAGCCGATCCCCCAGCTCAAAGCGACCGACTACGTCAATGATTTCGCCCACGTTCTGGATCAAAATTCGATCGCGCAGATGGACGAGATCTGCCGGCAGATTGACGAAAAGGCCCATGCGCAGATCGCGGTGGTGACTATAAAGTCACTCGATGGCGCTGATATTGAGAGTTATGCCGTCGACCTTTTCCATCAGTGGGGGGTTGGAAGTAAATCCACGAATCGCGGCGTGCTGATTCTGTATGCGATTGACGACCATCGCGCCCGAATTGAAGTTGGCTATGGACTCGAACCCATCCTCCCGGATGGGAAGGTCGGCGGGTTTCAACGCGAAGCCATTCCGATTATGCGGGCGGGCAACTACAGCCAGGCGCTTCTGCTGGTGACATCGCGCGTGGCTGGCGTCATCGCGCAGGATGCTGGCGTTCAACTCACAACGCCGCAGCTTGCGCCGGCTCCAGTAGAGCGGCCGGAGCAAGCGAGCCGAGGCATATCCGCCGGCGGAATCGTGATGCTGATTGTGCTGGCCGCTACGTGGATCATGGCGCGCATCGAACATCGCCGTCTTGCCGTCTATGGATACGCAGGCCGGGCCAGACTCGTGCGCTTCCTTTCGGGAGCCGTGTGGGGCTTCATCGCGCTCTCCGGACTCGTTGCTCTGCTTTGGAAGACGCACTTCCTCGTCTTCGATACGGGTCATCTCCATGGACTTGTCGCCTGGGAATATGGCTTGATCTGGCTGCTGATG
>Ga0209330_1000766_pt1 | contig 11599 bp, 7 predicted proteins | sample JacPinW_OM2H0_O3_FD_187969 | JGI IMG/M metagenome (GOLD analysis project Ga0209330, IMG submission 187969) | Forest soil microbial communities from Algoma, Ontario, Canada - Jack Pine, Ontario site 1_JW_OM2H0_O3 (SPAdes) (version 2) | ecosystem: Environmental > Terrestrial > Soil > Boreal...
GCAGACCGAGATTGAAGTCGCGCCCTGCTGAGATCCATTGATTCTCAGCGACTACTTCCAGTGTGCCGTGCGGGATGGGTGTGCCGGCCGCCTGCGTCCATGCTGCGCATAGCAGCAGAGGGACACACAGTGCCAGAGCCGCTGAAAAATGTGAAGTTGGATGAGACCCCGCCATCTCTATTTTGATGCAACGATCGTTCCGCCCGTTTCTTTTAGTCTGACAACGCGCGGGAGTGTTGTGGCAGAACCTGCGCAACCATGTGGAGCGCAACGCGGCGAGCCCACGAAAGGGGCGAGATCACCTCTTTGGCGTGGTGTGCCGGGTGCGCTCTGGATCAGCCGAGGAATCCGAGATTGTTCGTGGTGAAATTACCGATGTACGGCAGCACGTACGGCAGATCGGTGGTGGACAGGCCGAACCATTGCGCCAGCGTGGCCGCGTACTGCGCGGAAGCGGTGCTGGGAATCCAGCGGCCGTTGGAGCCAACGTCGTCGGGACCGCCCAGCGCCTGAGTTGGGAATGTTCCGTAAATCTGCCCACCCTTTACCGCGCCGCCAAGAATAATGTGGTGGCTGCCCCATGCGTGGTCTGTTCCATCCGACGAGTTTGGCTGGAAGGTGCGCGCAAAGTCGGAGCAGGTGAAAGCCGTAACCTGATTCGCCAGGTTCATCTCCTGCAGCGCCTGATAGAACGCCGCCAACGCCGGACTGACTTCCGCCAGAAGTGTTGACTGCGCATCCAACTGGCCCGAATGAGTATCGAAGTTGCCGGCGCCTACGAAGAAAATCTGCCGCTTCACTCCCAAAGCCGAGCGCACGTTGATGAGTTTTGCAACTTCGGCCAATTGAGCGCCGAAAGGAGTGGTAGTAGGAAAGACGGTCATTAGCGGAGCGGCGGAATTTAGCGCGCCGGACAGCACCGAGTTGTAGGTGAAAGCGTTGTTGGTGATTGCGTTGTCTTCCTGAATCAACGAAACACCGCTGCTCATGTTCGCGAACTGTTGGGCTGTTGCCTGACGCGAAGAGCAGTAGGAGTGATCGCTGCAGCTTGCCGATGATGGCCCACCGGACCCGAGAGCGACTGGTGAAGTATCCGTCCCGTTGCAGAACAACGTGTCGCCACTGATGGAAGCGATCATGGGGATCAGCGAGCCGGGGTTGAACTGCGTATTCATCTTGTCAGCCATGCGGCCTGCCCAACCGGAACTGCCTGCCGAGTTGTTCATCTGGTTCTGCCACTCGAGTTGTTGGTCCGGGTGAGAAAAGAGATTGCTGGGCTGTGTGACTTGATTGGCCTGATATTGCGCTCTGGTGGTCGGCTGCAGAAGCGTCCCGACGTTCGCCAGGAACGCTACGTTGCCGCTATTAAACAGGGCCTGCACTTCCGGCATGCTCGGATGCAGCGCAAAGTTTGGCTGCGGTGTAAGCGGCAGCAGAGTGTTTTGTGCCAGCGCTAAAGGCCCGCGAATGGCGGCGTAGTTGGTGTAACCGGGAGTGTCAAAGGGGATGAGCATGTTGTTCGCGTCGTTTCCGCCGAACAGAAAGATGCAGACCAGCGCTTTGTAATCCGAAGATGTTTGAGCCAAGGCGTTGAGCATTCCGAATGGTCGAAAGCCGAGAAGATTGCCGGCCGCGAGCAAGGAAGCGTTGGTTAAGAAACTTCGTCGACTGTGTCGCATAAAACTCCTTTTCAGTCCGGGCTCCTGCTCTTAGTGCATGATTTTGTATTGCGAAGAACTGACGACCAGGAATACGGCCACTTGCGCGCGGCCCTGGAGATCGGTCGCCGGAATGGCTGTGATGGTCGAAATCAAAGCGCTTCGCATATCGCTCGGCATCTGGCTGTGCATGAAAAGCATTCCAAGATAGTCCACGAGCTGCGCGGGATTGCTCGCTTGCTGGCCGATGACGCTGGTAGCGCTCAGGTCGATGACCGGAGCGGAATCTTCGTTGTGAATGATCCTGTCTGCCAGACTCATGCGCGGAATCACCGAGCCCGTGTTTTCCAGAGAAAACTCCGGAGCATTCAGCGTCGTTTCCGGAATCACATAGGTCGGTGGGAAGTAGTTGAAAACGCTTGACTGGTTGAAGGGCGCTTCTCCGACAGAAGTCAGCGTCGAAGACATGAAGTTAACGTAGGAATAGGAATTTGCCGGAGTCTGAGCTGCATTTAATCCGCGGAGCAAATTCATGGTCCAGAGCAGCGGCTCGCGCAGATGACCGCCATTGACGGCGGGAGATGAATCAGCCTGGTCTCCGGTTTGTGTGTCTCCGGCTCTCGCTTCCGGATCCATAAAAATCGCAGTCAGGATGGATTTCATGTCACCGCGCACACCGCTGCCGTTATCGGCGAAGACGGCTGAGACGCGAGCTACGTAGGCCGGGCTTGGATTACCGGTCACGAGGTGCTGAATGAGTTGTCTGCAGACAAAAGGTCCGATATTTGGGTGCGCAAATATGTTATCGAGGGCGCCTTTCAAGTCATCTTCGGCCGATTGGCCCGCGGGAAGTGTGGTTCCATTCAGAAGGATTTTTGAGTCCGTGTCATGCCGGCTCTCGACCGGCACCATGAAGTGGCGCCAGTTGCTTGTGAAATTGAAACTTGATGGAGTGCTGCCGTCCGAATTGGCGTAGGTCCAGCCAGTGTAGGCGCGCGCAAAAGCTTCTACCTGAAGTTCGGTGTAGGTGGGCATTGGATTACCACTGCCATCTGTCTGGATGGTCCCGTCCGGATTCAAAAGATTCAGCCCCAGAGAAAAAAGCTGCATCATCTCGCGGCCGTAATTCTCATTCGCGATTTGACCGGCTGGAGGCTTTCCGCTATTCACCATATTCAGGTAGTTGCCCATGGCCGGCGAAAGGGTCGCATCCTGCATGATGGTCCGGTAATTGGTGAAGGCGTCTCCCGCCAGCGTATTCAGATAGAACGGCATGGCGTTGTCCTGCTCAATCGGCGCGACGAATATCTCGCTCAAGGCCATCGCCACACGTTGTCGCAACTGATCGTTTCCCCAAACCGCGACGTTTAAGAACTCTGACTGCGTGCAACGCCAGTTTGTGAACCCGCACACAGCAGTATCAGGGGATGGCGGCTGGCTGAATTGCGTCGTCGGCTGGTTGAACTGTTCGGTGATCGCAGCTTGCAGGCCAATCTGCTGGACGTGCAAGATCGTGGTTGCTGTGGGACCAAAACTCGTCTGATCCAGGAATCGAGCTGCTGCTGTCGCGGAGAGCACAGTCGATCCCACCACCTGAGCATTCACGCTGTTTGAAGAGCTCGATCCGGGGTCCGGGTTGGTTACCTCAACAGCTTCCGCCAAACCTGCTTGCGAAACCGTAGCTGTTCCTGTTGCGATTATTTGCGTGCTCGACAAAGAGGTCGTCGTTAAATTGACGCCGCCGAACGACGCTGTGGCGCCGTTGACAAAATTGCTCCCGGAAATCGTCAGAGTAATCGCGCCGACGTTTACCTGCGACGGCGAAATGCCGGAAATCTGGGGTACGGGATTCCAGAGCGTGACGGCACTAGAGCTGCTGACCGAAGTTTTCTTGGTCTCCGTCACTTCGATGGTCACCGTGTTCGGAGAAGGAAGAGTTGTAGGAGCCGTGTAATTTCCGGTCGCGTCAATTGTGCCGGTCGCAACGCTTCCCCCCACCACGCCATTTACGGACCACGTGAACGTTTTATTAGTCAGAGACGGAGTGAATTGCTGGGTCGAGCCGGCGCGCACGTTCGCGGTGCTCGGGGATATCGTAAGCGTATCCGAACCGGGGGGATTGGAGACTGGCGGAGTAAGCGCACAGCTCGAAACCATCAATGCCAGAACGACGACTACGGGCGCAAGCATTGTTGAACGCACGGTGCCTCTCAGGTCCATCGGAATTCCGAATTGATGCCCAAAACCCTGCCCACCGGAAAAAGTTCCATTATTTTCAGAATTCGCAATTCAACGAGCCGGACACGTAAGAGGAGGAGCCTAACGAGCTGTGATGTATGGTGCAACTGGCGCGAAGTCCAGATTAATTCCCCTGTTCGTGGGTACCATTGAGCTGGATTTACGCGAGAAATACCGCGCCGCCGTTTTCGCATTTGCTTCGCGGTCGAAGAGAATGCTAGTTGGCCTTTCTACGAACGAGAGTTGGGAATTACCTTTTGCAGAGTTTTGCGTCAAAGTGGCTAGTATTCCAGTTAGCCGCGGTGCAGATTTAACCGGGAGCGAGCATATGGGAGGCGCAAATTTTTTCGAACACGTGATGCAGGACCTTTGCTTTGCATTTCGCATGCTGCGCCGGAGCCCAGTGGACGATTGGGGAAAATTTCTCTGCTAATTACCCAACCTGAATGTCGGACCCACTCAGACGTCATCGATGAAGCTCGACCCATGCAGACAGCTCAAGTGGTATCCTTTGCGGCGTAACGCCGATGGATGAGGTGCAACGATGGCTTTACGAGATCTGGCGTTCGCGGGCCGAACGCTGCGAAAGAGTCCTGTCTTTGCGCTTACCGCTATTCTAACTATCGCTTTGGGTGTCGGGGCCAGCACCGCCATCTTCAGTGTCACCAATGCTGTGCTGTTGCGCCCGCTTCCCTATCAAGACCCCGCTCGCCTGGTGATCGCCACCAGCGATATGCGGAACCGAAACGTCCGGGACTTCCCTTTCTCTAATGCCGACTTCATCGATTTGCGCGACGGCACGAAAGACGCTTTCCAGGATTTCGCGGGCGTCTTTACAGGCCGCAACGTCCTTCCGATAGAGGGTGGCACGCCCGAGCAAGTCCGCCTGGCGGTGGTCACCACAAATTTCTTTCGGCTGGTGGGCGCCAAGATGGCGTTGGGCCGGGACTTCACGGACGCGGACGGTATTCCCCAGCCTGATCCACCTCCTGGAGTTCAACCGGGAACTACAGCGCCCCGCCTGCCCGTCATCGCCATTCTTAGCTACGAATATTTCCAGCGGCGCTACGGCTTGAATCCCGAGGTGCTTGGGCAAGCGATGTCAAACGGCCCGTTCAGCCCGCAGATCGTGGGAGTGCTTGCGCCGCGCTTTCAGTTGTACTTCCCGCCTGTAGCAAATATAGAACCTGCGCCGGAAGTCTGGATTGCCAACCGCTTGGGTTACGACAGCGCCAATCGAAATGGCGTTTCTATTCGCGCGGTTGGCAGGTTGAAAGATGGCGTGTCGCTCGAACGTGCGCAGGCTTCGGCCGATAGAGTGGCGGAAGAGGCGCGGAAAAACTTTGCGATCGAGCGCACCGCGGGATACGCGATCCGGGTTGAGCCAATGCGGCAGCACCTTGTCTCGGAGGTTCGCCCGGCTATTCTCGCGCTTATGGGCGCTGTAATTTTCCTCTTGCTCATCGCTTGCGCCAATGTAGCCAACCTCTTGCTGGTGCGCGCTTCCCTGCGTGAGCGCGAACTAGCGGTGCGCGCGGCAATTGGTGCAACTTGGTGGCATCTCGCGCGGCAGATGCTGGCCGAAGCATTTCTGCTGGCAGTCATAGGCGCGACGGCGGGCCTCGCACTCGCATGGTTTGGAATCCACGAATTGCTGGCCATCGCTCCGGCAAACCTTCCGCGTCTGGATACGATCCGAATCGATTCTGTCGTACTCGTGTTCACAGCGGTCGCCGGTTTGCTGGCTGCGGCTATTTTCGGAGTGGCGTCGGCATGGCGCGCTGCGCGCCCGGACGTGATGAATGTGCTGCGCGGCAGCAGCCGGAATGAAGGACTCGCTAGCGGCGGATTATTGCGGAAACTCGTGGTGGTAGTGGAAGTCGCGCTCTCATTCGTGCTGCTCGCCGGATCGGGATTGATGTTCCGCAGCTTCCTCGAACTCCAGCGCATCGATCCCGGCTTCGAACCACGCGGCCTCCTCACTTTCCAAATCCTGGGGGATGGAGGTGGAGATAAACCGGAGGAGCGCGCCGCTTTTACACGCCAAATCCACGAGCGTTTGCAAGCCATCCCGGGTATCCAGAGCGTTACCGCTTCGTTTCCGTTTCCGCTGGCTGGAGGATTCAGTCCTATTCGCTGGGGTACCGAGGAAGCGCTCTCGGACGCCAGCAAATTTCAGGCTGTGGATTTTCAGATCGTTCTTCCGGGCTACTTTGAGGCTATGCGCACACCTCTGTTGGCGGGCCGCACGTTCACGGATGTGGACAACGAACCCGGCCGAAATGTGGTGGTCGTCGACCAACTGCTTGCCGAGAAGGCTTACCCTGGCCAATCGGCGGTGGGTAAGCGAATTCTGGTCCGTCTCCGCTCGCCAGAACCTGAATGGGTCGAAATCCTCGGTGTCGTCGCGCACCAGCGCGATGAGTCGCTCGCCGAGCGCGGACGTGAACAAGTTTATTTCGCCGACGCATTCGCGGGATCAGGCGCTGTAAATCAATGGGCCGCACGAACTGGAGGCGATCCGGCAAAGTACGGAAGCGACATTCGAGCGGCAATCAAGGGACTCGACTCAAAACTTTTGGTCGCAGAGATGCAACCAGTGGAAACTCTGGTCGATCGAGCGCAAGCCGGCACGCGTTTTTCGTTGCTTCTCATCGGGGTATTCGCGATGATCGCCGCGCTGCTCGCGGCGGTGGGACTGTACGGGGTGCTGTCGACCGTTGTGCGGCAACGCACGGCCGAGATCGGAGTTCGCATGGCTCTTGGCGCCGGGCGCTCTAACATTTTCAAGCTGATTGTGGGGCAGGGGCTGCGCCTAACGGCTATCGGCATCGCAGCGGGTCTGATTGCCGCTTTGGTCCTCACGCGAGGGTTGACCACGATGTTGGTGGGTGTGAAGGCGACCGATCCGGCAACTTTTTTGACGATGGCGATCGTGTTCTTTCTGATCGCTGCCATGGCATCGTGGATTCCGGCATGGCGGGCGGCGCGGCTCGACCCCACCGCAGCTCTTCGCGAGGAGTAACACTCGTCAGGTACATGGTAAAAAGAAAACGGAATCAGCCCGCGAGGAACAAATGATTCGAACCTATCATGGCCACGCGCCGCAAATTGCCGCAAGCGCTTACATCGATCCGCAAGCTGTGGTTATCGGTGACGTTGTGATCGGCGAACATTCCAGCGTGTGGCCTTGCGCCGTCCTTCGCGGCGACGTGAACTTCATGCGCATCGGCTCGCGCACGAATATTCAAGACGGTTCTGTGCTTCACGTGATGCGCGACACGAACCCGTTGATCCTCGGGGACAACGTCACGGTGGGCCACGCGGTCGTGCTGCACGGATGCACCATCGAGTCGCGCTGCCTGATCGGCATGGGCAGCATCATCCTCAACGGCGCGAAAATCGGCGCCGGAAGCATCATCGCGGCCGGTACGCTCGTCCCTGAGCGCACCATCGTCGCACCAGGCAGCCTCTTCATGGGTCAACCAGGCAAGTTGCGCCGTGCGCTCACCAACGAGGACCTCGAATCAATCGACCGCTACGCCCAGCGTTATGTCGAGTACAAGGACACGTACAAATCAGAAAGCGTCTAGTGGCTCGAAGTCAGCTCATACGTGATTTTTCGTCAGGGCACGGCTTTAGCCGTGCCGAAAAGTGAGGAAACTTCAGGGGTTTTAACCCCTGAGGCTCAGCAGAGTGGACCGTTGCGCCATTCACCAGACGAATCGTAGTCGCTAGCCACTGTAAACTGACCGCTCGCCTATCAGAATTCCCAGCACGCTGAAGTTTACTTGCATACGTGTTGTAAAATAGCCTGATGGGCAGAGTGCCGGATTCTCGGCAGTGCGCTGGCCCCGGGGGAATTCCTCCCGGACGCTGTGAAAAAATCTACAATTTTTTTAATCGAGAACTCAGTTTATTAGAATCCATCGTAAGCTATTGCAAACAAAGGAGAGCGTGTGCGTCTAATCGAGAACTTTGAACCGTTTACGAACGTCACGAGCACGCCGGCCTATGACGGATCATAGACGCCAATTTCGCGCCATCAAAGGCACTCGCGATATCTTGCCGCCGGATTCCGCGCTGTGGAATTGGTTCGAGCAGACTGCGCGCGACGTTTTCGAATCCTACAATTTCCGCGACATCCGCACCCCGGCCTTTGAAGACACCAATTTGTTTGCTCGATCCGTTGGCGAAGATACCGACATTGTCCACAAGGAAATGTACTCAATTGGCGACAGCCTTTCCTCGAACTTGAGTTTTGCGCGTTGGATGCTTTCAAAATCGCACGAAACATTTGTGAGTACGCACGACGCTAAGCCTTTCTGGGAGAGCGTCGACTCCTTTTTGAAGGCCTGCGACGAAGCTTTTGCTAGCGAAGAAATCGGCCGCAAGGGCGATGACGATTTGCAAGGCTTTGAGAGAATCAAAGCGATACGATCCAATCGCGGAAACGGGCCAGAAGACACTGAGGACGCCGCTCGTGAAATACTCTCGCTGGCTGGCACAATTGGCCTTCACGGATTGATTAGCCTTCGCCCAGAGGCCACGGCTAGCGTCGTGCGGGCGTACATCGAAAATGGGATGCAGACGCTGCCTGGAAACGTGAAGCTGTATTACATCGGGCCGATGTTTCGGAGGGAGCGGCCGCAGAAAGGGCGCTACCGCCAGTTCTACCAAATCGGCGCGGAAGTGCTGGGACAATCCGACGCGCCCGCGATTGACGCGGAAGTTCTAGAGATGCTCGTCGTGTTTTTCAAGCGCGTGGGACTAACGCGGACGACGTTGTACGTGAATTCGATCGGCTGCAAAGACTGCCGGCTGCGATACGTCGAGGTTCTGCGCGAAAAGCTGCGAGAAGTGAAAGAGCAACTTGGCCCCGACTCGCAGCGACGCATCGACACCAACCCGTTGCGCGTCCTCGATTCGAAATTGCCAGAAGAGCAGGCGATCATTGCGAAGCTGCCGCGTATCTCCGACCACTTATGCGCCGACTGCCGCGAACATTTTGCAAAACTGAAAGAAGAACTGAACATGCGCGGCCTCGCCTACGAAGAAAACTGGAGGCTCGTTCGGGGCCTCGACTACTACACGCGAACTACCTTCGAAGTTACGGCGGAAGGGTTGGGCTCACAGAACGCGGTGTGCGGCGGCGGCCGGTACGACGGCCTGGTTGAGCTTCTCGGCGGGCCTCCGACGAAAGGTATCGGCTTCGCGATCGGCAGCGACCGCGCGATTCTGTCAATACAAGAGGGCGGAAAATTGCCGCCTCTGCCCGGCCTCGCCGTCTTCGTCGCATGGATGGGCCAAGCCGCGTATCCTGCAGCGGTGAACATCACGCGAAAGCTTCGCACCGCGGGACTGGCTGTCGAGCTGCCGCCGGAAGAAATGAAATTCAAGAAGTCGCTAGGCCTCGCCGACAAGCTCGGCGCGCGCTACGCCCTAATCATCGGCGAAGACGAAGTCGCTGCCGGGACGTTCACGCTGAAGCGCCTCGCCGATTCCGATCAGAAAAAACTTTCGGAATTGGAGTTGCTCGAATATCTTGAATCCGAACGAAGAGGCAGCCGCTAATGGTAAGGGAGAGACAGATTCGTGCTTGAAGCGCTCGGAAACTTGAAACGGACAACTTATTGCGGCGACCTGCGTGCATCTGACGCGGACAAAGTCGTCGTGTTGATGGGCTGGGTTCATCGACGGCGCGATCTCGGGCAACTGATTTTCATCGACCTGCGCGACCGCGCCGGAATTGCCCAAATTGTTTTCAACAAAGAGCTGCATCCTGAGGCCCATGCGAAGGCCGAGCAATTGCGCTCGGAATTTGTGATCGCAGTGGAGGGGCGTGTCCTGCGGCGCCAAAAGTCGAATCCGGAAATCTCGTCGGGCGAAGTGGAAGTGATGGCCGAGCGTCTGCATATTCTGAATAATTCGAAGACGCCACCGTTCCAGATCGAAGAAGAAGTGACCGCGAGCGAAGAAACGCGCTTGCGCTATCGCTATCTCGATTTGCGCCGTCCGAAACCGCACCGCAATCTGGAGCTGCGCCACCGCGTCATATTGGAAATTCGTAAGGCGCTCGACGAACAAGGTTTTTTCGAAATAGAGACGCCGATGCTCACGCGCTCGACTCCCGAAGGCGCGCGCGATTGCCTGGTGCCGAGCCGCATTCATCACGGAAGATTTTACGCGCTGCCGCAATCGCCACAAATCTTCAAGCAAATATTGATGATTTCGGGGATGGACCGCTACTTTCAAATCGTGCGCTGCTTCCGCGACGAAGATTTTCGCGCCGACCGCCAGCTTGAGTTCACACAGCTCGACCTCGAAATGTCGTTCCCGCGCCAGCAGGATATTTTTGAAGTGATCGAACGCGTGATGGAACGCACCTGCGCGGTCGTCGGAGTGCAAGCGAAAGGACCGTTTCGCCATCTTGACTACAAGGATGCGCTGCGGCGCTATGGCTCGGACAAGCCGGACCTGCGTTTTGGGATGGAATTGCACGATGTGACGCAATTCTTCGCGATCGGACGAGAAAAGCTGCAGATTGAAGGCAACGTGCAGGCCGTCGTCGCGCCGGGGGCGGCTTCTTGGTCGCGAAAGCAACTCGATGAACTGGGCGAATTCGCGAAATCGTCTGGCGCGCGCGGCGTTTACACTGTAAAAGTTGCCGCCGAAGGAATCACGTCGCCGCTCGAAAAAACTCTCGGGCCGGAAACGCTTAAAAAACTCGCGGAAGCGGTGGGCGCAAAACCTGGCGACTTGATTGTGGCTGCCGCGACGAAAGAACAAATCGAACACAACGACACATCGCTCAACGTCGCCGGTCAAATTCGTCTGTACCTCGGAGACAAGCTCAACCTGATCGACCGCAGCAAATGGGAATTTGCGTGGATCACCGGCTTTGCGCTCTTCGAATGGAGCGCGACGGATAAGCGCTGGGTCAGCGCGCAGCATCCGTTCACCGGAATCTTCGAAGAGGATCTCGACAAACTCGAGACCGCGCCGTGGGAGTGCCGTTCGAAGGGATACGACCTCGTGTTGAATGGGAACGAGCTCGGCTCCGGCAGCATTCGAATCCATCGCCAGGATGTGCAGGCGCGGATGTTCAAAGCGCTCGGCCTGACCGACGAGCAAGCGCGGCAGCGCTTCGGTTTCTTTCTCGACGCGCTCACGTACGGCACTCCGCCGCATGGCGGCATAGCGTTGGGCATCGATCGCGTCGTCATGCTACTTGCCGGCGAAAAATCCATTCGCGAAGTGATCGCCTTCCCGAAGACGACTGCTGCGGTGGATTTGATGGCCGACTCGCCGTCAGAAGTGGGCACCGACCAACTCGACGAATTGGGAATCCAGATAAAAGTGAAGCCCGGAGACGGCGGAGCTAAAGCTCCAACCCCCTAAAAACAGATCATGAGCCGGATACGCATACTTGCTGAAAATGTGGCGAACAAGATCGCGGCGGGCGAGGTCGTCGAGAGGCCCGCATCGGTGGTGAAGGAGCTTCTCGAAAACGCGCTGGACGCGGGGGCGCGGTCGATTCGCATCGAAACTGAATCAGGCGGCAAGCGCATGATTCGCGTGATTGACGACGGCACGGGAATGAATCACGACGACGCCCTGCTGGCCTTCGAGCGCCATGCTACCTCCAAATTACGCACCGCCGACGATCTGCTCTCCATTTCAACGCTGGGGTTTCGCGGCGA
>Ga0209330_1000768_pt1 | contig 11587 bp, 9 predicted proteins | sample JacPinW_OM2H0_O3_FD_187969 | JGI IMG/M metagenome (GOLD analysis project Ga0209330, IMG submission 187969) | Forest soil microbial communities from Algoma, Ontario, Canada - Jack Pine, Ontario site 1_JW_OM2H0_O3 (SPAdes) (version 2) | ecosystem: Environmental > Terrestrial > Soil > Boreal...
AGCCTGATCGCCTTCACGGCATGGTCGAGCCTGGTTCACGCCGCTATCATGGCGGTGCAGGGCATTCCATAATGTGATCCCACGCGCCGATCTGCTGCGCGCGGTAGTTCCGCTTGCTGTCGTCGGTATGGCCCTGATCGCGCTAGCTCCGGCAAGGCAGTCAGGAGAGCGGACACCCGCTGCGTAGGCTCGCACGCCGACCCCGGCATCCCCATCCTGAAGGAAGCCAAGGCGAGTACGCGAAGATGTATTCTGGTTCGCTGCGATAGTGCATGTGATCGCACCTCGAGGGTGAAAGTCCGTACAGCCTGCAATGCTCTGATAGCTAGCCTATCGCCATGCAGAATCCGCTCAAAGAACGCATCGTGAAAATTGCGTTCTTTCCTCACCTGAGCGAAATGGCAGCGTCGGCTCGGAAGGGCTTGATGGGTCGGTGTAGAACCAGATCGCCCCTGAGCCTGAACAATGATCAACGGGTCCTTGCGGGCGAAACCGATGCCTCCTTCCTGCTCTTCTGGGTTGGCAGCATAAAAAAGTCGTCAACCACTATCCAGCGCACGACTGCCGAGGCTACCGCTTTCGTATTGACGTTGTGAAGATTCAATATGGAGAAAAAACACAGAGCACAACAAATGCAAGGACGAAGAAACCCTTTCGGAACAAGGGATCCAGTGGACCATTTCGCTATCTCGATCCGGATGTAAAGGATAAGGCGACTGACGGCGGGGTCATTATTACTTTGTATTACTTTATTGGCCTTTTTCGCCATAGGTTGCGCAGTTGTTGCTGTGCGTTACAGTCGCGGATTGTGAGAGTGAGTCAATCAAATCGCTCCACGCGGCCATGGCTCAGGACAGGACCAAGAACCCAGATTTCAAGTAGGTCAGGGATGTACCAGTGGATGGGATGATGTTATGGCGAAAGTGATTGAATTCTACGTTTCGAGATCTCTTTCCGAAAAAAGTGAAGTGGTTGCCACCAGCGCGGGAAGGTGATGGAGTTTCCCAGGGAAAAGTCAGCCTTAGCGGCTAAAGCTGATCAAATTCGGGAACTCGATGAAGCCGGTCTCACAGCTGTCTCTTGGCCTGGATGTTTCTGAGCAACGCTGTCGCTGTAAGTTGCTTGGAGCTGCCGCCGCGCAAGTTGAACGTCCGAGTGGTGGAAGTCGTCGGTCGGAACGACGCCACCCACAAAACCAATTACAAGCACCGGCGCCGCTTCGCTCCTGATCGAAGAAGGTAACTGCGCTTGCGCCACTGCAGGACCTGGACTGAGGAGCGCCGCGGCAAGTCCGAGGACGTGAACGATCGCGAAGACCAGGGTCACGACTGTCTCGGAGTGGTGGCGCAATTGATTTTTGGCCGCGGATCCGGGGGTGAGGTTTGTACTGGCTGATTCCGCCAGTTGTTGTAGCCAGCGCGTTTTCGCCTCACGTACGTCCTGCTGTGAGCAGCCAAGCAGAACGGAACAATCCTGATCGGAGTACCTTTCAAGGACAGATAGCACGAAGACAAAGCGCTCAAAGTCGCGGAGCTTAAGAATGTTTGTGACAGCAGCGTTCGCCTCCGGGGTCTGACAAAATTCGTAATCCACCGAATCAGCCGGCGCTGGTGTCCCGCGGGGGTCCTCGTGGCGAGGTGCCAGCCGAGGGAAAACGCGAACCGCATTCCGGATTATCGCGCGGCGGGCCCAGGAGCGCGCCCACTCGCGAAATACGTCGTTTCCTTCGACGCAGTCGTCCAAGCCGGAGACAAAACACTCTTCGGCTTTCTCGTGATCAGCCGTGAGCAAGAACGAGAGCATATGGAGGCTGCCCATATCTTCTCGAAATACTTTGGCGAAATCAGTGCTGGTGGAGTAAATCTGTGGTTTCGCAGTCGAGTTTGAATCCGTGCGCGGCATGTTCAACTTTGGTCCCTCTAGTTTTCATCGTCGGAATCGTTGGATAAAGGGATGACCGTGGGCTCTGACTTACACCGACATTGGCGCGCCAGTTGTTCGAGTACTCGCCTGGTAAATACTCCTTTGCAAGTGAATATGGCGCCCTCAGTCATCAAATCCAGTAGAGCGTTTTCACCCTCCCGGCTGATGTGGGTCACATTTCGAAGATCGATCACCAGCGCTCGGCCACGAAGTTGGGAACGGGCTGAATTCCACGTTCTTCGCAGCTCCGCGGTCCAGGGCGCAACCAATTTGCCTTCAATCACGAGCCTCAGCCGACTTTGGCTTTCGACGGCAGAAATCTTCATCATTCAACAGTCACCCGACAACAGTCAGCCGACCTTTGAAGAAACAGCAATACAAATGCCAAAGCGGGGAGGGCGTAAGTGGTTGAAATTAAAAGTCAGAAAGGCGACGGAGCGGGGATGTCGAAGCTGTCGAAGCTGACATCAACAGTCGAATTGAAGGTTCGCGCTGCTCGTTGAGTCAGAAAAGTGAAGCCGGAAGCGGAAGGTCATTAATCCAAAAATCCAAGCGTCTCCGGGACTGAAGCGTCCCAGACTCGATGCTTCATTCAAGCTCGTTCGCATGTATGCCCAGCCTTTTCATGCGTGAAATCAGAGTTGTACGCTTGATGCTCATACGGGCCGCAGCCCCTTCTGAGCCGCCAACACGCCCGTCGGTTTCGCGGAGCACACGCATAATTTCAGAGCGCTGATTCTCGGACTCTTCTTCGCGATCCCTATTCGGGGCTACCTTGCTCAACCCCTCAATGGTTTCTCTCACAATCCGAGCCACATAGTCCCTCCCTACAGAGCCTCGCCTATCGACAGGCGGCGCCGAAGGGGCTGGCGCTTTCAATTCACCGAGGGGCGCTTCCAGAGATCTTCCGCGCGTCAGGATCACCGCGCGCTCAATGAAATTTTCCAGTTCCCGGATGTTGCCGGGCCAGTGCCAGCTGCTCAGCGTTTTCAATGCCGTACCCGGAACTGTATCGATGTCTTTTTGCATTTGGCGTGAATACTTCTGTACGAAGTAGCTCACAAGCAGAGGGATGTCTTCCTTTCGCTCGCGAAGGGGTGGAATACGAATGGGAAAAACGTTCAGGCGATAGTACAGATCACTGCGAAATTGTTGGCTCGCAATCATATTTTCCAAATCGCGATTGGTAGCAGCCACCAGCCTCACATTCGCCTTCCTCGTGTGATTGCTGCCCAGGCGCTCGAACTCTCGTTCCTGCAGAGCGCGCAGTAGCTTCGGTTGGATCTCCACGGGAATATCGCCAACTTCGTCGAGAAACAGAGTGCCCTGGTCTGCGAGTTCCATCCGTCCGAGCTTTTGGGCGATGGCTCCGGTAAATGCTCCCTTTTCGTGCCCAAACAACTCGCTTTCGAGTAGACCGGTAGGGATCGCGGCGCAATTCAGCTTCACGAAAGTGCTGCTCTTGCGCCGGCTGTGGTCGTGAACAGCTCGGGCGATCAACTCTTTCCCGGTCCCTGTCTCGCCCAACAACAGCACCGTGGAATCGGTTTGCGCAACCGTTTCAACGAGTTCCAAAACGTGTCGCAAGGCTGGACTTCGACCAACGATCTGCTCGAAGTCCATCTCGCTGCGGATTTCTTCTTCAAGGTAGAGCTTTTCCTGAGCGAGTTTGTTCTTCAGTTCAGAGATTTCCCGAAAGGCTAGTGCATTTTCCACAGCAATGGCGATTTGGCTGCCGATCCGCACGAGAAATTCAGAATCATCGTCGCGGAAGGACTCTTCTCCTCTTCGGCCTAGACCGTAGAAACCGAGCAAACATCCTCGGCTGACCAACGGGATGAGCCATATGGACTTGATCCCCTCGCCGACTAACCGTTCGTACACTTCGGGACTGTGGTTTTCCGGTTTGATCTCTGTCAACAAGATAGGCTTAAGGGCATCGAGAGCATTTCTAATCTGTCCGACGGGGGAAACCCATATTTGTTCCTTGAAGAATCCTCTGCTCAGGGGAAAGTCTTGAGCATAGATCTGAAACTTCTCGCTGTTCGCATCCCTCAAGCCGATAGGAACATAGTCACAATCCATCAGCTCGCGAATGCTTGCTGCGATGGAACGGAGAAGCTCGTGAAGGTCCAGGCTGGAAGTGACCCGGTTTGTCAGATCGAGGAGCAGTTTCAGACGCGAATTTTGGCGTTCCAGTTCCGATTGCGCCCGACGTGACGTTTCGAAATTGAGCGAAGCGTCAATGGCCATAGCCAGGCCATCGGATACTGACGAAAGAAACGAAATTTCCTCTTCGGAATAGGCATGGGGCCGAGAACTGGCAATCGCCAAAACGCCCAAGTTGCGGTGCGATGAAGTGAGGGGCACGCCGAGGAATGAAGGCGTATCAGAGGCAAGTGACTTCAGCGCCTCTCTGACCGCAGGAAATCGCGCATCACGGCTCCAGTCAGCTATGGATAGAGTCTGTTGGTTCTGATATATCCACCACCCCGCCGTCTCTTCGACAGGAACGCTGCTCCGCGACACTGGGCATGTCCCGACGCTCCACTCCACTTCCTTCGTACGCTCCTTATAGACAATCGCATCGAGAAAATCAAAATCGAGCACGAGGCGAAGTTCGTCTGTGAGCGCGTGCGCCATTTCGTCAGGGGTGCGCGACGACAGCGAACGAAACACGTGCATTAGTGCCTCGTAGCGCTTCGCCAACGTTTCAGACCAGCTGATAGGAAACGTCGCCATTTGACTTGGCCTGTTTTTTCGATGCAGCCGATCGAAAACCGTTGCAAATGTATATTGGATAAAGAGTGGGGTTTTATGCGCTCAGTGATTTTTCTCAATATCCGTGGAGGCGATGGTGAGCCGGTCAGGCTGCGAGCCTAACGGCACTCACTCGCAGTCGACTGCGAGTTCGGCAACCGAAGCGCACATTCTCCAATGCTCAATAAATAATTTGGCGTCAATGGTTTAGCTACGTCAACCAGTGCCCGCAAAGGCATCGCCAGGAGGCAGAAGTCTTTCTCGCCGTGCCCCCGCCCGGCCTCCGGCCGAACTCAGTTTCTTCCAACCTTGCCGGCTTTGATCCTCCAGTTGCTCTTCTTTGCTGACGATGCTCATCCTTCGCATCGAATACGGTAACTCCTTTCCGCAATCAAGACAGCAGATGTAGTCCAGTCCGCGGCGGTCACGATGCGGCCACGTGGTATGGCGATGGATGCAGTCGAACAGGTAAGCCAGAATCCACTTCAGCCACCTCATGTCGCCTCCAACACCAACGCCGACTGCCCCGGAACTTCATTAGGATGTGCGTCAAACCTCCATAACTGGCACGATGCCAATTGCACATAGGCGCTACGCAGTTGTGCACGAAATCCCTTCTCATCCAAATCCGCGAGCAATGCCGAGTCTTCGATGTCGTATCCGAGAACGTGATGCAAGACAAATGCGATACGGGGACCAGCGTCGAGCGAAAGAATTGGGTTGCTGCTTATATCCTCTTCCGACGAGCTGAATCGCTTTGAATTGGCCACTCCAGAATCGTCATAGAGCACCGCCTCACTCGATGGCCATTCACTATCACCATCCACTCCGGATTGATGCTGGAGCTGCCGCAGTGAAAGTTCGACGGTGCGTCGCTGCAGGTCGGAGTTCGCGATGGGCTTCTCCAAAGACCAATCAAGCGCGGTGAGCACCACCGAAAGCGCCAGGCCCCGATCAAGCGTGAGTAGGTACGTCGAATAGGTAAGGCGATCGAGTTCGGCTTCGATACTAGTCTCTTCGGTGTGCGCTGATTGTTGGGTCATGGCGCTCGTCCTCCTTGCCTGGTCTTCATGAGCACGCGAGTTGCCATCAGCCAGTCCGGGCTGATCGGTCAATATTGATTGGTCAATCGGTCAATCAGTTAATCAGTTTAACGAAGTGGTTACTGTCTCAATTTTGCCGGGGGTGTCGAATACCCTGCTGTCATCTTCGACTAAGACACTTCGACAGTTGGCTCGTGGCGCACCAGTACCGCCCGGAAACAGAACAGATTAGGTTCGGCTGCGTTGGCACCACAAAATGCTGTCCCAGTCAGGCTTCGCGAAGTGCGCAATCGTCAATCTGAAGCAAGGCATCAGGAACTCAAGTGATGCTCGCAATCGCGCTAGTTCACCTGATTAAAAAAAACTCTCGACAGATTGTCATGAGATCGGCAAGAGAGTTCAGGCACGAGCCGCCTTCGCAGTGGAATGAAACATCTAGGGGCGGGACTGCGAAGGCGGCTGTCGCTCTTGGCGCAATTGCCATATGCCCCCTCTGATGCTCGGGGGGACAATTCCGACACGCTAATTTGAACGACGCTGTTTTGTGAACTAAACCCAAGAAAATCTCTCCTCCTAACGCTTGGAATGCGAAATGCAGTTAGAATATGCGCGCCGCTTCTCTGCCCGCCGGGATGTACACGACCTGAAGCTGGCGGACAGGCAGCCGATGGTTCCTTGTCGTTCATGGAGGTGGATAGGCCGGCAATGAGGTCTGCTGCAATCGGGGTGAGTTCAGAGGTGATATCGGGCATTCTGAATTGCGTGTGCCCAGATTGCGGCGGAAGCACGAGTGGAGCTGGCAAAAAGTTCAAGTGCCGGGGAGAATGTCAGACGGACTGGCGTCCGCCCTTGGGGCAACTCTTATCTGCCGGGTTCCACCGTCCGTCAAGAAAGTGATCGGACTGAGTTGACCGAGTAGAGGGAGAGAATCGTCATGAAGCAAACAGTACTGCTTGTCCTGCCAGTTTCGGCCGGCGTAATCGCGGCTCAAGACAACAATCTGCCCAAGGGTGCGACTCCGGACAGTTCGAAATCGTCCAAAGGACAGATAACCGTTGAGGGCTGTGTCAAGCAGGTCTAACGGCGACTACACTCTCGTGAAGCCGGACCCAGCGATGACGTATGAACTTCACTTCACTGGCAAAGCAAAGCTCAGCCACTACCTGGGACAACAAGTGCAAGTGACCGGGACAACGTCACCTTCGTTGCGGACAAGTTCTGACTCCTTGGAAGGGCGGTCCCCTCGTCGGTGACGCTGACGGTTACTTCAATCAAGGCCATTGCGAAGGAATGCACTGAATCGTTTGGCTCCAGTTACAGGAGAAAGAGCGGGATCTTGGCCTCATAGCCGTAATCGCGGTCCATGTCGCCGCTTGCCTTTTGCCGATGACGCTACACGGTCTCAAAGGCAACGAACCACCTTTCCCCTGCCTTTGCTAGCCCAGTAGACTGACTCCGCAAGTGAGAGAGGAAGAGAGGAAGTCCCGTAACAACTGTCGCAGCGCGGAGCCTTCGACAGTTCCAGGCACCGCCGACAGTTGCAGCGCACTCTCCTCAAGCGCCCTCGAAAGTCAATGACTTATCGCAGCCAACGTTTGGCATGCGTTTTGCTTAGTATCTGGCGATGACTCGAAAGCGGCAAAGCGATCGGCATCATGACGGGCTTTGCATCGAGATAGAGCGGTGCTTGCCGAGTAAAGTCGCTGCCATCTCAAACTTTGTAGACAGGCTCATGCTCCTGATCAAGAAATGCCAATGCGCTCGCGGACACGAGATGGACATTGAAATTGCGTTGCGTGAGGCCCTGGCGAACGCTGCCGTTCACGGAAATCATGAAGACCCGCGGAAGCATGTTCACGTTCGCTTCCGCTGCAAAGCCGGCGAGGATGTTTCGATCGTCGTACAGGACGAAGGACAAGGCTTTGACCCCAACGCCGTACCGGACCCGACATCCCCAGAAACGATTCAATCAAGTCATGGCCGTGGAATCTATCTGATGAAATCGTTAATGGATGAAGTTCAATTCGATCCTAGTGGCGCCGTTGTTTATATGCGCAAGAAATCCAGCAGTACAGGCTCGAACAGACCGAAGGAACTGGGATGACAAAGATCCTTGCAAGTCCGGCGACTTCGATCGGGCTGCTTGGCGCCTGCGCCTTTGCCGGAGATACAGGACCCGAAACGGCGCTGTGCAGGGCATGGTCACCACGGACGCCAATGGAGGCCGCTCGCTAGCGCCGGACGCGAAGGTTTCTCTGAACGGGCCTACACCGAGCGGGACGAGCGCTGACACCGAAGGCAAGTCGTATTCAGCGCACTTCAACCGGGCATCTTACATGCTCAAATCAGAAGCATCCGGGATGACCGCGACACAAGGAGTGGTAGTGACTGTTCAAAATGCTGTGCATATGTCATGTTCCACATTCCAACATTGCGGCTCAAGCGACATTTTCAGTCAGCGGAACGGTGTCCAACTCCGACAACCCCCAGCTACTAGCCAAGGTCAAGGTGATGTTGATGAGCGCGCCCCTTGCTCGCGTACAGGGCCGATGCAGCGCCGATTGGCTCTTTTGCTCAATCAGGTCCTGCTTGGGGGGTAATGGCAACTGTGAGTATCGATGCCAGCGTCGAATCGAAATGGTCGACGAGAAATGCAGGAGTAGAGGTCGCCGGGGCATCACTCCCCATCTTTGGACTTAATTGCGAATTAGCTGTTTGGCGCTGGCGCGATCTGAAGCGCCAAGTGGAGCGCACACACCGATCACGTCGAAGGAATGCTTAGATCGGTATTCGAGGCAGCCGCCAGCCCACATCAATGAAACTTCCAGCCCGGACGTAAAGTCTGCTTGTTCTCAATGACTGCTCCGAACCCTGCTGAAATCCATCGCATCGAGTGCCCCTTTTGAAACTCAGCAAGCAATAGAATCCGCACTCGCCATCCCAGAAGGCTTGCCACAGCATGGTTGTATCCCAATGAAACAGGGCGCCGAAAGAGTTTCGCAAGCCTGTCACCTAAAGTGCGGGTTCTGAAATGGGCTGCATACCACGGCTCGAGAATCACTACCCGGTCGCCCTGGATGGTGCGCTATACGGACTTTGGCTGTATACATAGCTATGACCTTCCTGCGCCGCATCGTAACGCTCTCTCGCAGCCGCAAGTTTGGCCCCTATCCGGAGGCCAGAAGGGTGAATTGCGCCCCTGGGACGATTCAAGCGTCCATCGTTTTGCTAGTGCTGCTGTCGCTGGTGCATCCATCGCGGGCCTTCGCGGTTAGTCCTGACCTCGAGACTGTGCTGACTGGTTCGCGTCAGCGCATTGAGAAATTGGACTACCGCGTGACCGGGCGACTCACACAGCTGGACGGCAATGGCAAGCGCACGAGCTACAAGTTTGTCGCCAAAGCTCACTGGTTTCCCGATGGTCTGCGTCTGCTATCCGAGATCTCGGGGCCTGGCTCGGAGAAGACGAGCATTCTTCTCCATATGAGCGTGAGTGGGCACGTGACCATCGAGGCGGTACTCCCTGGCCAGCAGGCCGCTAGCGTGTTGCCGTTCGAACGTTGGAACGACCCACTGGTGGGAGCAGACTTCTCCTATGAAGACATGGTAGAGAGCCAGTTCTTCTGGAAGAGTCAGGCACTCCTGGCACCGGAGAAATACGGCGCACGGGATTGCTTTGTCCTTAAGAGCATCTCCGGCTCCCAGGACCGGACTTACTATGATTCGGTAACATCATGGATCGATAGGGGCATTTTGTACCCTGTGCATGTGGTGAAAACGCTTCGCGGGACGGGACAGCAGAAGGAATTCATTTATTATGGGCTGCGGAAGATCGGCGGCGTTTGGTCTGCGACGCAAGTGGAGGCAAAGCTGCAGGGCAAGCCCGGCTCCTCGATTCTTGTAATCGAAGGGGGCTCAGGCAAGGCAAATCTTGGGCGCAAGGACTTCGATATCAGCCAGTCCAGTGCTCAGCAGAGAAAGTGAAATAAATCAAATCGCTTAAATTAGGCGGTTGCGAGGACCTCTGCTTTCACTGGAGAATCCGCGGTGTTCGCCGTCATGGGATAAGCTCCTTTTCAGACGTTGCCGGGGCCCCATATAAGCCAAAGGGCCACCAATTCCAGTCGCCGGCAAGTTGCAACAGTGCCGGCCCCACAACCATCCGCACCGCTGTAGCATCAATGAACACCGCCACGGCGAGCGTAAAGCCCAGCATCTGGACGACCAGAAAGCTTCCCACAGTGAATGCGGTGAAGACGACAATCATAATTGCCGCGGCACTTGTGATGAGCCCGGCGGTCCGCGCCAGGCCCTCGATCACAGCTAATCTCTCGGATAGACCCCGCCGCCGTTCTTCGAGCACTCGGGCGACCAGGAAGACCTCATAGTCCATGCTCAACCCGAAGACGATGGCAAACGAGAGAATCGGCACGATCGGGTATACGGTGCCGGTCGGTCCGTCGAGTCCAAAGAGTTTGCTACCGTGGCCTTCCTGAAAAACGACAACTAAGGCACCGAATGAAGCGCCAACGGAGAGCAGATTGAGCAGAATTGCTTTGACAGCCGCAAATAGAGAGCGTAACCCGATCAGAAGCGCCAGCAAGCTCCCCAGTACTACGCCAAGGATCACCCTCGGCAACCGCTGTTTTACTACCGAGTCATAATCTGCGTCGAGTGCAGGAACCCCGCCGACGCGCAGTACTGCGCCGGGCACGCCGGTTATCGCCGCGACATCGGAGGAACGCACTTCACGTACCCATCGTATCTGTTCGTTGGGCGAAAGAGTGGCGGTGGGCAGCAACTCAATCAAGGTGGCTTGGCCATCGCTGCGAAGAAAACTCTTGCGGATTGACTCGGGCACTTCGTCGACAGCATCCGCAGTGTCAGACATTCCTGTGAGGGTCGGAAGAGATAAGACCTCTTCCGCTCTAGGATCGCTCTGGAAGCGCTTCGTCAAGCGACTGACGGCAAGCCAGCCAGCCGGCGAGAGCGGTGGAGACTGCGGCGGCAACTCCAGAACCACTCGGAGGGACTGCACAATACCCGACCGCCCCATGCCTTGAAGCGTGCGCAGTGCTTGCACCGACTCGGCTGCGGCCGGGAGCGAGTCATGGTCAGGAATCCCAGGAGAGATTCTCCGGGCCTGGAATGCAAGGATCAGTAGCGGAATCCCGGCCACAAGCAGAGCTGTCCAGGGCCGGCGGGTTATGATGCTGCCCCACCGCACCCACCGCTCACTCGCCGCGCATAGGCTGTCGGGCGTTTTGAGTCGTCGGGCTGGAAGACGCACTCTGGCGGCATTGATGCGATGCCCAAGCAGACCAAGCACCCAAGGCAGAATGAAGGTACACAGCATGACACTCCAAACGGTTACCAGCAGACCAGCGATCCCGATGGAGCGCAGTTCGCTGATGGGCACAGTCAGCAGCGCTGAAAATCCGATTGCAACTGTCGCGGCCGAGATGATCAGCGTACGCCCCGCTTGCCCGGCAGCAATATCGGCAGCGTAGCCGGGATCATATCCCTCGGCCAATGCTTCGCGAAACCGGCTCACCATCAGCAATGCATAGTCGATGCCCAAGGCAAGGCCGAGCATCGTCGCCAGATTCTGCACCAGAATCGACAGATGCAGATAATGCGAGAGTAGCGCAGCCGCACCCATCGCCATCGAGATGGAGAGTACTCCAACTCCCAGGGGCAATAGTGCGGCCACAAGACTGCCGAAAGCCAGCAACAGGAGCAAGAGGGTTACCGGCATCGCTCGTTCCTCGGCATGGTTGACGTCATCTGCACTGACCTTGCGAAGATCGAAGTTCAGTGGCGTTTCACCCGTAATCTCCAGTTTGATATTGGGGTATTGC
>Ga0209330_1000769_pt1 | contig 11580 bp, 13 predicted proteins | sample JacPinW_OM2H0_O3_FD_187969 | JGI IMG/M metagenome (GOLD analysis project Ga0209330, IMG submission 187969) | Forest soil microbial communities from Algoma, Ontario, Canada - Jack Pine, Ontario site 1_JW_OM2H0_O3 (SPAdes) (version 2) | ecosystem: Environmental > Terrestrial > Soil > Boreal...
CGACATCACGGTGACGTCCGTGCATCAAACTACCGCGGGCAAAATGATCTTCGGACGTTACGACGAGCGCGGCGAACAGATGGCGCCGCGCCCCATTTCGGCCGTCCCGCAATCTCCAACGGAACCGCAGACTGGTCCCCGGGCAGTCGAGGATCGCACCGGCGGCGAGCGTCCCCCGCGGCCGCTGTATCCAGAGCCGGGCCGCTCCTAGTTTTGTAGCGTCATTGCTACTCTGGTATGTAGTCCTCTGATTCAACAGCCGTTTTCTCGGTAAGACGGCGTTTGCGGGCAGAGGGTGTGATGGCACACTTTGTCTGGAGTGCGACGCATGCGAACAGGCGGCGATGACTTCATAGATGCATCAGCAACGGACGATGAGCATTCCCCCCTCGACTGGCTTAATTTGCCATCGATGGCGAGTGCCGTATCGCTCTGGGATAGCCTGCACGATGCTGAGGTTGTTTCTATCCGCTCAAGTCTTCTAGAGCGTACTATGGATTTATTTTGTGAAATCGAGCACTTGAGGGTGTTCCACAAATTTAATGAACGTTTCCGATTCATTCTTCACCTTGATGGCGTGCAATCGGCACGAGTGTTTCGCTACGCAATATGGCCGGGCGGATGTTCAATTCCAGACGGACTCTCAGTTGAAGACCAGCGAAAAATAGTTGCGGAATACCAAGCCAAGTGGCGGGAGGAATCTGCGTCATGGAACGAGTTCGAGTCTCAGATCACCCGCCAGAACGAACAGGTTTTTGATGTTTCTGATGCGGCACTCGCAATATCACCTAGAGGCGCAGTTGCGTTGAAAATTTGTGGACACGTCAACTACGCTGCATATCACGAAGTCTACGTCCGCTTCGAGACACTGAGAATCTCAGGAAACGATGGAAAACAATTTGAACTTGAAGAGTTTCAACGGCTGGGCGAAAGATACTGGGAAGCATTCAGTAGTCGCGCGAAGTCCTCGGACTGACCGTTTCTGGAAAACACACTTCTTGCCTCATTTTTATCTAAGTCCCGATAAGTCGGATGTCGGAGCCACTACCGTTTTCTCCACCTTCGTGCGCAATTGCGATAGACTGTTGGCCCTTCGATGACTCGCATCGCCGCTATTATTCCTGCCGCCGGACTGGGCACCCGCATGGGCGCCGAAACGCCGAAGCAATTCCTCGAGCTCGACGGCATGCCGCTGGTGATCTTTGCGTTGCGGCGGCTGGCGGCTTGCGCGGAGATCACGGATTTTTTTATCTCCACGCGCGCGGACGACATCGTTTCGTTGCAAGACAAAGTGGGCAAAGCTGCGCTGGGACGCCCTGCGCGCGTGGTTCATGGCGGCGACACGCGGCAGCAGTCCGTGGCCAATGCACTGGCGCAAGTGGACCCTGCGACGGAAATCGTTCTGGTGCACGACGCGGTTCGGCCGTTCGTTACTCCGGAGCAGATCGAACGGGTGATCGCGGAAGCGCGCGCGCGAGGCGCGGCAATTCTTGGCATACCGGCGATCGATACGGTGAAAGAGGTGAAACGCGCGACGCTGCCTGAAGATGTGGCGCTGATCACGTCTACGATCCCGCGCGAAAGAATCGTGCTGGCGCAAACGCCGCAAGCATTTTCGTATGCGCTGCTGCGCGACGCATTTCGCAAGGCGCAGCAGGATGGCGTCACGGCGTCTGATGAATCGTCGCTGGTTGAGCGTTTTGGACACGATGTGTTCGTCGTGCTTGGCTCCGAGCGCAATCTGAAAATCACTCGGCCCGCGGATATGGACCTCGCACGTTTCTATCTAGAGCAGGAGCGTCGCAAGGGGCAGCCGTGACAGCGCGAGATAAGGTTCGCGCGATCCTATTTTGGTGCCTCATGGTTCTCATGGCTATCGCTTTGGCGAAAATGAATGTTGTCGCCGACTGGTTCGTGAAGATGCGCATTACAGCGCCAGCAGACGGAATGAAGCGACTACTCAACTGCATTCCTCTAGCGTTGGTTGTAGTTTTATTTTTGTTTGTCTGCGGAATTGAGCTGGGCCGAAAGTCGCGGGAAAGGACGAATTCGTGACCGCGCGATCTGGAATTGGGTACGATTTGCACCGGCTGGCCGAGGGACGCAAGCTCATGATCGGCGGAGTCGAGGTGCCGTTCGACAAGGGCTCGGTGGGGCATTCGGACGGCGACGTGCTTGCGCATGCGTTATGCGATGCGTTGCTTGGCGCTGCCGGGCTTGGCGACATCGGCACGCATTTTCCGGACACGGATCCGAAGTGGAAGGGAGCGTCCAGTTTGCTATTTCTGGAGCACACGAGAGATCTGCTGGACGAGCGGCATCTGCGCATCGGGCATCTCGATGCAATCGTGATCTGCGAGCGGCCGAAACTTGGGCCGCATTTTCCCGCCATGCGCGCGGCGCTGGCAAAATCGCTCGGCATCGCGCCGGAACAAATCAACCTGAAAGCGAAGACGAACGAAGGCACGGGCGAAATCGGGCGCGGCGAAGCCATCGCTGCCCACACCATCGCCACGCTGGAAGGCTGACGGTTCCGCTTCTGCATTTCGACTGCGAGAAAATTGCCGATGACACCTGAAGTGCCCGCGGAAACAATTGAGACGAATGTGCCTGCGAGCGATTTCACATCCGAGGACGTTGTTGCGATACTTCGCGAGAACGGATGGCTCGCTACCAATCCCGAAGTTCGCGATGATTCTTCCTTGCAGGCGTGGCTTACACGCGCAGTGGAACTTCTGGGGCCGTACGCCACGAAACGAGCGGAACTTCTGAAATTGATCTTTCGTTATGACGCGGCGGAAATCCTGCAAGAACATGAAAGCCAAGCCGTGCTGGCGCGTTCCGGCGCAAGAGAAGTGATCCGACAGCTTGCGAATCTGATTCTCGATGGCGGCGACGTGGATTCGGATCGCTTCAAGGAAATCATTGAGGCTATGAAGGCATCGACTCCGTACCGCAGCCGCGAGTTGTTTCAGCCGATACGCCTTGCGCTGGCCGGCCGCTCGGGAACAGGTGAACTTGACCGCGTCATACTTTTGGTCGACGGAGCCGCAAAACTGAATTTCGCGCTGAATGTGAAAAGCACGCGGAAACGCATGCTCGAATTTTGCGCGGCGCTGGATTAACGAAACCTATTTTCGAGGGGACGCAAGGAACGAATGAACTGGCTCACCGGATTTCACGCTGTGGAAGAAGCGCTGGCGGCGGGGCGCGCGCTCGACCGCATCGTGATTGCGCGCGGACGCCACGGCGAGCGTGTGGAAGCGGTGGTGCAGCTCGCTCGGTCGAAGAGTGTGCCGGTGCGATTTGAAGATCGTCTGCAAATAGATCGGCTTGCAGGCACGCGCGAACATCAAGGAATCGCGGCGCTGGCGGCAGCGAAGCCGGCTCTCGAACTCGAAGATTTGCTCGCGGCCAAGACTCCGCAAGGGCTTCTCGTCCTGCTCGACGGGATTGAAGACCCGCACAATCTTGGCGCGATTGTGCGCACCGCGCTCGCTGCGGGCGCAAATGGCGTGGTGATCCCGGAACGGCGCGCCGTCGGGTTGACCGACACTGTCGAACGCGCGTCCGCTGGAGCGCTGGCGCATTTGCCTGTGGCGCGCGTGAAAAACCTCGTGCGCGCGATGGAAGAAATGAAAGAAGCCGGCTACTGGCTGATCGGACTCGACGAGCGCGCCGAGAAAAAATATACCGAGGCGGATTTTTCGGGGCAGGTCGGGATCGTGCTGGGCAGCGAAGGTGAGGGCCTGCACGAGCTGACACGCAAGCGCTGCGATTTCCTCGTTTCAATTCCCACCAGCGGCCCGGTTCGCGCTCTCAACGTTTCGGTTGCCGCAGGGGTAGTCCTCTTCGAAGTGGTCCGCCAGCGCCAGCAGCGCAAAGGCAAGGACTAGCCCGGTAATGTAGCTCACCTCTTTAGAGGTGAGGCCTTTCCGCGCTTTCCCGGGTCTCTTCCTGCTCCACAGGACAAACGAGCCAAGCCTCGATCTATTTGTCGTATTTCAGCAGCGAGAAGACATCGACGCCGGCGAGTTTCGCGCGGCCATTGAGAAAATTCAGCTCGACGGCAAAAGCTGCGCCCACAACTTCACCGCCAAGTTGGCGTATCAGCTTCACGGCGGCTGCGGCGGTGCCGCCGGTGGCCAGCAAGTCATCGCAAATAAGGACGCGCTGGCCTCGTTTCACGGCGTCCTCGTGAATGTCGAGCTGATCCGTGCCATATTCGAGCTGATACGTAACGGAGGCAACCTTCGACGGCAATTTCTTCGGTTTGCGCACCGGAACGAATCCCGCGCCGAGCCGATATGCAAGCGCAGGAGCAAAAATGAAGCCGCGTGCTTCGATCCCGGCGATCAGATCAACTTTCTGTCCGTTGTAATGCTCGCAAAGCTGGTCGACGAGAGAATGGAAGCCCTTCGGATCCTTCAGCAGCGTAGTGATGTCGTAAAACAGAATTCCCGGCTTGGGATAATCCGGAATCTCGCGAATGAGTTTTTTCAGATCTTCCATCGTCTCCTCTTTGAATGCTGTCACACGTCAAAATGATCGCGTTCGATCGAAAAGCCGCGCTGGAACTTGGCCTCGATCGCGGCATCTTCTTCCAATACCTCTGAAACCATGGCTGAGCGCGGCCCGCTTTGAAGCTCCTTGCGCAACGCCGCAAGCATCGCGCCGGTGCCGATCGCGTAGACTTCCACGCTGCCATCGCGCAAGTTCTTCGCGTAACCGGTGAGGCCCAGCCCGCGAGCGACGCGGCTCGCAAAATAGCGATACCCCACGCCTTGTACGCGACCGCTGATGCGATAGCGCCGAGCCCGGTGCGCTTCCTGTTTTTCCTGGACGGGATTTTCAATCATCGCGACGAAGGATTTTATCAGAGGCAGGGGCGCATCCTCGCCTGAAATCGACGAATCGTCGATTAAGAGGCGTGGCCGCTTTTCATCGCGACGCGCTGCAACTATGATATTTTCGAAGTTCTGAAGATATCGATCCTTCGCGCCAGAACGCGGACAACGGCTGTCGCATCTAATGTTCTGAGGGATCTTAGAAGGTCCGCATAATGAAACAACGTTTCTTATTCATAGTCCCGTCGCTACTCCTGTTGTTCTTTGCCGCAAGCGCCCGCGCGCAAGATAGTCCGGGCCCCATGGCGCCTCCGCCGAAATTCGAAGTGAAACGCATCCCGTCCGAGCCGCACCCGGGACCTCCACCCATTCCCGAGCAGGAGATTATCCAGAAATTTGCCGCCAAGGAAGACGTGATGAAACAGAAGTACGAAAGCTACGACTTTACGCAAACAATTCGCATCGAGGAGATGGCCGACCCTGGCGGAAAATTCAGTGTGACCGGCGAGGTCTATACTCGTCCCGATGGCCAACGATTCTTGCGTATCGCCAAGCAGCCTGAATCCGACCTGAAGGTGGAGCACTTCTCGCTGGAGGATGTGCGCACCATTGCAAGCATGCCGCTGTTCTCTCTCACTTCGCAGGAAATTGGCAATTACAATTTCAAATATGCGGGACAGGAAAAACTCGATCAGCTGACCACGTACATTTTTCAGGTTAAGCCGAAGCTGTTGAGCCGCAAGCAGCGGTATTTTGAAGGAGTCATTTGGGTTGACGATCGCGATTTTGCAATCGTAAAGAGCTATGGCAGGTTTGTGAGCGAAATTACGGGCAACGGAACAAGCTTGCCCTTCACCATGTTCGAAACTTACCGCGAGAATTTTCAGGAAAAATATTGGCTGCCCACTTACACGCGCTCCGATGATTTCGTCAAGGGTCCCAACGACGAAGAGCTGCCTGTGCGGCTGGTGATTCGCTCCACGGAATTCAAGCTTCACAATCAGGCCGAAGCAGCCCCTGCGGCCGCACCCGCGACGCCAGCCGCTCCCGCGACAGATCCGAAGCCCGCTCAGACTCAGCCGCCATCGCCCAACTAGCGGCAAGAAGAGACCCGACCGCAGCGCTACAAACTTTTGCGCAAAAATGCTACCGTTGCGCGGTCACTTTTTTTAGCGGAGCCAACATCACCATACTAAATGGATATGAATCTCACAGCGATTCTCGAATTCGCGCTGCTGGCGTTAACGTCGGTATTTTTTCTCGTTGATCCGTTTACGGTGATACCGATGTTTGTCGCGGTAACGGAAGACTCGTCCGAATCGGAGCGGAAGCAAGTGGCGCGCCGCGCTGCGTGGACTTGCGCGATCGTGCTGTGTTCGTTCGCTCTCGCGGGTAGCCTAATTTTCAAAATGTTCGGGATCACGCTGCCGGCATTCAAAATTGCCGGCGGGATCATCCTGCTGGGGATCGGACTGGACATGCTGCAAGCGCGCCCGTCCGGCACCAAGGTCACGCCGGAAGAAGCTGAGGAGGGCACTAACAAGGCTGACGCCAGCATTATCCCTTTGGGAATGCCGATGCTGGCCGGTCCCGGTGCGATTTCGACCGTAATGGTGCTCGTCGGCGAGGCTCACGCTGCATGGCAACACGGAGTGATCTACGCGACCATTCTTCTCGTGTCATTCGTTTCGTATCTGGTTCTGGCGGGAGCTGACCGCGTGCGGCGTTACCTCGGCGACACGGGGATCCGCATCATGACGCGCCTGATGGGATTGCTGCTGGTGGCGCTGGCGGTACAATTCATCGCGAACGGCCTCACGGATTTTGGCCTGCTGAAGCCACTGACTTCTCCATTCTGAACGCGCTGCCGTGTGTTCTAGAATTCTTCTTCAATTCTCTTCAATTTTGTAATTTTCAACTTGATTCTGAAATCGCGCGAGCGCACCTCTGCCAGAATTGCGCGTCGCGTCTCAGCGGGCAGCATTTCCGGCTCCAGTACGCCGGCTTCGTCGCGCGGAAAATGCCTGATAAAAATCGCGGCTACATGAGCGGTGGCGAAAGAGATGGGCGTCGAGATCAATCCACGCTGGCGAATCTTGAAAAGCGAAGGAAAACTTGCGTCCCAACGCACGAGCAGTGGTAGGTCGTCCTTCATGCCCCGCAACAATACCGCCGCAGCAAACCTTGCGTTGTAAAGTATGCCTCTGCGAATCAGCGCTGCCACATTTCTTGGGGTCAACGTCTTGGGAAATCTTTTGCGGACGATTCCTTGGGAACGGTTCAGCCTCCCTTGGCGAAACCAGCGGTATAAGCGGTCGAAGTCGTTCCCGCCGATTTTCGCGTCCATGTCGCGAATCGGGATCACGTAGGGCACCATGCAGACTTCGTCCTGCGCCGCGAGGTAAACAGTGGTCTCTCCGATTGGCGGCGGGAAGCGAAATTTTTCGCGGTCGGCAAACCGCTTCGCCAGAACGAACCGGCCGTTCCGGTAGATCCTGGGCCGAGAAATCGCTTCGTCGTAAGCGCCTTCGGGCGACCAAGTCGAAACCGGATCTTTGCTTTCGGTGCTCTCAAACAGCCGCAACTGAATCGACTCGACTGAGTCGAGGAGCTCCGACCCTCGCTTAGCGAGGAGGTTAGTTAAACCTGGAGCTGCGCCGGTGCAGATCAATGCCACCCGGTTTTTCGCCACGAAGCGTTTGTTGAATCGCAATTGCTCGGGTTTGAAAAGGCTGCGCGTCAGATGGGAATTCAAATCGAGATAGTGTGCGCGCAGACGCAATGCAGCGCGAAGAATAATTTCGTTGAATACCGCAGGAGAGGCGTTGACGATCAGATTGCAGCCGCGAGCCGCGCGAACGATGGACCATAGATTTCGCGCGTTTGTCTCGACGACCTTTATCTCGCTCTTCTTGCCGAGAAATTTTTGCGCGCGTTCGGGATCGCGGTCGCCGCACCACACGGTGTGTCCCTGGCGCACCAGCAACTGTGCCAGCAAAGAGCCGGCGCCGCCCACACCCAGAACGAAGATCCGCATTGGCTCGCAACTTTACCACATCCGACCAAGCGTACAACTGCCGGCACGCAGCCACCGCCAGGAAAAGCACGTATCTGTCCCGATGCTTTGGAGAGGTAGGAAATAGGTGGGCGCGAGCGGTATACTGACCGGAGTGTCGCATCCCGGCTTGTTTGCGACCCAGTGAGTTGGGAACCTGCCCAAGGACTGAATGCCGCTCGCAGATAAATTCGGACGTCAGATAACCGATTTGCGTATCTCGGTGACTGACCGCTGCAATTTTCGTTGCGTCTATTGCCGTTCGGCGAATCCCGAGAACCACATGGCTGAGCATGCGCTGCTCGAATGGGATGAGTACGAGCGGCTAGCACGCATTTTGGTCGGTATGGGTATTCGAAAAATTCGGGTGACCGGCGGCGAACCACTGGTGCGCCCCGGAGTCGAAGATTTTATCGCGCGGCTGAAAGCGCTCGGGGTGCAGGACCTTTCGATGACCACGAACGGCCACTTGCTCGCGGAGCGCTGCGACCGTCTGGTGGCGGCGGGGTTGAATCGCATCAATATCAGTCTCGATTCTCTCGACCGCGACAAGTTCGAACAGATTACCCGCACAAAGACATTCGACCAGGTGCTGGCAGGAATCAAGGCCGCGCAGGCTTCTCCGCTTCGTCCCGTAAAGGTGAATGCAGTGCTGGTACGGGGAATAAACGACGGAGAGGTTGAAGCGTTCGCGGAATTCGCGCGCGAGCACGATATCGTGATGCGCTTCATCGAATTCATGCCGCTGGATGCCGACCGCACGTGGACGCGCGAACAGGTTGTCACCGCCGCCGAAATTCACCGGCGCATTTCCGCGCGCTGGCCGCTCATTCCGGTTATTCACGAGCGCAGCGAAACCGCACGCAAGTACCGCTTCGTCGATGGCCGTGGCGAAATCGGTCTCATCGCGCCCGTGTCGCACCCGTTTTGCGGGCATTGCTCGCGCATCCGGCTGACCGCTGACGGAAAACTGCGTACTTGCCTTTTCAGCAAAGAAGATCACGACCTGAAATTCATGCTGCGCGGCGGGGCCACCGACCGGGAAATCGGCGACACGATTATTGCGATCGTTCACAAGAAAGAAAAAGGGCACCGCATCAACGAAGCGGATTTCGTCCCGCCTTCGCGCACCATGGTTTTTATCGGCGGGTAGGTTTCAGGTTCCGCTGGAATTCGCCAGCCTTGCGTTTTTGTGCGAAGCTCTGTTACGGCAAGCTTTTATTTTCAGAACGCGTGGAGGAGCCCGCTCAGATGGCGGATGACGAACCCAAATATTTTTCGCTCACCGAAGCGGAACGTCTCCGCGTTCAGCTCGAACCCGTTCTGATTGAGGCGATGGAGTCGCGCCGCAAGTTGGGCGAAGCGGAAGAACAGCTGAATGCGCTGGCCGAACGGATACAGCGCTCCGGCGGGATGTTAGTTCCTTACGAGAAAACCGCGCGCATGCGATTGGACCGCAACCGCTCGGAGGAAGCCGTGCGATCCGCGCTGGAGCAAATTCAATCCACCGGCTGCGTGGTGAAAGATTTGGACGTCGGCCTGCTGGATTTTCCCGCGCGCATCAATAATCAGGAGGTTTATTTATGCTGGCGGCTCGGCGAAGACCGCATTCGTTTCTACCATGGCCAGGACGAAGGCTTTTCGGCGCGCAAACCGATCGATCCACGCGACGCCGGCTACAACAGCCCGGTCCAGTAGTCCGCGCCGAAGCTTTCTAACGCGCAACGGTTTCGCGCGGCCGCACATCGCGCTCGATCTGCGCGAGCTTCTCGTCCTCGGTGATTTCCAGGTCGTACTTGGTCTGAAGATTGAGCCAGAACTGCGGAGTAGTTCTGAAATAGCGAGCCAAGCGCAGCGCTGTGTCGGGCGTGATTCCGCGGCGTTCGGCGACGATATCCGCAATCCGCGTCACCGGCACGCGCAAATCCAGCGCCAGCTTGTTCATGCTGAGGCCATAAGGCTTCATGAAATCTTCGCTGACGATCTCGCCGGGATGTACCGCCTTCCGCTTTTTTGCCATGATGGCCATGCCTGATTTTGCGCCTGAAGCTAAGGCTTCACAAGCAGTTGCTAAAATCGGCGCTCGGCTAGCAGCTGGCAGTGTGTGATAGGGTGGAAAGCGAAGAAGGTGAATCAGTCATGAGTGGCGTCGAAAATCGGTTGAAGAATTCAACTAGCCCGTATCTGCGCTCCGCGGCGCATCAGCCTGTGGACTGGCATGAATGGGGCGAAGAGGCGTTTGCGCACGCGCGGGCGGAAAATAAACCGATACTGCTCGATATTGGCGCGGTTTGGTGCCACTGGTGCCATGTAATCGACCGCGAGAGTTACGAAAATCCGGAAATCGCGGCGATAATTAATCGCTTTTACATCCCGGTGAAAGTGGATCGCGACGAACGCCCCGATGTGGATTCGCGCTACCAGTCGGCCGTCAGCGCAATTTCCGGACAGGGCGGCTGGCCTTTGACCGCGTTCCTTACGCCGGACGGAAAACCATTTTTCGGCGGCACATACTTTCCGCCCGAAGACGCGATGGGGCGTCCGGGTTTCAAACGCATCCTGACGTCCATTGCAGATGCTTTCAAAACGCGGCGGGCTGAAGTGGACACGTCGGCTGTGGCGCTGGAAGAAGCTGTCGCCAAAGCGGAAACCTTTCGCACGGCACGCGGCGAGTTCGACGCCGGAATTGTGGATGCGGTACTCGAATCGTCGCTCCATCTTTTCGATGAACACAACGGCGGCTTCGGGCAATCGCCGAAGTTCCCGCACGCGAGCGCGGTGGATTTGCTGCTGGAGCGCTACCAGTCCACACGCGATCCGCATTTGCTGCACGTCGCGGAACGAACGCTGGAAGCCATGGCGCTCGGAGGCGTTTACGACCAGCTCGGCGGCGGGTTCCACCGTTACTCGGTGGACGAGCGCTGGTGCGTGCCGCACTTCGAAAAAATGACCTACGACAATTCGGAGTTGCTGAAGAATTTTCTGCACGGATATCAGGTGACGCGCGAGCCACTTTTTGGCGAAACAGCCGAGGGAATCATTTTCTGGGTGAACGAAGTGTTGTCCGATCAAGCGCGCGGCGGATTCTACGCAAGCCAGGATGCGGATCAGACTCTGGATGATGACGGAGACTATTTCACCTGGACGCAAGCGGAAGTGCGCGCCGTGATTTCCCGGGAAGAATCCCGCGCGGTGGAAATATATTACGACGTCAATCCGCGTGGAGAGATGCATCACAATCCGGAAAAGAATGTTTTGTGGATTACGGGCACCATCAAGAAGCTTGCCAAAGAATTGGCCATCGATGAACCGCAAGCACGGGACTTGATCGCGCGCGCCAAAGAGAAGCTTCTCGCAGCGCGCCGCGAGCGGCGTCCCACGCCCGCAATTGACACTACAATTTACGTCGGCTGGAACGCGATGTTTGTTTCCGCGTATCTCGAAGCTGCTCGTGTCCTGGGCCGGGAAGAATGCCGCGAGTTCGCGCTCAAAACGTTGGATCGCCTGATCGCGGCGGCCTGGGATGAATCCAAGGGTTTCTTGCACCGCGTGGGTGGTCCTCGTTTGGAAGGCACGCTCGACGATCAGATTTTTACTGCCGCTGCGTTGCTCGACGCTTACGAATCGACGCTCGAACAGACATATTTCGAGAAGGCTGAGCGCACCATGCGGCTCCCC
>Ga0209330_1000770_pt1 | contig 11561 bp, 6 predicted proteins | sample JacPinW_OM2H0_O3_FD_187969 | JGI IMG/M metagenome (GOLD analysis project Ga0209330, IMG submission 187969) | Forest soil microbial communities from Algoma, Ontario, Canada - Jack Pine, Ontario site 1_JW_OM2H0_O3 (SPAdes) (version 2) | ecosystem: Environmental > Terrestrial > Soil > Boreal...
TCTCTATGTACGCGCGCACCACGTCGGTCAGAATCTGTTGATGGCGCTTCTGCTGTAGGATCGTAGGACTCATGGGTTAAAGCGGACTAACTCCCGGGCCACCGCCGCTATTTCGTTACAGCTCATCCCTGTATTTTAGTCTAGTCGGTCAAGCGGAAAGCGTCAACCGCGACGCCCCAGGCCGTTGCGCAGGATTCGCACAACATCACAGGGAGCCGAACACTCGTCCCTTGCGCAGTCAATCCGCTAGGCGTACTGTTTATCGGGATTTTCCGCCTTGCCGTTGCCTGTCCTACCGCTTTTAAACATGCGGGGAGGGTGCATGCTTTGCAGATTGTGCATAAGCTTTCTTGCTGGCGCAATGTTGCTGTCCGCGAGCGCCTTATCCCAATCGTCGCGGCGACTCACGACCCCCAAGACGAACTCGGCGCCAAGCCCCGCGTCAAGCTCCACGCTCTCGACCAGAATCGTCGCCTACGACATCGACGCAAAACTGAACACCGCCGCTCACACCATCGACGCCACGGAAACCCTCGTCTATCGAAATCTTACCGGCCAGCCCCAGCAAATTTTTCCATTCCATCTATATTTGAACGCGTTCCAGCCTCAATCGACCCTCATGACCGAAGTCCGCGTGGTTGGAACCCGCGGCACCGGTCCAAATTCCGGCTGGGACGATAAGCATCATGGCTCAATCACTGTAAGTAAACTCGAGGTTGAAGGGATGGGCGATCTCACAGGCAAAATGGAGTTCATTCAGCCAGATGATCGCAACGCGAACGACCGTTCCGTATTTCAGGTCACTTTACCGAAATCGATAGCACCTGGCGAGTCGGTGCAGTTCCGCATGAGTTTTCACGACGAACTCCCCGAAGTCCTTCACCGCACCGGTTACAAACGCGATTTCTATATGGTTGGGCAGTGGTTTCCCAAAGTCGGCGTGTGGTGGAAGAACGCATGGAACTGCCATCAGTTTCACGCGAACTCGGAATTCTTCGCCGATTTCGGAACCGTTGACGTCAACGTTACGCTTCCGAAAAATGAAATTGTCGGCGCCTCCGGAGACTTGATGTCCAGCTCCGACAATTCGGACGGCACCAAGACCGTGAAGTTCCATTCTGAAGACGTCCACGATTTTTCCTGGACTGCTAGTCCCGATTACACCGTCCTTCAGGATTCTTGGACCGGAAGCGCTGGACCAGTGAAGATTCTTGTGCTGATGTCTCCCGGAAACATGTCTTCCGCGTCCCGCTACATCCAGGCTCTGAAAGGCACGCTCGCGTGGTATGACAAGTGGATTGGACCCTACCCATACGACCGCATCACCGTGGTCGATCCCCCTCACGGCGCTCTGGACGCGGGAGGTATGGAATATCCCACTCTGATCACCGCCGGGACGGGGTGGTTTATGCCCAAAGGCCGTCTTGAGCCTGAGGCCGTCGTCGAACACGAATTCGGCCATCAGTATTGGTATGGCATGGTGGCAACCAACGAATTCGAAGACGCCTGGTTGGACGAAGGCATCAACAGCTACCTCGAAGCGAAGGTGATGGACGAGCTATACGGAAAAAACACTTCACGCTTCAATTTCCCATTTGCCACTGCCGGCAACTCGGAGTATCAACGGCTCGCTTACATATCACTTCCAGATACCGACCCCCTGACTCGTTTTTCCTGGAAGTACATCGATGACAACGCGTACGGCGCGGTCGCCTATGACAAGACAGCTACAGTTCTTATCACACTAGAAAAACTCATCGGCGAAGACACCCTGCGCGCAGCGCTTCACGAATACTTTTTGCGTTACCGATTTAAGCATCCAACGGGAGAAGACTTTCTAAAGACGATCGAAGACGTTTCACACCAGGACCTGAAGTGGTATTTCGATCAAGCCGTTTACGGCACCAATATACTTGACTACGAAATTTGGAACGCTCACTCCGACCGCCTGAATTGGTGGGAAAAAGAAATCTCCGGAAAGAACGCCGGCGACGAAATTCATCGCACTTATGTCACCGTCCACCGCAAGGGCGATTTTGTGTTTCCTGTGGATGTCGTCATCAAATTCGACGACGGAACTTCCGCCACGGAACACTGGGACGGCCGCGACCGCTGGATACGCTACACCTACGATCGCAAAGCCGAGCTTGCCTCCGCCCAACTCGATCCCGAAAATCAGGTCTGGCTTGACCGAAATCTCTTTAACAACAGCTACACCGTCCAGGAAGACAAGCGCGCCGTCCACAAGCTTCAGAATCTCTGGATTTTCGCCAGCGAGTGCCTCTCACAATTCCTGGCCTGGATATCCTAGCCGGATATTGAAGGAGTAGAACGCATGAAGGCAGTAAGGCCGAAGACTTTTGTGTCCGGGGCCCGACTCGTTTGGCGATGGCAGCGAATTGTGTGGTGGGTTTTTATCGTCAGCCTAGTTCTTGCTCTGTTTGCCGTTCGAGGCATGGTCGAGCGCGCCGGCGCGGCAATGGATCACAGTCTGGCGTCACAGCGCCTTGTGGATGGATTTGATGTTTCGGCCGTCTTCGAACTTATGGTCCAGCCGGATTCCCCTATCGAAGCGCCGGGACCCGCGATCTTTCATTATTCCGTGATTTTTGCGATTTTTATGCTGTTTGCTGCAGGCGGAATTCTCGCAACCTATTACGATGACGCGAAACCCTCCACCACTGCATTCTTCGAAGCCTGCGGACACTACTTCTGGCGTTTTGTCCGCCTGGTGATTTACATGCTGCTGGCCTTTATCCCCATCGGCATTTTCATCGCGATTTGCGGTCCGATTTACGACCGCATCGAAGATAAATCTATTTCTCCGTATTCTTCTGTTTACTTTTCATGCGCCGCGGCACTGGTAGTTTTGCTGCTCTTGATTGTCGTGCGGTTGTGGTTTGATATGGCGCAGGTCATCTCTGTCGCCGAGGACGAAACCAGAATGCACCGGGCCTTGCGCCGCGCCGCTTCGCTGCTCTGGCACAACTTTGGCTCGCTCTTCTGGCTATATCTTCGCATTAGCATGCTGGCATGGATTTTCTGCGGCCTCGGGCTACACCTCTGGATGTATCACCTCCGCCCGCAATCCACCACCGCAGCATTTCTGCTGGCCCAAACGATTGTTCTCTTCTGGATCGGAACGCGGCTCTGGCAGCGCGCTTCCGAAGTTTTGTGGTACCGCAAGTTTCAAGCCGCCGGTGTCACGGAGTCTACCTCTTCTCCGGCGCCGTCTCCTGATCCATCCCCTCTGCCATACTCCACCGCGATGAACTGAAAGGCTACGCTCCCCGCATCACCAAATGCGGCAGCGCAAAGCTTCCGCGCGAACCATCGGCGAATCTGCTTTGCAGCCCCAAGCCTTCGCAAACGCGGGCATATTGGAAACCGGCCCCTTTGTGCGGTATGGCCCCAGCGGATGCGGATTTGTCGCCACCATCAGCCGTGCGAATTCAGGACGATTGCTTCCTGCCCATATCTGCGCAAACGCGATGAAATATCGCTGCTCGGCAGTAAAGCCATCAATTTTCTCCGGCTCTTTCCCATTGAACGACTTCTGCATCGCGGCATAAGAAATCGTCAAGCCGCCCAGGTCCGCGATGCTCTCTCCTTCCACCAGTTGCCCGTTTTCATGGAGCCCGGGCTCCACTTCGAATTCGGAAAACTGTTTCGCGATGCAGTCTCCGCGCGCCTTGAAATTCGCCAAGTCTTCCGGAGTCCACCAATTTTTTAAATTGCCCTGCGCGTCGAATTTTGCGCCTTGGTCGTCGAAGCCGTGCGTCATCTCGTGCCCAATTACTACTCCGATCCCGCCATAGTTCATGGCATCGTCGCGGTTCGCATCGTAAAAAGGCGGCTGCAGAATGCCCGCCGGAAATACGATCTCGTTCATCGAAGGGTTGTAATACGCATTCACGGTCGGCGGAGTCATCCCCCACTCCGTGCGATCCACCGGCTTGCCGATCTTCGCAAGCTCGCGAGCCACTTCGAATTGTCCGCTGCGAATCACGTTGGACGCATACGGCCCGCGATCCACTTTGAACGCCGAATAATCCCGCCATTTATCCGGATACCCGATTTTGATCGTAATCGCATCGAGCTTCACCGCAGCCTGCTTCCGTGTCTCCGGACTCATCCAGTCGAGCGTGGCCAGATCGTCGCGCAAAGCCGCCATTAAATTCTTCACCATGATTATGGCTTTCGCCTTCGCTTCCGGTGGGAAATTCTCCTTCACGTAATACTGTCCCAGCGCTTCTCCCAACGTTGCATCGGTCGCCTGCACGCAACGGCGCCAGCGCGGAAGTTGTTCCTTCGTCCCTACCAGCGTCTTGCCGTAAAAATCAAAGTTCTCGTCCACAAATTTTGACGAAAGCCCCGGCGCGGCTGTGTGAATCAAGTGCCAACGCAAATAGACTTTCCAATCTGCGAGCGGGACGGTCGTCAAAGACGCATTCATCACCTTGAAGAAATCAGGCTGCCCGACATTCATGTCCTCAACGGGCGGGGCGCCGACTTCCGCAAAAAACTCGGGCCACGCAAAGTTCGGGGTCAGCTCTTTAAGCTGCGCCAAGGTCATCTTGTGATAAACGTGATCGGGATCGCGCGTCTCCACGCGTGTCATCGAGGCTTTCGCTAGCGAAGTCTCAATATCCATCACCGTCTTCGCTTCCGCGGCCGCTTTCGCATCGTCGTCGCCGGCTAGCTTGAACATATTCGTCACGTGCTGCACGTAGGCTGCCCGCAACGTAACTGATTTCTCGTCGTCTTTTATGTAGTAATCCCTGTCCGGCATTCCCAGCCCGCCTTGGCGCGCTCCGGCGATCTCCTGCGTGCTGTTCTTGAAATCTTGCTGTGAGCTGAAGCCAAAAACCGCCCGCACACCTTGTCGGTGCAGCGATGCGATCTCGGCTTGAAGCGCCTTCGCATCATTTATGCTTGCGATGCGCTGAAGTTCAGGCTGTAACGGCTGGATTCCCGCCGTCTCGATCGCGGACTCGTCCATGCAGCTCGCATAAAAGTCTCCAATCTTTTGCCAGTTCGAACCGGGCGCGGCGCTCTTGTCCGCCGCAGCTTTGTCGAGGATCTTCTGCAGCGCGTTCTCATTGTCTTCATGAAGCTTGTTAAACGTGCCCCATGACGGGTACGCCGCCGGAATCGGATGGCTCTTCACCCAGCCGCCATCGGCAAATTGAAAAAAATCGTCGCAGGGAGACACCGAGCGGTCCAGATTCGCAAGATCGAACCCGTGCCCGCCTTGCTCATCGGGAACGCCAGTCGTGTAGCAGCCTCCCGCCGCGGAGCTTTCCCCCGACACGGTCTCAAGCATTTGGCGCGAGTCAGCACTCTGCGCCGCGAGCCCCAGCGGAGAAACCACAATCAGGATAACTAGCAAAACAAACGTCGCACGTCGAATCATCGAATAGCCTCTTTCAGTCGGATTTGGATTTCACACGCCAATGCGGGAGTTGAGCCGGAAATCGTCGGGTGGCAAGAGTGGGCGCGTCACTACCCGGATTGTGACCGCTCAACCGCGCCAAGTCAACCGCTTCCGCCGAACTCTCCGGCTGGAGGGGCCTGGAATAAACTTCATATTGACACTCTATAGGAGCTAACGTATCTTCCTACAGATCGTCTATAGGAGAAATATGACCCCAGGCCATAGCAGTGATCAGGCCAACGACCAGACCAAGCTCCTCCAAGGCACTCTCGACATGATGATCCTGAAATCCCTCGCCCTGGACCAAATGCACGGCCTCGGCATCTCGCGCCGCATCGAACAACTCACCAAAGGCACTTTCCAAGTCAAGCCCGGCTCGCTCTTCCCCGCACTTCACCGCATGGAAGAGGAAGGATGGCTCGTTTCTTCCTGGGGCGAGTCGGAAAATAATCGTCGCGCGAAGTATTACCGCTTGACCAAAGCCGGTCGCCGCCAGCTCAACTCGGAAACCCAGCGCTGGGGACGAATCTCCTTGGCCATCGCCCGAGCTTTGGAAGCTTCTTAAGTTCGCGTACTCGAGAAGGAGCAGAAAGCATGCCCACGCTCTCGCGAATGAAAAACCTCTTTCGAAATGTTTTCGCCAAACACCGCGCCGACCGTGACCTCGATGACGAAGTTCGCGGATACGCCGATATGCTTGCGGAAGAAAAGGTGCGAGCAGGCATGAACCCGGAAGAAGCGCGTCGCTCGGCTCGCCTTGAATTAGGCGGCGTCGAGCAAGTAAAAGAAAACGTCCGCGAAGTCCGCGCCGGCGCCTGGCTCGACTCCCTCTTCCAGGATTTGCGCTACGGCGCCCGCATGCTCCGCAAAAATCCCGGTTTCACCGCCGTCGCCGTCCTCACCCTCGCCCTCGGCATCGGCGCCAACACCGCAATCTTCACGCTCACCTACGCCGTGATCCTCAAGAGCCTGCCCGTCCCCAACCCGCAGCGATTGGTGCGCTACACATTCCGCTCCGGCACTCAGGACCTCGGCCTCTCCGGTCCGCTTTACGACGCACTTCTCAAACATGAGCAAGCCACCCAGGATCTTCTCGCATGGAGTTCGAGCACTTTCACCGTGCAAGAAGACAACGCCCCTACCGAAGTGAACGGCGCTCTCATGTCCGGCAACGGCTTTCGGGTCCTGGAACTGCAGCCGTCCCTCGGGCGGACTTTCGGCGAGGCAGACGACCAGACCGCCGGAGGCCCGAACGGTTATCAAGCGCTTCTATGCTACGCCTACTGGAGGGAGCATTTTCACGCCAGTCCCAGTGTGCTTGGGCAGTCCTTAAACATTAACGGAAAAGCAGTAACCATCGCGGGCGTGCTTCCAAGAGGATTCGAAGGTCTCGTCGTTGGCCAGCGTACTGAAATTGTCTTGCCTCTAGCGTTTGAGGAGATCCTGTACCCTGCCCATCCGAGACACCTTCCGGGAAGTTTTTGGCTAACCGTAGTTGGACGGCTGAAACCGGGCCAGTCTCTGCGGACCGCCCAGGCCAACCTGCTGGCAACACAGAATTCTGTTCGTGACGAAGGAGATCCCTCCCACGAAATGCTCAGCGGATACTTTGCCGCCTTTCAAATCGGCGTCGAGAGCGCGCGTTCCGGACGCTCCTTTCTCCGCATCACATACGCTCGACCGCTCATTGTGCTCGAGATCCTGGTCGGGCTCGTGCTGCTTCTTTGCTGCGCCAACTCCGCCCTTCTCATTCTGGCGCGCGTTAGCAGCCGGCTTCGGGAGTTTGCCGTGCGCAGCGCGCTCGGCGCGCCCAGGCGTCGGCTGTTCCGCCAGGTTATGATCGAAATTGCACTGCTCGCCTTCTGCGGTTTGGTAGCGGGCATCGTCCTTGGATGGGCTGGCGCGAAATCTCTGGTAGCAATGCTAGCGGCGATAGGACAGCCGCCCCCTCTCGACGCAGCCCCGCAAGCCGCCGTTCTCGCTTTTACTGCGGGGACCGGCGTCCTTGCTGCGCTTGCCGCCGGTGCATGGCCCGCTATACGCGCCTGCCGCGTGGCTCCGATTCTCGGGCTCAAGGAAGGCAGCACTGGCACAACGTCGAAAGCTCTCGGGGGATGGATCGTCCCGTTACAAGTGGCTGTTAGCGTCGTTCTGGTCGCCGCCGCTTCACTCCTAGGTACCTCGTTCTTTCACTTATTGCTCGAAGATTCGGGCTTCCGTTCTGAGAACGCGATTTTGGCAGAGGTTGAGTTCGACGCGAACAAAGCGACTGATGCCGTCGCTACTCGGGACGCCCAGGAAATCGTCGACACCCTCGCGAACTCCTCCGGCGTCGATTCCGCGGCCGTGATGTCTACACCCCCGCTCCACGGCTGGTTTACCGTGTCGCATTATTACTCCTTGGACCACAATGGTGGGATTCACACCGACATGCAAACCTGGGCGGAGACCGTGAGCGCCGACTACTTCCCAGCAATCGGAACGCCTGTTCTCACGGGACGCGGTTTTAATCACGGTGATCTGAGTAACGCGCGGGTCTGTGTACTCAGCGCATCAGCGGCGAGCTACTTCTTCCCCAGCCAGCAAGCGGTTGGCCGGTTCGTGTATTCGGGCGGTACCGACTCGACTCTCGATGGAAAAGCCACGCCTAGCCCACAGGATACCTGCCAAGTGATCGGCGTTGCAGCCGACGCGCGGTTCGAATCGCTGCGCGAATCAGCGCAGCGGGCGATTTACCTCGTCATCCCCCAGAAGGAGTTAAGGAGCGATTTCTTCGTCGTTGTGCGCAGTCGCAACACCCGGTTAGCGACGGCAGCAATCCGCGAAGCCGTCCATAAGGTCGTGCCCGGAGCAACGGAGCCAACGGCGTTCACATTCAATGAGCTATTGGCCGCGCACTTGCGCCAAGAACGAATGCTGATGGCCTTATCAGCTTGCTTCGCCGGCGTAGCTTTGCTTCTCACGGCACTGGGGCTGTACGGTCTGCTTTCTCGCAGCGTCGTCGTGCGCACAAAGGAAATCGGTCTGCGGCTCGCGCTCGGCGCCCAGCCTCGTGATGCGCTGGCTCTTGTGCTATGGCAAGGATTGAGACTCGTCGTCATCGGAAGCGTGTTTGGCTTGATCGCAGCTTCCGGCGCCGTCAAACTGTTGCGAAGTTTGCTCCTCGGTTCGCAGCCCGATAAGCCGCTCTTGCTAATAACAGCGGTCGCGGCGCTATTCATAGTCGCGCTGGCGGCAAGTTCCATCCCCGCGTGGCGCGCCACAAAAGTCGATCCCATGGTCGCCCTGAGGCACGAATGAATCGAAGCATGTCGAGCATAGAGGACACGTAATGCCATTCATCTCGCGAATGACCAGCTTCTTGCGAAATGCCTTCGGCAAGGACCGAAACGACCGGGAGCTCGACGCTGAGGTCCGCGGATACGTCGACCTGCTAACTGACGAAAAGATGCGCGCAGGCGTGAAACCAGAAGAGGCTCGTCGCGCGGCTCGCCTTGAATTAGGCGGCGTCGAACAAGTAAAAGAAAACGTCCGCGAGGTCCGCGCCGGCGCCTGGCTCGACTCCCTGCTCCAAGACTTGCGTTACGGCGCCCGGATGCTCCGCAAAAACCCCGGCTTCACCGCCGTCGCCGTCCTAACCCTCGCCCTCGGCATCGGCGCCAACACCGCAATTTTCAGCGTGGTCAATGGCGTACTCCTTCGTCCGCTTCCTTATTCCGAGCCGGAGCGCTTGCTGACCATCCAATCGAGGCAATCGCTCCCGGACCTGGAAGACATCCAAAGGCAAAGCCAATCATTCGACGCGTTGGGCGCCAGCACCATGCAGCGGCTCGACTATACCGGCGGGGCCGAACCCATTCAGGTGTTCTCCATCAACTGCAATGCCGACCTCTTTCATGCGTTGCACACCAAACCTGCCCTCGGCCGTCTTCTCAATGCAGAGGATGATCGTTATGGCGTCCCAGGAGCAGTTGTCCTGAGCCATGGTTTCTGGAAGCGCCAGTTCGGCGGCGACCCGAACGTCATCGGCAAATCCATCCCGCTGAGCGGCAATCGCTACATCATCGTGGGAGTGCTGCCGCCGGATTTTTGGTTACCAGGCCCGACGGGGGATGTTTATGCGCCTCTACGCGTGGTCTATCCGGCAGCAGCACAAGCCCGCGGCGTCCACTTCCTCAGAACATACCTCCGCCTCAAACCGGGCGTCACGCTGGCCCAAGCACAATCGGAAATGGATCGAACCGATGAATTCCTGGCACGCGCCTACCCGGACAACAACCAAAATCGGCACCGGCGGCTGATGCCGTTGCTCGAAGACGTGGTCGGAGACTCGCGTGCAGCGTTGCTTATTCTTTTCGCCGCCGTAGCCCTGGTACTGCTGATTGCCTGCGTAAATTTTGCGAACCTCCTTTTGGCACGTAGTGCCTCGCGCCAGCGGGAAATCGCAATTCGGGCTGCTTTGGGCGCGAGCTCGCACCGTTTAATCGCCCAGATGCTAACGGAAAGTCTATTACTCGCGCTCGCGGGAGGTGTAGGTGGAATTTTGCTGGCGCAAGCCGGCATAAGAATTCTGATCGCCCTTGCGCCTGACAACTTGCCTCGCCTCGGTGCGATTGGCATCGATGCCGGCGTCCTGGCATTCACACTCGCAATCTCTGTCCTGACCGGCATCGTATTCGGATTATTTCCCGCATGGAGCGCTGCGCGGTTCACTTGGTGCGAGGGGCTGAAAGAGTCGGGCCGCACGACGGCAGAAAGCAGAACGAGCCTCCGTCTGCGTCGGACTCTCGTGGTCTCCGAAACGGTATTAGCAACGCTGGTCTTGGTCGCTGCGGGACTATTGGTTCGCAGTTTCCAGCGCGTTGAGTCCGTTTCACCAGGCTTCCGGCCGGACAACGTTCTCACCATGCGCCTGGAACTTCCGGAGGCGCGATACGAAGAAGCCGTTAAACAGAGACCATTTCGTTACGCGCTGTTGAGTTCCCTGAATGCGCTTCCTGGCGTTCAAGCGGCTATGATCAGCGAGCTGCCCATGAGCGGCGATTCCCTCGACCACGATCTCTCCATCGAAGGGCGGCCTGTAAAACTTGGAGAGGAACCCGCAGTCCAGACACGCACGATCCTCGGCAATTATTTTTCGATCATGGGTATCCCTCTGCTTCGCGGACGACAATTCTCAGGACAAGACCGCGAAGATACTCCGGTCGTCGTAATAGTGAACGAAACCTTCGTCCGCCGTTTTTTCTCAAACCAGGACCCCATTGGTGCGCGCGTAAGATGGTCGCGGGATGACCCCGCAAGCTGGAAAGCCATTGTGGGAGTAGTGGGCGACGTGAAACATTTCGGCCTGGATCAGCCGGAAGAACCGGCGGTGTACGATTTGTACTCGCAAACCGACGAACCGTGGAAACGCTGGATGTCTCTCGCCGTGCGCAGTTCCACCGATCCGGGTCGACTGACACGTGAAGTGGAAGGCCAAATCTGGGCGCTCGACCGCGGCATTCCACCGACCGCCGTACTCACCATGCACGACGTGATGGATGCGTCCGTAACTCCGCGGAAATTCAATTTGACGCTCATGTCGATTTTTGCGGGTGTGGCCCTGGCGCTCGCGGTAATCGGCATCTACGGCGTGGTGGCGTACGCCGTGACGCAGCGCACGCACGAAATCGGAATCCGCGTGGCGCTGGGCGCGCAACGGCGCGACGTAGCACGGCTCGTGCTCGGCGAAGGCGCACGCCTCGCGGTTCTCGGCGCAATTCTCGGGCTCGCAGGAGCGGCAGCGCTCACGCGATTCATGGCAAGCCTCCTCTTCGGAATCGGTGTGCGCGATCCCCTCACCTTCCTCGCCGTCGCCGGGATCCTTATTTGCGTCGCCGCAGTCGCTTGCTGGATTCCCGCCCGTCGCGCCATGCGCGTGGATCCCACGGTTGCCCTTCGATATGAATGAGTCACCAGGAAGCTCGCCCGACAAAAGTGAGGGGTCAACATGCCCGTGCTTTACCGGATGAAGAGTTTCTTGCGAAACACCTTCGGCAAACGCCGAAACGACCGGGAACTCGACGCCGAGGTCCGCGAATATACCGAAATGTTAGCGGAGGAAAAGATGCGCCAAGGTATGAAC
>Ga0209330_1000771_pt1 | contig 11524 bp, 6 predicted proteins | sample JacPinW_OM2H0_O3_FD_187969 | JGI IMG/M metagenome (GOLD analysis project Ga0209330, IMG submission 187969) | Forest soil microbial communities from Algoma, Ontario, Canada - Jack Pine, Ontario site 1_JW_OM2H0_O3 (SPAdes) (version 2) | ecosystem: Environmental > Terrestrial > Soil > Boreal...
GGCCTCCGAGCTGCTGTCCACCGTAACCGGGCTCGACTGCACGCAGCAGCGATCCACATTCTCAATCGTGTAATTCGTGTAATCCAGAACGCTGTTCAAGCCCTTGTGCATGTGCGGCACGTGATACCCGCCGTCCAAAAAGTTGTCCACATAGACTTTCCAGTTGCAGTCCAATGTATAGCTGCGCCGCTCGACGAATTTCAAATCCCCAAATCCCAATGGCTTCGCGAGTCCCACCAGCGCGCCAAGAAAATCCGCCAGCGATCCTGCTTCCGGATCCAGATTCACAAAGATAAACTTCTCCCAAGTCTCCACTCGAATGGGAACCAACCCATTGTGCGCGCGGTCGAAATTGCGGACGCCGTCAAATTCCGTCATCCCGCGCAGCTCTCCTTCCAAATTGTATGTCCATCCATGGTACGGGCAGCGCAAGTGCGGCGTTTGCCCGCACGGTTCGTTCATCACCGTCATCGCATGGTGCCGGCACACGTTAAAAAATGCGCGCAACTTATCGTCGCTGCCGCGCACCACCACCACAGGCTCCTCGGCCACACTCGCAGTAACGTATTGCCCTGGTTTCGCAACCTGCTCGATCCGACCGACCGCCTGCCACGTCCGCGAGAAAACATTCCGCAACTCTAGTTCAGCGATACGCGTATCGGTGTACCACGGCGCCGGAATCGTGTACGCCTCGGAGAGCGGAGCGGAATCGTTGTACGCAGCGAGAATTTCCTTCACCGTCTTCTCCACCGAATTTCTCCCAACTGACCTGCCCCCAGGGCGGCGAGTTCAGTTTCGCGATTATAGTACCCGAAGTTACCCTTTCCGCATGCGCGCGCGACTGCGCCCCGCGAGAACCTTCGTGCCGAAGTAAACTCCGCTTAAGGCTCGCTACATCCGCCGGTTCATCCCCGCTGGCCGACAGAAGCCAAGCCCGGATTCAGATGTGAGGCATCTAGCTTGGCCACATTGGTACAAACCGAACCCGTCCCCACTTCTGCTGGAGCGCCGAAAGCCCCTCCAAGCGGTCCTCCCCACCCATCTGCACAATGGATTTACAGCCCTTGGCTCGATCTGCTCGTAGGCTGTGGCGCGTGGTCCGCCCCGCTGCTGGGCGTCGCGATGTGGATGTCGCCCACGCACACCCACGGATGGGCCGTCGCGTTCTACGCTCTCGCAATCATTTTCAACTACCCGCATTTCATGGCCACGATTTATCGCGCTTATCACACGCGCGAAAATTTCGAGAAGTACAAATTCTTCACTCTGCACATCACGCTCTTGCTCGCCCTCACCGCCGTCCTGATGCACGCCTCTCCGCGCCTGTTTCCCTGGGTCTTCACGCTCTACATCTATTGGAGCCCGTGGCATTACAGCGGCCAGAATTACGGTTTACTGATGATGTTCGCCCGGCGAAGCGGCGCAGAAGTGGCCCAGAGCGAGCGCCGCTGGCTCCGCGCTGCCTTCGTCGCGTCCTACTTGATGTTGCTGGCGAGTTTCGTAACCGGCGGCTCGAACGATCCGCTGATTCTTTCGCCAGGCTTGCCCGCGAAAATTACTTTTCCCCTGCGTCTTGCCCTGGGAGCAGCCTTCGCCGTCTGCACCTGGCTCGGTTTTCGACGCATGGTCCGCAAGCACGGCGTCCGCGCGATGATCGCCCCACTCACCCTTGCGGTAACGCAATTCCTCTGGTTCGTCGTGCCCACGCTTCTCGAATTGCGCTCAGCCTATCAGGTGCCCCAAACCCGCTACAGCAGCGGAATTCTCGCCGTTCTGCATTCGACGCAATATATATGGATAACCAGCTATTACCAGCGCCGCGAAGCCCGAGCAGCCGGCCAGTCCGCTTGGCGCATGTCATTCTATTTCATCACGCTCGTAGCAGGCGGCATCGCGCTCTTTATTCCCGGGCCCTGGCTCGTCAGCTATCTATTCCATTACGATTTCACCACCAGCTTCTTGATCTTCATGGCCGTCGTGAACATCCACCACTTCATCCTCGACGGCGCCCTGTGGAAGCTTCGCGATTCTCGCGTCGCGTCGTTGCTCATCGGCCCCAGCGGAAAATCCGCGATTCCTGGTCAAACGCAGCCCGCAGCGCAAATGACGTCCCGCCACAACGTCGGCCCTGAGAAATGGTTTGGCCGGCGCGTCTTCGCCGCGCCGGCTTTCAAAATCAGCCTCGCTGCACTACTTTTTCTATGGGGCGGCGTCGACCAAATTCATTTCGCCCTGAGCAACGGCAGCGAAAATCTTTCCGCCCTCCTCCGTGCCTCGGACATGAATCCCTACGACAGCGCACTCGAAGCGCGCATCGCCTTCGCCGAAACAGCAGCAGGAAATCGAGACGAAGCCGTGGCCTCCCTTCAGCAAGCCGTCGCCCTCAGTCCTCAAAACGCCGCGCTACAACATGCCTACGCTCGCGCCCTGATAGAAGACGGCCGCTATCCCGATGCCTACGCGCATTATCAGAAAATGCTGCAAATATTTCCGCGCGATCCGGATGCTCTGGTGAATTACGGTTTGCTTGCCGCCCACCTCGGTAATCCCGATCAAGCCATCGATTCCTGGGAAAAGGCGGTAGACGTAAATCCGAATCAAATGAACGCGCAGCTCTATCTCGCGCAAGCCTTCGACCGAAAATCCGAGCCCGCCTCTGCCGCCAGACATTGGGACATTTTCCTGCGCCTCGCGTCGACGCAGTCTGATTCCGCGACAATCAGCGCGAATCAGTTGATCTCCGCGACGATTCAACTGGCTGACGATGAATCTGCGATCAATCAATCCGACGCCGCCCTCGCCCGCTATCAGTCCGCCATCGCGCTCGCGGAGCACGCGAACGATGCCAAACTCGAAAGCCTCGCCCTAGCTCATCTCGCCGATCTGCAGGATAAAAGAAAAGACGCCGCAGCCGCCGCTGCCGCCGCTCAATCCTATCAGCGCGGCCTTTCACTCGACTCCAAAGCCGGCGACCCGCGCAGCGAAGGATTCGACTGGTTCAACTATGGCCAATTCCTCCGCCGCCATCAGGCGCCCGACGAGTTGGTCTACGCCTGTTTTCTCCGCGCCGAAAATCTGCTGGCGTCCGCCGATCCCGCAGAACTGCAAACCGTGCAGACCGCCCGCCGCCAAGTCGCCGCGCAATTGGGAAAGAAAGCTCCCGCCGCACAAAAGGATCTCCCGGCGTTGCTCGCGCGTGCCGCAACCCTTCCCGTCGGCTCCCTCTAAATCCTTTAGCGCCTGCTCAGGTTTACTCAAACGCGACCGCCGAGCCATCCAATCCTAAATCGCCCGCGTACTATCTGCAGGTGCGCATTATGAAAACCCTCATGTCCATATGCCTGATCGCTTTGCTTTTTCCGTCTCCTGCAATTCCGCAGACCGCGGCGCGCAACCGTGTAAAACTCGATTGGCAGCCCTGGTCGGATAAGGTGTTTGCCGATGCGAAACACGATCGCCGCTTCGTCCTGCTCGATCTGGAAGCGGTTTGGTGCCACTGGTGCCACGTAATGGACGCAAACACCTACAGCGATCCCGCCGTAATCAAAATTCTGCAGGGTCATTACATCGTCGTAAAAGCCGACCAGGATTCGCGCCCCGATCTCTCCAACCGTTACGAAGATTTTGGCTGGCCCGCCACGGTAGTTTTCGATTCCGGCGGCCGCGAAATCGTTAAGCGCCAGGGCTACCTCGCGCCCGACGAAATGACCTCAATGCTGCAAGCCATAATCGACGATCCATCCCCCGGCCCATCCGTTCAGCCCGAGCCTAAACTGGAAATCCCAGTAGATCCGCTCCTCGGCGCAACGCTGCGCCTGCAACTCCAAAAGGATTACTTGGAAGGCTACGATTCGGAAAATGGCAGTTGGGGAACCGACCAAAAATATCTCGATTGGGATTCCGTGGAATATTCCATGGTTTTGGCGCGGCGCAACAATGACGCACAAGCCGCGCGCATGGCTCGACAAACTCTTTCCGAACAGCTCCATCTCCTCGATCCCGCCTGGGGTGGCGTGTATCAATACTCAACCGACGGCGGCTGGAATTCTCCCCACTTCGAAAAAATCATGCAAATGCAGGCGGAGAACCTAAGGATTTATTCCCTGGCATATTCCGCCTGGGGGAATCCTGAGTATCTTCACGCCGCACAGGAGATTCGCCGCTACCTCAAAACTTTTCTCACCTCGCCGCAGGGCGCCTTTTACACCAGCCAGGACGCTGACCTGATGGATGGCAAGCACAGCGCCGAATATTTCGCCCTCGACGATGCCGCGCGCCGTAAGCTCGGCATTCCTCGTGTGGACAAACACATTTACGCTCGCGAAAATGGCTGGGCCATCAACGCTCTCGTCGCCCTGTACTCAGCCACCGGAGACCAAAAAGTACTCGACGGTGCGGAACAAGCAACTCATTGGATCCTGGCCAACCGCGCAATCCCCGGAGGAGGCTTTCGCCACGGCGCGCAAGACGCAGCCGGTCCATACCTCGGTGACAACATCGCGATGGCCCGGGCCTTCATCTCTCTATACGCGGCCACCGGCGACCGCGTATGGCTTTCAAACGCTGAATCCACGATGAAATTCATCGGCCGCAATTTCAAAGGCGATCGGCCCGCTGGTTTCATCACCTCGAAAGCTCCCACCGATCGCGCGTATACTCCACATCCCGAGCGCGATGAAAACGTCGCCGTCGCGCGCGCCGCAAATCTCCTGTTTCATTACACCGGCGACCATCGCTACGAACAGATTTCCCAACGCGCCATGCTCTACCTCGCTGCAAAACCAGTCATCTATCGCTTGCCTGCCTCCAGCGTTCTTCTCGCCGATCTGGAATTGTCCAGCGAGCCTCTTCACCTCACCATCGTCGGTTCAAAAAATGACCCTGTTGCTCACAATCTTTTTCAAGAAGCCCAACGCTATCCGTCCTCCTACAAACGCCTTGAATGGTGGGACCCGCGCGAAGGGAAGTTGCCAAACCCTGACGTTCAGTATCCGCAGCTAAGAGCCTCCGCCGCTTTCATCTGCACCAATCGCACGTGCTCTCCCCCGGTCTATAACCCCGCTGATTTGCGAACCCGCGTGGATCGTCTACTCAAGATTCAAGCGGAACCATCCGTCGCCGGAAAGTAGCCGCGCGCTCTGCGCGACAAACCAGCTATCGAATACGGCTCAGCTGTCCCAAAGGCCAACTGGCGTAGCGTTTAACCCGAGCTATTCTAAGGGTTAGCAGTCCTTCGAGGTCTCGCAACGAGGTTCGTTGGAATGAAGCCCAATACCAAAATATCCGTCCGGGCGCTAGCGGCTCTCGCCTGTATCTTGTGGCCCGTGATCGCAGCCTGCGCACCTAACCAGGTCGCAGACGACGCCACTCTATGGGATGCAATTTGCCCCATCGTCTATCCAGTCGATCAGTCCGCCTCCGACCGCGGAGTTCACTACCTTTTTTTCGGCAACGGTTTCTTCATTAACCGCGAAGGCTACGTGCTCACCGCCGCGCACGTACTGAGCCAGCTTCACGGCGGCCAGCCCTACATTCTGCTCCGGCAATCCGCCGCCGCACCGTCCCGCATTGTTCCCGCCCTCTTGGTAGCCATCGACCGGGAACACGACGTGGCCATCCTTCGAGTGACGCCCAATCCCTTCGCAGGGAATTACAAAGTTTCCTTTTTGCCTTTGTCCTACGACAGGCCGCTGCGCGGTCAGACTGTGCTCACCGCAGCTCTGCTGCCTTCCAAGCCTCGCGACGCGTATACGCTAAATGCCACCATCGAAACGCGTTCGTGGGGCGAAGTCCTCGACTCGGAGTTTTCTCAACTGGACAAGGGACGCGGCGACACCGAGTTATTCCTTTTCAACCACGAAATAATCCTGGGACAGAGCGGCGCTCCCGTACTCTCCGCCGATTCTCAAAAAGTAGTCGGTCTCGTCGAAGGGCAATGGCTGGGCCACGGCACTCTTGCCGCCGCAACCACAGAACAACGCACGCCGGGCGCGGTTCTGCCCATTCATTACGCAATCGCATTGCTGCAGCAAAAGCACATTGCCTGGCACACCTCGCCGGCGGATTCAAGTGATCAGCGAACTGCATCGGACCAAGCGCAGGGATTTTTCGCGCCCGTTCCGATTTCATTGGTTCCGGCGGCTTACCCTTCTCAATCTCTTTTCGGCGGCGAAGTCGTCCTCGATGCGCTTGTCGATACCAGTGGACGCCTTGCCGACATCAAAGTCGTTCGCGGCGAATCTCCATTCCTCGAAAAATCTCTCGTCGCCGTCCGCACCTGGACTTTTCTTCCCGCGCGCCTCGACGGCAATGTAGTCGAGACAAGAATAGGAGTCGCTTTCCAATTTCCTCAGCCCTACGTCCCTCCACGAATCGCTACAGTCCACAATTACGAAGCCTCTTCCGCTGAAAAGAATTCTATCGACCGCGGCGCGCTCCCCGTTGTCACCGTCGAGCCTGAGTATCCCCCGGACGCCGACGCGCACGGCGGCGTGATGCTCTACGCTGATATCGGCCAGCAAGGCCAGCTCGATTCCGTAAAAGTTCTGCGCGGCCTCGAACCGCTCACTCCCGCCGCCGTCGCCGCTCTCCGCAATTGGCATTTCGCTCCCGCTAAACATGCCGGCGTAAACGTCAGCTCTCTCGCCATCGTAGTCTTCACCTTCACTCGTCCAGTCATCGCCGCTCGCGCGCAAGTATCCAGACCATCGCAATAATTCGCGTGTTTCCGTTACAATTTCGCCTGCCTTAGCTGTATTCTTCAGCGCGAAAAAGCATAGAATCTGTCCCGCACTCAATCGGGCGCAAGATTTCCAGGGGGCGCGATGTCCACAAAAATTATCACCGTCCGCGGACGTGAAATCATCGATTCTCGCGGCAATCCTACTGTGGAAGCCGAAGTGGGAGTCGAAGGCGGCGCCATCGGCCGCGCAGCCGTCCCGTCCGGCGCTTCCACTGGTGAGCACGAAGCCATCGAACTTCGCGACGGCGATAAGTCCCGCTACCTCGGCAAAGGAGTTCTAAAAGCCGTCGGCAACGTGAACGCCGAGATCGCCCAGGCCATCACCGCTATGGACGCTTCCGACCAGCGCGCCGTCGATCGCCGCATGATCGAAGCCGATGGCACGCCCAACAAATCCAATTTCGGCGCGAACGCAATTCTGGCCGTCTCCATGGCCGCCGCCCGTGCTGCCGCCGCGCAGCTTGAGCTGCCACTTTACCAATATCTCGCCAGATATTCGTCGGAAGGCTATGCCGATACTCTCCCTGTCCCCATGATGAATATTTTAAACGGCGGCGCCCACGCCGATAATTCCGTGGACGTCCAGGAATTCATGGTCATGCCCCTCGGCGCGCCCAATTTTCACGAAGCTCTGCGTTGGGGCATCGAAGTTTTCCACAACTTGAAAACTGTCCTGAAAAAAAACGGCTACTCCACCGCGGTCGGCGACGAAGGCGGCTTTGCTCCAAACCTGAAATCAAACGTCGAAGCCGTCGAGCGCGTGCTCGAAGCCATTACCGCCGCGGGTTACAAGCCGGGTGAACAAATCTCCATCGCCCTCGATCCCGCTTCCAGCGAGTTCTACGACCGCGACAAGAAAAAATACGTCTTCAAGAAATCCGACAAGTCGGAACGCACCTCTGAGCAAATGGTCGAGTTCTGGGAATCCTGGGTCCGCCAATATCCCATCGTCTCGATCGAAGACGGTCTATCGGAAGACGACTGGGACGGTTGGAAGCTTCTGACGCATGCACTCGGAAGGCCTGGCCTAGTCACAGACACGATGAGCAAGAAGCCAATTCAGCTAGTCGGCGACGATATTTTCGTCACCAACCCGAAGATCTTCGCGCGAGGAATCTCCGAAAAAATCGGCAACGCCATCCTCATTAAATTGAACCAAATCGGCACCGTAACCGAAACCGTCGAAGCCGTGGAAATGGCCCGCAAAGCAAATTACGCCTCCATCGTCTCCCACCGCTCCGGCGAAACGGAAGACACCTTTCTTGCCGATTTTGTGGTGGCCATGGGCTCCGGCCAGATTAAGACCGGCTCGGCCTCTCGCACCGACCGCATCGCCAAGTACAATCAACTCCTTCGCATTGAAGAACGCCTCGGCGAACACGCTATCTTCCCCGGCTTCAAAGCGCTTTCAGCCCATCCTGTAAACCGTCCGCCGCGCACCGTCGGCTCAGAAGAGATTTCGCGTCATGACGGAGAATAGGACTAATCTCCCCGCCTTATCTGATAATGACCTGCTCGATAGCCTCGAGCGCGCGGCCTTCGGCTATTTTCTGAGTCATTGCAACCCGGCCAATGGATTGGTTGCTGACAGGTCCGTGCCCGGCTCGCCCTGCAGCATCGCAGTCGCCGGGTTCGCTCTGTCCTCATATCCCGTAGCTGTAGAGCGCCGCTGGATCACGCGCGACGACGCCATCCAGCGAACTCTCGCCGCACTCCGTTTTTTCTCGAACAGCTCCCAGGGTGAAGCCCCTGACGCGACCGGTTACAAGGGTCTCTATTATCACTTCCTCGACATGCAGAGCGGCCGGCGGGTCTGGCAGTGCGAGCTGTCTCTGATCGATACTGCTTTGCTGCTCGCCGGAATGCTCACCGCGGCCTCCTATTTTACGGGCGACGCTCAAAGCGAAGCTGAGATTCGGCAACTCGCCGACGCGCTCTATCGCCGCGTCGACTGGCAATGGGCGCAGAACGGCAAAGCTACCCTTTCGCAGGGATGGAAGCCGGAATGCGGTTTTCTTCACTATGGTTGGGAGGGTTACAGCGAAGCCAGCATCCTTTATGTTCTGGCTATCGCTTCGCCTACTCACCCGATTCCCGCCACCAGCTTTTCAGCGTGGACCGCGACGTACCAGTGGGAAAACCTGTACGGCCACGACTTTCTCTATGCCGGCCCGCTCTTTATGCATCAGTTCTCGCACGCCTGGATCGATTTCCGCCGCATCCAAGATGCATTCATGCGCGAGAAACGCAGCGACTATTTCGAGAATAGCCGTCAAGCGGTTCACATTCAGCGCGAATATGCGTTGCGCAATCCTCACGGTCTTCGCGGCTACGGCGAGAACTGCTGGGGCCTTTCGGCGGGCGACGGCCCAAACCCTCAACGTGTCCGCATAGACGACATATACCGCCGCTTCTTCGGTTATACCGCGCGCGGCGTCCCGTACGGCCCAGACGACGGAACCATCGCTCCTCCCGCTGCCCTCGCGTCAATCGTTTTTGCGCCTGAGATGGTCCTCGCCGCCATCCGCCACTTCCGCGATCGCTATCCCGAAATCGTAAACGAATACCGGCTGCCGAGCGGGTTCAATCCCACTTTGGTTGAAAATGGATCCCAAGGCTGGATCAGCGAAGGCTATCTCGGTCTCGATCAGGGTATTGTTGTCTTGATGATTGAAAACTATCGCTCCGAACTCATATGGAAACTGATGCGTCAATGCCCGTACATCGGGGCCGGGTTACGTAGCGCGGATTTTCGAGGTGGATGGTTGTAGTGACGAATCTACTCGCTATATAGGACTTCCCATGAGCAATGAACCGTTGTCGTCTTCTGAGTTATCGAGTGAATATGATCGAAGGGAACTGTTGAACGTTCACCCGCCCGGCTGGAAAAACCCCGAGCCGGCTGACAGATACAACATGGTCGTCATCGGCGCCGGTCCCGCGGGACTAATGACGGCTTTCAATGCCGCGAAATTGGGCGCGAGGGTTGCCATCATAGAACGCGACCGCTTCGGCGGCGCGTGTTTCAACGTCGGCTGCATTCCTTCCAAAACGATTATTCGCACTGCTCGTTTGTATCAAGAGATGCGCAACGCTGAAAACTTCGGCGCGCAAGTGCCCACCGGCATCAGCGTCGACTTCCCGGCCGTGATGGAACGCATGCGGCGTGTGCGCGCACGCATCAGCCGCCGAGTCTCGGCCCAAAGGTTGAAGTCTGCGGGTGTGGACGTGTATTTCGGAGAAGCGCGCTTTGCTGCGCCCGACGCGGTGGAGGTCGAGGGAAAACGCTTGCGCTTCAAGCGCGCCCTCATCGCCAGCGGCGCGCGTCCACAACTTCCTTCGATTCCCGGAATCGCTGAAGCCGGTTACCTGACCAATGAAGATGTCTTCGACCTCTCCGCATGCCCTCCGCGCTTGCTTGTTCTCGGCGGTGGCCCTCTCGGATGCGAACTTGCGCAAGCGTTTTGCCGCTTGGGCTCCCAAGTCAGCATCGTCCAGGACGAACCAATGTTCCTCGGCAACGAGGAGCGCGATGCGGCCCAGATTCTTTCAGACGCCCTGGCGCGCGACGGAATCGGCATCCATCTCAACACCGAAGCCGTCAACGTTCGAATGGACGGAAATCAAAAGATCGTCGATCTGGTCAGCGAAGACTACAAATTCAGTCTCACTGTTGACGCCATCCTCGTCGGCATCGGCAGCGCGCCCAACGTCGGACGCATGAATCTCGAAGGCGCCGGCGTGAAGTATGACAAGGACGCCGGAATTATGACCAATGACTATCTCCAAACCAGCAACCCGCGAATTTACGCAGCCGGTGACGTATGCTCCGAAAAGAAATTCCCGCATATTGAATCTGCCGCTGGGGAGCTTGTGGTCCGCAACGCTCTGTTTTGGGGTCGCGAAAGGCTCAGCGTGCTGGCGATTCCATGGTGTACTTACACCGACCCGGAAATCGCTCACGTTGGCCTGTACGTCACCGGGGCGCGCGCAAAAGGAATTCCCATCAAAACTTTCACCGTGATGATGAGCGACGTGGATCGCGCCGTCACCGACGGCGAAGACGAGGGCTTCGTAAAAATCCACGTGCGGGAAGGAACCGACGAGATCCTGGGCGCCACGGTGGCTGCCAGCCACGCCGGCGAAATGATTAGTGAAATCTCACTCGCCATGAACGCAAAAATCGGTCTAAGCGCCCTGGCCCGCGTGAATCATCCCTATCCAACCCAATCTCAAGCCATAAAAATGGCAGCCGACGCGTACCTCAGCACGCTCGCCCGTCCCGCCCGCAAATGGCTGCAAAAACAATGGCTGTCCCGCTGAAGCTCTCGCCCGTCTTACTCCGTGGGAAGCCTATTCGTAACGCAGCGCGACCATAGGATCAACTCGTGTAGCTCGCCGCGCAGGAATGTAGCACGCGGCCAGCGCAACCAGCCCCAACAACACAGCAACAGCGCCAATCGTAACCGGATCGTTGGCATGCACACCGTAGAGCATCGACGCCAAATACCGCGTCACGCCCAGCGCTACGCCAATTCCCATCGCCGCGCCCACTACCGCCAGCGCAAATCCCTGCTTCACCACGAGCCGCAGCACGTCCCCCTCTTGTGCCCCGAGCGCCATGCGAATCCCAATCTCTCGCGTCCGCCGCGAAACTTCATAAGACAACAAACCGTAAAGCCCGATGCACGCCAGCACCAGCGCGAGCAAACCGAAAAACGCCGAAAGCCGCGCGACTAGCCGCTCCTGAAAAAGCAGCCGGTCGATCTGTTGCGACTCAGT
>Ga0209330_1000772_pt1 | contig 11515 bp, 9 predicted proteins | sample JacPinW_OM2H0_O3_FD_187969 | JGI IMG/M metagenome (GOLD analysis project Ga0209330, IMG submission 187969) | Forest soil microbial communities from Algoma, Ontario, Canada - Jack Pine, Ontario site 1_JW_OM2H0_O3 (SPAdes) (version 2) | ecosystem: Environmental > Terrestrial > Soil > Boreal...
GATACTCTTGCATGACTTCGAGCAAGGCGCTTTGGGTCTTCGCCGGCGCGCGATTGATCTCATCGGCGAGCAACACATTGGTGAATACCGGACCGCGCACGATGCGCAATTCGCGCGTCGTGTTATCGAGCACCGCATGTCCGGTGATGTCCGATGGCATGAGGTCAGGGGTGAACTGGACCCGGGATACCTGAAGCGACATGGCCTGCGCCAATGCCCGCACCAGCAGCGTCTTGCCGAGCCCGGGGACCCCTTCGATCAGCACGTGTCCCGACACGATCAACGCAATGATGACTTGATCGACCACCTCATTCTGGCCAACGAGCGCGTTGCCAATCTGGGTTCTTAACTTGGACAGCAGTTCGCCGGCGCGAACGATGGAATTGGATTCGGCAGTCATGTGCGTCCTTGTTTATTTTGAATTCGAGCGTTCAAGAGTCGCCGAGCCTGTTCGAGCAGCACGATCGCCGTCCGTTGCACCTGCGGCGCAGCCACTGCATCCTCGGTCATCGCTGAGTTGAGTGCCTTTGAGTCAATACCGGCCCATGCAGCGATGGCGTTCACGCGTTTGCGTATATCCAGACTGCTGTACGCAGCAATCCGCTTCTTCGCGGTTTCATCCAACGCCCGGCGCACGGCTGCGCGCAGTGCCGTCAATTTTCGGGTGCGCCACGCGAATGCGGCGTTGGCGCGGATCTGCTCCGCCAGCGAACGCCGTACCATTGCAGGCGGCGGTAACGGGGGACCGAACCGCGGCAATTGGCGCAGGATGATGCAAAGAATGGCAACGCCGAAAAACACCACCGCGGGCGCGGCAAGGCGCCAGACCAGCGCGATCAAGGTCTCCGCCCGCGCCACATTGACGATGTACAAGGCATCACCCCGAACCAGCTGCGACGCGGTTACGAAAATCTCCGCATGCTCGTGTCTGATGAGATTTTTGTTGCTAATGAGGGAGTAGCGGGGAATGACCGTGACGCTGCCGCGTCCAATGTTTACCCGCAGTACCTGCATGCCGTATCTGTTGGCGAGGGACCAGGCCGGTGTGCGCTTGCTGACCAAACCGAACTCACCCGGCGGCAGGCATATGGTCAGCGGTTTATCGGTGACCTTTCCGTCGGTTGCGACGTCCAGCGACGCGCAGTCATCCTCGGGGTCCCGCCGCGGGGGATTCGGCGTGTTCTTTTCAGGGGGGTCGAAGCGAGCACCGAGAGTGATGCCGCTCCACACCTGAAACTTTGGATCGGCACGCACCACATCGTCGGTGATGATGAGGCGGCCGCCGGATTCAACCCAGGGCGCCAACTCATCGACGTGGGTGTGTGTCATGTCGCCCTGAAAGCCGTCGATCAGCAGCGCTCCTTTGTTCGGCGGCACCGCATTCAGGGAGACGATAAAGCTCGACCGGATCCCAAGTGCCGTGGCGAGATGCTGCACACTGTAGTAAGCATTGGTCGCGGCTTCGCCTTGCGGCGGCACGGGAACGAGGGTGTCGTCCCAGTAGGTATTGCGCGCTACCCAGATACCCAGGATCGCCAGCAGGACGACGATGGCCAGATAAGTGATGCGATCACGCGTCATAGACCCTGCGCGCCGTCGAAGGTGGGCGCAAACTCCCGGCACAGCACCGCCACCGATTCGGGGGCTGCCGCTTCCGCGGCGTACACGACGCGCTGCCATAGCGCTACCAGCGCAGCAAAATATTGCACCCGCGGTTGATCCAATCGTTGTCCCACCGCGCGCAATGCTTCCCCCTCGGTGAAAGATTCGCCCACCGCGACGGCGAAACGATGCACCACCCGCGACAGCGAGCCGCGATACAGAAGCGACAAGGCCTCCCGAGTGCGGCCGGCTTCCAGCAGGCTCAATGCCGCGGCGCCCACGTCGGCAGGCAGGGAGTTGGGATTGATGTCCAAATCCTGTACGCGTGAAACGCCCTGCCCCGCCGCCACGCGCGGAGCGGATTGGCGGGACTTGAGGAGGCGATACACCCACACGGCAGCGACCGCAAAGCCGATCGCCCCCGCAACCCACATCACCAAGCTCCCGGACGACGCGAGAAATTGAAACAGACTGACAATCCAAGGAGGTGCGTCTTTGGGCGGCTCTTCGGGCTTTTGGCTGCCGGCCCAATGCAAGGATCGTACGGTCTTGTCGGGGCTCAAATTAGGATCGTGCCGCAGCGTTTCCACCGCCGCCTGCACGGCCGCCGGCGTGAGGACGCCGGCATCCGGATCGACTCCCTGGGCGCGAGCCGCGGTGAAACACAGCGTCGCGAGCAAACAGGCCTTAGCCAGAGAATGCACGGCGAAACTCCTGCTCGATGTCCCAGGCTTCCAGTTCGACCCGTCGATTCAGATACATGCCGAATCCGGCCGCCACGTAAAATGGCTCGACGAAGGCGACGGCTGCGGCATAGCTCAGCGTCAACGCGATGGTTTGCGGTTTCGCCATTCCGGTCACGAGCGACATCCAGGACAGGTCGGCATGCTTGGGCGCGAGCCATAGCTCGAGGGACACAATGCTGAGCATCAGTGCTAATTCCGCCGCGGCAAATGCCTGAGTCATGGCGCGCGCAACACCGCGATGGCGGGTGGCCAATTGGCGTACGCGGGTTGCACGCGCCGCGCCGGTCAGGCCCTCGAGCTGCCTGACCGGCTGCGTGAAGGAACGCGACGCACTCAACCGGCGCAGCGTTACCGTTCCCAGCCACTGCCCCCACCACACGTCGCGTTGCGCGTCCCAGACGTCCGGCGGCGCGGTGACCACGCCGAACAGCGCCCGCGACAGCACGAACAGCAGCGTGCGATCCAGCCAGGGCTTGGACCACCAAATGAGCACCGCCGGCAGCCACGCCGCAATGTCATAGGTCGCGAAACACAGCGCGAAAAGCGGCAGCGCAACCATGAGGTAACAGGAATAGGCGGAACGAAAATTCGATTGCAGCAATCGTATGCCGAGATCGCAACCTTCCCAGATTGCCCGCGGCCGCAGAGTCAGGGTCATCGAATCAACTTGCACGGGGCCGCCGTATGAAGAAAAGCATCACGAGGATCCAGCACGCCGCGGCACAGGCGTACTTCGCCGTGGGCATCACCCATCTGGATGAGGACCAGAACGCCTCAAAAGCCGCGGCAATGACCAGCATCACGGCGGATCCGAACACGATGGAACTGGTGTCGCGCGCAGCGATTTGCATCGACTCCAGCCGGCCCATGCGACCGGGAAACAGGGTACTGCGGCCCACGCGCAGTCCGGCGGCGCCGCACAGCGCGATGGCCGTGAGTTCGAACGCCGAATGCGTGACGACGAAGGAAAAAAAGGTGGTGCCGAAGCCGCGTGCCGTCACATAGCCCGCGATGGCGCCCATGTAAACGCCGTTCCAGAACAGAAAGAACACACTGCCCAACCCAAACAGCACGCCGGTGACGTAGCACTGAAACGCGATACCGATGTTGTTCATGATGTAAAAGCCGAACATGGACCAGTCATCGCCCGAATCGCGGACGTGGCCAATGGACTTCGCAGCCGGTCCGTACATCTGCTCGAATTGCGCCGCAACGCGGCTGTCGACCACGGACAAGATCAGATCCGGGCGAAAGTAGGTCGCCAGACCGATCGCGATGGCCGGCAGCATCAAGAGAGCCGCTGCGGCCAAAACATATTTCCAGTTGGCGCGCACGGTCTGGGGAAACGTTAGCGCGAGAACACGCAGGACGCGTGCCAGGCCGAATTCACTTCGGCGATAGACGATTTGGTGGGCGCGTGCGGTGACGACCGACAAGCGTTCGATCACGTTCGCCGGGAAACCGCGCGCCTGCGCGAGCACCAGGTGTTCGCAGCACATGCGGTACAATTCCAAGAAGCGCCCTGGATCGAGTTGCTTCTCCTCACGCGTGAGAAGTTTCTCCAATTCGCTCCATTTCGGGGCCTGCGCGGTTTCGAATTCAAGCGCTGTCATTCGGCGACCGTTCGGCGCCGCTGCCCATGCAGCCAGCGCGCAATGCCGACGAGGCGTGCGGTCATCGACGAGTTGGAGGAGCGCAGCGGCGCAGCGCTGCCCGCCAATGCCGCGATCTCCTCCGCCCGCTCCTCTGTCAAACGATCAACACGCCAAGCAAATGCCGCGATGGCGGCCTGCTGTCGGGGGCTCAAGACCACCGGCGGCGGTATGGGATCGCCCCTGCCGAATGCGCCTGCGGCCACCGCCTCGTGCCGATAGACCACCACGGTGTCGCCTGCCAAATCGCCCAGGCGCCGTGCGTCACGTCTCAGCAGCATTGTGACTATTGCGAAAGCGTACATGAGCGGCAGCATATCGACGGCCCGCATCAGATTTCGGGTCAGACAGCCGGCCGGCGTGAGCGGCAGTCCGTTGGCCATCATGACCTGCAGGCCCAGCATGTACTTGCCGGGCGTGGCGGCGATCGGCGTCAATTCAAAGATAACCGGATACAGCCAATTGATGACGAAGAGAATGATGAACATCGCGCCCTTGGCGAAGTGTCCGCCCACGCTGAGTCCTGTCAAAAGGCTCGACAGGGCGAAAAATCGGATGAAGACGTCGATCAGGAAAGCCGTGCAACGTACCGCGAATCCGGCGGGGCGAATCACAATAGCGATCCCTTCGGGCGTTTCCGCCGTCAGGATCGTGTCGATGGAGGCGCTCAAGCCCTGACGACGATGGTGTCAGCTATGTAGTCGTGAACGCAGCGTTTAGCGGGTCCGAAGATGAACAGGGCGTCGATCAGGCCGTAAAACACCCCGATGAGCGGTATGTAGGAAATACAGATATTGAGCACGTTGCGCAGCCAAAATATGCGCGCGAAGCTCACGCGTGAACCGTCGGTTCGCACGTCCTTGATGCCCAGCCATTTCTTGCCGATGCTCTGCCCGTTTCGGTAGGCGAGTATGCCGTCGATGATCAGCACGATCACCATCCAGAGCAGGCCGACGTAGAACCAACCACCGGTGCTCGCAATCACCCCCCAGACGGCGAAGGCGTTAGGTCGCATACCAGGACCGGCGCGCGCGATCAGTGGCACGGCCTGCACGTATGCCGGAATCATCGGGACTAAAACGATCAGGCTGTCGATAATGGCGGCGCCAAGGCGCGATCCGCGACTTGCTTTGATGTCATCACCCTGGACGACGTCCGCAACTTCGCTCTTGGGAGGGGCGTAATTATTCGCAGGCGTAACCATTGGTGCTCCTTGCAACGCGGTATAAGCAATTGTGCCTCACGGCGGCCCGGAATGAAAACGGAACGCGGAATCCGTGACGCGTTCGTGGTGCCGGTGGATGCTCCTTCACGGCGTCGGCATCCGTGACCCCTGCCGGCGCCGGCGCTCGCGCGCGCTGCGGTCCCCACGGGGCAATAGCCGATTTCGCCTCGTGCGCGGGATTACTTCACTTTCTCGATTTTCCCGCCGAACACGGCGGCGTCCGCCGATCTGCCCATCGCCGCGTACATGTCGCGCAGCGTCGTATAGGCCAATTGAGTCTGGTAGAAATTCGCGCCTCGCGACGCCTCCAGAATCGCACTCGCCTGCAGCAGCATGGGCTCCGCCTCGGCGAACCGTTTCAAGTGAGCGAGGCACAGGCCGATGACCCCGTGGATGGTCGCGGTCTGCCAGTCGATTTCCGGCAGAATCCTGGCGCGAATGTCGGCGACGCGCTTTGCCGCCGCGAGACCTGCGGGCGCATCGTCGGTGTTGCAGGCGGCCATGGCATAGCCGATCCAGACGCCCCGCGCATAGCGATGGTTTTCGCCGACCGCGCGGTCCAACGACTCTGCCGCGTGATGCTCGATTGTTGCCGCCTCCGCAAAGCGGCCTAGGTCGAACAGGTCCTCCGCCACATGCGCTTGCATTAGGAGCGTGTCCGGATGATCGGGTCCGAGGACCCGAGCGGTCGCATCGGCCACCTCCCGTTGCAGCGGCAGGGCCTCCGCCGGCCGATGCAAGTTCGCCAGTGTCATGGCGTAATTCGACTGCGTGATCAGCACAGTCGGATTGTCCGCCGGCAAATACTTGCGTTCCAAGTCGAGCGCGGCACGGGCGAAAGTCGCCGACTCCGCGTAACGTCCCTCATTGCCGAGAACCACGGCGAGTTGCTGCTGCGGAAAGCCCGTGCGCTGCTGATCGAGCACGATGGCCTCGGCCAAAGCGGTCTCCGCCGCCGGATTGCGGTTCGTGTTGGCGTATACGCCGGCCAGGCTGCTCAGCGTCTGCACCAAAGCGGGCTTCTCGCCGGACTGCCGTCGCAAGTCGGCGATGGCCGCCTTCAGTGTAGTCTCCGCCTCATCGTAGCGGTTCGCCCTGGATAACAGATCGCCGCGATCCGCCATCGCCAGAGCGAGATCCCTCGCGCTCGCTCCCTCGCGCCGCAATAGGGCAAGCTGGCGATCGCTGGTTGCCAGCGCCTCCGGGTAGCGCCCGAGTTCGGTGTTCGTGTCCGCGATCAGGCCGAGTAACGATGCTTCGACAAGCGGCTCGGCGCCAAGCTTCTCATCAAGCCCTCGCGCGGCCGCGTCCAGCAATTCCGCGACCGTGATATCGCGCTTGCCCTCGCGCGGGTTCGCGGACTTGAGCATGCTTTCCAGGAATTCCCCGCGGCGGGCGGCCATGTCGCGGGCGAGCGCAGTGCTGCGCGATTGCAGCCAGACTGTCACGCCGCCGGCGACGACACTCACGCTCAGCAAGCCCGCGAGGCCGACGGCGAGCGCGTTGCGCCGTGCGAATTTCACGGCTCGATAACGGATCGACGGTGCACGCGCGGTAACCGGCCGGCCGTCCAGATAGCGTTGCAAGTCGGCCTGGAAGTCGGCCGCGGACGCGTAGCGGCGATTCGGCTCCCGTTCGAGCGCCTTACATAGAATCGCATCCAGGTCGCCGCGCAGGGCCCGCGCCGCTGATTCGCCGCGTCCGCCCGCGAGCGCCGCGCGGCTCGGCGCTTCGACGTCGCGCTGATTCACCGCCATTAGGTAAGCCACGGGACTGTTGGCCTCTCGATAGATTGGAGCGCCCGTCAGGAGCCGATAGGCGAGAGCACCCAGCCCGAACACATCCGTGGCCACGGTTATCGCGCCGCCGCTCAGTTGTTCCAAGGCCGCGTAGTTCGGCGAGAACAGGCGCCCAATCTCGACAGTGGCGGCCCGTGCGGGCTCCGATTCACGCAATGCCGTGGCAATGCCGAAATCGATGAGTTTGGGCAGTCCCTCCGCCGTGACGAGCACATTGGCCGGCTTGATGTCGCTGTGGACGACGAGCAAGGCATGAGCCGCCGACACGGCCGCCGACAATTGCACGAGCAGCCGTACGATCCCGGGCGTCGACAAATTTCGAGCGGCGCAATAGGCATCGATGCGTTCGCCGCGCACGTACTCGATCGCGACCCAGGCTCGGCCGCCCTCGACGCCTGCATCGATGAGACGCGCGACCGACGCGTGCTCCAGCCGCGCCAGGATCCGCACTTCACGCTCGAGTCGATGCTGAGCGGCCGTGGCCAGGAGGGTCGAGACGAGCTTGACCGCCACCAACTGCTGGACACCGTCGGTGCGCTCGGCAAGATACACGACGCCCATCCCACCTTCGCCGATTTGTTCGCGCAGGCGAAAACGGCCGAAGATCTTCCCGGTCTGCGATGGTTCGCGTTGCGGCGCGGCGCCGGCGAGCGCGCCGGTCTCGACACCACCGCGCCCCGCCTCCGCGATCTCCAGCAGCGCCACGACTTCCGCGCGCAATTGGGCGTCCGCGCGGCAATGCTCCTCGAGGAATCGCTCGCGCGCATCCCCGAGCAGGTCGAGTGCCTCGGCGAACAGTCGGTACGTCGTTGCGCGCCGATCGGAATCGTCCACGGCGCCGCTCATTCGCGCGTCAGCTCACGTGTTAGCCAAGCTTTGCCGATCGCCCAGCGGCGGTTGACGGTCGCGACGGAAATCTCCTTCGCGGAAGCTACTTCTTCGATCGACAGGCCGCCGAAGACACGCAACGAAACGATCTCCGCGGCGAGCGGATCGAAGCGCTCCAGTTCGGTCAACAGGTCGTCGACGTCGACGGCGTCGTGGGTTTGATCCGGCTCGCCCAGATTCGTATCGCTCAAGGTCACCGGATCGCCGCCGTCCCGCTTGGAGGCGCGGCGGCGGCGTGCCTCGTCGGTCAGGGCTTGGCGTGACACGCGGGCAGCCATCGAGAGAAAGTGGGTGCGGTCCTGGAGCCGCATTTCACGCAGCGCCGCGAGCCGCAGATAAGCCTCGTGGACCAGCGCCGTGGGACGTAGGCTGGAATGACGCTCCTGATTCAACTGGCGGACTGCGATCGCATGAATGTCGCGGTACAGGTGTGTCAGGAGCTGATCGAGCGCATCCCGGTCACCTTGCGACCAGCGCTCCAACAAGCCTTGCAACAACACGTCTGCCGATGTCGACTCGATCATCCCGGACCCTTTATTTAACTGGACTATAGCCGAAAGAGCCGCCTCCCGCGGATATCGCTGATACGTCCCCACGGGTACTCCAACTTAACCCCCGTGAATAGCAAAAAGGCCGCAAATCTCATCCGACTCCTTGCGGAGAATAGCCGACCTATTTCCGTGTGACATGCGGAGATTGAACTCGCCACGCGCAGCCCTGGCGTCGCGGCAACTGGGCGTACGGTTCATTGGAGGATTCGACTCGCGAATGGCAGAGCGGCGAACTGTATAGCGAGGCCGGCGAATGTGACTTCGGTCAAGAACTATAAAGTCGGCGCTACGTTTTCCCCGAATCGCCGAAGGAGGGAGTGCACGAACGCCTCGCCGCGCCTTCAGCCATTGCACTAACAAGCGCCGGTCGCGCCGGTCAAATTTGCGCAGGGTGTGCGCGTTTCGCGATTGCGCAGCGCAGGTGTTCGTTAATGGCGACAGGGTGTCGAACTGTACCGCGTCGATTCTACTTCGCCCCGCAAGGGCAAACCCGTCGCAAGGCGGGGGCGCAAAGCTTCCGGTCTGTCAGTCGCAGATAGCGGGGTTACCGACAATGGCATTGAGCTTTTGGCGTGAACTCACCGCATCCCTGCTTGCTGCCTGCAGTACGGATCACATCGCAGTAATCAGGAAATGTTATCTATGAAGTTCAACGCACGGGCTCCCAAGGCCCTCAGTGAATGGGTCTGTTTGGGTTCGCTGCTGGTCTGTTTTGGAATCAGCTTGACCGGATCCGCGGCATTCGCGGCCGGTGCGGCCACAGGCACCATATCGATGTCATGGGGCACCGTGGGCGCCGAGCAGAATTTAGGAGTCAGGGCGATTGCGGTCAACCGGAGGGGCGGAGCCAGCGGCGTCGCGAGCGTGCGTTGCACCACGGTCAATGGCACCGCGCTCGCGGGGAAGGATTTCACGGCCATAAGCAAGGTCCTCACTTGGGCGAGCGGCGACGGAGCGGACCAGGATTGCAACGTCACCATCAGCGACACCACACCCTTCACCGGACAGAAAACATTCTACATTCGATTGAGTGACGCCAGTGGGGCGCCCCTGGGCTCGCAGAGCCAGAGCACTGTGACGATCTATGGCAACAAGGGTGGCGGCCTCGTATCGCTCTCGGCAGCCACCTATACGGCAGCGCAAGAGGCGGGTTCAGTGACCATCACCGTGAATCGTACGGTCGGCGGCAGCGGCGGCGCCTCTGTGCGTTACGCCACCGCCAACGGCACCGCGGCGGCCGGCGCCAACTATAGCGCCGTCCAGGGTTCGCTCAGTTGGGGCAACAACGATACCGCGCCAAAATCCTTCGTGATCCCGATCAGCACCGCCACCTCGTTCACGGGCAGCAAGACCGTCGCGGTCGCGCTTGCCGGCGCGCAAGGCGCAAACCTGGGCTCGACCCAATCCGCCATCGTGACGATCAACGGCAGTTCTGCGCTTCTGACAGCGACGAACAATGATGATCCTTGCATGCCCATGAATATTTCGCCGCCCGACACACTGCTTCAGTACCAAAAGAAGGTGTTCGCGCATTATTTCTATCCGTTTCCCCTGTCCATCGACAATCGTGCCTCGAGCGTCGACTACTACAACACGCAGTTCCTCACGAAGACCGGAGAGAATAACAAGTGGCTCGCACAGGGCGGTTACTTGCGCCAGCGGCCGCTCGGGGTGCCAACGAGCTCGGCCCCCAATTGGACGTTGTTGAACATGGAACGCGAGGTCACTCTAGCGGCGGCTCGGGGTATCACGGGCTTTACCTTCGATGTGATGTCAGTCGATCAGGCGACAAATCCGACGAGTCAGCTGCACACCATGCTCACGGCCGCCCAGGCTGTCGATAGCCACTTCAAGATCATCGTGATGCCGGACATGACGGCGCTCGGGACCGACGCCGATGCGGTGATCCAGATTATCGCCTCGGTCGCGACGAGTCCCGCCGCCTATCGGCTGACCGATGGACGCCTGGTCGTCTCGCCGTTTGATGCCGGGGTTAATCCGCCTTCGTGGTGGCAATCCGTTTTGAGCGGGCTCAAATCGAAGGGGGTTGACGTTGCTTTCGTTCCGACCTTCCTCGGCTGGAAGGAATCTGCCTCCTCCTTCGCGTCCATTTCATACGGCTTCGCCGATTGGGGCGGCGCGACCGCAGCGGTCGCGAACGAAATGGAAGGCGACGCAGCCTATGCACGCTCTACGTACGGCAAAATATTCATGGCGCCGATTGATGGCCAGCAATTCCGGCCGAAGGATTATCTTTATTGGGAAGCGGGAAACAGTGCAGCGTTTCGAGCTGGATGGGAGGGAGCAATCTCTGGCGATTCCGAGTGGGCGCAAGTGGTCACCTGGAACGATTTTTCCGAGACCAGCCAGGTTGAGCCCTATACCGATGCCACTTTGAATCGCTCCATCGGTACGGGGTTCTACAACCTCAATGGCTACTACTCTCAGTGGTTCTTAAGCGGTCAGCAGCCGGCCATCACGCATGATGTTCTGTACTATTTCTACCGTAAAGAGGCCACCACGGCTGCGAGTCCCGGCCAATCGAAGCCTGATCAGATCTATGAGGGGAATCCGGAGAACAACATTGAAGTGGTCGCCTTTTTGACCGCGCCCGGCACCCTCAAGATCACGATCGGCGGCCGGACGTACACCCAAAATGCAATTGCGGGCGAGTCTTCATTCAAGATCCCCATTCAGGCGGGAACCCCGGTGTTCACCTTGAGCCGCGCCGGAGCTGACGTGTTCTCGTTCCCGGGCGGCGTCCAAATCTATGGACCCACTGGCCTGCCGTCGGGCGTTGAAGATCTCACGTACTGGAGCGGCAGCGCCTCGAAAACAGGTGTTTGTTCATTGTAGGGGCACTTGGCCACGGGGCGGCGAATGCGGCCCCGGGCCGGAAGCGTCTGACGAGGGAATCGAATTCAGTCTCCCCTGGCGCCGAGCCTCGGAGAAGTGGCGTCCCCACGGGGATTCGAACCCCGGTTCTCACCGTGAAAGGGTGGTGTCCTAGGCCTCTAGACGATGGGGACAATCGACGAAAACAATCAATCAC
>Ga0209330_1000775_pt1 | contig 11495 bp, 10 predicted proteins | sample JacPinW_OM2H0_O3_FD_187969 | JGI IMG/M metagenome (GOLD analysis project Ga0209330, IMG submission 187969) | Forest soil microbial communities from Algoma, Ontario, Canada - Jack Pine, Ontario site 1_JW_OM2H0_O3 (SPAdes) (version 2) | ecosystem: Environmental > Terrestrial > Soil > Boreal...
AGGCTCACTGACCCAAGGTCACTTGCAGAATACTGTGCCGAATTTGTTCCGACAGCACCATCTGCGCATCCGCCGCAACGCCGAGCAGCGGCTCGCCGAACATCAGCTTCTTGTCTTCCGACATCTGGATCACCTTGCGCCGGATCAGTAGGTCGATGAAATTGCGGAACAGACTCTTGTCCACGAATTCCGGCGAATTGAGTCCATATAACACCGTCATCCGTTGCGCCATCAAGTGGCAGCGCTCCTCCAAGGCCTCTGGCGTGATGGCGCCGCTCCCCGCCTGCAGCAGCAGCGCGATCGCCAGGTAGTACCGCTCGAGGGTTTGGATGGTCGCCTGCGCGAGCAGCGACAGGCGGATCGCCTCGAGCGAGGTGGGGGGTGGGCGCTGCCACTCGCTGCGATCCGCGTTGCCCTGCAAAAGATTGAGCTGTGCAAACGTTTCGAGCAAGGAGTCCGCCACCCCGGCGATTTGCGCCTCATCCCAGCGCAGGAACAGTTCCGCGGAAATGTACGGATACACACGCCACACCAACCGTTGAATATCCACCGTGCGCATGCGCGCGTTGCTCACGAAGGCGCAGGCCAGGAGCGAGGGCATGGCGAACAGATGCAGGATGTTGTTGCGGTAGTACGTGGCCAGCACCGCATTTTCCGCGCTCATCCGCATGATGTCGCCGAGGGGATGCTTTTGGCGTTCCAGCATGCCGAAGGCTTCCGCGTGGGCCACGATTTGCCGGCCGCTGTCGGGCGTCACCGTGACCAGGGGCGAGTACGGCGCGTCGCGCAGCAAGCGTTGATACAGCTCGACTTGGCGCACCAAGTCCACTTCGGGCAGCGCCTGGCGCTCGGTAGCCAAAATCGCCATCGCCACCAAATTGATCGGCGTCACCGCGGCGGCCGCATTGATTTCCGTATTGATGCGCACGGCGAGATCCGCGATCGCATGACTGATCCAGCCGGCGCGGGAATCGCCGCTCTCGGAGGGCTCGGAACGCCAATGTGGGTTGTGCTTCTGCAGCAGCTCGTCGAGGTCGATGGGCTGCCCCAAATTCACATGGACTGTGCCGAATTTACTGCGCAGAACCGAGACAATCGACCTGAACAAAACGAATATGCTTTCCTTTTGTTTCGGTTGTCCCGACAGTTCGCCGATGTAGGTCCTGCCCTCCACGATGCGTTCATAGCCGAAGTAAACCGGCATGAATTTCACCGGCCGTTTCGGATCGCGCAAGTAGCTGCGCAGCGTCATCGACAGCATGCCGGTGCGCGGCGAGAGCAGCCGTCCGGTTCGGCTACGCCCGCCCTCGATGAAGTACTCGAGAGGATGGCCGCGCGCCATCATGAAGCCGAGGTACTTGGCGAACACCACGGGATAGAGCGCATCGCCCTTGAAGCTGCGGCGCAGGAAGAAGGCGCCACCCTTGCGCAGAAATCGCCCGATCAGCGGCATGTCGAGATTCGCGCCGGCGGCGACGTGCGGAACCGCAAATCCTTTGCGATAAATGATGTACGACAGCAGCAAGTAGTCCATGTGGCTGCGGTGGCAAGGCACATAGATGATTTCAACCCCATCGCCAACGGCGCTCAAGTTCTCGAGGTGCTCGAGTTCCACGCCGTCGTACAGCGAATTCCACAAGCGGCCCAACGCCATGGCCATGAAAGTGACAAAGGCCTGGGAATAATTCGCGGCGATTTCCAGCGCATACTTGCGCGCCAGCAGCAATGCGGGTCGCCGTTGCAATTGGCGGGACTGCATCTCATTACGCACGGCCTGGCGCACGGCTTGGGTCTTCAAGACCTGCAGCACCATGGTGCGTCGATGCGAGAGGTCGGGACCGATGCTCGAGGCCCGCTGCGCGCGCAGGATCGTGCGCAGCGAGCGCAGTACCCGGCGCACGCTGCGCGGTTCGCTCAAACCCTCGTCCATGACCTCGCGCAGGCGTATCGGCTCGCCGAAATACACCAGGGTATTGCGGCCATTGAATATCACGCTCAAGATTTTGCGAAAGCGCCCGACCAAAATCCAATCTTCGGTGAACGGCAGGCGCCACCAGCTGATTTCCTTGTGAGGCGCGCGGCCCCAAAAAATCGCCACTGGCACAAGATCGACGTCAAATTGGGAGTGAGCCGCCGCCGCATCGATCAGCTGCACGAGATAACGGGGCGCGCGCGCCGCATTGCGGCTGCGGAACAGGCTGGGGCGGCGTGTCAATTCGAAGTAGGCCCGATCCGCGCGCCTGCCGCCCATCATCAGGCGCCGCGTGGGCCGCGGCAGATTGTGTTGCGCGCAGACGTTGTTGAGCACGGCGAAATCGGTGTGACTCTCGCGTTCCAACACATAGCACACAGGACGGGGCCGCGCCGCAATCGCCTCAACAGCGTCCTCGGGCTTGATGGTGGCGCGCACCCACAGGCCTAAAATCTTGCGAACACTCCAGCGCCACGCCTGGCCCAAGCCGACAAGAGGGTTCATGGGCGCTTATGGGTTAGGGAGTGGGTGCGCCGCGTTCTTGATCATCGATCGCTTTACGGGTTTTTTCCGCGTTTTCATCCACCGTCTTCTGAACCTCACGAGCTTTATCGATTTGCTGAGTCAGCGGATCGAACACAGTCTTGGGCGGCGGCGGCGGTTCGGCCGATGTGCAACCTGCAATGAACAAAACCGACAGCGCCATTGTCCAACATTTAACGTAACCCATGGTGCACCTAGGTATGCCGGCCCTTCAGGAGCTTGAGTGTACAATATCAACATGTTCCGCTCTGCATTGCTCCTCAGTCTCGTCGGTCTCGGCGGTCTCGTTCAGGCCGGCGTACCGCCGGTCGATATGGAAACCGCGGCGCAGCTCTATCAGGAAGCGGCCATCCGCGAGCAGGTGCGCGCATCGTTGGGCTCCATGCCGGCGCAAATTCGCAAACTCTTCCAAGGCAATACCTCGACGCCGCTGACGGACGCGCAGTTGGACGCGGTGAATCTGGCCGCGACCCATGCGTTTCGCATCGATGTGTTCGACGCACCGGCCTTGAGCGCTTTCGCGGCAAATCTCGACGCGGATACGTTGAAGAAAGCCGAAGCATTTTTGGAAACCGACGCCGGCAAGCGGATGGTGGCCGCCGATCTTAAGCTCGCTTCGCTCAGCGACGCGGACGCCGACAAAGTCATGAACGGCGACATCTCAGCGCCCACTACTGCGCAACGCAATGCCCTGGTCGATAAACTGGAGCGCGCAGAGCGCTCTGCCGAATCCACGGTGCAGATTCTTTTGACCATGGGTACGGCGGTGGCGGCCGGAACTGCGGTCGGTTCCGGAATGGAGCCCGGACCGGTCGAACAACGTGCCCGCAAATCTGGTGAAGCCGGCCGTCAAGCCATGGAGGAGAACCTGCGCGAGTCGATGCGGCGCTACCTGGCCTACGGCTACCGCGACTTGAGCGACGCCGACTTAAAGCGTGTGCTGTCATTTCTGCAATCGACCGAGGGCAAGCGATACATTTCCGCCTACCTTGCCTCATTGGGGGCTGGTTTTTATGCCATGGGCCGGCGCTGCGGCGAGCAGCTCGGAGAGAGCTTGCGCGAATTGGCGATGGCGCAGCTCGCGACTGAAAGCGACGAGCAAGCGCAACCCGCTCCCAAACCCCACCCCTAGAGCGCGGTCAAGAAACTGCGCAGCAGGATGCAGATCTCGCCGATCTGATCTTCCAATCGATGATCGGAATCGAGGATGTGCAGGGCCGCCCGATGCTCTCTCGCCCAACGAATGCTGTTGTCCACCGGCACGACGGCATCGTGCCAGCCATGCACGATGGCAGTGGGCAGAGCCAGGTCTTGCGGCGTATATTTTTCGAAGCCGGGCATGTAAAACGCCGGCGCCAACAAAAATAGCGCCGCGGCGTCGAGGCGGCTCGCGGCGGCGGCGGCCACATGCCCGCCCATACTGGAGCCCACCAAGGCGATGGGCCCTGGAAGTTCGCGGCCCGCGGTGAGGAGTTTTTCGACCCGTTGGGCGGGATCGTCCATCCCGCGGTAATCCACCGATTCCACCCCCAAACCAAGATCCCGGACCGCCGCGGCCATCGCGGTGATTTTGGCGCCCCAGGGGCCGCTTTCCTTGCCGTGCGAAAACACCACAGTATTGATGGTTTGACTCAAGAAACGCCCCCTCGCGGCCGCTACAGACGCATGGCATTGGAAGAAGAACAGTCGAACGCGACGCGCGAAATGCCACAGGCGATAGACTGGCTACGGGATTGTGCCGATCTTGCCGGCGTGGATCCGTTAAGCCTCGAGTCTCTGGCGGCCGGCGCCGTGCACTTCTCGCTACCGGCCGGCTATCTGCTGTTTGAAGCCGGCTCGGATCCGAATGGAGTATATCTGCTGGCCAGCGGGCGGTTGGGCGTCAAGACGCCCCTAAAACCCGGGCTGACAGCGGAGATCGAGCGCGGCGAACTGGTCGGCGAGGCTGGATGGCTGTTGGAAACGCCGCGTAGCGCCACCGTTGTTGCACTGCGGGACAGCGAGCTGCTGCTGATCCCGAACGCGGAAATGGAGCGCGTCGCGGCGCGCTCGACGCAGCTTTCTTTGGCGCTCGCCCGCCTCTGCGCGCGGCGGCTCAGGCACAGCAACCGTCAGGAATACAGACCGAAGCGGGCGCACATCTTTGTACTGGTTCCCAACAGCATCGAGCTCGACGCGGCCGACTTGGCAACGCGCTTGGTCGATGAACTGAGCAAAACGGGCCGTACCGAACTGGTGTGGGATGCGCGCGCCACCACCCACACAGCGGCCTGGTTCAACCGCATCGAAGAGGTCAACGACTATGTCGTATATGTCGCAAATTGGGCCGCCTCCGGTTGGACTCGCCAATGTTGCCGCCAAGCCGATGTGATTCTCATGGCGGCGCCGGCCGGCGGCAGCGTCATGCCCTGGCCTGCCGGCATCGTCGAGCCTGCCTTGGCCCGCGGTGCGCGAGTCGAACTGGCGTTGGTGCATCAGGGCAGCATCGATCCCGGCTCCAGCGCCCCGTGGCTGAAAACGCTCCCCGTCACGCTGCACCATCACATTGTCGAACCCGCCGACTACGGCAGGGTCGCTCGCCTGCTGATGCGCCGTGGGGTGGGACTGGTGCTGTCGGGCGGCGGCGCGCGCGGTTTTGCGCACTTGGGGATCATCCGGGCTCTGCGTGAAGCCAAGGTGCCGATCGATTTTCTGGGGGGTGCGAGCATCGGCGCCATCATCGCCGCCGGCGTGGCAATGGGTTGGAGCGATGAGGAGATGCAGCTGCGCTACCGCAGAAGTTTCGTCCACACCAATCCAGTCAACGACTATACCTTTCCGTTTATTGCCCTGACGCGCGGCAAAAAAGTGTCGCGGCTGCTCGAGCGCGAGTATGGCAGCGCGCTCATCGAGGACCTGCGCTGCCCCTATTTCTGCGTGAGCGCCAATCTCACCACGGGCCGGTTATTCGAACATCGTTTGGGGTCCGTAGCGCATGCCCTGCGCGCATCCGTGGCCATACCCGGCGTCATGCCGCCGGTGTTTCACGACGACGGCGTGTTGGTGGATGGAGCGGCCATCAACAACTTGCCGGTCGATGTCATGCAGGGCCACGCGCCGGGTTTCGTGATCGGCTGCGATGTCGGCGCCGATCGCAATTTCGGGGCACGCCGCGTCAACATATTTGAGGTATTGATGCACGCCGGCATGATCAACAGCACGGCGAGCGAACGCACGCAACGCGAACTGGCGGATGTATTGATGAAACCCCCGCTCGCGAATATCGACCTTTTGAACTGGCAGGCATTCGATCGCGCCATCCAAGCCGGGTATGACTACGCGCGCGCCGCTCTCGATGAGCTGCCGCAAATACCGCGCATCATCCCGCCGGCCGCCGGCCGCGGCAAAGTTAATTCTGCCGTGGTCGAACTGGAAAGACGCATCGCGGCGACGATAGCCGCCGGCTGATAGGATTGCCGCCGGTTGGCTGGGTGTGCAGCCGCGTTGTTAGGAGTGCAGCTGGCTTGCGAGGCTGTCCACCCATTCGAGCTCCGCGGGACTATATTGCGAAATGTTGAGCCGGTTGAGACTAACGGGTTGCACCTTGCTGCCCGCCGCCGAATGCGAAACGCGGAAGCAGTGAAACTCATGCTCGCGGCTCGCCGCAAAACCGATCACGAATTGGACCTCACCGCAGCTTAAGGCCGATGAGTTATTGACCCGCTCGTCGCAAATGACGAAAAACGCCTCTTCTGTCCGCCGCGTCCCGAAGCTACCGGCCGTGTGCAATCCTTCGAAGAACGCCCGCACCTGCGCCGTCAAGTTTTCCGCAACCTCCGCGCTGGAACCGGCCGCGACGACCCATCGCGTACCCTGTTCGATGCTGCTCAGGATGAATAGCGCGAACCGCCGCGCCGACAAATAGCGCCAATCGGCGTTGCCCGTGTTGCTGGCGGCCAGGGTTCGCAGGCGCACGTTCATGCGGGCCGCCGAGCGGACTGCCTGCAGAGTGTTGACGCCCAAACTCGCCAGCCGGATGCGCCGATCCTCGCCAACCAAGCAGGCCGGCCGAAAGCCCGGACGCAGAATCGGTTCTTCACGATCCGCGCAAAGCCAAACCGGGGAGCTCTCGTCGTAGCGCGCCAGCATCCCGGCTACCGCCCCGCACGGCGCAAACGATTCGAAATGCCCGCGCAGCTTGTCGTGCGCCAGGACCCGCGGAAAGTACATCAGCGCGTTTTCATTGGGAAAATTCCAATCGCGCAATCCACTCAAGGCATCGTCCGCGGTTTGCCACATGGACGGCGGATCAACGATCAGCAGCGCGCGACGCTCCTTGCAGTAGCGCGCCGCGACCAGCAACGCGCTCGGTCCCACGTCCCGATCTCGAGACAAAGGGGGTATGCACAGAAAATTGAAATATTCAGCCTGATGCAGAGCGAACACGCCGGTGTGGTCCAGGCTCGAGCCGATCAGGTCGTAGTCAGTGAGCGGCGCGCCATCATCGCCATCCGAATTCGAGTTCACATACGCGGTGGCAAGGCCACTGGCGGGATCCAAGGTTCGATCCGGCCGCTGCGTCGGCATTTCACCGACGAGACGAATCAGCGCGGACTGCGCGATCGCCTTGGGGAAGTAGCGCTCATCGGCCCGCGATGCCGAAAGCCGCTGGAATATCTCCTGGTCATCGACTTGACCGGTACCTTGAGCACGCACCCGCTGCACGGTGAGGTTGAATACGTCCGGCTCATCTGCCGCAATATTGTCGAAGTCGACGCTGGCCCGCAAAAATTCGCGGGTACCCGGCCGAAGTGCCTGCAGCTGCAGCGCTTGCGCTCCGGCTTTCAAGGTGAGCGTCGCGGAGCGCGCGCCGTTCACCACCCGCACGATGAGGGCCTCGCGCCCGCCGTTGTCGAAGAATTGCTCGATGGCATAGCCCAGGAGGCTTGGCTGCCAGAGGCCGCCGAACACGTGCTGGAATTCCACGAAGCTTTTGATGAATACCGGCCGGTTGACCGGTCCGCGCAATGTGCGGCCGACGAAGGCGGTGCGCGCCGTGGCCAGACGCGAGATGGATTGATCGGGGCCGCGTTCTTCGGCGACCTGTAGCGCTTGTTTGCTTGGCGTCACCAAATTCTAGTCATCTGTCCACTGCACGAACTGTAACACACCCTTTCTACTTCGAGCGCGCATCCTCGTCGTGGCGCCGCTGTTCTTCGGCGCGCATTTGCTCTTCTTCGGCTTTCTTGCGCGCGATTTCCTCGAGCATGATCTTCATCCACTCGCTGACCGAAGCCTCGGCGGTCACTCGCTGGTTTCCTCTTTCGGCGTGACGATGGCTTCGATCGCCTTGACGGTTTCCGGATGATATCCAGGCCGCGCCTTGGCAAAGACGCGCTTGGCCACCTCGGTCCCCGTCGGCGTCTTCATCAGCGACTCGTATAACGGCTCGATGAGCTTGCGCCGTCCTATGGTCTTCAAGTACTCCTCGAGACGCGGAAAGCCCGGCTGATAATTGTTGACGATGACCAATTTGAACCAGCTGTGCCCGATCTCCGCATTGGGACTTTTGCTCAATTCGAATGCCTTGTCGAGGTCTGCCAATTGCGCCGCAGCCAAGGTGGGCGGCATGCCGTCGAGAAAATACAGCCACTGTTGCGCCGCCCAGCCCGCGCCGATTAGTTTCGCCGGACGTTTGCCGGCGAGCCAGGCGTCCCGCGCCGCGTCCACCGGTTCAAACAAAGTGGTGACGGGCAGCACCGCATCCGCCGGCAGGCCTGGGGATAAAATCCACGCATTCACCTGCGCGCGTGTGACGATGCCGGGAAACCGGTCGAGCAAATTCTCCTGTAAGTACGAGATGAACTGTTCGCTGTTGACGCTCTTGAATGCGAAGTGCTCGAAATAGCCGCGCAGGAAGGCATCGAAGCGTTCGCGGCCGAATTTGGCGTCGAGATAGTTCAAGAACAATCGGCCTTTCTCATACGGAATACTCGTGAGGCCCTCACCCGGATCGCGGTCACGCAGATCGATGGCCAGGATTTGATCGGCGGGTTTGAGCTTCTGAAGATCGGCCTGCAAGGTCTTGAGTCCCAACACCGCCTCCATGGAGGCGCGCGGCTCACCGTATACCGCGGTCATGATGCGACTTTCCATGTAATCGGTGAATCCTTCGTTGAGCCAGAAATCCCGCCAGGTCGCATTGCCGACCAGATTTCCCGCCCAGGAATGCGCCAGTTCATGCGCGATCACCGACACCAAGCTCTTGTCCCCCACGATTACGGTGGGCGTGATGAAAGACAGCCGCGGATTCTCCATGCCGCCTTCCGGAAAACTCGGCGGCATCACCAAGATGTCGTACCGCGACCAGCGATAAGGCCCGAACATCTTTTCGTTGGCCTGGATCATGGACTCGGTGTCCGCGAATTCCTTGGCCGCCGCCTTGATCATGGACTTCTCGGCATACACGCCCGTGCGCGGGCCGGTTTCCTGGTATTCCAGATCGCCCACGGCAAGGGCGATCAAGTAGGACGGCACGGCTTGCGGCATGACAAAAGTATATGCAACGCCGAAGCTGGGCTTGGCCTTCGGGTCACCCTCCGCGCTCATAACGGCACGCAGCTTTCCCTCTGCATATATCTTGTCGGTATAGATCTTCGCTTTGTAAGTGGCGCGGATCTGAGGGGTGTCCTGAAGCGGGATCCAGGTGCGCGCGCCGATCGGCTCCGATTCGGTATAGAGGAATGGTTTGTGCCGGGAGGTTTGTTTCTCCGTCAGCCATTGCAGCGCGGATGAGGCTTCCGTGGTTTCGTAGTCGATCTTGATGGACTCCGTGCCCCGTTTCGACGGCGGCAGGTCGATCACCAACGCGCTGCCGAGAATCGGATCCGGCTTTTCAAAATGGAACGGACGACTGACCCATGTCGTTTGACTCTTGTCGGTGGCGCCCAAGACATCGGTGGCCTTTTGGGTGACATCCAGGATCATGAGGCCCTTGGTATCGAGCACCAATTGCGTCGAGCGCGGATCCAAGCGCTTCAGTTGCAGCGTGACCGAACCGGCAAGGGTCTTGAATTTGAAATCGACCCGCAGTTCGAGGTCCAAATGCGTGGTTTGAAACTGATCCACATTGGCGTAGGAGTGATAATCAAATGCGGGATCGATGGGGCCCGAGTCGATGGGTGACGCGCCGCAACTAAAAGCCGAGGATACGGCGAACGCGCCCGCCAGAAATGCGCGCTTCAAGGAATGCCTACTGGCGCCTTGTCACGTCCGTTGAGCAATTCGTTAAAGGTCTTTTCATCGACTATGAGACCGGACTGGCCGTCCCAGTTGGAACCCTCAGGCAGGGTGTTTTCAACCAAGACGCCTTGAGCGATGACGCCATCGACGCCGTTCTGACTGCCGGTCACCGGAACCGGCACCGCGCGCGGCGTATGCGCCAGATCGCCGACGCGTTGCCAATCGATTTCATCGTCGTGCTGCGCGATCTTGCCGCGCTCTTTGGGATGCAGCAATTTTGCGAGCAGGCGCTTGCGGTCCTTGCTCCAATTGCGCGAGTCGTCTTCCATGACCGCGTAGGCCTGCAAATACAAGGTGCCGTCGCGCCAGCCGAACAAATAGGGTTGGTTGACCACGGTAACCTTCGTACCGATCGGAATCAGGTCGAAAAACACCGCGATGTCCTCCGGATACAGGCGCATGCAGCCGTGACTTGAACGCATGCCGACGCCGTAAGGCTTGTTGGTTCCATGGATCAGGTAGCTCGGCCAGCCCAGGCGGAACTCGTACGCGCCCAGCGGATTGTCCGGTCCCGCGGGTACCTTTGCCGGCAGCTGCTCGCCATCCTCCTGGTGTTCTTCACGCACGGATTTTGGCACCACCCAAACCGGATCCTTCTGGCGGCTGACGATCTTGGTCGTCCCCTCCGGAGTCTTCCAACCCACTTTGCCGATGCCGATGGGATGCGTGTAGACCGTCTCGGGTTGACCTTTCTTGTGAGGCGGGTAATAAAAAATTCGCATCGCGGCGACGTTGACCACCACCCCTTCATGCGGTGCCGCGGGCAGGATGAACTGCGTGGGGACTACGACCTCGCGGCCGACGCCCGGCAGCCAGGGATCGACGCCGGGATTTGCCGTGAGAATTTCCTCGTAGCCCACATCGAAGCGCCGCGCAATGTCAGGCAGCGTGTCGTCCTTGCCGACAGTGGTCTTCTGCACATAGCCGACGATGTCGCTGCCCGGCTCAACATCGAAAAGATGCGTGGCCTTAGGTTTGGGCAGCGGCGGCGGCGGGGGCGGCAATGCTTTGACAACGGGAGGCGGTTCTTTCGGAGCCGGGTGAAACAACGAACATCCGGCGATGGCGAGCGCGCTCGAGGCCGCAAACACGGCCAAACGGGGAGCCCTGCGAAACACAGTGATGAATAGAGCGGACATGGGTTCTATCTACAACAAAGTCGGGCGGTCAGGCAATTGATTAGAATGAATTGCCCTACCGGAGGCCTGCGGGAAGTGACGCGCCAAAAGGTTGCCGATGGCATCCACCCCCGCAATTGATCCAACTTGAAAGCGGCCGGCCCGAAAGTGCTCCTCCATCAGGCGGCACACCGCCTCCCACTCGGCGGGACTGACGCGCCCTTGAAAGCCGCGATCGGCGACGATTTCGACGTTGCGGTCCGCCAGCTGAACGTAGATCAGCACGCCGTTGTTGGCCTCGGTGTCCCAGACGCGCAAGTGCGAGAACACTTCCAGGGCATGGGCGCGCGGCACGATGTCGTTCAAGATGTGTCGCGGCGTCAACGAAGTTTCGATCGCGAAGCGAATCTCGCCGCCGTGCGTCAGCTCGACTCGCTTGATTGCCTGCTCGATGGCATCGAGTGTGGCGTCAGGGAACAACATTCGCGTGCGCCAATGCGTCGCCGTTGCGTGCCGGATCAGGCGTCCAATCTGCATCACCAGCTACCCGAGGCGCCGCCGCCGCTGAATCCCCCGCCCCC
>Ga0209330_1000776_pt1 | contig 11460 bp, 7 predicted proteins | sample JacPinW_OM2H0_O3_FD_187969 | JGI IMG/M metagenome (GOLD analysis project Ga0209330, IMG submission 187969) | Forest soil microbial communities from Algoma, Ontario, Canada - Jack Pine, Ontario site 1_JW_OM2H0_O3 (SPAdes) (version 2) | ecosystem: Environmental > Terrestrial > Soil > Boreal...
GCTGCCCCGGTGGCGACGGTGAAACTCGCACTACCCGGTGACCACCAAAAGAAGCAGGGCCTCCGCCGGATGTTTCAAAAGTATCCACGGGGAGGTCGGGCGGCAGCGGTCCTGCTACTCGCCGTCGTGATCATAGGCGGAGGGCTCTTCGTGAGCAATAGCCTGGCCTGGGAGTCGACTGACGATGCACAAGTGAACGGCCACATCATGCCCTTGAGCGCGCGGATCAATGGATACGTGCTCGATGTTCCGGTCATTGAGGGACAGCTTGTCCACGCCGGTGATGTGCTCGTGACGATCGATCCCAAGGACTACCAGATCGCGGTGGAGCAGGCCCAGGCGACCTTCGCGGACGCGCAGGCTAGTGCGACAAGTTCTCGCTTCAACGTACCGATCACCTCGGTTACGAGCAAAAGCAACCTCGATTCCGCAGGTACTGCGGTGGTAAATGCAGAAGCGGGATTCCAGGCCGCGCAGCAGAATTTCGAGTCTGCGAAAGCGGTTTTGCAACAGGCCGAAGCCAACGCGGCGAAGAGCGACGCGGACCTGGAGCGTTATGAGCAGCTAGTCGCAAAGGAAGACATTTCACATCAGCAATACGATCAGGCAGTCGCCGCGGCCAAAGCAAACCGATCCGGCGTCGTGTCGGCCGGAGCGAGTGTACTGGCGGCTGAGCAAGCAGTCCAGCAGGCGAAAGGCAAGCTCTCGCAGACGAGGGCTGATTTACGCAGCGCCGAGACCGCGCCACAGCAAGTTTCAATGACCCGCTCCAAGGCAGACGCAGCCGACGCCCAGGCGCGAGAACGCAAGGCACAGCTTCATCAGGCAGAACTCAACCTCAGCTACACCGTTGTTCGTTCTCCAGTCACAGGAATTATTGGCAAGAAGACAGTTGAGGTCGGCCAGAACGTCGGCATCGGACAGGAACTTGTAGAAGTAGTGCCGCTCGACGATGTCTGGGTCACGGCCAACTTTAAGGAAACGCAACTTGCCCACATGCGACCGGGACAACCGGTCGAAATCAAGGTGGACGCCTACGGCCGCACTTGGAAAGCGCATGTAACTAATATGGGTGCCGGTGCAGGCTCGGTGTTCAGCCTGTTGCCTCCCGAAAACGCCACTGGGAACTATGTGAAAGTTGTGCAGAGGGTGCCGGTACGCATTGATTTTGATCGTACTCCTGATCGGACCTTCGATCGCAGTCTGGGTTCAGACTTCAATGCTGAAGGACTGCTGAAGCCCGGCTTGTCGGTTGAGCCCGAGGTGAAGGTGCGATGAGCGCTGCCGGGTCTGATGCTGCCGTAGAAGAACTGTGGCAGCCGAAAGTGAACCCATGGATCATCGCGGGTGCGGTTTCACTGGCGGCATTCATGGAGGTTCTCGATACCAGCATCGCCAATGTGGCCCTGCCACACATCGCTGGCGGTCTAGCGGCTAGCAACGATGAGAGCACGTGGGTGCTGACCAGTTATCTGGTCTCCAATGCCATCGTACTGCCGCTAAGCGGATGGCTGGTCGCATCGCTTGGGCGCAAGCGCTTCTTTTTAATCTGCATTACATTTTTTACAGTGAGCTCCTTTCTCTGTGGGATCGCACCGAGCCTTGGGTTTCTGCTCCTGTTTCGAGTCATGCAAGGCGCGTTTGGGGGAGGCCTTCAGCCGATGGCGCAGTCCATCCTGGGCGATAGCTTTGCTCCCGAGAAACGCGGACTGGCCTTTTCGCTGTATGGCATTACAACCATCTGCGCTCCTGCCATCGGTCCAACGCTGGGCGGCTGGATTACAGACAACTACTCTTGGCGCTGGATTTTCTACATCAACGTTCCGGTGGGAATTGTGGCCCTCCTACTGGTCTATCAGCTGGTCGAAGATCCACCGTACATATCCCGCCTGAAGGCCCGGCTCTCGGGCTTCGACTTCATCGGATTTTCTCTGCTGACCTTGGGCGTAGGCGCCTTGCAGATCGTCCTCGACAAGGGACAAGAAGACGACTGGTTTGGCTCTCGTTTCATTACGACCCTGGTTGTGATCGCCGCCGTGGGCCTCGTTTCTCTGGTCATTTGGGAATGGTTTCAGAAACAGCCCATCGTGGATGTGCGTTTGTTCAAGAACTTCAACGTCGCGACGACCAATTTAATGTTCCTAATGCTGGGAGCGGCCTTATTCAGTTCCACAGTACTGATGCCGCAACTTCTGCAGACTCTTATGGGATACACGGCGCAAAAGGCCGGGATGGTGCTTTCCGCCGGCGCCCTCGTGGTGCTGGTCGTGCTCCCCATGGTGGGCAGACTGACCACCCGGTTTCAAGCGCGTCACATCATAGCCTTCGGTTGGATAGGTCTGGCGGTCGCCATGTACATATCGAGCAAGCAGGTTGATCTGCTGATGAGTTTCCGCTCAGCCACCTTATTACGTGTGTGGCAGTACATCCCCGTGGCCTTTCTATTCGTTCCCCTCACGCTTGCCGGATACGTCGGCTTGGCGCCGGAAAAAACCAACGCTGCCGCCGGGCTTATGAATTTTTTTCGCAACATGGGACAGAGTGTTGGAACGTCCGCGGTCACGACCCTGATTGCTCGACGCAGTCAGTATCATCAATCCGTCTTGGCGGAATACACAGCTTCTGGCCGGTTTCACAGCTCTATCACGGCTCTTGCCGTGCGTCTGACGCGCGCCGGTGTAAGCGCGCATACCGCTCAACAACAGGCACTGGGCCGACTCTACGCTTTGGTACAGTCCCAAGCTGCTGTTCTCTCTTACGTCGATATTTACTGGCTGCTGGCAATGGGCTCGGTGATTATGTTTGCCGCTTCATTTCTGCTGAAAAGAAATGAACCAGGCAAGGGTGCGAAGGTCTCGGTTCACTAAAGCCTGCACGGAAACGTGCAGCTTAGACTTTGACTCAACCCATGGCATTTGGTGAAAAAGTGCGACCGGGTAGCGACATTTGGCATCTTCCTTATTGCAGAAAGCTCGTGACAGAGTCCGAGAATCGCCCCCCGATGGTAAGTTTATGACAGCACCGGCGCTCGCTGTGGCAACGGATGCTGAGCGGTATGTAGCGATGTTGCGCATCTTCGAGGCACTTTCCGCTTGTGGAGAGCCGGAAGAGTTGGCACGAGTTCTCGCTGACCAGTTGCGCGATCTCATCAGTTTTGATCATCTCGACGCACTCATCTTCAAGGAAGATTCCAACGAAATAGAATGGCAAGGGTGGGGAACGGAGCCGATTGCTTTCCCCGATCTCCCGGTTGAGGAGACATCAACTTGGCATGTTTTCCGTACCCAGGAACCGCTGCATGTCGCCGACTGGCAGACGGACGACACCTTCCCGCGGGTGAAAGGGTTTTTGGAGAATGCCGGGGTCAGGCTCGGTTCTGTCATTCGCGTGCCATTGACCACTCCGCACCGGCGCTTAGGAACGCTGGGTATCGCCAGCCGGGATCGCAATGCCTACGGTTCGGGGGACGTCTGCTTCTTGCAGTTGCTTTCGCGTGGTGTCGCCCTGGCCATTGATGATGCACTTAATCTGCGGAAATCTCGAGTTGCGCGATTGAAACTGGAACGCCAAAACGCTCGGCTCAAACTGCTCCTTGATATGACGAACCGGATTACCTCGAACCTGGATCTGACGGATTTACTCCGTGCAATCTCAGGGAGCGTTCGCCAGGTCATGGAATGCGATCTCGTTGCCATTAGCTTGCTGGATTCCGAGAGCGGACAATTTCGGATTTGCGCGCTTGATTTTCCGAACAGTAACGGGTTCGTGCGTGAAGATTTGGTCACTTCTCCCGACGGAGTTAGTGGGAGAGCTGTGGAAACGCTCAAGCCGGTGATTATGAACCAATTCGACCCCGCCGAGTTTGGTCCCGATGGGTCTCAGATCATGATCGGTGAAGGACTCAAGACCCTCTGTATTGTTCCGCTGGTCAATCGCGGACGGGCCTTTGGTGTACTGTGTCTCGCACGGAAGAAAGAAAATTCTTTCAGTGAGCACGATGCGGATTTTCTTACTGAGGTAGCGGGACAAGTTACAATCGCCATTGAAAATGCGCTTGCCTACCGCGAGATCTCTGAACTCAAAGACAAACTAGCCCAGGAAAAGTTGTATCTCGAAGAAGAGATTCGCAGCGAGCTTAATTTTGAGCACATTATTGGAAGCAGTCCAGCCCTGAAGCAGGTTTTGGATTTGGTGGAAACGGTCGCATTCAGCGATTCTACCGTGCTGCTGCTGGGCGATACGGGTACGGGAAAGGAGTTGATCGCCCGCGCCATTCACGACCACAGCCAGCGTAAGGATCGCACCTTTGTCAAACTCAATTGCGCTGCCATTCCGACGGGACTGCTCGAAAGCGAATTATTTGGGCATGAAAAAGGCGCGTTCACGGGCGCCATCAGCCAGAAGATAGGTCGACTGGAACTCGCCCATCAGGGCACACTGTTTCTGGATGAAGTGGGCGACATTCCGATTGAAATGCAGCCCAAGCTGTTGCGTGTTCTGCAGGAGCGGGAATTCGAGCGTCTGGGCAGCACCCAAACGAGGAAAGTGAGCGTGCGGCTGGTGGCCGCAACTAACCGCGACTTGGAAAAGATGATCGCGGCGCGTGAATTTCGGAGTGATCTCTACTACCGCTTAAACGTATTCCCCATTCGCGTACCTCCGTTGCGGGAGCGGAGAGAAGATATTCCCTTACTGGTTCGCTTCTTCGTCCAGAAACTTGCGGCGCGAATGCAAAAACACATCGAAACGATTCCCGCCGCCGCGATGAAGACCCTGACGAATTGGGATTGGCCGGGAAACATTCGGGAACTGGAGAATTTCGTCGAGCGCGCCGTAATCCTCACGCGCGGTAAGTCGCTTCAAGTGCCGATCACAGAATTGCTCAAATCGAGAGTGGACTTCTCAGTTCCGAACCACAACCGCTCGCGAGACGAGATTTCCCGTATTGTGAGAGAAATGCTCAGTGAAATCAACAAGGGGGCTGCGAGAAGCGCAGCCAAAGAGCATGACGAGACGGAGCGGCAGCAGATCATGCGCGTCCTGCGCGAGACCAAAGGTCGTGTGGGAGGTGCAGACGGCGCTGCCGTGCGTTTGGCAATCAATCGCACTACCCTGATTTCTCGCATCAAGAAGCTGGGCATTAATCCCAGACTGTTTTTCTGACTGCACTTTACTCACACCAACTCGGTCTATAGCTTGAACCTGTTCCTCCATTTTGCATTCCTCCCTTCCCGGAGCGAGTTAAGACATTCATCCCGCGTGTTCAGCGACTCGCGCGCGCGTTGAACTCCCGCCGCCTTCTGAGCAAGACCGCTTGAACCTGCGATTGTCCGCCCTGTTGAGGGCCGCTTCGCCAGTTTTGACACCGCAACACCCAGTTTTCCCGCACAGCTTTGAAATCCAGGGGGGCTTGCCGCTGCTGGCGTTTGGTACGCGAATTGCCTTTCCATGGCGGGTGAGGAGTATGGCGGGCGAAGAGCGAATAGGAGCGGCATGCTGAAGATTTCAGTCGTTGATAAGCGGACGGAGCGCCGGTTGGTTCTCGAAGGAAAACTAATCGCCCCCTGGGTGGCGGAGCTGAGGACGGCATGGAAGACCGTCAACGAGGAAATCGAGGGCCGCGTTTTAGTGATTGACCTGGGGAATGTAGCCATCATCAGCCAGGAGGGGGAGAGCGCTCTGTTGGAATTGATGAATGCAGGCGCAAAGTTTCGTTGTAGTGGCGTGCTCACTAAGCACGTGATCCAAGAGCTCAGACGGAGAAGCAAGAGCGACTCGAGCAAAGCGAAAGAGGTCCAAAGTGCCGGGGAACAATGAGCAGAAAGAAGCGAACGAGAGTAAAATCATTTTTGACCGGGAAGTCTGGCGTGCAATTCGTTATCTCGATCCGGATTCAGAATCAGATCGTAGGAAGGGTGACATCGCGGCGGCAATCGCCGTGTTGGCGATAGTTTGCATGCTCTGTAAAGTTATTTTCTACCTTTACCAGCAGTAGAATCCGGAAACTCTGACAAGCGCCGTTCGTGTTGCTACAGCCGCTTCCACCCGCCAGCGGACCCACGGCCACACGCCGACAGATCTGCGGGAAATCGCTGGAGCCTCATTGTCGGTAGAACGTTGCCGATTTGGCGCAACGCGAGCACTGTTGAAGCCAAATCGACAGCTTCGACATTTGTCATGCACCAACACTTTTCATCGTTGAATTCCTCCTTGCATTTCAACCAGTGGAAGTGTCCCTCCATTTTGCATTTCTCCCTAACCTGAGTGGGCTAAGATATTCATCCCGCGTGTTCAGCGACTCACGCCCTCGGAGGTCGGACGCCGGCGGCAGTCCGCACCTGCGCGCCTACGGAGATGTACTTCACTGCCGGCCCAAATCGTGGCTGCGTGGGCTTCGCTGATTATTTGATCGCACTAGGGAGCGAGTTACATTTCATTACAAAATTTTCTGGCGTAGCTCGCTCAGAATCTGCATCGAATGAAATATCAAATCAAAAAGAGCGAGTCATGATTGCATTGGGGTTGGTACGTGTGATTGAGCAGCATTCGGACGAACTCGCCGCCGAGTTGATCGCGAAACTGGAAACTTCTTCGCGCACCACCGATCTGCGCAAAGTCCCGGTCGAAGAACTGCGGCGAGGAATTTATGAAATCCTGCGGCACCTGGGAGAGTGGCTGCTCACCAAGACGGGACGCGACATCGAACAGCGTTATTTTGAGATCGGCGGCCGCCGCGCGTCTCAGGGGGTAGCGCTTTCAGACTTCTGCTGGTCGATTGCTCTCACCAAGGGACATCTGTGGGAATTCCTGCAGCGCCAGGGCGTCATGGGCAGCCCGATCAAAATTTATGGCGAGATGGAATTGTTGCGACTGCTGGATCAGTTCTTTGATCGCGCTTTGTGCTTTGCGGCCGAGGGCTATGAGCAATACGTCCCGTTGCGGAACGGCGCAGACAGCAGCGCTCACGAAGCGCGGAAGGCAGCCTGGTAGCGTGGCTCGTTGCTAACGAATAAATGGTCACGCATCGACAGCACTCGCGGCTCCGCGAGCTCAACCCTGCCGGTTTTCCTAGTACTAGCGATTTCAAGGATTTCACTTTAGCCGTGTTTCGAAGGAACCCAATAAAGATTTTCTCTGTATTTATCTTTATCTTTACCCCTACCGCTAAACGCGGCGGCGCGCTTCTCCTCGTAGGTGGGCTCGCTGCCTTCTTGGTGTCAAGGAAAAATCGACAATGTCGACTTTTGACACCAGCGGCCGAACGCTCGCTCCAATCACCCTTGTCTTGCAGTGAGTTACCAACATACTCCGGCGCCTTGCTCTGGCATCCCGGTTGCTCCCCTCAGTTGGAGTCGCCCCGCAGGCTTCATTCATGTGTTCCACCCCAGCCAATTTCCATTCGGAGAATACGCAATGTGCAGTCGAGCAGTGATAATTCGGACCAATCCCGGCGACCAGCAGAAATGGTCGACTCCTTATTCGTGCGCGCTAGCGGTTGTGGTTGTCGTATTTGTTGTGATGGCTGTCGCAAACCTTCGTGCGCAAACCGCAACAACGGGAGACATCGCCGGCGTTGTTACAGATCCAAGTGCAGCTGTTGTGTCGGGTGTGTCTGTCAAGTTGAAGAACGTCGATACCGGCAGTTCCACTTCCACCACAACTAACTCCCAGGGATCGTACAATTTTCCCTTTGTGCAACCCGGACATTATTCAGTCACAGTCACCGCTGCCGGCTTTCAAGAGATTATCAAGACTGTAACTGTCGCCCTGGGCTCGAGCGTCACGGCGAACTTGCAATTGTCGGTCTCGTCGCAGAGTCAGACGGTTGAAGTATCGACAGAGGTGACAGGCGTTCAAACCCAGGATGCCAATATTGAAACGAACTTTAATGCTCAGCAAATATCCGTCTTGCCGAATCCCGGCAATGACTTGAGCGCAGTCGCTCTGACTGCGCCGGGCGTGGTGATGAACACGACCGGAGGTTCAGTGTTTGGCGGTGGGAATTACGAGTTCTTCGGCTTGCCATCGAATTCCAATGTCTTTACCTACGATGGCGCCAACGACAACGATCCCTATTTCAATATTAATAATAGCGGCGCGACCAACCTAACCCTGGGCCTGAATGATGTGCAGGAGACCAGCGTTGTGACGAACGGATACAGCGGGCAATTTGGTGGCCTTGCCGGCGCAAACATCAACTATATCTCGAAGTCCGGCAGCAATTCCTTCCACGGGAATGCGGAGTACTGGTGGAACGGGCGCGCTCTGAACTCCAATAACTATTTCCGCAATCAGGCAAACGCCGTTGCTGGCAGCCAGGTCGATCCCCGCCCGTTCGTAAATGCGAACCAATATGCAGCCTCGATCGGCGGCCCGATCAGAAAAAACAAATCCTTTTTCTTTGTCGACTATGAAGGCATTCGCCTGGTTATTCCCTCCCTGTTCTCGGTCAACCTGCCGACTCAGAGTTTCGAAAATGCAGTCATTGCCAACCTCAACAGTGTGAGTCCTGCTTCGGTACCGTTTTACAATCAGCTATTCGGCATCTGGAACGCAACGCCAGGTGCGGCGCGCGCTCAGAACACTCTCACCGGCGGCGGTTGTTCGAACGTCACCAGCTTAGCAGGCATCGCATTTGGAGCCACCAATCCGTGTGCCACGCAGTTGCAGGGCGGCACCTCTCAAGCCACCAATGATTACCTGATTGTGGGGCGCTATGATCAGAACATCGGCAACAATGACAAGCTCTTCGTTCGAGTGCAACATGAAAGCGGCATCCAGGCCACCTATACCGATCCTCTGAGCCCCGCCTTCGATGCTCATAGTACTCAGCCCGAATGGCAGGCCCAGTTCAGCGAGACTCACACACTCGGCAACAACAAAGTAAACAACTTCATCGCCTCACTGCAGTGGTATAGCGCGCTCTTCACGATGGTGAACCAGGCTGCGGAATTCCAGACCCTTCCTCAGACGGTCGCATTCGGTGACGGTTCACTGTTCCCTCTGAATAATGATGGAGCTAATTTTCCCCAGGGCCGGTCTGTGACCCAGTACGGAATTGTCGACGATTTCAGTTGGACTCGCGGCAGGCACAGCTTCCGCTTCGGAGTTAACTACCGCCGCGACGATGTGAGCGATCACAATTTCACCGGCGTCATTCCTTTTGTTCAGGAAACGACCCTGAACGACTTCGCGTTCGGAGGCGTGGCGCCTGCGAACCCCAACGTTGGAAATTTGGTGTCTCAGAATTTTCCCCTCAACACAAATGTACCGATAGCGCTCTACCAACTTGGATGGTATGTATCAGACGAGCTCCAGGTCACTTCGAACCTGAAGCTGACGCTGAGCATGCGGTTTGATCACTTGTCCGATCCAGTCTGCCAGACCAATTGCTTCCAAAGCTTTTCTGCACCGTTTCAAGACCTGAATCGCACTGCACCGGTGAATCAAGCCTTGACGACGGGTCTTAATACTGCCTTCCCCTCTGTAACACCTGTCGTATACGAGCCAAAGGTCGGCTTCGCATGGTCGCCGTTCGGCGCCAGGAACACTGTTGTTCGCGGAGGATTCGGCATCTTCAGTGACGCTATTCCTACGGGTGCCATTGATGACATTCTCACCAATGCACCGAACGATCCGTCGTTCGTTCTTTTTAATGGGGCGCTCTCACCAGCAGCGGCCGGAAACCTGAATGGGCAAGCGGTGGCTGCGAATGCTGCTTTTCGCGCCAACTTTGCCAGCGGCGGCGCAGTTCCGGCCTTCAATTTCTTTAACCCTGGGAAAGTCCAGATTCCGCGCTATGACGAGTGGGACCTGGAAATACAGCAAGCTCTGGGTTGGCACACCACGCTAAGCGTAAAATATGTCGGCAATCATGGCGAGCATGAAGAGATCACGAATCCAGCCCTGAACGCCTTCAGCCCGAGCGGTGCTGCATTCGGAAGTCTCCCGATTACCCAGCCAGACGCGCGATTCGGAGTGGTTGCTCAGACACAAAACACCGGCAACTCAAACTATAACGGCGTCACGGTGACTGCCCAACACAACTTTAACGGAGGCTTTCAGTTCCAGGCATCCTACACCTACAGCCATGCTCTGGATGAAATCTCCAATAGCTCTTTGAATCCCTTCGGCGTGAATGCCAACGGCAACGTCGATGTTGTCACACCGCTGAATCCATTCAATATTCGCCAGCTTAACTATGGCAATGCTGATTACGATGTGCGGCAGTCGTTCGTTATGAACTACGTTTGGAGTGACGCTTTCCGTCACCTGACGGCGTGGGGTCCGAACGCTCTGATGAAGGGTTGGACATTTTCCGGCACGATCTTTAAGCACACCGGCTTTCCTTACTCGATCTTCAGCAGCAACGAAACGGCGACTCTACAAGGTAGCCTGTTCGGGAGTACGAGCCCCGCCACTACTACCGCGGTCCTCGCCGACGTTGTCGGCTCGCCTAATATCAACTGCGGAGGCTCAGCTGCGCAGCTGGTGAACGGGTTACCCAATCCGTGCTATAGCGCTGCTAATTTCGCCGACCCGACAAATAATTTCGGGATCCAGCGCCGCAATCAGTTTCGCGGTCCAGGTTACTTCGACACTGACTTCGACGTGGAGAAGTCCTTTGCGATACCGAAGTGGGAGAGTGCTCATTTCTCCGTTGGCGCAAGGTTCTTTAATCTCTTCAATCATCCGAACTTTGCCTTCCCTAACACCAACGTGGACAGCAACCAGTTCGGTCAAATCACGCAGACCGTTAGTCAGCCGACGACCATCTATGGCTCTGGTCTGGGTGCGGATGCATCCCCAAGGGTAATCGAACTGCAAGCGAAGTTCGTTTTTTAACGAACACGCTTTCGATAGAGGCGGCCTGACTCTGGGCCGCCTCATTTTTATATCTGCTTCGAAGGTGTAAGAGCAAACACTTGTTTGAGACATTGAATCCGCAGCCGGCGTGACTTCGCCACTCCGATCAGTAAATTCTGAGGCAGCAAGGCGTCATTCCTTAGTCCAGGGCGGAATTCTGCAGGTTAGCCCGTGATACGCCATCCGAACTCAGCCCAGTGCTGGCGGCGAGTTTTCAAGGCTTTTGGTATCAAAGCGTTTGCCAGGATGGTTGCTGACTCGGCAACCGCGGTAATGGGAAGGCTGCGGTATTCATGGTTGCCGGCTGCAACAGAAAGACGCTTTCCGGAGTCGGTAGCAGGTGCTCACCTCCACATCGCGTCTATGAGTAGGCTATTCCGCAGGGAACGCACCCCCCCCGATCCGGAATTCCGTGAGGGGTTTGAGGTTCTTCTTGTAACCGCGAGTAACTGCGTATTCCTTCCCACTTTTAACGCGGAGACCATACTTTCCCGCCGCGTACGGCTTGATCTCTACCACAAACGAGGTATTCACCAGCGCAGATCGATGGATGCGAATGAATCCGTACGGCTTCAGCTTTTCTGCCACCATCGA
>Ga0209330_1000778_pt1 | contig 11444 bp, 10 predicted proteins | sample JacPinW_OM2H0_O3_FD_187969 | JGI IMG/M metagenome (GOLD analysis project Ga0209330, IMG submission 187969) | Forest soil microbial communities from Algoma, Ontario, Canada - Jack Pine, Ontario site 1_JW_OM2H0_O3 (SPAdes) (version 2) | ecosystem: Environmental > Terrestrial > Soil > Boreal...
CCACCCCTCGGTTCGAGAAGCCCGCCGCGAGCCGGAAATCTTCCGCGATTCGATCACCTGCCTCAACGTCGGGCTTGAAGAAAAAGAGCACGCGTGTTCAAGCTGTTTCTTGAGCGAGTTCGCGCCCGCTGAACTCCGCAACTCGAGTGGCGACATCTGCCACAAGATCCTACTGAACGAAAACGGTGACACCGTCGAATCGCTCAAGACCGAAGGCGATCCCGACAAGCTCCAGGCCGCTGTCCTCGGTTGGTTGAAAAAAACCGTCGCAAAGCTTGAGCAGGAAGTTGCGGTGAGCAAGTAGGCCGCACGGCCCGACTGCTCGCTCAGTCGGATAATCGAAAACGGACAAACTGCTGGTCAAGCTTTTCCCGGTTACTACCACTCCTCAGTTCCGAGCGTTGCCGTTAGATCCCCTGGTACACCAGAGTGATAAATCTGGTAGGGTTTATAAAACCATTCCCCCATTCCTCATCCGTGCGAGCGCTGGGCTTGGCTGCGAGAACCTCGCCCAATGTTTTACCCTGCTTCTTGAGCGCCGCCACTTTCTCCCGTATTTCAGCCATCACATCGCGGAAGAGAACCAGGTCTGCTTTTGCGCCCACGGCTCCGTGTCCGGGAATGACAATCGTCTTCTCGTTTACTTTCGCGATATTTGTTTCCGCCGCGCGAATTGTTCCGTCGATACTGCCTCCCGTCGAATAATCGAGGAACGGATAGTTGCGGTTCCAAAAAGTGTCGCCGGTGTGAAAAACGTCGGCTTCCGTAAAGTGTACGGAGATGTCCGAATCCGTGTGCGCGGGCAAATAATGCTTCAGGACCAAAGTGGAGTCATTGGCGTGCACGGTGTGATCTTCCGCGAACACAGTCGAGGGAACCGCTCCCGCCGGCGGCGCCAGGAAATTGTAATGCCAGCCTTCGACCCACGTATCCTTCAAAAGATGTTTGCGCGTGTTCTCATGCGCCAGGATGCTGGCTCCCGCCTGATGCACCCAATCGTTTCCGCCCGTGTGATCGAAGTGCCAGTGGGTGTTGATCAGTTGCTTGATCGGGTCGCCATTGATGCTCGCCAGCGCTTCGGAAACCTTGGCGTGTGCGGTCACAATTTCCGCATCGATAAGAAGCTTTCCGTCCGGCCCGGTGAGCACTGCGATATTTCCGCCCGCGCCCAAGAGGACGGTGATGTTGCGCCGCAGCGGTTGAACCGCGATTTTCGCTGTCGCGGCTTCCTTTAGTGCATCTGCAACAAGAGTGTCAGTCTCCGCGAATAATCCCCGGGGAGCAACACACGCTGCCGCAACAGCCAGCCCCGCTGCGGCGAGGATCTGGCGCCGCGAAACTTCCTCTGAAGGTCTGCTCATGATGCCGTTCCTTGCCGTCTTTCTCCTTGCCATCCGCTAATAGACCGTCTCAGCCGCTCTTGCCTTTGCTAAGCCCAACGATCTCCTCGCGCAGTTTCTTGTTATCTTCCTCCAGCGCCTGCATCCGGCTCTCCACTGGCCCGAGCGCTTCGCGAATTTCTTCCTCCGTGAAACGAGGCGTGATGTGTTGCGGGCAGTTCCAGTCGAATGCTTCCACTCGAATCACGAATACGCGCTCCACGGCTGCCTTGTATCCCGGATCGCTCACTTTCTTAATCCATTCTTTCGCATCATTGCCTTCGAATATTTCCGCGTGGCCAAGAATCTTCAGGCGCAGTTGCTTCGGGTAATCCACCAGGATTAGAGCCACTCGGTCGTTCGTCATCACATTTCCGGCGCTGATGTATTGTCTATTTCCGCGAAAGTCCGCGAACGCCAGAGTGCGGTCGTCGATTACTTTCAGAAAACCCTTCGGTCCGCCGCGATGCTGGATGTAGGGCCAGCCGCTCGCGCCGATGTTCGCCATATAAAACATATCTCGTTCGGCGAGAAACTCCGTTTCCTCGGGGCCAAGACGAGTCGGCGTGTCGGCGGACTGCTCCAACCTTTCGTATTGTTTGCGGCTGCCGTACCGCTCTTGCAGAGCTTTCACGACCGGGGTGAACACAACGGATCCAAAACTTTTCGCCATAGTGTCCCTAACGTAGCTCGTGCCGGAACATCACCGGCCCGCCGTGCCCACACGAACTCTTAGAGAAAGCGTTTCAGAGCGCTTCACAGGCATTCGCCGTGAAATAATGTTCGGCAAGTGTACTCTCGCTGCAGCCGCGCGACAAGATTTGGAGATTCCCGTTAAGCGCTTAAAAGCCGCAATAAAATGCCGCCAAGTTTCTCCGGTGCGGAGAAAAAAGGCGAATGATCCGTGTCGAGGGAGAACGTTTCCCGGCAGGGCGAAGCCTTCTGCATCTCCCTTTGAAGCCTGAGCGTTATAGCACGGTCGCGTGCGCATTCGATGTAATAGCGTGGAACCCGACCCCAGCGCTCTGCCGTAGTCTCTATCGGCGTTCCAAAAGGCGCGCCCGACTGAGCGCAGAGGTGCGCCTGTGCAAACGCGACGTCATCGTCCGCACAATCGCCGTAAAACGCCTCGCGGCTGAATTCCTGCTTGAAACTGACCGTTCCGTCCGGGTGCTGGTCCGTCGTGGATGGGTTGACCATACTCCCCTGATCCTGTGTTGCCCAGGTCATCAAGGAGTCGCCATTGCGCGGCAAGAATGCGCACACATACACCAGCGCTCCAATTTGTTTCGGAGAATTCTCAGCAGCTTGTGTGACGGCGATACCGCCCATGCTGTGCCCGGCCAAAATCACCGGCTCGGTTTGCGCACTGGCGATTTCGCATATGCGGTCGGTGTAGCTTTTCAGCGTCACGGTCGCTGTCGGGGTTTTGTCATCTCCGTGCCCTGGCAAATCCGGCGCGAGGACCTTGTGGCCCTTAGCTTCGAGCAGTGGAATAACCTTCCGCCAGCACCAGCCGCCGTGCCACGCGCCATGAATCAGCAGATAGGTTGACATGATCGCGACGATTGTAATGGAAAAGCGAGAGCAGCGTCGACTCCCGGCGTGGTCCGAAATTCACCCGGCATCCAAGCTCTCTCGGATTCCTTATCACCTCATGTTTGCATTGACACTTTTCCCCAGCGCCTTTAGGCTATCCGCCACTGCTGCCGCGGGCGGTGGCGTCATTTGACGTCGGCAGCGCACATAATGAAACGCGAAGAAATCATAAAACTCCTCGAACAAGTAGGCGCCGTCCGCACCGGCCACTTCGAGCTTTCCAGCGGACGCCACAGCGCCACTTACATCCAGTGCGCGCTGGTTCTCGAACATCCTCAGCACGCTGAACAACTAGGCCGCGCGCTTGCCGATCTTTTCAAGGAACACTCCGTCGCATGCGTTGTTTCGCCGGCACTAGGCGGCATTCTCGTCGGATATGAAGTCGCACGCGCTCTCGGCGTCCGCTCGCTCTTCGTCGAACGCGACCGCTCCGGTCAAATGGCCCTCCGCCGCGGCTTCGAGCTCAAGCCCGGCGAACGCGTCCTGGTAATCGAAGATGTTTGGACTACAGGCGGCTCGACGCGTGAAACCATCGGCGTCGTCGAAGAGGAAGGTGGCCTCGTCGTTGCCGCTGGCGCGTTAATTGACCGCAGCGGCGGCCGCCTCGAACTAAATGTCCCCGCACGCGCCCTGCTCGAAATGGACGTCCCCAGCTTCGAGCCCGACGAGTGCCCTCTCTGCCGCGCCGGAGGCATGCCCACCCGCCCCGGCTCCCGCTACCTCCGCCGCACCCTTTAATTCGCACTTCCCGACGCTGCCACGCAGTTAGCCGATTCCACCACCGCGCGTGCGATAATCTTGGAGCGAATGCGAAATATCAAACTCACCATCGCCTACGACGGAGCCGACTTCCACGGCTGGCAATTCCAGCCCGGCTTTCCCACGATCCAAGGCGCAATCGACGCCGCGGCGCGCAAAATTACGCAGGAAAGAATTGTCGTGCACGGCGCCAGCCGCACCGACGCAGGCGTCCACGCCCTTGGTCAGGTCGGCCATTTCAAAACAGCTTCGCCTCTTTCAGCCGAAGAATTTCAACGCGCACTGAACGCCCTCCTTCCACCCACAATTCGCATCGTCGCCAGCGAAGAAGTCGGCCACGATTTTCACTCACGCTGGCTCGCCCAGGGAAAAACCTATCGCTACCGCATTTATCGTGGCCGCGTTCTCCCGCCCTTTGACTACCGCCGCGCGCTTCACTATCCCTGGCCCCTCGACGAAACCGCCATGTCGACCGCTGGCCGCCTTTTCGAAGGCGAACACGACTTCACCTCCTTCGCCGCTTCCTCGGGCTCCGAAGACGATGACGCCGAACGCGACATGCTGCGCCTGATTTATTCCTCGGAGATTATCCACCCTGCCGATTCAGACGAAATTCACTACGTCGTGCGCGGCCGCTCGTTCCTCCGCTACATGGTGCGAAAAATCGTTGGCACACTCATCGATGTGGGCAAAGGCCGCCTCTCTCCAAACGACATCCCGCAAATATTCGAACTGCGCGACCGCTCCCGCTCCGGCCCTACTGTCCCGCCCGAAGGCCTGTATCTCGTCGCCCTGGATTATCCCGATCCCACGGATTCTCTCGCATCCTCTACCTCGCGCCGTCGCGCTGTGCAGCAGCCTTAACTACAGCTTTTGCCTCCCCAAGCGAAAGCATCGCGCCGAAGTCCCCGCCAGGTAGATTTCGCAGTTGCAGTTCGCAGTGCCTGCCAGCCGCGGCGGGCCGGCGGCGGCGGCGACTCTTTTTCGTTTTCTGCTGCGTCGAGAAATAACTAACGCCAAAGACGACCCGGGCGTGCCTTGCCGTGCCTGGGGTTCGTAGGGGCGCAGCATGCTGCGCCCGCGTAGACGCGGCCCAGGCGATCTGTATTCGCCGTCGAGTTCAGTGAGCGTTGGGTTCGCCTTTCGTAGCCGGCGTCTCGCCGGCTCCTTTGACTCTTTCGCCCCCTCCGCGCCATCAATCCACCTAAATCAGGTACAATCGCAAAAATCATGGCGGTCACTCCACATTCGCTCTCTGTTCCCGTCGCACCGGAGACAACTTTCGTAGATTCGATCGATCCCGCCACAAACGAAGTGGTCGCGCGCTTCCAAGCCACCCGCACGAGCGATTTGCCCGCTATCTTCGAACGCGCCCGCCAGGCTCAAAAAGAATGGGCTGCGCGCCCGCTAGCCGAACGCTGCGCCGCCTTGCTGCGCCTTCGCGATGCGATTTACTCCCGCCGGGAAGCAATCGCCGATGTCATTTCACTCGAAACGGGTAAGCCGCGCGTCGAAGCTATCTTCGCTGAAGTTCTCCTCGCCCTGGACACCACAAATTTTCTGGCGCGCCAGGCGCCGCGCTGGCTCCGTGCCGAACGCATCCCGCACCACAATCTCGCGCTGAAAGCCAAGTCCGGGTGGACGGAGTTCCATCCTCACGGAGTCGTCGCCGTCATTTCGCCGTGGAATTACCCCTTCTCAATTCCGATTGCCCAGCTCGCTCCCGCTCTCGTCGCTGGCAACGCAGTCTTGCTGAAGCCTTCCGAACTCACTCCAGGAACCGCCGTCTTGGTCGGCGAGCTGATCGAACAAGCGAAGTTTCCTGCCGGCTTAGTGCAAATCCTCCAAGGAGCGGGCGACCTCGGCGCCGCCATCATTGATGCCGGCCCGGACAAACTATTTTTCACCGGGAGTGTCTCGACCGGCCGTCGCATCGCCGAAGCCTGCGGACAAAAGCTAATTCCTTCCGTCCTGGAACTTGGCGGAAAAGACGCGATGATCGTCCTCGCCGACGCCAATCTCGAAACCGCTTCGAGCGCCGCAGTCTGGGGCGGTTTCACAAATTGCGGCCAGGCCTGTCTGTCCGTTGAACGCATTTACGTCGAGCAGCCCATCGCCGAACGCTTCATCAATCTCTGCGTCGAGAAAACAAGAAAACTTCGCGTTGGTCCCGCATCCGATCCCGACGTCGAAATCGGCCCCATGATCCGCCTGCATCAGCTCGAAAAAGTCGAGCAACAATTGCGCGACGCTGTTGAGCGCGGCGCCACAATTCTTACCGGCGGCAATCGCCGCGCGGACCTCGGCTCGAATTTCTTCGAGCCCACGGTTGTTACTCGCGTGAACCACTCGATGGAGCTAATGCGCGAAGAAACTTTCGGCCCCGTAATCGCAATTCAGACCGTAGCTTCCGCAGCCGAAGCCGTAGCGCTCGCGAACGATTCGCTTTTCGGCCTCAGTGCCAGCGTTTGGACCGGCGATTCGCAACGCGGCACCGAAGTCGCCTCACGCATCCGCGCTGGCTCCGTGATGGTCAACGACGTCGCCAGTTATTACGGTATCTGCGAAGCTCCGCACGGCGGTCCCGGTGCGAGCGGCTGGGGACATACCCATTCCCGCCTTGGACTGCTCGAAATGGTTCAAGTAAAATATATCGATGTGGACCGCCTACCGCGTATCGCGAAGTCATGGTGGTTCGGTTACACTGCGGAGCTGGCCGCCGCTGCCGGAAGTTTTGTAGAATCTCTATTCGCGCCGAGTTGGAAGAAGCGCTTTTCCGCGCTCGCAAATAAACGCGGCGCCCGTGGCGTAATTTTCCGCCGCGACCGTATTTAAGCAGGGGATCAAGATTTTTATGTAGCGCGCCGCGTGCGACAACATCTAAGCGGTCTTAAGGTTTTTATGTAGCGCCGGGGCCTTCAGCCCGGCATCTTGGTTTTGATTTTTTGCCGTTAGCCAAGGGAGCCAACGAAATGCCAGACGAATCCGCCCCGGAAACTCCGGCAAAGCCGCCAGCACCCTCAGTCGCGGCTCCGCCACCGCCGGCCGCGCCAGCCGCCGCAGCTCCGAGTGCTCCTGCGCCTCCTTCTGCTCCCGCAGCAACCGGCGCAACTGCCGCGGCGACAGCCGTTGCCGAACCCGCCGCGCCCGAAGCACCCAAGGTTAAACCAAAGAAAGCAACGCAACGCGCCTGTGACGAAAAGGACGCAAAAGGAAAGCTCTGCTGTGGCCATCTGAAGCGCTGGTACGATTATCCCAAGGAAATCGAAGCGTTAGTCGGCGGCAAAGTGGAAGTCTATCGCTGCGAATTTTGCAAGACTCTCTACACCCCCGACCGCTCGCAGCCGCCCCACAGCTACACCCTGCGCTACTAGCGTCGTGGCTTCTTGAATTGTGTTTGACTGTTTTTTTAGCTGTCATTCTGCTTGCCCTGACGAAGGAAGGGAGCGCAGCGAGGAATCTGCTCTCTGTTGCCGAGGCATGCGAAAGATCGCAGAGCAAGATTCTTCAACCGGGGCACGCATTTAGCCCTGAAGCCACACAACGATGAAACACGAACTCATCCACGACTGGAACACTTACACCGGCGCCGAAATCCCCATCGACCGCCGCGTCATGCTCAACGACGAGACCCTCCGTGACGGTTTGCAAAATCCGTCCGTCCACGATCCGTCCATCGCCGAAAAGATCGAAATCCTGCATTTGATGGAATCCCTCGGCATCGACACCGTAAATATCGGACTCCCCGGCGCCGGCCCTCGCGCCTACGCCGACACTGAAGCCCTCGCTCGAGAAATCGTAAACACGCGCATGAAGATCCGCCCCAACTGCGCCGCACGCACGCACAAAAATGACATCAAGCCCATCATCGAAATTTCCGAGCGAGTCGGCATGCCCATCGAAGCCGCCACCTTCATTGGCTCCAGCCCAATCCGCCGCCTGGTTGAAGACTGGACTGTGGATCACCTCCAGCGCACCACTGAAGAAGCCGTAAAATTCGCCGCCTCGGCCGGCCTTCCTGTCATGTACGTCACCGAAGACACCATGCGGACCGACCCGTCCACCGTGATCACGCTTTATTCCACCGCCATACGATCCGGCGCGCGTTCCATCGTTTTGTGCGACACGGTCGGCCACGCGACGCCACGCGGCGCATTCAACCTCGTAAAGTTTGCAATCGAAGAAGTTGTAAAACCATCCGGCGAAAAAATTCGTGTGGACTGGCACGGCCACAACGACCGTGGCCTCGCCATCGCCAATTCTCTCGCGGCCATTGCCGCCGGTGCCGATCAAGTCCACGCTGCAGCCCTCGCTTTGGGTGAGCGCGTTGGAAATACTCCGATGGAACTGACGCTCGTCAATCTGCGACTCCTCGGCCTAATCGATCGCGACCTATCGACGCTCAAACAATATTCCCGCGCCGTTGCCAAAGCCACTCACACTGAAATTCCGCCGAATTATCCGGTCGTGGGTCGCGACGCCTTTCGCACCGCCACCGGTGTTCACGCCGCCGCCATCGTGAAGGCCTATAAGAAAAACGACCACGAGCTGGCGAACTCAATTTACAGCGGCGTGCCCTCGCATCTTTTCGGCCTCGAACAGGTAATCGAGGTCGGCCCGCTGAGCGGCCGTTCCAACGTGATCTTTTGGCTGGAAAAACGCGGCGTTCCCGCGACTGACGAACTCGTGGACCGCATCTTCAACGTCGCAAAACAGTCTGAACGTGTTCTCAGCGAAGAAGAAATCCTCGCATTGCTCGGCTCCTCCACCTCGCGCGGCAATTGAATCGGAGATATTCTTTGAATCGATGCCAACCAAGTATTAAGTTCGTTCGGGAGGTATGATGCAATCCTCTCGTAAGCGATCTTGGATAGTTCCCATATTCCTCCTCGCCGCGTCTGTTGGTGGATGCAGCCGCAGCGCGAATCACGAAGCGGCGCAGTCGAAGACCGCCGCTTCGCGCTCCGCCATAGTCTTCATGACCGATTTCGGCACAGCCAACGATTCCGTTGCCATTTGCAAGGCAGTGATTCTGGGAATCGTTCCCGACGTCCGCATCATGGACATCACTCATCAAGTGACGCCGTATTCGATCGAAGAAGCCTCGCGATATCTCGCGGGTGTAACGCCTTACTATCCGTCCGGCACGATCTTTCTGGTCGTAGTAGATCCTGGAGTGGGAACCTCGCGCAAAGCGATCATCGCAAAATCGAAGAAGGGGCAATATTTTGTCCTTCCGGATAATGGCCTCATCACTCCGATCGCAGACCGCGACGGCATCGAAGGTGTGCACGAAATTGCCAACACAGCCTGGATGATCGGTGACAAAGTTTCCTCCACGTTCCATGGTCGCGACATTTTTTCTCCGACCGCAGCCCATCTCGCCGCAGGCGAAGACTGGACGCAGGCCGGCCCGGAACTGAACGGATTAGTTCGACTGCACCCCGTAGTTGCAGTGATGGACGCAAAAGGAATCAGTGGGGAAGTGATAGGTCTCGACGATCCCTACGGCAGCCTGATCACCAACGTTCAGTCCGATGATTTCAAAACGCTCGGCTATGTCTTGGGCGAAAAAGTCACCGTCCAGATCGAGAAAAAGCCCTTCACATTTCCTTACGTGAAAACTTTTATGGACGTTCCCGTCGGCCAACCGCTGCTCTATATCGACTCACGCGGCCGTGTGGCCTTCGCACTCAACCAGCGAGATTTCTCCAAGACCAACAATATTTCACCGCCCGTCTCGGTTTTTATTCCTCGCAAGGCCGGAAATAGCGGCAGGACTCCACGCACACGCTGACGTCCGTGCACAGCCGCCTTGCTTGCGTTCTTGACTCGCTGCTAAAATCAACCGCACGAAACACGTGAAACTCGCTCACATCTCCTGTATCTTTCTCTTGATGGTCACATTTTCCTCGCGCGCTACCGATGACTCGATCGAAAAGCTTGCCGTTGCGCCGGACTGTGCCCGCGGCCTCGACTGGATCGCCAAAAACGCAAATTGGGTGACCGACCAGCAAATTCGCCTCACGGAGATTCCCGCTCCTGAATTCAACGAAGCGCGCCGCGGCGAATTCCTTAAAACACTATTCGAAGCCACCGGCTTGCAAGTTCGCATCGATAAAACCGGCAATGTCATCGCCGAACGTCCCGGTACCGACGCAAAATCCGTCATCCTTCTCGTAGCTCATCTCGACACCGTTTTTCCCGCTTCCGCCGATGTGCGTGTCAAACGCGAAGCCAATCGCTTGACCGCCCCCGGTATTGCTGACAATGGAGCTGGCCTCGCCGCTCTCGCCGGTCTGGCGCGAGCTCTTTCTGAATCTCGCATCCGCACCGCGAAAACCATCGTGCTGGCCGGCGACGTCGGCGAAGAAGGCGAAGGCAATCTTCGCGGCGTTCGCGCTTTGGTGGAGAGTTACGGTTCGCGTCTTGCTGCCGTAATTGCCATCGACGGTGCTTCCATCGAGCACGTCACCACGCAGGGCATCGCTTCGCAACGAGTTGAAGTCACAATCACCGGTTCCGGAGGTCACAGTTGGTCTGATTTCGGCGCCCCCAATCCCATCACAGCCCTCGCGCGAGCGATTGTAAAGTTTTCCTCCATCAATGTTCCCGACGATCCGCGCAGCTCCTTCAATTTCGGAGTCATTGAAGGCGGCACATCCGTGAATTCCATCCCTGCAAGTGCAGCCGTCAAAGTTGATCTCCGCTCGGAACAGGAATCCCAAGTGAAGACCATGGACGCCGCTCTCCGCGACGCGGTGGACTCCGGCATAAAGGATGAAATGTCCGCCGCGCGCGTGAACAATGACCCGCTCAAAGCTAGTGTCCGTTCGCTCGGCTCGCGCCCCGCCGGAAAGCTTCCTGATGACTCGCCGCTTCTCGATACCCTTCGAAACGTTGATGCATTTCTGGGCAATCGTTCGCGCTTGGAGCGCAGTTCTACCGATGCCAACATCCCTCTTTCTCTCGGCATTCCCGCCATCTCAATCGGCGGAGGAGGGAAAGGTGGCGGCTCGCACACGCTCGCGGAGTGGTACGACGCGACGGGGCGCGAAGCGGGACTGAAGCGTTTGTTTCTGCTCACCGTGGCTCTCGCCGGAGCCCAGCCCTGATGATTCGATCACCCGCTGTGGTGCTCGTCGCGGTTTCTGTCGCCGCTATCTGTTGGCAGGTCACCAAAGCAGAAGCGCCACAAAATTCGACCCCCCAGAGTCAGACTTCCACGACATCTGCACAAGTTCCCGCCGACCTCGTCCTTACGAACGCAGTCATAAGCACCATGGATGAAAATCATCCGCGCGCCAGCATGATCGCAATTCGCGGCGGCACCATTGTCGCTGTCGCCTTTAACATCTCCGACGCCATCAAATCGGAACAGGCCGGGGAAGTTGCAGCCTTGATTGGCCCTAATACGCGGGTAATCGACTTGCACAAACAATTCGCCATGCCTGGATTTAACGACGCGCACGCACATCTTTTCAGCGCCGCTTATGCAAAGCTGGAAGTGGACCTTAGCGGTGCAAAATCTCTCGCCGAATTTCAGCAGCGCATTCGCGATCGTCTGAAAGATTACAAACCCGGTGAATGGCTTCTCGGCCGGGGTTGGGACCACACTCGATGGCCCGAGAAGAAATTCCCCACGCGACAAGACCTCGATGCTGTCTCCACCGAGCATCCCATGCTCTTCGGCCGCCTTGATGGCCA
>Ga0209330_1000784_pt1 | contig 11383 bp, 5 predicted proteins | sample JacPinW_OM2H0_O3_FD_187969 | JGI IMG/M metagenome (GOLD analysis project Ga0209330, IMG submission 187969) | Forest soil microbial communities from Algoma, Ontario, Canada - Jack Pine, Ontario site 1_JW_OM2H0_O3 (SPAdes) (version 2) | ecosystem: Environmental > Terrestrial > Soil > Boreal...
CCTACAAGCCACGAAGCCTATGGAGGATTTTGAATATGCGCAGAGTTTTCGCGATGTTTCTTGCCGGATTGATGCTGAATCCGGGAATGCTGGGCGCTGCTCCGCCACCGGCGAAGAGCGTCAAGACAGCTACCCCAATTAAGCACCTGGTCATCATCTTCCAGGAGAACGTTTCTTTTGACCACTATTTCGGGACCTATCCCGTTGCAGAGAACCCCTCTGGGGAGCCGCACTTTAAGGCTGCAGCCGGCACGCCAACAATCAATGGACTGAACAACGCGCTTCTCAACAATAACCCTAACTTGAATCCGCTGAATCTTGGTGGCGCGACAAACCCTTTCCGCTTGGACCGGTCCGCGGCTGCTACGAGCGATCAGGATCACGACTACACGCCGGAGCAACAGGCCTTTGACGGTGGTTTGATGGACCTCTTTCCGCTCAGCACTGGAACCCCCGGCCCGCCTCCAGGCGCACCCTCGATTGCCGATACCACCGGCCTCGTCATGGGTTACTACGACGGAAACACCGTAACCGCGCTTTGGAACTACGCGCAGCACTACGCTATGAGTGACAATTCCTACGATACGAATTTTGGCCCTTCCACTCCAGGGGCCCTCAACCTGGTGTCTGGTCAAACCAATGGCGTCATCGAGAACAACAACGGCACTGGCTCGGTGGTTCCGGATGGAAACGGCGGCCTCACACTAAACAGTGACGCCGATCCCGTGGGTGACGTCTGCTCCACATCATCAGGTGAGACGGTAAGAATGGGCGGAAAGAATATCGGAGATCTGTTGAACACAGCCGGTGTTAGCTGGGGCTTTTTCGAAGGGGGTTTCAACCTCAGCATCGTCAATGCAAACGGCACCACCGGATGCAACAGAAAGACAACGTCGGCCATAACTAACATGCTCAAGAACGACTACATCCCGCACCACCAACCGTTCCAGTATTACGCATCCACCGCCAATCCCACGCACGCCCGGCCGAGTTCGGTGAAACTCATCGGACAACAGGGCGACGGCGCCAACCATCAGTATGACACTCTGGATTTCTTTGCCGCAGTTGAAGCCGGCAACTTTCCCGCAGTCAGTTTCTTGAAGGCGCCCGGATTCCAGGATGGTCACGCGGGTTACTCCGATCCGCTGGACGAACAGAAGTTCGTCGTGGACGTAATCAACTTCCTGCAAGGCCAGCCTGAATGGTCCAGCACGGCCGTAATCATCAACTATGACGATTCCGACGGCTGGTACGATCATCAGCTCGGTCAACTCGTGAATTCGTCGGCGGTACCTCAAGTCGATGTTCTGGCTGACGGGACGCCGTCGTGCGGAACCGGGAAAACTGCGCTGCCCGGCAATAATCCAAACACCCTGCACGCACAGGGTCGTTGCGGATACGGTCCCCGGCTGCCTTACATGGTCATTTCACCTTGGGCACGCCACAACTTCGTGGACCACACTATGACTGACCAGACTTCCACGATTCGATTCATCGAGGACAATTGGCTGGATGGCGAGCGCATCGGGAACGGTTCGTTTGATAGCATTGCCAATTCCATTACGCAAATGTTCGATTTCAAGCAGGTGAACGACAATGACTTGTTCATCCTGAACGATAAAACCGGCGAAGTGGAGTTTTCTTCCAGTTTGTTCTAACTTTAGCGACGATAGTTGGCGTTTGACAACAGGGCACGTGCGGGAAACCACCGCACGTGCCTTTGTTTTCCAGGCGTGCTATCTTCCCGAATTCAAGAGAGCTGCTTGATTACCAGACGAAAATTTTTGCATCGCACAGGCCTGGCGACCACGGCTTTGCTGATGGATCACCTGCCTCCATTCGCCCAGTCAGCGCCGGTAAAAGCTTTAACCCTCGATTCCAATACGCTCGCCAAATTTGTCGACCCTCTACCCATTCCTCCTATTGCGAAACCCGATCGATACCAGCCCAGTCCGTTGGATCCGTCGGTAAAAATTCCGTACTTCCGTCTGGCCATGCAGCCTTTCGAGATGAAAGTCCATCGCGATTTGAAACCGGCTCGAATGTGGGGTTTTGCTTCCGGGTTTCCCGGACCCACTTTTGACGTTCGCAGCGGACAGGAAATTCTGGTCGAGTGGGTCAACCAGCTTCCGGCCAAGCATTTTCTTCCTGTCGACCATAATCTTGCCGGAGCGGGCGCCGACCAACCTGAGGTGCGAACCGTCGTACACCTTCACGGCGGAAAAGTTCCACCGGAAAGCGACGGCTATCCCGAGGATTGGATTGTTCCGGGGAAATCGGCTCTGTGTCACTACCCGAACAATCAGGACGCGGCGATGCTGTGGTATCACGACCATGCCATGGGTATCAACCGCCTGAATATTTACGCGGGGCTGATGGGAGTCTATCTCTTGCGAGATGACGCGGAAGACGCTCTGCGCTTGCCGAATGGTAAGTATGAAATTCCGCTGGTGATTTCTGACCGGTTTCTTACCCCTGAAGGCCAACTCTATTACCCCGTGTCGGACAAACCAAACGCTCCGTGGGTTCCCGAGGTTTTCGGGGACACCATGATCGTAAACGGAAAGATATTCCCGTTCCTCGATGTAGACGCTCGCAAATATCGCTTCCGCGTGCTTAACGCTTCAAATGCTCGTTTCTATCACTTGTCATTCGCTAACGGAGCCACTTTTAGTCAAATTGGAACGGACCAAGGATTGCTGCCGGCGCCGGTTTCGCTCAAAGCGCTGATGATTGCGCCGGGTGAACGAGTCGATCTCGTCGTGGACTTCAGCGGCCATCGTGGCGAGGAAATGATTCTCAAGAACGATGCGTTCGTGATGATGCAATTCCGAGTGTCACGCGACAAAGTGGACGACGCCAGTTTGTTACCGGCCACCTTGCGGCCCGTGCAAAAAATTCCTGAATCTCAAGCGGTTAAGACGCGCATGCTCTCTCTCGACGAATATGTCAATCGTGTAGCCGAGCCAATTCTCATGCTGTTGAACGGGACCTACTGGCACCAACCCATAACGGAGAACCCTGTCCTCGACACGACGGAAATCTGGACGCTGATCAATCCCACCGATGATTCGCATCCCATCCACTTACATTTGGTGCGATTTCAGATTTTGGATCGGCGTCGCTTCGAAACTTCGTCATACATGAGCAAGCGTGAGGTGAAATTCACCGGCGAAGCAGAGCTGCCAGACGCTTCGGAAGCAGGATGGAAGGACACTGTGCGCGCGCAGCCCGGCATGGTGACACGGATCATCGTCCATTTCGAAGGCTACGCCGGACGCTACGTCTGGCATTGCCACATCCTCGAACACGAAGACAACGAAATGATGCGTCCGTACCAAGTGCTTGCGAAGCCATGAAGTCAGGACCACGCCTCGGTGAATTCCGGGCTATCTCCACAAATAGAATTCTAAGCTTTGCACTGTTTGCGTCCCCCGCACTTGCGCCTGGGGCCGCGCCAGAGACTCGTGCGCCTGAGGCGTCTGGGTCCGCGGCTTTTGTGTCGGAGGGACTTGGCTCTGAGGCTCGTGTACCTGACGCTCTTGTGCCTGACGCGCCTGAAGAATTATTTTTTGAATTTTGGTTTCCCAAAGCGTTTGATGACGCGAAATTACCGGCCTAGGCAATGAAGGCCGGAGAGGGAACACGTTCTTTTGTTGAACCTTCTGGAAGGGCTTATCGTAAAACGCGGTGCCGGCCGGACATGCGGGGCCGCTGACATACGTTCCCGTCGCCCACATGGTTCCTTCGGGCTCTTGCGCGACTCCATCCGGACCCGTTCCGGTGAGAACGAAAAATACGAGATCGCCGGTCGTGCTGTTCGCTGCGGCGATTTCTATAACGTCGCCGGAACTGATCGAGCTTACGTTATCGGCGGGATCTACGCCGTTTGCGATCGCCATGGGGTCCTGAAGCGAAAGGGTAAGTGGTGCCGTCTGGGTGGAGCACAAATTATTTGCGCCCACAGTGATCGATCCCTGCACGCTGAAATTATTTTGAACTGCGAAGTTGACGGATGAAATGGCGACTCCGCCGATGCTAAGTGGCGATCCGCTGTCGAAGGTTCCCTGGTAATCGCCTGAAACCGTCGCGGGAGTGCCGTACTCAAAGATTGAAAAAGCTGCTGGGCCGCCTGCGCCGGTCCCTGTCCATCCGATGCCGGTATACGTAAACGTTCCATCCGCCGTGCCCGCGCACGGCGCATTGTTTGAATTCGTGGTGAAGGTTTGGGTAGTCGAGTCTTCTTCGACTATATTCACTGTCAAAGGATTGTTTGGGTCGCACCAGTTGTTAAACGTGATCGATCCCGGAGGAATGCCGAAGCCTCCATCATTTGAATCCTGCGAATCGGTTGCACTCAAAACGTCGGGCGAGCCGAGAGTGGCGACGACACCAGGATTAGACGTGTCAAAAATAATGAAAAGGTTTTGCTCGCCGAGTGGCGCTGTCGATCCTGGAATCGCACTTGTGTAAGGGACGGCGTTAGGTGACACAGCGCTGGATTGGATCACCCATTGCGACGGCGGTGTATATGCGAATGTCCAGGTCTCTATCTTCTGACTGGCTGTCAGTCCTCCGGTCCCGCCCGTAAAGCCGACGAACGCCGTATTACTACCGATGGTCTGTGGAATATTGATTGGCCAACTCGTCTTGAAGGTCTTATTCAAGGAAAGGTCGGTGATGGACATGGCCAGGATCGAACCGTTATAGGTAATGTGAACGGCCATGGTGTCACCATTATTCAGAATTACGCCAGAAGCAGTCATGTCTGTTGCGGGAGTGGTGGGCGAAGCGCCGTTGGTGTACAGGCCAGTGGAATCGTCGCCTTCTCCGTCGTTGCTGTACAGATCGAATTTCACGGCCACGCTGTTCGAAATGCCGGGAGTTCCACCGGGGGTGTCCGGACCGTATCCGAGTCCGCCGCCCGTCGGTCCCAGAGCAGACGCACCTGCCGCAGAATTCTGAACGGCGAAGGTAATGCCGTCAGCCATTGCGTCGGAAAGCTGGAAGGTGAAGTCTGTCGTGAAATTGGTGATGTTAACCGGCGTGGTACAGAAAGCGCTTCCTGCTTCATTCTGTTCGCCGTTCGTCAACTGGAGGCGACTATCGTCAAGGTCCGTTGACCCGTTGAGCTTCATGCAGCCCAACGTCGAAAATCCCATACCGAAGTTTATCGTCGTCGCATTCGGATTGATTGTAAAGGTCGCGGTTATGGCGGGGCTGTCGTTCAGACCCGGCGAGGATGCGATGGCCGTAATCGTGGTGGTGGAGGCGAGGGAGATGGCAGCCGTGTACTTTGTTGAATTGTGAGTCGGCATGGTCCCATCGGTTGTGTAGTAGATGGTCGGATTCGGAGAAGTATCCGAGAGCGTGACTGATTGAGCTGAGATATAAGTTCCGGCTGCAGGAGACACATTAGGCGGCGCAGCCTGGCCCATGATTGTATAAGTCGCTGTCGAAACCGTGCTTTGGAGGAAGCCCTCGCTGACTGCAATCGCATTGAATGTCGTGGTTTCGGTAACTGTCACCAAGCCCGTATATTGAGTCGAGCCACTCGTAGGAAGACTTCCGTCCGTGGTGTAAAAAATAGAGGCGTTCGGAGTCGAGCTGCCCATGGTCACCTGGAGACCGGCGCTATAAGACCCGCCCACCGGGCTGAAAACGGGAGCAACGGCTTGAGGTTCTCCGCTTAACAATCCGAACACGTTCACCTGCTTTTGCGTGCCTACGTAAACTTTTCCGTTGGTGACCACCGGAACGACAAATTTCACGGCAGGTCCAAGCGTATCTCGCCCGCTAGTTAGATTGGACGCATACAAAAGGTTGGAAACATTGGTTGCGTTGTACGCGCGAAGGATTGCGGGCCCGCTGGAAGTGTATGCATCCGATTCCACGGCCCACACGATTCCATTATTTGTTCCGTTGGACGACACTACCGGAGTCGAACCTGGGAATTGGCTCGATTCTGCTGACCTGGAAGTGGGAGACTTGGAAAGCATGTCGTTGGTGAGGGAAAACGCCTCCAGGTTTCCGCCATTTCCCCAGAGATAAATCTGACCGTTCCAATAAGCCGGCATGCTCCAGAGTCCTGCACCGCTGGATATTGCCTGGATAATTTCGGGATCGCTGCTGCAGCCATTGCAGTAGTGGCTGCCATCGCTCGTCATTTTGTCGCGATTCACAACATAGACTGTCCCCTGCTTCCCGCTTTGAATCAGAATGTGCGCAAAAGGGCCCGACTGGTCGGGCACTACGAGTACGCCGCCAGAGCCTAAATCCTCGTCGGCGTTGTCCAGCGGTCCTTGATTAAAAGGGGTGAAATAATCCGTGGGAACCGGCACTCCATTCGTCAGGCCAACACGAACGATACTGTCGCCGAAATCGATCGTCGTAGAGGGAGGAGGCGCGGGAGTCTCCACCGTGTAATCTCCGTTGCCGGTGGAAACGTAGATGTTTCCCGCCGCATCAGCTGCAAGCCCGGAACCGGCTCCCCATATCCCGTTGCCTTTTCCGTTGGGTGAAGTGCACCACACTCCGGTCTGGGCCAAAGTAGTTTTGTTGTAGCCGAGAAGCCAGCCGTGCCAGGGTCCATTGTCTCCATGTGAGGAAAAGCCGATATAAACAAATCCGTTGAGCAGAAGAAGACCCGGCCGTTGATTGGCCCACTGCGGGTTCAAGGGCACCGTGGTGCCGTTGCCGTCAGGAGCGGTTCCTGGCACCGAAGCGGTGATTGGTACCGGACCGCCCAATTTCTCCGCACCCGTGGTGATGTCTATTGCGTGCAAGCGGTAAATGTTATTGCCGCTCTCTATCGTATCAACGACTACGTAGAGAGTATTGGTGGTGGGATCAATCGTAGGAGTGCCGGTAATTCCCATTTCAGGGTTAATGTCCTGCGTTCCGCCGACGTCGGCGGTCGTAACCGTCGTTGCGCCGTTGATCAGAAAAGTTACGTACCACAATTGAGTTCCGTTGTCGGCATCGAACGCGTAGAGGCCGTCGTGCTCCGTCGCGACATACAAAACGTTGTGTGTTCCGTTACCCGGAATCGAGAGAGCGGGGACATATAGAGGTTGCGCGTACACATAGCCATCGACGGTCAGCGTAAATAGTTTTCCGAAAGTAGTAGAGTTGACGTTCGTCGGATTTAAGACGGTTTCACCGGTATTTTGTCCCGTGCGAGCAGTGTCGTAATGTTGCGTCAATATGCTAGTTTGCGCGGAAGAAGGGAGCGACACTACGAGCGCTGTGAAAATGAGCAGCAGCGTCTGGCAGCAGACTCTTGAAACGGCCTTTGCAAATCTAGCGAAGCTCAGGCGAAATGTCATCTCTCGGACGCCTCGGTCGGATTCTTTTCGGACGTAAAATGGCACATCGGGGAAGGTGCATTTGGATGACCGAATGATCTAAGCGGTAACTTCTACTCACATCCAAGCGGCTGAAAGTAAATGCTTTGGTGAAGGAGTTGAGTCTTGCTGGAAGGAGGGCGAGTTCGCCGGGAATGTTTTTGCCATTTGTTGGTAAATAACCGCACAAATTCCGTATTCTTGCCGGAATCGGATAGATGGCTTACTGGTAACGGGCGCGGTGTGCCCTCTGCGGTTTAGCCAGCCGCTGAATCGATAGGCCAGGTGTGACTTCGGTTTCGAGATCTATCCTCCGCGCATACGTTCTAGTCTCCACTGGCCCCCCGAAACTCGGGAGGGAAGCATTCGGAACCGCCTTGCCCGGTGTCACTAATCGTTAGGTTACCTGCCTCACTCGTTCGAGATTTCGTCGGTTCGAGAGAATAACCGGACACACGCAGGGAGTTCGAATCGAAGGGAGTCTCAAACGATGGGGAGGGAAAACGTGATGTGGGTGGTGCCGAGGGCCAGAATCGGACTGGCTACGCCGGCCTTTTCAGGGCCGCGCTCTACCAATGAGCTACCTCGGCACGGAACGATTTATGATTCTACGGAAAAGCGACGGCGCTGAAAAGGGAAAACGGACTTTCTCGGGTGAGAAGGGCAAGGGAATTTCAGCCCGTTTTCGGAGGAAAACTTCGGTCCCGTTGCGCGTTAGCGCAGACGAGGTCACCTTCAGTGCAGTGGGGGTTCTGTTGGGAACGACGCGACGGGTGCTCTGCTATCTCATCGACTCGTCAAATTCCTTGATCCAATCCTTTTTCTTGAGGACTTCGCGGGCTTTTGCGCCGTCCGGTGGGCCGACGATTCCGTCCTTCTCCATCAAGTCGATCAACCGAGCGGCACGGCCGTAGCCAACGCGTAAACGGCGTTGGAGAGTCGAGGTTGACGCGCGTCCCATTTCGCAGACTACACGGACTGCTTCCTGATAGAGGTCGTCGTCAACTTCTTCTCCGCCACCCTCCGTTCCGCCTGATCCACTGTTGAAGGCGTCATCCTTTGGAGGCTTCAGCAATTCTTCGTTGTAAATGGCTTTGGCCTGCTCGCGCCAAAAGTCGCAAACCGCGCCGACTTCCGATTCATGCACGTACGGGCCGTGAATGCGGTGCAGTCTTGATGAACCCGCTGGAAGATAGAGCATGTCACCCTTGCCCAGCAGCGATTCGGAACCGTTAGTATCGAGAATCGTGCGCGAGTCCACTTTGCTGGCTACGCGGAACGAAATGCGAGCAGGGAAATTCGCTTTAATCAATCCGGTGATGACGTCAACAGAAGGCCGCTGAGTGGCGAGAATTAAGTGGATGCCGACCGCGCGGGCCATTTGAGCCAAGCGAGTGATGGACTCTTCCACGCCATTGGTGTCCACCATCATGAGATCGGCTAACTCATCGATGACGATCACCAGGTAAGGTAGCGGCTTATGTTCTTCTTCGTCCGCGTTGTCGAAAAGCGAGAGCGATTGGCCTTTCTCAAATGTGCGGTTGTACTGATCGATGTTGCGCACTCCGCGCTGAGCCAGGAGCTTCAGACGCCGCTCCATCTCGCGCGTGGCATTGCGCATCACATTGGCGGCGACTTTCGGATCGGTGACCACGGGAGTGAACAGATGCGGGATGTCGGCATAGAGGCCGAGCTCGAGTTGCTTGGGATCGATCAGCACGAGCTTGAGCTCGTCGGGAGTAGCTTTGTACAGCATGCCCATCAGCAGGGAATTGATGAAGACGCTCTTACCGGTTCCGGTTGAGCCGGCGATCAACAGGTGAGGCATTTGCGTCAAATCGCCTGCGCGGATTCGGCCGATTAAATCTTTTCCGAAGGGCAATGTGAGTTTGGAAGGAGAATGGCTGAACTCCGGCGATTCCACCACATCACGCAAAGCGATCGTTTCGCGATGCACGTTTGGCACTTCAATTCCAACCGTGGATTTTCCCGGAATGCGTTCGATCAGGATTGATTCAGCTTTGAGCGCAAGGCACAGATCGTCGCCCAGGCCTGTAATGCGGCTGTATTTAATTCCTGCCTCGGGCTTCAATTCGAATGTGGTTACGACCGGGCCGGGATTAATCTGGGTGATACGTCCGGCCACGTCGAATTCGGCGCATTTCTGTTCGATAGCGCGCGCGCATTCCTTCAACTCGGTCTCGTCCATCTTCTGACCACGCTCAGCCATCTGCAACAACGAAGAGGGCGGAAGTCTGTAGCTCGTTTTTCCGCGAGAGATTTTCGGGTCCGGGCCGGTTTTCTTTAGCGGCGCTGGCTTTTCCAGTTCGTGAAACTTAATCACTGCAGTTGCGCGGCGCGAGTCTTTCGCTTCGTCCTCTGCGTCTTCATCTTCATGCGCATCCGCTGCTGCCGGCAATTCTTTGGCCGAAACACGTTGCGGAGCAACTGCCGGACGCCCGGCGATCTTGATTTCCTCGACGCGCTTCCTCAGACGGGCGGATTCGCGCTCCTCGCGCCAGTCGTTTACGCGAGCCATCCATTTTCCAAGGATGCCATCCGCCGTCATGGGCGCCTTGAGCCAGTGGGCTGCAGCTCGCAATGAAAAGCTTGTGGCCAAAAATAGTGACGTAAGGATGAGGACGACAGAAACTAAATTGGCTCCCACGGGATTCAGCGCCGCGCGCAATCCATCCGCGAGAACGCTTCCGAGCAGGCCTCCGGGAGGCAAAACACCGCGCACCTGAGGCATGTGTATCAGAGTCATCTCGGCGGAGAGAGAAAGCAGGAGCATTGTGGCGCCCACAAGTTTGGCAGCTGGAGCTTCGATTAGCTGGCTGCGAAACCAACGCATGGCTACGATAAACATGCCGACTGGAAACAAGAACGCGCTAAAGCCGCAGAATTGAAAAAAGAGATCGGCCATGTGCGCACCAACTGGCCCGATCCAATTCCTTGCGGGGCCCGCTCCGGGCGGTGGCGCGGACACATTGAACGACACGTCATGCGGAGAATAAGAGAGCAGGCTTAGCGCCAGAAGAAAGGCGAGGCTAAGGCCGACGAATCCCACAAGCTCATTGATACGTTTATTTTCGGTAGGCGACAGAATACGCACAAGCTTCCCCTTTACATTGAAAAGCCGGCCGTACGCGATTCGAAGCTTTCAACCTTCGATCTCGCCGTGCGGCACAGTTTACCTCGGACAGATTGCAAAGCCGAGGCGCAAACAACAGGGAAGGCCCACGCGCAATACCTGGACGGCGCGGGCGCTAACGCGCGAAGCCCAGTCGGAGGAACGCGAGCAACTAAACGACTATACCAAACGCGTTCGGCTAGTAAATAAAGATCTTCAAAGTGCGTGTCTGTAAATACGGCACAGGAACAAAAGGCTATCCGAGGTCGCTCGCTTTGGGACGGGGAGGGACAATCGATTTCGACATCGCGAACGCGTCGCGACCGCCAGGGTAGTATTCCTTTCGAATACCGAGGGAGCGATAGCCGTGCTCCTGCCAAAAGGAGACCGCGGATTCGTTGTCCGTGGCGGTCTCAAGCCTGACTTCGCGGACGCCATTTGTTGCCAGCCTGCGTTCGACTTCGGATAGAAGCGCCGAGCCTATTCCGGTTCGGCGAAATTGCTCGAGGACATCAATGGTTACGATGTAACCGCGGGCATCTTGGTGTGCAGTTATACAGAATCCCGCTATCGCGTCTGGCCCTTCCGCCACAATACATTCCGCGCCCGGCATTTGGAGATACAGGCGCAGCTCGCGTTTCGAATACGCGATATCGAAGGGATAGCAGGCCTGATCGATCTCGAAAAGCGAGTCGAAATCTGCAGGTCGGTAATCACGCAGCGTGAATTTCACAGCGAGGACTATACTTCCAGAATCACCGGGAGGATCAGGGGGCGCTTCGAAGTCTGTTTATTCAGGAACCGTTTCAAATCCTGGCGAATTTTCTCTTTGATTACGTTCCAATCCGTCTTTTCTTCCTGGCTGGACTGTTCCACCGTGCGCAGAATCACTTCACGCGCTTTT
>Ga0209330_1000786_pt1 | contig 11372 bp, 8 predicted proteins | sample JacPinW_OM2H0_O3_FD_187969 | JGI IMG/M metagenome (GOLD analysis project Ga0209330, IMG submission 187969) | Forest soil microbial communities from Algoma, Ontario, Canada - Jack Pine, Ontario site 1_JW_OM2H0_O3 (SPAdes) (version 2) | ecosystem: Environmental > Terrestrial > Soil > Boreal...
GCCCCGCGCTGGGCTGTGGCTCGTGCGCGCGAAATACGCGAATGATAAGCCACGACGAACACGAAAACGACCGCTGGTACAGCCAGCCACCAATACGAGAACGCGTGCCGCCCAATCGATTCCCAGGCCACCCCCGCTGCTGCCAATGCCAGCGCAAGGCGAATGTTTCCAATCCGAATGTGAAGTTTCTCATGGTGAGCAACCAGAGATTCACGGTCTTTGAGACGCTGCCTATATTCTTCGACGGCCAACACAGCTTGAGAATACATCAGAGGGTTCGAATCGGGGCTACCGTGCGCTGAATCCGCGCACCACTGGGTTAAGTCTTCTGGCAGTCAGTGCCGTTTCCTTACGTTTTCTCGGTCACCGCGTCTCGTGGCGTTCCGCTCCCTCGATCATGGGGTGCAAGTCCAATGCTGGTTAACAGAAAAAACTGCATCATTCGCGTCACTCATCTGCGGGGCGGAAAATTCAGGCGCACCAAAGAAGATAACCTCATCCTGGGGCTGAATCGGCCTATCATCCGCTTAGAACAATCTTTAGGAGCTACTCCCATGGCAGCAAATCAAGTTGTGCTTTACTTCGACACGCAGCAGGATGCTCTGCTCTTTACTCTGGCTGCCAGTTCGGTAATGTCAGCAGAAGGGCCGGTGCACGGCAGCAAGGCAGCGGTCAAGGTTGCGGAGGAGATTTGCAAAGCCAGTCGAATCACGACTGAGGGTGTTCTCAACATCACGTGAAGGGCGGCAAAATTAGATGATCCGAAAAGCAGCGCTGCAAATAGGAATCCCCGCGCTACTGGTTTTCATTGGGTGGAATGCGTACCTGGCTGTCAACCATTTAAATCGGGTGCAGGCAATCGCGGCGCTCACACTTGAAAGCTCCGCGATCCAAGCGGAACTCTCTGGCGTTTTGAAAGACATCACCGATATGGAAACAAGTCAGCGCGGATACCTGCTGACCGGAAACCCTGCATACCTGCAGCCCTACATGGAGGCTAAGGGGAGGATCGGCACAGATTTTGTGAGCCTTCGTACAGGGCTCGCCAGTCGGACCGAGCGCGAACAATCGCTAGAATCGCGCTTGGAGGCTTTGGCTAGATCGAAGCAGGCTGAGATCGAACGTTCCATAAGCTTGCGCCAACAGGGGTATCGCCACCGCTCATTCATGCTCGTCGATACCAATGAAGGCAAGGATTACATGGATGAGATTCGCCGCATTGTGTCTTCGCAATCCGCAGCGGAGAGCAGCAATTACGCAAGATTCGACAGCGAGAGGATGGCCGCACTCAAGAGCGTAGTGTCCCTGACCGTTGTCTCTAATTCTGTTTTGCTGGTGCTAGCAGCAGGTCTATTCGGGCTGATCCGCCGGCATTTGCGACTGCTTGGGGAGGAAGGCTCGCAGAGCAGAATTGAGCTAGCGGTGCGGGACTTGCAGCTGGAAAAACTAACATCTGCCCTTTCCGGTCAAGCCCGTTCTAACATCGTTGCCATGAATACAAACTCCCGGCTGCTCCTTGAGAATTACGGAGATTTCCTTCCACGACAGGGGCACGAATATGCTGAGCAGATGAACGAAGCAGCGGCCCAAATGGAGCGACTTCGACAAGATTTAGTTGGCAGCCAAGTCTCCGCCAGTGATGAGAATGCAGCTTAGCAGTTATTGGCCATGGCGCGGGCAACCAGACGCCTTACGGAGATTCTCGGGTTAACTCTGCACGGGCGAGTTTCAAAGGATTTTCGACCACAGCTGGAAAACGCCGACCCCGGACATCTCCATTGCAAAGGAAGGCAGGGCGGGGACGCGAAGATGGAATAGGATCTATCGCAACCATGCCGATCACCCTGGCCGTCGTCCTGCTTCTGGCAATCCTGCTGGCTCCGATCCTGCTAATCCGGTTCCGCAAACGGTGGGTAGCAGCCTTCAACCGGGCTGTTACGAATCGGATTACGAGCCGATTCGCTGCACGATTGCGCGGTTTCGGCATCCTTACTCACGTCGGCCGAATGTCAGGCACTCTCTATCAAACGCCCGTGAACGTTTTTCAAGCGCCGGCGGGATTTCTCATCGCGCTCACCTATGGGCGGGAAAGCGAATGGGTTAAGAATGTGCTGGCGGCTGGGGTATCGAAGCTTGAGACCCGTGGCGTGGTGTATCAACTTTCCGCGCCAACCATCGTATATGATCCCACCCGGCAACGATTTCCGCTTTTTGTGCGGATGGTGCTTCGGCTCACTGGCGCAAGCGATTTCATGCAACTTTCCATTTCTTCCGCACACGGCATTGGCTCCAAATTTGGATAGACTCAGGCGCTTTGCGTTCTGCTAGCCTATCGTCATGCAAAATCCCGTTAAAGACCGCATCGTGAAATTGCGAGAAGAAATAGCGCAAATCAGTGAAGCGAACCGCCAGTACTCCCAGGGCGGCAAGAAGAAGATACCGGGCAAAGCGGGGGATCACGAACGTCGGCTCGAGCGATTGCAGGAAATTCTCGACGAGTTGATGGCTCTGACTGACTGGAAAAAACTGTGAACATCGTAAACGAGACTTAGGAGAGACAGTAGCAAAGCGAGAGCCGCGAAATCCCCGCCCCGCGATATGCAGAATCTGTTCCATCGTTCCATCTGAGGAAAAAGCAGTTTCGGATGGCGAAACCGCCATCCCTGACTCGGATCACGGGATACCAGGAAACACCCGGGGATTGGCAGTAATACTTCTTCGTGTTCTTTCTGTTAATCAAGCAATGGTTGCTGCCAGCAAGCCTTTACCAAGACGCGCATCCGGAGAACCCGCAAAAGTCTGCGATTGCTTTTGATCAAATCGATCGCGTGGCTGCTTCACGGTGCCCGGCGTCCTTCAAATGCCATGCCCAGCGCGAACATGATAATAGATCGGATTACACTTCTTCAGCACAAGCCTAACTCAGCGGTCCCTCGCAGGCCATCGCCCCGGCGTAGCGCCCCAAATCGGGCCAATGAGTTTTCTCCCTCAAGTGTCTATTTGTATCAATGATAGCCGAGCCGGAGTTGCACCCGGTTGAATTGCGGATAGTTCACCCCTAGGTTCGCGTTCGAGATGTGCGCCCGACGCAAACCGATGTCGAAGGATTGGTGCCTGCGCGTCCATGTGTAAATGCCTCCAGCGCCTTTCGGCGGTGAAGTTCAAACCAGAAGTATTGCCAGGAGGCACGTTCGAACTGGTGATGACGGCGCCTCCTGCCGACGCGACGCAGTCTTCAGGAGCGCCAGGTGTTTTATGGCATTGAGACAGCTGCGACTGGCCAAAACCTGGGGCGGGACCGAGAAACACCGCGGTAAACAGCACGATGCATGAACGCAAGAGCGCATGCGCAGTCATCGTGCCACGCGCAGTCGTTCGGATCTTTCAACCTTCAACGGATGGGATGGCGCGTAGAGGACCATTTGTTCGAGGCCGTGCGCTCGCATCGAAAATGAAAAAACTCGGGACCGGCGGAAGGGCAGAGAATCCGATTCTAATTCAGTCTCGATCCGAGGATTTCGGATCAATAGGCATTCTTGCTGGAAAAAAAACGGAACAAGGTCAGCGTAATGATTTGCAGATCGAAGGTTAAACTCCAGTTGCGAAGATAATAGAGATCGTATTCCACGCGCTTGGCGATGGAAGTGTCTCCCCGCCATCCGTTCACCTGAGCCCATCCGGTGATTCCTGCTTTGAATAGGTGGCGTGAATTGTAACGTTCGAACTCTTCGAGGAAACGTTCCACAAAATAAGGCCGCTCCGGACGTGGGCCAACGATGCTCATGTCGCCCCGAAAAACGTTGAAAAACTGGGGTAGTTCGTCGAGGTTCGTCTGGCGCAAGAATGTACCCACGCGGGTTCGCCGCGGGTCTTGGTCGCAGGTCCAGCGTGTGTCTCCCTCTTCGCGACTGCCCACCCGCATGGTACGAAACTTGAACATGCGGAACACTCGCCCGTTTAACCCCACGCGATCCTGAACAAAGAAAACGGGTCCGGGGCTTCCCAGCTTAATGGCCAAGGCGATGAGCAAAGTAATGGGCAGGGTAAGCAACAAAACTGCAACTGAAAAGGCTACATCAAAGATGCGCTTCTGGAACAGATAAGGGCCGCTCTCTGCCAGAGTCGGCCGAAGATCGACCATATGAATTCCGCCCAGATCGATCAGGCGCTCGCGCATCACAATGCCTTCCCCCAGGTCGATCACGACCCGAGTAGGGACGCAGAGCTTCTCCAGCACAGGCGCGATTCTCTGAACTTCGCTGAGGCGAGCGGCAGGTAGCGCAATAATGATGTCGTTGATTGAATTTCCGTTGGAGAACACGGGAATCTGATCCAGTTCGTATACTGGGCCATCCACCGCGACCTCCTGATCCGGAAGCCGCACAAACCCAATAATCCTGCAGGGCAGCACCTCGCCGTGGAGCAGCGAAGTCCCTACCCGCCGGGCAAAACGATCCGTTCCTACAACCAGAATCTTGACTTCGTTTCTGCCGTCCTTGCGTAACAGCTCAAGAAAGACCCGGAAAGCCACACGGGTTGTCGTCGCCAGGACGAACAGCGCGACGGCGCTGATGCCAATGACGAGTCGCGAATAGCTGGCCTGCCGGTATAGAAACCCTGCTGCCATCACTACCGAGTACGTGAATGCCAGAGCTTCCAGCAGCCGCCGGCTTTTCCCGCCCGGAGCATACAACTGTTCCACGTTCCATAGACCTGACTCTTCGGCGGCAATCGCCCACACGATAGTCGTCAGCAGGAGAATACTCCAATAAGAAGGCAACCCCGCAGGAGGAGTTCGGGAGAACAAGAAGTTGATCCCGAAGCGCACCTTTACCGAAATAAAATAGGCACACGCGGGCAACAGCAGGGTTACAATTTTCAAATACAGACGCGCGAAACTAAGGCGACTGCGAATCATACCCTCTCAATTCCGCCCCCCCTTGCAACGTCATCGGCTATATTAAATACCCATTCCCATCCCGTTTGTCTAGCCCCTAGTCATGTCCCGGCGCTAAGATGCCCTTCCGGGAGCATCACTGGGAATCAACCCGAGACCATTCCCAATGTTCCGCGGTAGGAAATGTTCTGGTTAGATTATTTTGATTCTATGCCAGTTGCCATCGTTCTTAGATTGCCGCGTAAAGTGAACCGAAACAAAGGGAAACGTCGATATTGGCCAGTGAGATGTCGATATCGACCTGCGAGAGGGCGGCCTCACGGCACACTTGCAGGCGCCTGGTCGGCAGAAGGCGAGTGCCGGAGCAATCGATGTGTTTCGAGCATGATTTGCATCCCCGCCGTCATGTTGTTAGAAAGATTAGGCTGAATGACGAGAAAAAGCCAGCAATCATTGGGTGCAATCATGGGGTGGATGCCTTTCGCGAAAATCCCTTGGGCCAAAACGTCAACTGCAGCGACGAGGTCACATTCGACTGCCGGGTCGAGGCAACGACTGGGAAATCCCACCTCTCGTATTGCACGAACGCGGAGATGCTGAAACTCGATCGCGGCCAAAATTCCGCGCGCACGTTCGCGTCCGCCAGCGTGCCGCCGTTGGGAATGAATTGCGCGCTCACTTTCTGGTGCCGGAATCCAAATTGGAGTTTGTTGCGCGGGCTGAACCAGTAGGTGGTCCAAGCTTGAGCGCCCTGTCCCTGCCGCCCCATCCAACTCCCCATCAAATGTTTGGCATTCTGAAAACCGGTGATCCAGGCCGCATCCCAGTAAAAAGCGCCGAATGCGACGTCGGTCCCGCTGTAGGGAGGATCGGTATAGCCGCCTTCGACGCGGAAATCCAGTTTCGGGATCCTGGGCAGCCGCGGAACGTATATTCCGGCGAGCCAGGCCGCGACATCAGGGCCAAGAATCGGAGTGATTTCGTTATGTTCCGCGAGGCCCTCGGCGTAGAAGGTCATTCCATTCCGCAGTCCGGGAATTCGGTAGCTGAAATCCATTCCGGACCGGCGCGCTCCCGGCTTGTTGGGGTTGCCCGCGAGGGTGTTACTCGCCGAGAAAAGACTCCTCAAGAAGGTATGCAAAGTTAAGGGATAGCCCGGACCTCCATAATCAGTGGTGCGCGACAGCCCAATTTCGAGGTTGGAGGTTGGCTTAAAGCTGATTCTCTCGCCGTGAACAATCGGCTGCGGATTCAGTGACTGACCGTACTGGCCTACGAGTCCTTTGGGAGCAAATACGAATTCGTATCCAGAGTATTGCCCGATGAAGGCCTCCACCCGCATGGGACCAAGCACTCCCAAGAAACTCGGAAGCCTAAAAGGTGTGACCCGATTGACGCGGAACATTCGAATCGGCGCCGCGTTATCGCTGAACATCATCGGCCCGCCTTGCGACGGCCCCCACCACAGGCTCTGGTTTCCGTAAGAGAGTTGCCAGTCAGAAAGATTCAGGGCCACATACGTATCCAGGAACCGGCCTTGATTGAAGGCAGAAGTGGGCGTGTCGGGCGGTAGAGGGAAAGGCGTAGGAAGAGAACTAATGTGGCTGAAGTCAGCCTGCGATATGGCATCGCGAGCGCTCAATGGCAAAGCGGGCGCGGACGGGGAATGCTGAAACTCGCCTTGGGCATAGACTGCAAACGGCCCATAAGTCGCCCATCCCGACAATCCCGAAACGTTGTTAAAGCCCTGCTGCTCGGGGCGGCCGTAGTCATTAATGATTGTCTGTCCAAAGTGATCGCCGTCTGTCAGCGGTTTGCCCGCAATCTCGGTGCTTCGCGTATAGGCTGATTCCAGGCGGAGTTCGGCATTATCTCCGCCGCCTAGCAGGATAACTTCACGGCCAAACTCCTTCTGCAGAGCCTGGTACAGGCGCTCCGCTTCGTTCTCTGGCGCTTCATCGTCGGCGATACGGTCCCCAGCTTCTTTGACCTGCCGCGCACATTCCAGGCGCGTCCAAGGACGCATATCGGCAAATCCGCTATGAATGTAGCCGAGCGCCGTTAGACGATCCAGAGCGGGGTAGACCCAGCTATCCAGCGGCACATACGGCGATCCCATGTTCCGCGCGTCGTGGGCCGTATCTTCGTCACCTTTGCTGAAGGTTCCCCACTTGGCGATTTCCGCGTCGCTGTAATGCGAGTGGGAGCGGAAGGTTTGCCGGCCGATATACCAGCCGAGGGCGCTACCCAGAATCACGTCGGAGGCGAAGTGCTGATGCCCCACAAGGCGGGCAGCGCTTATGGCTCCCGCCGCGCCGTAGGCCAGCACCTGTGTCAGAGGGCCGGGATATTCATGAGCGATCACACTCGCAATCGCCCAACTGATCGACGCGTGCTCGGAAGGGAAAGAAGTCCCGCCCTGAAAAAAATGTCCCTGGCCGCTGCCGCTAAACGGGCGCTCCCGACCGAAGACATACTTGAAGACTTCCGTATCCAGGAATGCGTCGATGCCGGCTTCTCCGCTAAGAAGTCCGGTTTCGCGCTCTTGATCGTTGTGCGCGAACTGTCCCAACATAAACATTCCTCCAGCAATGCCAGCCATCGCACCGAGCCCGGCGTTGGAAGCGGTAACAGCGTGTGAAACCGTCGTCGGAGTGGTAGGAACGTGCTTTTCTATTGCGGTATCGCTCGCCACTAGCGCAGCGCCTGCAAAAGCCAATGGGACCGTCCAATGTAAGTCGGCGTCGGTCATGCGGAACGGCGTGGACCAGAAATTCTTCTGATCCAGAAAGATATTGCGCGGCAGAGACTTCAAGTCAACCGGAGGCAGCGAGAATTGGGAAGATTGAACCTGGGGCTTTGGAGACGGAGCCGGGGGGCTTTTTTCCTCGGCAGGCGTCTGTGCGCATGCGCTCAAACCGCATAAGACCAATGCCGCCAGCAACCACAATAACAGCACAGATTTCCCGTGACAGCCTTCAGCTTCCGAGGTGGCGATAGTGATCTGGGGCAACTTCATTTCACGGTCTGATGGAAAATCGGCGCCAGGACCTACAATTCGTTTCGGGGTACCCAATTTGAACCTGCGACTGTACTTGCGACATCCGGGTATGCATTTCTTGGCAGAATTTAATTCTCATTAAAGCTAGCACGAAACTGAACCGCAATGGCTGGGCAGGTGAGGGCAACTGCTTCCGGCGTGTTCTAAGATATAGAGAAGGAGCCTGATAGAATCGCTTCCTGAAGGGGTTATCATAGTAGTAAAAGCTGCAAGCCGCGCGAACACGATGATTCACACTGAAACCCAACCCGAACCTATTGTCAACGAACGAAACTTGGAACCTGAAACCGAGGTTTCGCTCCTCGATATTCTGGTTCTTCTTCTCGAGCGCAAGCGTTTCATTGTGCGCTTTGTGCTGGGGGCTGCAGTGTCGGCAATCGTGGTTGCCTTGCTGCTGCCGGTTCGATACGAAGCGAAAGTTGTGCTGCTTCCGCCGGCACAGAATTCATCCATCGGCTCCTCATTGTTGGGGCAACTCGGGAACCTGGGAGCGTTGGGATCGCTGGCCTCCCTGGCCGGCGGCGGTCTTAATCTTAAGAATCCTGCCGATATGTACGTCTCTTTGCTGACCAGTCGAACTGTCGAAGACGCAATGATCCAACGTTTTGGTCTGATGCGGGAGTATCACCTAAAGCGGATGTCGCAGACACGCAAGGAGTTCGAGCGCCGCACCACGGTTGTTGCCGGAATCAAGGACGGATTGATCCGCCTCACTGTCGAAGACGGCGATCCGAAGAGGGCTGCCGAGCTGGCTAACGGATACGTGGAAGAATTTCGGAAGCTCTCCGGCTCGCTCGCGATAACCGAGGCGGCCCGGAGGCGGTTGTTCTTTGAACAGCAATTGCAGCAGTCCAAGGAGAGTCTCACCGCGGCCGAAGACGCCATGACCAAGACGCAGCAATCCACCGGTGTTTTGCAAATCGACAGTCAGGCGAGAGCTCTGATCGAATCCGCTGCCATCCTGCGCGGCCAGGTCGTGGCCAAACAAGTGCAGATTGAGGGAATGCGATCCTTCGCCACCGACGACAATCCCAACGTCATCCTTGCCAAGCAGGAACTTGCGGCGCTGCAATCGCAACTCGATCGTGTAGCGGGATCAAAACAGGACTTGGGGTCAGACATCAATATGTCCAAAGGGCGAGTGACCCAATCCGGCATGGAATACCTGCGCCGGTTCCGCGACCTCAAATATCAGGAGACCATCTTCGAGCTGCTGGCGAAGGAATTCGAAGTCGCAAAGCTCGATGAGGCGCGGGAAGGTGGCATTGTCCAGGTAGTGGATGTTGCCGTGCCTCCGGATACGAAATCCTCCCCACATCGAACCCTGATTGTGATCGGAGTGACCATTCTTGCTTTCTTTATTGCCGTGTTCTGGGTCTGGCTGCGGAAAAGCTTGCATTATGCCTTCGAGCTGCCGGAAAACAGCGATCGCCTGCGAACGATCAAGGGGCTCTGGAAGGCGCGACGGGAGACGGCGTAGTCTTCGGTTGCGGGCTGGTTTCAGTTCTTGGATGTAAAGGCTTGACGCTACTTAAGTAATCAAAGTTGACAGCCGTGGCTCCGGTATTTGCGGCACGGTTAAGATATACTCAGACGATGCGTGTCTTGTTTTTGAATCCACCTTTTCACCCCCGTTTTTCACGGGAGCAGCGCAGTCCTGCGGTCACCAAGAGTGGGACACTGTATTACCCCAAGTGGCTGGCTCACGCCGCCGGGGTGGCGATCAAGAGTGGTCATGACGTGGACCTCATCGATGCTCCCGCGGCTGGTCACTCGGTCCGGGCGGTCATCGACCGCATCGCCTCCAAAAATATCGAAGCGGTAGTCTGCGATACCTGTACGCCCAGCATTCTTAATGACGTTAGCGTCATCGAATCTCTGGTCGCGGCAAAGCCCTCTTTGCACGTACTGCTGGTCGGACGGCACGTGTCCTCGCTACCCAAGGAGACGCTCGCTATGTCGGCCGCACTGGAGGCGGTGGCCATACGCGAGTACGAATACACCGTTCGCGACTGGCTGGAGGCGAAAGCTTGCGGCGCAGATCTTTCCGCCGTCGATGGCCTGGTATGGCGCCATAGCGGGACGGGAGAGATCGTCAGCAACAAGCCACGCGAAGCCATTAAGAATCTGGATGAGCTGCCTTTCGTTTCAGAGGTTTATAAACGATTTCTGCATACACCGGATTACTTCTATGGCCACTCGCTGTGGCCCCTGGTAGTCTTTGATACCAGCCGCGGATGCCCATATCACTGCTCTTTCTGCGTTTATCCCCAGACTTTCAGTGGACACACCATGCGCTACCGCTCGGTGGGGAACGTGGCCGATGAGTTCGATTTCGTCTCCCGCGAAATGCCTGAAATCAAGACCGCGATGCTCGAAGACGATACCTTCATCATCAGCAAGCCGCGCACCCTGGAATTGGCGAACGAACTGATTCGCCGCGGCAACAAGCTGCCATTTGACGCCAACTGCCGCGCCGACATCGGTGCCGAGGGGGAACTGCTGTCCACCCTGCACAAGGCAGGTGCCCGCCTGTTCTGCGTCGGGTTTGAGAGCGGCGACGTGGAAGTCATCCACGGCATGAAGAAGAACAACGATGACCGCCGCGACGCCAAATATCATGAAGAAGCCCATCGCTTTGTTCGCCGCTGCCAGGAGTCGGGGATCATGGTGCATGGCTGCTTCATGGTCGGCAACCTGAATGAGACTCCGGCCAGCATGGAAAAGACTCTGAGCTTTGCCAAGAAGCTCCAGCCCGACACCGCCCAATTCTTCCCCATCATGGTGTACCCGGGTACAACGGCCTATGAAGAAGCCAAGAAGCGGGAATATATTAAGATCGATGACTGGAGCGCGTGGTTAACCAAAGACGGACTCCACAACAGCGTTGTCACTTTGCCCAACATCACTCACCAGCAGCTGGTCAGCTTCTGCGACCGCGCGCGCCGCAGCTTCTATCTGAGTCCTTCGTATCTGTTTTATAAGCTGAAGCAGTCCTTGAGAGATCGCCGTGAGCTACAGCGCAACGTCAAGGGCTTCATTACATTGTCAAAGTATCTGTTGCGCGGCAGCCAGCACGAGAAAACCAGCGCTCCCGAAAAAAGTCAGGGCGGCAATCGGTTGACGCAAATCACGAGTCCGCAAGGCGGCGATTAATTTCCGCGCCGCGGGCGGTTCGACCGGAGCTAGTTCCCAACTGATTGCCGAGGGAGAGATATAAGCCCGCGCTTTAGACGCGGGTCATGTCCCGTGGCCATACCATTTGGCAGTCCTGCGGATGCCTTCCTCCAATCCGACGATCTGATGCAACCCGAGCACTTCGCCGGCACGATTGACGCATGGAACGTAGCGGAGCGGGGTGGCGCCGGTAACAACTTGTCGGGTGACACGAATTTCTGTTTGCGGGTCGAGAGT
>Ga0209330_1000788_pt1 | contig 11330 bp, 6 predicted proteins | sample JacPinW_OM2H0_O3_FD_187969 | JGI IMG/M metagenome (GOLD analysis project Ga0209330, IMG submission 187969) | Forest soil microbial communities from Algoma, Ontario, Canada - Jack Pine, Ontario site 1_JW_OM2H0_O3 (SPAdes) (version 2) | ecosystem: Environmental > Terrestrial > Soil > Boreal...
CCTGGCAACGGCATAGATTGCCTGAGATGCCCTGCGCCAACTCCTTCCGCGTGGGATTGGGATTCTTTTTCAGATACCCCACGGTAGCCATAATGAAGCCGGGCATGCAGAAAGCACACTGAAAACCCTGTTCGTCGATCACGCCCTGCTGAACCGGATGTAAGGTGCCGTCGGGATTGGCCAGGCCTTCGATGGTCGAGACTTTTCGTCCACGCACCGTGTGGGTGAGCACTGAACACGCATAGTACGGAATATCGTCAATGAGGACCGTGCATGATCCGCATTCCGCGCGGTCGCATCCCAGCTTCGTGCCGGTCAGACCTAACTTGTAACGCAGAGTCGACGCCAACGTCTCCTGCTTCATGACATCGACGCGCCGCTGCTGACCGTTGACATTGAGCGTAATCAGCCGCTCGCCCACACCGGCAGCCACCTGCTGGCCGCTCAGAAGAGTGGAGGCGCGAAACAGATAGCTTGCCGATGACACCGCCACGCCGCTGGTGATGACCCCTTTAATGAAGTTGCGCCTCGAGACCAGCGCGTCTTCTCTTATCTTGAAGTCTGCTTTGTTGTTGAAGTCTGCTTTGTCTGCCATGCTGAGTCACCTCTCAACCGTCGCGGGTGTTTCTAGCATTCTTGCGGGAAGTCATCCCTAGGACAATTCCAACTGACAATTCCAACTATAGACGTTTGGACTACCCAAAATAATTCTCGGATTCGAAAATTTCCGAAGTGACGGATGCCCCCTGGCATGAAAGTTCCCCCGAAAAGGCGACAGCCAAGGTCTATCACCATGAGACTCATATTTTCTGCCGGCCGAGTGCTTGCCCTGAGCTCGCCGAACGGGAAACTTTGTAGCGGTGGGAGGTGGATGAGAGCGTGTCCAGCGATGGTTGTCCTTGGCACCGGATATTGCATTTAGGCAAGAACTCTTGCCCAGGGATCCACAGTGGTTGAATTTGCGCTGGCGGTAGAATCGAACAATGTCTCTGAACCGTAAACTTAGTGCGGCAAGCGTGCTACTGGGAACCCTGCTGCTTACTCCCATGCTCCCCGCCCAAAACCCCGCCGCCGACCTGGTCTTAATTCACGGCCATATCCTCACCGTGGATGCCAACGATTCGGTGGCCCAGGCCATCGCCGTCCGCCGTGGCGTTATCGTGAAAGTCGGCACCGATGCCGAAGTTCTGGAATTTGTGGGCAATGCTCCAGGCACCCGCATCATCGACCTCCACGGTCATACCGCCACCCCCGGCCTTATCGACAGCCACGCGCACATCGCGGATGGAGGCGTCGAAGAACTCTACGGGATAAAGCTCTCGGATGCTGCTTCGGTAGCTGAAGTCGTCGCCCGTGTAAAGGCCAAGGTCGCTCTCCTCAAGCCTGGCGAATGGGTCACCGGCTCCGGCTGGGACGAGGGTAAGCTCGCCGAACAGCGCTACGTCACCGCTGCCGATCTCGACGTTGTCGCCCCCAACAATCCCGTCTGGCTCATCCACACCACCGGTCACTACGGAGTCGCCAACTCGCTCGCCCTCAAGCTGGCCCATATCACCGCCAGCACAGCAGATCCCAGCGCCGGCACCATCGATCGCGACTCCCACGGCAACCCCACCGGCGTCCTCAAAGAAGCCTCCGCTATGGAGCCCGTCAACAGCCTCATCCCGCCTGTGACCTCCGAGCAGATGCGTCAGGGCATCCTCTACATTCAACAGGTGCTGCACAGCGAAGGCATGACCGCCGTTAAAGATCCTGACATTTACCAGCTCCACTGGGATGCCTACAAATCTCTCCTCGATCAGGGGCAGCTCAAGGAGCGCATCTGCGTCCTATGGCACGCCGGTTCGACACTGCAGTCGGCGCGCAAGGCGCTGGCCCAGATCAATGCCGTTCCTCGCCTACCCTCGACTCTCGGTGACGACCGACTGCTCTCCTGCGGCGCCAAAATCTACATCGACGGCTCCGGTGGCGCACGCACAGGCTGGGTCTATGACGATTGGCTGCGAAACGCCAAAACTCCAGATGTCACAAGTTCGGGCGCGGGCAATCGCGGCTATCCGCAAATCGACCCTGCGGTTTATCGAGAAATGGTCCGCCTTTTCCACCAGAACGGCGTCCCAGTTGGCACCCACGCGGTCGGGGACCGCGCCATGGACTTGGTCGTCGATACCTACGCCCTTGTCGAACAGGAGCAGCCCCGCTCTGGCCTGCGCCACAGCATCATCCACGCCAACCTGCCCACTCCGCATGCCCTCGACGTGATGGCTAACCTGCAAAAGAAATACGACGCTGGATATCCGGAAATGCAGCCCGGATTCCTTTGGTGGATCGGCGACATCTATGCGGCCAATTATGGTCCCAAGCGCGGCCAGCGGCTGGAGCCCTTCAGGACCCTGCAATCCCGAGGTGTTCTGTGGTCCGGCGGGTCGGACTACTTCGTCACCCCGGTGGCGGCCCGTTTCGGACTCTGGGCCTCCGTAGTGCGCCAAACCGCCAAAGGTACCTACGGCCTCGAGCCCTTCGGAACGGCCGAAGGCGTGGACATCCACACCGCCCTCCGCAGCTTTACCGCCTGGGGTTCGCGTCAGATGTTTCTCGAAGATAAGATCGGTACCCTCGAGGTGGGCAAAAGAGCCGACATTGCGGTGTGGGACCGCGACCTCTACTCCGTCCCCAGTGAGCAGATCAAAGAGCTGAAATGCCTGATGACGCTGCTCGATGGCGAAGTAATCTACACTTCGCACGATTCATCCGTAACAACAGAAGTCCGCTAAGCGGTCGCAGTCCTGGTCAAACGGCCAGCAGCGCAATCACTATGGAGAAGGGCTCGTTGGCCCCCGAGTGACGCTAGTGCGCGCCAGCGCAGTTGAACTCGCCCGAAATTTGCGGCGCGATACTTTATATCTTGGTTATGCGTGGTTATGCGTGCGGCTAGATTTCATTTTATTAGTCCCCGTCTTTCTCCGTGGATGTGGATCAGCAAATTTCAACATTTTGGGAATATTCCGCGTTACTATTACTGGCTTGCGACGCACAAAATCACCTAAATCAAGGCGCATTGGTAGTTCGGGAAATGTGCGGTTTCTGACTGTGGGGCAGACCGCGCGTATTCTGGGAATCAGCTCCTCGACATTGCGTCTCTGGGAAGGCGTCGGTCTTGTGACTCCAGCGCGAAGCGCAGGTAGTTATCGCCTATATACTCCAGAGTTGCTCGATGTTCTGAAACGCATCAAGTACCTGCGCGACGTCAAGAAACTAAATGTCCCAGGGATAAAGGAAGCCCTGGGAACAGATCTACGGGTTAACCAATCAACGCATCCTGCCAAGCCCACTCCGGATTTGGGTGACAAACTCCGTCGGCTCCGAAAGAAAAGAGGTCTAACCGTAACGGAGGCGGCTCGGCAGGCCCACATTTCCGCAGGCTTTCTCAGTGCCATCGAACTCTCCCGTGCCAATCCTTCGGTAGCCACAATTTACCGATTGGCAGCAGCATATGGCACCACGGTATTGGAACTCTATGATTTACCTGCGCAATCAAATCGTGTGATTCGGCCACGCAATCGCAAGAGCCTGGAAACGAAGTCCGGCGTCCGCATGGAACTGCTTTCGACAGGCACGAAGATGCTCGAGTCTATGCTGATTCGAGTTCCGCCAGGAACTGGAAGCGACGGCGCGTACATGCACCAAGGCGAAGACTTCCTTTACATGCTTGAAGGCACGTTGGAAGTCTGGCTTGATGAGGTCGAATGTCACCTGCTGGAGCAGGGTGACAGCTTTTGGTTCGAGAGCAACCGCGGTCATCGCTGGTTTAACCCGACCAATAAGCAAGCTGCTGTTCTCTGGGTAAATACTCCGCCAACATTCTGAGCTCGTCTCACCCTACAAGTTAAAAACCGAACCTCAACGAGAACTGTTGAACCCGTTCAACCGTCAGGGTCGCGCGGTATAGACCGAACGAGCCGTCGTCGGAACCGTTGTCAAGTGAAGTGTTCGTATTCGTATCGAAGCGCACAGAGTTCGTCAGGTTGAAGACCTCCCAAGCGAACTTCAAGTCCATGCGCTCGCGGACTTTCCAACTCTTTGCCAAACCCATGTCGATCCCGAAGTAGCCCGGGCCACGGAAGTTGTTGCGGCTTCCAGCTTCCCCGGGATATGCAAAGCGCATCGGGGTCAGGGTAGCTGGCACGTCGGGTGTAACTTGTACCCCGGCCACCACGGCGCTTGGATTGGGAAAGGCATAAGGGGCTCCGCCGATCATGAATACGCCCGAACTGATCGGGCCGGTTTCGACCATGTTGCTCTCGAAAAGAAAGTTCTGGGTAAAACCTCGTGAATCGATGGCGCTAAACGGGAACCCACTGGTCCAGCGATTCAAGCCGGAGATCTGCCAGCCTCCAATAATGGCATCGAGCCAGGGTGCTGAGCCGGCGGCGAATCTTTTCCCTTTCCCGAAGGGCAATTGGTAAACCCAGTCCGCGGTGATCACATGGCGCAAATCGAAGTCCGACGGCGCACGATTCAGACCTGGGTTGAAGGGATTCGCAATGTAGCTGAGGACTGTGCTCGTCCCCTGGCCGACCGGAGTGACAGTTGATGTCGTGCCCTGGGAATTTGTGCGTTCGGCGTCCGACCCCAAATCGAGCGACTTTGAATAGGTATAGCTGAAGTCGACCTGCAAGCCGTGACTCATCGGGTGACGCAACAGAAGTTGGCCCGCGTTGTAACTGCTGGTGCCGAGCGAGGACCAGGCGAAAAGAGAGGAGAACTGAGGGTCCCAGTAGGGCACAGGTGGCAACCCGGCACAAACAGGAGACTCGCCTCCATTGGCAAGAGCCGTCGCAATCAATCCCAGGCGGAATGGCGCGCCGACTTCTCGTCCCGGCCGGTTCGCCCAGCTGAAACCCGAAGGACAAGCGTTGCTGCCGCCCGAGCCCGTGTAAATGTTCTGGGACGCGCTAAACCCGCCTGCCGCCGCAGTCGGGAATAGATCTTCAAAGTAAGGAATTGGAGAAATTGTGGCACCCGGATCTTCTCCGTGTGCCAGCGCAAATTTCGACATCAAGGTTGCCGCAGTGTAATAGTCCATGCCGGACTTTGGATCTACAAGATCCGTACCAGCGGCTAGATCGCGTTGCTGCAGAAGGTGCCGACCAAATCGGCCCACGTAAGCTGCTTCGAACGTCCATCCCTTGCCCACCTGCCGCTGGACGGAGAAATCGGCAGCCATGGAGTAGGGTGTTTTGATTTGGCCGTCGATTCCGTTCGAGTTGAACGTAAACCCGGTCGTATTGGGATCATCAGGAGGGAACGCCGGGTACGTGACTGTTTGTTGTGGAGCGCCGCCGGGCAACGGCGGCACGATGTTTCTGCCGGTATAACGTGGCGAATCGTCCGGCGTGAAGATGTTCGACGGAGCCGCCTGCGTGCTGGTCAAGCCGAACGAGCCGAACTGGGTGAAACCGTCAACGATCCCCTGGCCAAAATGGTCATAGTACATGCCCAAGCCGGCACGAATCGAAGTTTTGGGATCGGGAGAGTAGGCGACGGCGAGGCGGGGAGCAAAATTCAGTTTGTTCATGTTCCAGTACGGCCTGCCTCCGCGGCTCTGGCCGGAAGGAGCAAAGCCGAATTCCGGCTGATTTCCCAGTCCTTGAGCAGCCGCAATGGCGCGATTTGTGAACCACTGGTGCAAGTCTATGGTGGGGGCAACCTGTTGCCCGTGCACTTCATACGGAGTCTGCAAAAGGGTATGCCGCAGACCTACCGTGACCGTCAGATTGGGCTTCACCCGCCAGGAATCCTGCACGTACCACTCGAATTCGTTGGCTTTGAAATCACGAGGGATCGTCGAGCCGGCCGGCAATAGTGTAGCGGTGGTTGAATTCGTCACCTGGTAATTGTTATGCACGTTAATCGTGCTTACAAACCCGCGATGGAGGTGATTGCATTGTCGTAGCTGGTGGAAAAGGCCCCAGACACTGCCGGAAAACCAAACGCCTCGGGATCAAAGCTCTGGCCGGTTCCCGCAATGGCAGCCTGGCTTATGTTGGCCGCCCCAGTCGAAGCCGAGCCGAACGCGACGTTATTCGACGACGTGTTGTTGTGGATCAACCGGTAGTTTGCCCCAAACTGCAGCGTGTGCTTGCCCTTGACCCAGGTAAAGTCATCGATAAGGTTGTGTACCGGGACGTTCAGGATGGTGGTATTGTTTTCGGCGGTTAGCGGGCTGATTCCCGCAAAATCCGAGAAGGAGTTGTTCCCCGCGCCCACGTTGTTCAACGCTTGGCGGATATAGCCATAGCGGAAGTTATTAATGAGGGTACTGCTGATGGTCCAGGTGTGCCCGATGGCAATGCCCTTGGCGGTGTTCACGACCGACGCACTGGGAGGATTGCCGGGAAACTCCGGTGGCAAGGACGTTCTGTCGCCCTGCAGGTTGCCGCGCACAAACAGACGTTGGCGATCGCTCAGTTGATAGTCGAGCTTCGCAATGTAGGTATTGAGTCTTTCCGGGTTTGGAGCGGACCAAGTGAAGCCGCCCGTATTCAGCCCGTCTCCTCCAGGACTATTGGGTCCGGGGTAGGCGCTAAAGGCGGCCAGTGCGTTTGGGTCGTCACCGTGACCCCAAGGACACGTAGTCGTGCAAATCGGGTCCATCGAGGCGATCTGTGCCGGGGTCAGCGTCTGCACCCCACTGGCTGGGCATCCAGCGCTCCCCGAGCAGTTGTAGCTGACATTTCCGGCCGTGAATGAAGCAGTCGGCACAGTCAGGCTCTGTTGCTGGTTTTCCTGGGTCTTCTGACCCTCGTAGTTGATAAAAAAGAAAATCTTGTCTTTCCTGATCGGGCCCCCGAAGGTTCCCCCGAATGTGTTGCGAATCAACTGGCCGGGCTTGTTCGGCAAACCGGCCTCAATCTCGGCCGCCTTGTTGAACCAGTTGTTGGCATGCCCGAAATTAGTGCGGTTGTATTCATACAGGCTGCCGTGAAGAGTATTGGTCCCGCTCTTGGTGACAAGCGTGACCTGTGCGCCCGAAGAACGGCCGCTGTCTGCGTTGGAGTTGGTGGTGCTGACCCGAAACTCTTCCACCGAATCCAGCGTCGATCGCAGCGCGCCAGTGAAGGCGTAACCCTGTCTCTGGTCGTTGTTGTCTACCCCGTCGAGTGTGATGTTGCCCTGGTCGGAACGCGCGCCATTCACCGCGCCGCTTCTGCTGTCTTCGTCGGGTTTGGTCACGCGGGAGTTCAGGTACACGACGCCCGGCTGCAGGCTTAGCAAGTCCGGCACATTACGCCCTTCTATGGGAAGGGCCACAATTGTGGAATTGCTTACGGCATTGCCAATCGTCGCGTCGGTCGTATTGAGAGTCTGTGCGACATCACTAACCTCGATGGTCGCCGTGATGGACTGAACTGAGAGTGCAAAATTTATCGTCGCAGGCTGGCTGACCAGCAGTTCGGCGGCTTTCACCTGCTTGCCGAATCCTGCTTTGATCGGTGTAATTGTGTAATTGCCGGGGGGGATTTGAAGGAATTCGTAAGCGCCGCTTTGGTCCGTGGTGTGAGCAAGGTGAAACCCAGTCGATGGGTTCTCAAGGCTGACCTCTGCCCCTGCAAGTACGGCTCCCGAGGAATCTGTCACCGTGCCGCGCAATGAGGTGAGACCGGTCTGTGACCATAGCAGAAGCGGACACGCCAACCAGCACAACAAGAAAGCAAACCGTCTCCACGGCACCATGAGCGGTCTCCTAAGCAATCGCGAAGAATGCCTAAGAACCTGTTGCCATCTTGACGCACTGCGCCTCAGGCAGCAGACAAGATCTTTGGGCTTAGAAGGGAATCACAAACCCTACTATAGATTGGGAAGGTTAGAGAAACTACATCTCAACTGTCAAGCCCAAAATTGCTATGCCTTCGATCACGGAAATCTATTGAGAGTTTCTGCGTCCAACCAAGGAACAATCGCTCTCGCGATCAGCCCGGTAATAGCTCATTCACGGCCCGGTACGCCTGATCTATCGCCGTATCCGTGTAGGCTGTCGCCGCGGAGTCGGTATTGGCAATGGTTATCCTTCCAAAGGGTTTGCGGCCGATCACGTTGGGGCGCTTGTCTTCGGGCCAGTCGGGATCGAATAGCGGGTTGTACTCGTAACCGTAGCCATGCGGCCATCGATTCACGGTGATTGCCTCGATGTCGCGCGCCGGATCGAAGCCCCCGGAGCTCAGAGTACGGGCAAGCTGGTCACGGATTTTCCGCTCGAACGTCTCGAAAGTTGTGGTCAGCAGTTCGTATCTGCCGATTTTGTGCTGCTCCCGGGCGGCCAAGCCGGGCTGGCAGGGAGCCCGACTGAGATGCAATAAGATGGGCTCTTCCGGGCTCGTGGGACTTCGATACTCACCCATGTTCACTGCGGCATTGAGGCTAACTTCGGACCAGTAGGAACCGGGCGAAGAGACGCGCTGAATGCCTAGCTTTTGGAACGATGTCCAGTTCCGAATGCCAACGCTCGTGTAAACCAACGGCACTTTGACCAGGTAATGCAAAGCCTGCTTTTGTGCTTGGGGAAGCTCGGGGCACAAATAAGGAATCATCATGTTCCAGCATGCCAGCACGCACCCCTTGGCCCGCACCTTACACAACTGCTTGCCAGTCGCATAGAGAACCTCGACCTCCTGGGCCGCGGAAGGCGTTCCGACGTTGCGTGCGCCGACTACCGTGCTGTTCAGACGAAGTCTCAGCGAAGCATCTTCTCGATCCAGGCGGCTGTAGTCGACTTGCGCGGTGACCACATCTTCCGCCGTGTGGCCCGGCACAGCCTCTGGAATGAGCGCCCTTACAAGCAAGCGAGCAATCGAAGCGTTCCCGTCAGGAAAGTGAAAACGATACGAACCGCCGGTGGCGTAACCAGCCGCCGAATAACTCATGTGCGGTGCCGCACCCGGCTCGAGACCCATCCCCTGAAATCCAGGGAAGCCGAGAGCCCAGCAGTCCAATGCAGGCTCGGCGTCAATGCCGACTCCCCATTCTCCCTCTGTCCGCCGCTGATAAAACGGAATCACTCCGGGGTCCGCCTTCACCACTTTGAGCAGGAAGTCCCGATAGCTGATCTTCGAAAGTCTTGCCTTCTTTTCTGCCGAACTCAGACCCGGCATGTAGTCCACCTTAGCTTGCTGGATGCGCACGATGTCGCGCCGGACCTCAGGGGAGAGCGGCGTCTTGTTCATGAAGTTCGTCCAGGTGAGCGCTCTCCCTGCTTGGCTTTCCGGCTCTTCATCATCCCAGCCACGTCCAGGCGCGCCCACCACCAGCCGATCCTCGCCGAATGTCTCTTTATCGAAGAAGACAGCAGAATCAAGACCCAGAGATCGGTAGAGCTTGTGGTCTGTATATCTCGCCTCGAATTGTGGAGGATCAATGCCGAGCTTCTTCAGCAGACCATCGGCGACCGGGCTGTACGGCGTGGGGCTGTCGATGAGGAGTGTTCCACCGTTCAACAGCTGCCGCCGGCCGCCCAGGTGAAACTCGTTTCGCTTAGCATGACCTCCGAAGTCGTCATGGTTCTCAAGAATGAGAATGCGAGCTGACTTTCCGGTTTTCTCCCGAAAGAAATAAGCCGCGGCCAACCCGCTAATTCCTCCTCCGACAATCACCAGATCGAAGGTTTCGCCGCTCTCGACGGGCTTGCCTGCGCTCTCCCAGAAGGTACCGTCGCGCAAGCTGTGAGCAATCTCGAATGAGCCGGGATGGCTGCCGCGCAAGCCTGTCTTTACCGGTGGATCGTATCCAGGTCCGTTCTGCGGCTCCCCGGGATTGGCCACGCCGAAAGCCGGAGCAGTCGGAAGCATGGCGGCTCCGATCACCATGGCAGCGCCGTTCATGAAATCCCGGCGCGTGATCTGCCGATTCATCCCTAGATAAAGATCGTAAGGGTCGCTCACGAAATGCCCTCCGAGACCGGTGGCAGACTACGTTGTCCTGGGCGCCGGCGAATCATGCCGGTGCACGACCTTCCACTCTCCGTTGTGCTTAAACCAGACATGGGATTCCTGAAAGCTCTCATCACTTACCACACCTTTAGCGGAGCGGGTTTTGACGAGCAGTCGATAACTTGCGACTGCGGTATTTTTGCTCGCGTCTATCTGCACATGCATATCGGACAATTGGACAGATTCGACTCCCCGACCCTCTTGATGAAAGCAGTCCACATTTTCTCGTATTGCGGCAGATCTTCTGCTCCAGCTCCAGGATTTCCTTTTTCCGCCAGCGACGTCTGTGCGACGCAGGGCAGGACCAGGGTTAGACCGATCAGACCCGACACAGTGGGGGTTTCTTCGCTGGTTCATTTCTGCCGCCTTCGAGTTGCGGCTTTAGCTCGACAACAACTCCTGCACAGCTCGATAGCTTTGATCGATCGCCTGGTCGGTGTAGGCGGCAGCCGCGGCATCGGAGTTCGCAATGGTAATCCGCCCGAAGCGTTGTCGTGCGATATCGCACGGCCGTTTCCCCTCCGGCCAGTCCGGGTCCCACAGCGGGTTGTATTCGTAGGCATATCCATGGGGCCAGCGGTTAACCGTAATCGCCTCTATATCGCGGGCAGGATCAAAACCGCCGCTACCCAACACGCGCACAAGTTGGTCGCGGATGTTTCGTTCAAAAGTCTCAAAGGGTGTAGCGAGCAACTCGTAATGCCCCGCACGCTGCTGCTCCCTCGCAGAGAGACCTGGTTGGCACGGAGTGCGCAGCATATGCACCAAGATCGGCTCATCGGGAGACTCTGGCGGCTTATATTCACCGATCTTTGCGGCCTGATCCAAGTTCATGGAGGTGTGATACATCCCCGGACAGGAGACGCCCCGGAGTCCAAGCTTGTGAAATGCTGTCCAGTTGCGGAGGCCCACAACTGAGTAAACCAGCGGCACTTTGACCCCGTAATGCAGGGCGTCTTTCTGCTCCGCAGGCAGGTCCGGACATAGATACGGAATGACCATATTCCAGCACGCCAGCACCGCTGCTTTGCCATGGACGCTGTACGCTTTTTGGTCGCGGCCATACACCACCTCGACTTGTTTGGCGGAAGCAGAGTCTCCCACATGCCGCGCCAGCACCGCGGTGCTGTTCAGGCGTATGCGGACGGGAGAATCTCCATGATCCAGGCGACTGTAGTCCATACTGGCGGTCACAATATCCTCGGCCGTGTTCCCGGGAGCAGAACCGGGCACTAACGACCGCACCAACATGCGCGCGATCGACGCGTTGCCGTCGGGAAAGTGAAAGTGAAATTCCTCTTGTGGTGTTACTTCTCCCAGCGCAGTGAAGGTCAAGCCCTTTGA